>Ga0210040_10009769_pt1 | contig 11109 bp, 10 predicted proteins | sample CryGeyCG12114_NA_FD_185462 | JGI IMG/M metagenome (GOLD analysis project Ga0210040, IMG submission 185462) | Groundwater microbial communities from aquifer - Crystal Geyser CG19_WC_8/21/14_NA (SPAdes) (version 2) | ecosystem: Environmental > Aquatic > Deep subsurface > Groundwater | place: USA... | reverse complement strand
TTCATGGTTCGCATGTCGCCTCAAACACCCTCCCCGTCCGCGGCGGGAGCTATACCGGAAGTGTGGATCGCTACCCGCGAAAAGAAAGCGTGGGATGCGGAGGTGGTACAGACCTGTCAGGACCGACTAAGGGATGGGCTTCTCTTTCCGAGGTGTGCGCGAAGAACAGGGAAAAGCAAGCGCGCCGTGATTAAGTGCTGGTTTCATTCTGTCGTCCATGGTGGCTTGTCGCCTGGTCTTGATCAGGAAGGGTCGTACGGTAGTGTGGGAAGACGGGAAAATGTTTAGAGAAATGCTATGGTCAATGGTAGCGAATTTGGGATTTACACTTCAGTGGACAAGATGCAGTCGGGAGATTTGAAGGCTCGGGGAACAGGATCATGAGATGAGGTTCAAAATTGAGGGCTCCTCATGATGTGGAGAAGAGATTATCTGCAACCATGTACGTTGATCCCTCAACAGTCTATCGCTTTGCTTCATCCTGCATCTTGTGCGCCTCGCCTTCGTGCTAAGTTCGAGATGACGGATCTAGTTGCGATGCATATGATGCAGCTTCAATGCATGTCCGTACCTCAAGCGGGAACGGGAATGGTGGATTCTCCAGACCGAAATAACTCGTCCTCGGCGCCCTCCAAGTACGAGCAGACATTCAGGTTCGTGGAGAAACCCGCAACTCGTCGCAGGCCAAGCTTACATTTGCTATTTTCATGGGCACGAAACCACAACGACTTCGGATCCAAGTGTCTATTCTGATCAGTTCAAGTCCAATCGATTCCAAGGACAGTATCGGCAAACTTACAGGCCGTGGCCTTTGACAAAGCGTGCTGTCGCTCTGCCCCACCAGTACGGATGCTTCAGGTTCGCTGTTCCATCTTCCTTCAGCTTTCGCGGCTCAACCCATTCCGGCATCTTGATGCCCCAGCGAAACGCCCTGTAGAAGGCTTCGCCGCGAGCTTTGTCGGACTCTACCCGACCTTCATCTCGACCAGTGACACGTCCTTGCTCTTTGCCGTCCTCGAGCCCTTCGTTGTAAGCTGCCTTGCGATCTTCCGCACGCTCCGCCATGTCGACTTGCGAGCCCTCTTCATATCCTTCTGCTCTCGCGTGCGCCAATTTTGCCGCAAGATCGGTCAACGCATCCCTTCGACCTTGAATACATCCTTCGCGAACACCGTCCTCATAACCTTCTTTTGAACCTTCGTGTCGTGCCTTGGCGTACTGTGCATCATACCGCTCTTGTATGTGCATCTCAGCTATACGGTAGTTGTCCGCTTTGGTCTCTTCCCAGATCTTTGTTCTGACCTGCTGCTCGTGTACTTCGAACCAGACTTTCTGCACAGCTTCCAGTTCCTCGCCTTCCAGTTTCTGGGCACACTTGAAGCGCCAGTCTTCCTTCTCTTTCATGAGGAGCTGCTGATCCAGCTTGAGCTCTCTGTCACGCTTCTCCCGTACAACATTCGCGTGCTCTTCCATCAGCTTTGTCTTCTCCTCCCGCTGCACGAGCAATCCGAGCTGCTCACTATGTTCCTGCTGGTGTCTGTCGCGGTCGTCCTTGACCTTTTTGGTAAGATGAACGACTTCAAGGGCGGGCTTGCAGTATGCGTTCTCCCACTTGGCAAAGGCCTGCTCCGGCCTCTTCTTGCCCGCGACCAGATTGCTCATCTCACGTCTAGCTTTCTCCATCGCTTTGCCCAAGTTTTCGATGGCGTCGAAGAGGCTTTGGTCCGCCTTCAGTCCGGCTTTCGGGCGCTCGGTGTTCACTTCGGCCGCCTTGACTTCTTGCTCGCGCTTCGCAAGCAGGTCCAGCTTCCCATTGAACCATTTCTCTTTCTCCTCCATGTCCTGTTGCATGCTGTGTGTGTGAACAGTCTGCTGGCTGCGTAGGTCATTGAGCTGGTCGGTCTGCGTTTGCAGTTTAGCTGTCAACTCTGTGACCTTTCCTTGCGCCGATGTTTGTGCTCGTTCTGCGTCCAGCTTTGCGCTCGATAGTTCTTGAATGCGCTCATCCGCCCATTCAATGCGATCCTTGTACTCTTTCAGGGCAGGAAAGAATCTCAACAGGTCTTGGCTTGGTCGCGGCCGGGGCGGTTCTTCACTGAGTACATTCGTGACAGGTCCGCCTTCAGCTTGGCGGGCTGTGGCTCCCACGGTGTTGTCTATGTGAAGTAAGTTGCGTGTCTCCGTGCGCTAATAGCTCGACTCACCTTGCGCCATGGCTGTGTTTCTGCTCCGATATCAAACAGGGAAAGTACTACGTCGTTGTCGTGAGGAGGTTGTCGCCTGTAGCGCAAACGTATCAGAGGGGACGATACAACACGGACATAAGCTGCGAGCAACGTATCTGGAAGAAGCGATGAAGTGAAGTGAGATAGAGGTAGAGAAACGGAGAGCGAGAGCAGGTGAAAGACAACAACGGAAGGCGCGTGTCTTGGCACACGTGATAAAGTGGGCATTACGGCATTGGCAACGAGACCAATGCTCAGAAAGTGGGCCAGCTTATGGTGACATAGATAGCAAGTCTTGAAGAGCATTTTGCCATGAAGGAAGCACTTCCGACACTGAAAGTGTTGATCCACTGCTGATCAATATCGATTTTAAATCCCCGTGACGAACCCTCCATCATCAATTCCCGACCCTGACTGCCTACAAGAGGTTGTTTGGCTACTCTGGATACCAGTTAGGGGATGGGGTGTCTCCAGGTCGATATATGCCATCATCGATGCCCTGATAATAGTCATCCATATCCTGCCGTCTGGGTCTAACTTCGTCAGGATCTAAGAGCAATGGGTGGTCATCATCCCGATCCGCGTTGAACCAAACGGAATTCGGGTCCGAAAGCCTAAAATCCTGGGTTAGTTTCTGATACCAGCAGGGAATTGGTACACACTTACCACCTTTCCCTATCGATGTAATACCCCAGAGCTCTTCCCCACCAGTACGCGTTCTCCTCACGTTCCGTACTCTCTGGAAGTTTCGAATCAATCCCCGAAGAGCACAGAAGCATGGCTTTGTGGAACCCAATGTACTCGCTCTTCTTCCTCATCCATCTTTCATCATCCCTTCTTGTCTCACTTCCCTCACGGAATCCTGCTTCGTGGCCCTCACCATGACCTTCCTCTTTTCCTTTCTCGAGGCCCTCCGCGTAGCCGTCCTCGTAGCCAGCGGCAGTGCCTTCTTCGACGCCTTCCCAATGTCCCTCAAGGAGGCCAGCCTCTCGACCCTCGCGAAGCCCTTCAGATCGTCCGGCTACACGACCCGTCGTAAATCCTGCTTCGTGACCCTCTGCGTGACTCGTGGCCTTCTCTTGCGCCATTCTGGCATTCATTTCTTCCAAGCTAGCGTTCTTGCCCTGGGTATAGCCCTCTTCTTTACCCCGACCGTGTCCGTCGTGGGATCCTTGCAGATATCCTGCTCTATGGCCCTCCTCTTTGATTATGGATAATACAGCCGTCTTCTGTGCCTCCCAGTCTAGTCTAATCGCCGCCGAGACCAGTCGCTTCGCTTCCGCTAGCATAGCAGGCTTGACCTTGTCGATCTCTTCCGCACAAAGGGCTTCCAAAGCTGCCTTGCTCTCATCGTCATTCAGCTCGCGACCACGCTGAACAATCCAGCGTTGTTCCTTTTCACGGAGCTTGCGTCGCTCTTCTGAAATCTTCGCCCGTTCCTCCACGACCCTCGCAATCTCAGTCTCTTTCTGCGTTGCTAGCTCAGCAAGCTCCGCCTCGCGCTCCAGTACGGCGTTCAGACGCTCCGCACGCTCAACCCTGTTGATGTCTTCCTCAATACTCTGTTGCTTGTTGACTTTCGTCAATATTGACTTGAATTCGGGTCCACAATGCATGCTCTCCCACCTCTTGAACGCGTGCTCAGAGTGTCCTTTGCAGCCTGTCATGGTCTTCATTTCGCGCACAGCGTCCTTGATCTTTATTCCAAGATCCTGGACATCTTTGCAGAGGTCTGCGTATGTGTTCAAGTGTGCCTGTGCTCGCTCAATGTTTGCTTCTGCGGCGGCAAGGGCAGCTTCGCGTCTCTCGACAGCAGCTATCCTCCTGCCCGCCTCCTCCAGTTTCTCGGCGCTGTTGTTTCTCTGGACAAGATGAAGCTCGTTTTGAACGGCCCAAATCGCACTGTCGTGCTGTTGGCGAAGCTGCGCCGTCTTTACACTTTCTTTCTTAGCCGTCAATTCCCGTTCAACGTCCGCATCTATGATCGCTCGCCAGATCTCTTGCATGCGCGTATCCGCCCAATCTATCCAGTGGTGGCAACGTGCCAACTCGTTGTGCAGATCGGGTTCGAGCGCTTCGTCGGGTGCTGGTCGAACCGGTCGGGAGGGTTCGTCTTTGCGCCATTCGTCGGGCAAGCCAAAGAGAGCTTTCTTGAGCACAAGTTTCCCACCTTCATCGGTTAGCCTGGATATACTCAGATAGTTTACGACCCACCAGCGTCTATAGCGAAGGAATCGGCGCTGGTGTCGCCGCTCACACTCGCAACAGGGCGCTCCATGTTGGGACGCTGATTGCGTTTCTGAGGATCTTCGAGATAAGTGGCTTGGTCGAAAATCTTGAGTCGCGGTGTCGCAGTGAAGTGAACAGGGGAGGGGATTTGGAAGGCGCAAGTCTTGGCGCACGTGAGAGCGCACACTGACAACGTTCAGTGCTTGGTGACAGTTCGCATCCGAACTGTAGAGTGGTATTGCTCATTATAAATCAGTTCTGGGTGGTGCTTAACTCCGCAAAGACCTTAAACCGAACGAAAGCGTATGGATATTGACCCTGGTCAGCTTCTCCTTCCACCCAGTCACGCATCAGGTCTTTGATACTCAAGTAGCGGCCGGTGAGGATTCGTGCAATGCAACACTCTCAAAGTTTAGAAATAGTATCAGAAAGCACATGTCCGTCCTTGGATCTAGGTCAGGACCAATCCAGTATTCCCAAGCAGCAAGAGTGTGCAGGACGCGTCAGGTACCTCCTTCTATCCACGCCAAGATGGTCAAGCAGCGCGAGCAGGCATTCAAGCACATAACCAATACCTGATCAGTCCCAAGCACGAAGAACGCTCACCTTCTCCTCGACACTAGAACCAGAAAACAGGCCCGTAATGCCACCATCGAAGAATGAATGCCCCGGAGGTATTTGCCAATCTAGACCCCGAGATGGTTGCCACGACACCACCCCAGATCTCTTGAAGGACTGCGATAAGTCTGATGGCCCCTTCTGTCCGATCGTCCTTGGTACTACAATGGCACTTTTCACAGATCTCCAAGTAGACATGCGCACAAACAACACTACCGGAATGTCTGGATATCAAGCGAAGAGTCGATAGAGGAAAGTGATGAGGAGTCAAGCACTGGTCATATGGACACACACGTTAAGGAGCCAAAGGACGAGAAAAGGCGATGAAGGTCATTACAGATGGATATAATGACACGGATGGAGTTGATGACAAAGAGGAAGAGATAGATGAAGATATGAAACAAGCCTACGCAGTTGGGGTGACAGAAGACGGGAGCTACAGGATGGTCTGGCACAAGAAGTTCGCTGATGACGACGGATTCAAAAGAGACCCAGGTGGCGATAATACCTGTGTACGATGGTCAGCTGTTATGACGGTACAAAGTGAGGTGCAAGTAGGGCTCTGGCCTCGAGTACTTACCTCTCGTTCCACGGTGTGGTGTCTTCTTGCAGTGATGAGTGAGTCAGCGCGCGAAGGAACCGATACGACGTCACACGTGAGATCGCTCCTTCGCGACTGCCGAGGCACGTCGCGAAACAATTCCCGTCACGCATCACCGCATCTACCTTCTAGCAATCGTACCGCCCCCAGAAAAGAAGTACATTGAAGACACGCACTCCAGATATCCACGTCATCTCATCATACTTGAGCTGACTCGCCCCACCCCCGGATTTCCTTAGCGTTATCGCCGAGCCGAGGCACAGCTACGGCACAGCGACGCGTCTGCGGGGGCTCACTATTCAACAAACATCTGAGGCATCAGATACAGTAACCAATACTCTCTGACTCACACCGCATCTTACGCGTCTCAACCTTCTTGCATCTCTAAGTACGCACATCGAAAGAGCAAGCCCACCATGGCAGACCAATACCCCGACATCAAATTCGAGATCAAAGGCCAAATCGGCATAATCAAAGTACGTCCTACCCATCTTACCATCCAACACGTTGTCCCACCCTCTAACACCCAGCAGTTCAATCGTCCCAAATCCCTAAACTCCTTTGGCGGCAACCTCATTGAATCCACCATCGCCGCGCTCCGCGACCTCAACAACCACCCCTCCACAGTCTTCACCGTCCTCACCGGCGAAGGCCGCTTCTTCTCCGCAGGCGCAGACGTGAAAAGCATCGCGCCAGATGGACCCGTATGTCTCCCTCCCTACCATTCCAATCCTTTACCTAACGTTACCGCAAGCCCACCGAATTCCGCAACGCCGCCGAAAAGAAACTCTCCTACCTCGCACGCTTCAACTACGCAACCGAGCTTCTCCGCTGCATGATCGACCACCGCAAAGTCCTCGTGCTGGCGCTAAACGGCCCTGCCGTAGGTGGAGGCGCAGCGTGGTTTCCAGGTATTGCGGATATCGTACTGGCGAGCAGTGGTGCGTGGCTGCAATGTCCTTTCAGCGCGCTGGGCCTCGTGCCCGAGAACGGATCGGCGTTATCATTCGCACAGTCAATGGGCATACACCGGGCCAACGACTTTCTGATGTTTGGACGCAAGTTGAGCGCGCAGGAGCTGGTGGATGCTGGGATGTATAATTATGTGTGGGACGCTACGGGCGAGGAGTTCCAGGGCAAAGTTGTGGAGTTTTTGGAAGAGCAATTAAAGACGAATGATGGAAAGAGCATGATGGAGATGAAGAGGTTGCAGAACGCGCCTATACGGGATGCGCGGTTGATCGCGGTTGTGAATGCAGTGGATGCGCTCGCGGAGCGGTTCGTGGAGGATGCGCCGAAGAAGAGGTTTGAGGAGAAGGTCAAGGAATTGGAAGCGAAGAAGAAGGCTAGGGCGAAGATGTGATAGTATGTAAAAAGCTATATTGTTTGCGTTTTGTACTGTGACTGCTGCATTCTCTCCGTCTCCAATTTTTTGACTCCACCCCATGACGAGTGTGATCAATCGCCAGCCGTCTTCCGCCAAAGTACGCACAGCGTATGATCGTCGAACGTGAACGCGGACAGTGAAGTCAGTAAAAGACGTAATCTAGCACACACTAAACAATAAAGAAAAGGGGTATGCGCATCCTTAACATGCAATGTCAATATAACGAACATGGAACAAATAAAACACAGATGCCAAGAGTTCATCGTCAAATGAGAGTGGTGTGGTTGTAAAGTATGTCCAGATAAGCAGGTCAGAAGGTAGGGTTGCTGAGGGAACACCGTCGGGCCAGTCCAGTGAGGTTGGTCTCGACTGTGTGCGACTGGATCTGGCTTCATAATTCCAGCGTTGATCGGCTAGCGGGTTCCTGCCTTTAACAAGGATGTTCAGTGGAGCGTCGAGGTGCCATGCAGTCGCCACTCTTAGATCATCCCAGCATTGTGATGTTGGCGATATTCACGAGCACCGGCGCTGGATGCGCGTCCATTCATTGATGGAACGGAGAGACCTCTCGCCGCAGGTCCATCAGAAGTAACCACACGCCGCCTGTTGTTACCCTTCTCCAGTCGGTTCGTCCTCCAGCCCTCATACCACTGCTCGCGAGACGCCTCACGTAGCTCAGAGCGCCACTCGCTAAACACACTCTCCCGCAGCCTGACAAAATCGCAGTGTTCTGGGTTGTAAGGATCGGCAAAGCCCCAAGGGAACTTGCGACCGATAATGTCGGGCTCGTATGGGTCTGGGGAAATGATGCTGAGGGGCAAGAACGGAGCCTCCGAGTCTTCATTCTTAATCGATGCGGAGATCGCGGATGGCTTGCGGCTGTGGTTCTTCCTCGCGCTGGGCGGCGATGTCGGGGGAGAGTTGGATGCAGAAGAGTTGGACGAGGCGATCGAGCGAGCAGCTTCGGATGACGAGCGTTCGAGGATCTTATTCAGGACGTCCGGCTTGCCCTCGTTGTCAGAAGAGTCGTTGTAGTCATCCTCGTCGCGTTCGTCTAACCGGTCAGCATCCTCCTCCTCATCCAGGTCCAGGTTCAGAGCCTCGAGCGGGTCCAACTTCGCGCGCTTGATAGTGTCCCAGACCATCTTCTTCAGGTGGCGCATGTGTGCTCCGGTGATGGTATCTGCCTTGCTAATGACGGGGATGACGGTCGTCTTTCCCTGCAGCTCGCGTAGCACGTTGAGGTCCAAATTCTCGTCCAGACCACCGAAGATGGCGCTTCCGACTTTGACGACGTTCGACCGTTTGCGCGCCTCGGCGATATTCGAGTCCAAGCGGGCAGGATCGAGTATGAGGAACACGCAGTGTATGTGGGTATCCTTGACGCCGGGTGCGCGCACAACCTTCTGCTCCTCGCCGAACGTGTCCTCGAACTTGGACTCGAGGAAGGAAGTGATGATGGGCAGCTGAAAGTCGACAACGTTCTTTTCGAGACCCTCAGAGTCCCACAGCGTGACACCAACGCGCTCGCCATCTACTTCTGTCTCGAGGTATTCGGAGGTGAAACTCGATTCCTCAGCGACTGCGGTGGCCGGAGGAGACGGCGTATTCGGTCGCTTCTTCTTGGGGAGGGCGAGAGCGGTGCGCAGGAAATCGATGAAGGAGGACTTGCCGCAGTTCTTGGTGCCGATGACGAGGATGCTGTCACATTGTTAGCCGAGTAACAACAGTCAATACAACTGACTCACTTGAAAGGCGTGGGGTCCTTCCTCCTCCTCACGCGACGCGGGCTGTTGACGGTGCTGATCTGGCTGCTGGCGTAGCTGTAGCGACCGCGGTGGGTCATGCTCTCACTTCTGGGGTAGGGATCAAAGTCCATGTAGGTCGAGGGCGAGCTGCCCTGCATGGGCGGCGCAACGGCGTGGTTAGGCTGAGGCGCCATCCTGTGCTGATCTATCGAGGGCCTGCTGAAGTTGTGGCTGTAGTTGCCGACCTTGTTGGAGACAATAGCGACAGAATCGGGCCGGTAGGCTTCCCCTCCAAAAGACTCGATCTGGGGAAGTGAGGAGTGTGAGGGCAGGCGTGGTGGTTGCTTGGGCAGCATCGCGGCTTCCCGCTGCTGGCGCAGGGCCTCCTCCTGGGCAAGAGCCTTTTGTTTCTTGCTCATCTTGCTGCGGCTGGTACTGCGAGTTTCTGCGCTGCTTTTCTGCATATTGTCAGTCTGTGTGCATGCGCGGGCAATGAAATGGTGCGTGGTACCCGTCTGAGGAAACCGAATGATGTCCTGCGTTCGCCGTTGGGTTGCGTTGGGTTGGGGTTGGCAGAGGGGTCAGGTGAGCCGTCCCTCACCGAGAGATTAGAGTAATTAGTAGGGTTGGTTGGTGTCGCGGTATTCATGGTGGGCGCTTCGAGGATGAAATAGCAACGTGGGACAGCCCTCGCGCGCGTGTAATCTCAGCAGATGAGAAAGGAGTAGCGGTGTTGGACAATGTGTCGCTGGGCTGATCCCTCCAGTTGGCGGCACAGTGAATTGGGGGAGTGAAGGAGGTGAAATTGGAGGGAGCGTCTGCTTGAGCGTTGGCCGGGTCAGCCGTGTTCGTACGCGCATCTTAGTGGAGCGCGCTGTGGAGTGAATGGCCAGGGTCTAATTACGCACCTTTTAGCCCGATGCTACTGCAGGTACGCGACGGCGCATGTAACCCCAGATTTGCTGGTAGTCTGTCTCGACGGCGATGAGAGAGGGAGGACGGACACAGAGGGCAGCCGCAAGACACCAACAGGTCGTCGAACAGGTGTGACGCGTCGAAGCTGCAGCGAAGATGGCAGGCGCCGTTCGATTGGCTCGCGGGTCTTCGAAGCTGAATGTGGGAAACAAGAGAAGTCGCGACCGGGATGGCACGCCCAGAAGACTATCAATGCGAAACCAGTCCCCGGACACAACGTCAATCAGCAATGTCTATTTCGTAATGCTCTACCCAAGTCCGCTTTAGTACGCGACACGCTCGTGTAGCCGTCAGGACACGATTCTCGCTGCCGACGGCGACGTGCATCCGTATGCGTGTCGCCAGGATGCCCACGCGCCCTCTTCCCGCAATCGCGCGCACAAAATAGGGGCTCTTGCTCGCACATGATCTTCTGATCTCTGCATGGAAGCATACCTGAAGCAACGAGGCGTCTCTAGCGAATGGCGCATAAACGCCATTTCCGTGCCACCACAGAACGCCCTGGGGACATCCTCGATCCTTCGTTTCAGGAACTATGGGCTAAGATAAGATAGCTGTCCGCCGGCGCAGCCTTATGGCACCACTGAAGCTTCATTTGCGTTGAGCACTTGATCCAAGAAGAGCTCGAAAGGGGCAGCGATTCGTTGCGTCATGATGCAGGAAACACAACTTCAAATCTTGACATCCACATCCAGCGTCGACACCTGCAAGCCTGCCAACGCCCCACAAGCGTTGGTCACTATCGATAAGCCCCACGATCCTCCGATTGACTCTTGCTCTGGACTGTGGCTCATGTCACCGTACAACGGAGCCTTCTCTTGTTCGAGCTTGGTTCGTCCATCGACGTATCTCGCAGTTGGTGGCTATCGGCCTCGGTCGCTTGAACGCCTTGCAATAGGACAATCGTCAATTTCTCTAAATTGTTCAGGCTCGCAGTGCGTCCGGCAACCATTCCTTCCTTTTGGCTGCGTAGAGTGATTCATCAGGTAGCTCATGCAGTGGTAAACGACCCGCGATCGTACAGCCAGCCAAGGCATGCTGCGGACATCTTGCCGAGATCGAACAACGGGAGCAGAAGAGTGTCGAGTGAGTAAGAGAAGAGTTCCCGAGCGCAAGTCGATCCTGCGAGAATCCGTGGTGGCCATCCAGTCTTATATGTCATTTTGCGAAGGAGCAAATGATACACATTCGCTGTACGGCGCATACGGTGTGCATACGATGCATACGGTGGTTTAGGCTGACTGCACCGCATCCTCACAGGCCGACATCCCAGGATCCTCGCGAAGATCAACGACTACTCCAGCTCGGTACCTTTATCGCTGACTT
>Ga0210040_10009768_pt1 | contig 11110 bp, 9 predicted proteins | sample CryGeyCG12114_NA_FD_185462 | JGI IMG/M metagenome (GOLD analysis project Ga0210040, IMG submission 185462) | Groundwater microbial communities from aquifer - Crystal Geyser CG19_WC_8/21/14_NA (SPAdes) (version 2) | ecosystem: Environmental > Aquatic > Deep subsurface > Groundwater | place: USA... | reverse complement strand
CAACCTGTATAATGAATTGGCCAACTAGAACCACTGTTCTTTTTATATTTTCTGTTTTTGCTTTTTTTTCCTGCGAAGATAACACCGAGCTTGGTTTAGAAGAAGTTGGCGCTGATATAGAATTAGGGACTTCTTATAAGGACGATTTTACTATAGAAGCCGCTACGGTTTTAGCGCCGGACTCTATTCTGGCTTTTGGCCGGGGCAATTTGTTAACCGGACGTATTACCAATAATAATTTCGGAACTGTTACGGCTACTTCATTTCTAGAAGTAGAAACCATTACGAGTACGGTTACCGGCGCAGCCGGGGCCCAGGTCGATTCGATGGTGCTGGCTTTAGATTACGATGAATCTTACGGTGACACTACCCAAAACCTGACGATAAACGTACACCAACTGCAACAGCCGTTTTCCGAAACCTCGACGTATTATACCAACAGTACTTTGCCTTATGAACCGGCAACGTTGGGTTCGGCCACGTTTAAGCCTGCTCCCAAAATAGTAAAAACAGAAGTTGTAAGTACTACCAACAGCGGAACAACAACGTCTACCACGGTTAAGCGCTCCCTGCCGGCCCGGATTCGTTTAAACAACGCTTTAGCCGCACAAATACTGGCCCAAAGCAGCAGTACCCTTGGCAGCCAGACCGAGTTCGTTAAATTTTTTCCGGGTATTGCTATTACGGCCAATACCGATGCCAAAGCAGTACTGGGCTTCCGGCCCACAGCTGATAGCACTTACCTGAAAATATATTATACCTCCGGCGGCACCAAATACCAGTATCAGCTTAGCATTACGACCGGTAATAATTATTTCAGCAATATTAACGCTGATTTTACCGGCACCCCGCTGGCTGCGCTAAGGCAAGCCGGCGATTCGCTGCCCGCCCTTAATGTAAATAACCAGGCTTTTTTGCAGGAATCGGTGGGACTTAAAACTAAAATCTCTTTCCCGGATTTAAAGCAGTTTAAAAAAACGTTAGGCGATGTAGCTATTAACCGGGCCGAATTAATTATCCCGGCTACCTCGGTGCCATTTAACATAGTTTCGCCTTATATTTATTTATACGAAACCAATAAGACCAATCGTATACTACGCAATACAGATAGCAAAAGTACGCCAAGGGGCCTTAGTGATGGTAATAGCAATCCCTTTTACTATACTAGCCCTTACCCAGGATCTTATTCCACTACTAATCAGGAATATAAGATTAACATTACCTCTTATGTGCAGGCGCTGCTTTATAATACCATGCCGGCAAACATAGCACCCAGCAGTGGTCTTATTATTTCGCCGGCTTCTATTGCCTTTACTACCGGAACGGATCCCTTAGACCTGCTGGGTTTACAAACTTTGCGGCAAACCATACTCAATACTGCCGGAGATAAGCGAATTGCGCTACGGGTTTATTATACTGCTAGAAAATAGTAATCAATCAAAAATCAATTAAGATATTTCTTTAAAATTATTCAGCAGAAGATATGTGCGGAATTGTAGCCTATATTGGGCATCGGGAAGCTTGTCCGATTATAATTAAAGGATTAAAAAGATTAGAATACCGGGGTTACGATAGTGCCGGAATAGCCTTGCTAAACGGTGCCCTGAATGTTTATAAGAAAAAAGGCAAGGTAAAAGACCTCGAAGATTTTATTGTGGGTAAAGACACCCATAGCTCTATTGGCATGGGCCATACCCGCTGGGCTACCCACGGCGAACCTAACGATATTAATGCCCACCCGCATTATTCTAATTCCAGCCGCATTGCCATTATTCATAATGGCATTATCGAGAACTACAGTGCTTTAAAAACTTTGTTACAATCCAAAGGATATACCTTTTACAGCGATACCGATACCGAGGTGTTTATTAACCTGATTGAGGATATTCAGGTAGAGCACCAATGCTCGCTGGAAGAAGCCGTACGCCTGGCTTTGCACGAAGTAGTAGGTGCTTATGCCATTGTGGTATTATCTAAAGACGAGCCTAATCAACTCATTGCGGCCCGTAAAGGCAGCCCGCTGGTAATAGGTGTAGGCAAAGACAAAGACGAATATTTTTTAGCCTCCGATGCTACGCCGATTATTGAATATACCAACGAAGTAATTTACGTAAACGACTACGAAATTACAGTTGTTAAAGATGGCGAACTAAACATCAGAACCCGCGAAGACGAGGAGAAAACACCTTACATCCAAACGCTGGCTCTCGAATTAGAATCCATCGAAAAAGGTGGTTACGACCACTTCATGCTGAAGGAAATTTTTGAGCAACCCCGCTCTATTTACGACAGCATGCGCGGCCGTTTACTGGCCGATGCCGACCAACTGGTAATGAGTGGTTTCCGGGAATTTGAGAATAAGTTTGTAAACGCCCGTCGTATTATAATTGTGGCCTGCGGCACTTCGTGGCATGCCGGTTTAGTAGCCGAATATTTGATAGAAGATTTGGCCCGCATTCCGGTTGAAGTAGAATATGCTTCGGAATTCCGTTACCGCAACCCTATTATTACGGAAGACGATATTGTTATTGCCATTTCGCAATCCGGGGAAACGGCCGATACGTTAGCTGCCATTGAGTTAGCCAAATCAAAAGGTGCTACCATTTTTGGTATTTGCAATGTGGTAGGTTCCTCTATTGCCCGGGCCACCGATGCGGGTGCTTATACCCATGCCGGTCCTGAAATTGGGGTAGCCAGTACCAAAGCTTTTACCGCCCAGGTAACGGTGCTTACCTTACTAGCCATGATTATCGGCAGCAAACGAGGCACTTTAGAAACCAGCAAACTACGCGCTTTAATGATTGAGCTGGAAAATATTCCGGCTAAAATAGAAAAAGCGCTGGAGCTGAATGACAAAATAGTTGAGATAGCCGAAGAGTTTAAAGACGTGAGTAACTTTATCTACCTGGGTCGGGGTTATAATTTCCCGGTAGCCCTGGAAGGCGCCCTGAAGTTAAAAGAGATTTCTTACATCCATGCGGAAGGTTATCCGGCGGCAGAAATGAAACATGGCCCCATTGCTTTAATCGACGAAAACATGCCGGTAGCAGTTATTGCTACCCGCGACAGCTCTTACGAAAAAGTAGTTTCTAATATTCAGGAAGTAAAAGCCCGTAAAGGCCGCATTATCGCCATTGTAACCGAAGGCGATACCGTTATCGAGAAAATGGCCGATTATGTAGTGGAAGTACCGGAAACCAGCGAGTACCTAAACCCTTTGGTATCGGTTATTCCTTTACAGTTATTGTCTTACCATATTGCCGTAATGCGGGGTTGTAACGTAGATCAGCCGCGGAACTTAGCTAAATCGGTAACGGTAGAATAAAAATACACTTATACTTTTATTCTTCTGACTATATTTCTTTGAACCAAACAGGCGGTTAAAACCGCCTGTTTGGTTTTATGCGTTTATAACTATTATTTTGTTATTAATTCCCAGTAACATTATGCTCAGGAAGAAGATATATTTAAAGCTTAAAACTTCTGCCAGGATTTAGTTTCTATTGAGCGTGGTACACAACAATTCTCTGTATTTTCGCTTACATTTGAATCTCATTAAAGCATAAAAGCATTTCATCATGGCAAATACCATTATCACATCCACCCAGGCACCTGCTCCTATTGGCCCTTATAGCCAGGCGGTGCTTGCTAACGGCGTTTTATATGCATCCGGACAAATTGCTTTAGATCCGGCAACCGGTAATCTGATTCAGGGCGATATCGAAACGGAAACCCACCAGGTAATGAAAAACTTACAGGCCGTATTACAAGAAGCTGGTTTAAGTTTTGCGCAGGTAGTTAAATGCACCATTTTTGTAAAAGACATGAATAATTTCAGCCGTATAAACAATGTTTACGGTGAATATTTTACGCAGCATGCGCCGGCCCGCGAAACGGTAGAAGTAAGCCGCTTACCGAAAGATGTAAACGTAGAAATTTCCTGCATTGCGGTGCAGGCTTAAGTTATTGTATTGGGGTGAGCGCAGTTAAACCAAATATTTAGCGGTGCTTACCCCTGTTCTTTTCAAATTTTGTAAGCGCGGTACAGCTGCTCCACCAGCAATCACAAACCCACCAAAGTTAACAAGCTGTAGCCCGGAAACAAGAACCTACTCACATTTTATTGCTTTTGGTTCAGCCTGTATTTATCAGCGGACAGTCTTTGGAAGGTCATCGGCTTTCAGTCTTCTTCGGGTACGGCAAACTTACCCGGTTCTTTGTTAATGGCTGTTTTACCGGCTTCTACTTCCTGCCGGATTACGCGTACCGCATAACTGGATGGGTAAATATTAGAACCGTATTTCCGGGAAAAAATAAGCGTAAAAATAGAGCCGAAAAATAAAATTTGGGACGAGTAAAAAACCCAGGTTAGAATAACCACTACCGTACCAGCGGCCCCGTAAATACTGGCCAGGTTGCTGTTGCCCAGGTATAAACCAATTAAAAACTTACCCAGCGTAAACAACAAAGCCGTAACAATAGAACCTACCCACACATCGCGCCAGCGAATTTTAGCATCCGGCAGAAATTTAAATATGGCAGCAAATAAAAGTGTTACTACCGCCAGCGAAAAAGTATTATTAAAAAATTGAATAAAAATAATGGCTGTTTCACCCATAATTCGGGTTAGTAAATCACCTATTTTGGCAATTACCGCGTGCACAATTAAAGACACCAGCAGTAAAAAACTGATACTTAAAATCATGGCAAAAGAAATTAACCGATCGGTTAGCATCTTTATGTATTCCCGGCGGGGCTTGGGTTTTACGCTCCAGATAGCATTTAGAGAACTCTGCATAGAAATAAACATCCCGGTAGCAGTTACTAAAAGCGTAATTACCCCAAACACCGTGGCAAAAGTGAGTTCGTTCGATTGGCTCACATTTTCTACCATTTTTTGTACTTCCAAAGCACCAGCATCACCAATTAAGCCTCTTATCTCCTGAAATATCTGCCCGGTTACGGCTTCGCGGCTAAACAAAGACCCAATGGTACTGATAATAATAATGAGCACGGGCGGCAAAGCAAAAATAGTATAATACGCCAGGGCGGCGCCCTTATCAAAAGCATTATTATCCGAAAACTCCAGCCAGGTCTCGCGTAAAAGGCTCCAGGAGCTTTTCCCTATCTGCGGCAATAGCCTAAGAACCGACTTACTTTTATTAGTGGGCATAGATATTCTGAAACAATAATACTTACCTGATGATACTGTATCTGAGAAAATAGGTTAAAAGAAAAATAGCCAGTTTACTGGGCAGATTACTGACCCGCTGATTTAAGCAGTGCCAGAACAATGTAAAAACGGCTACTTGTTAAAAACTGCGCAAATCAGCAATCTATTGCGTATCTTTGCCCCAATTTTTAAAACCTGCCTTCGCAAAAGAAGGTTATATCTGAATATGGAAAGAGAAGTAAGAGTTCGATTTGCGCCCAGCCCCACGGGACCTTTGCATATTGGCGGTGTTCGTACCGCTTTATACAATTATTTATTTGCCAAAAAAATGAACGGCAAGATGCTGCTGCGCATCGAAGATACCGACCAAAACCGTTTTGTGCCAGGCGCCGAAGAATATATTTTTGAATCGCTGGCCTGGTGCGGCATTCAGCTAGACGAGAGTCCGGCGCAGGGTGGCCCGCACGCGCCTTACCGCCAATCGGAGCGCAAACCTATGTACATGGAATACGCCCTGAAACTGGTGCAGGATGGCCATGCTTATTACGCTTTTGATACTGCCGAAGAGCTGGATGCGATGCGCGAGCGCCTTAAAGCAGCCAAAGTAGCCACGCCGCAGTATAACGCCATTACGCGCAACACCATGCGCAACTCCCTTACTCTGCCCGAAGACGAAGTAAAGCAATTGCTGGAAAGTGGTGCCCCTTACGTTATCCGGTTAAAAGTGCCCCGCAAAGAAGAAGTTCGTTTAAAAGACCTTATCCGGGGCTGGGTAGTAGTACATTCCTCGGCTATCGACGATAAAGTACTGATGAAATCGGATGGTATGCCGACCTACCATTTGGCTAATATTGTAGACGACCACCTGATGGAAATTACCCACGTTATCCGGGGCGAAGAATGGCTACCTTCGGCGCCGCTGCACGTACTGCTGTACCGCTACCTGGGTTGGGAAGCTACCATGCCGGAATTTGCCCACTTACCTTTACTTCTGAAACCCGACGGCAACGGTAAACTTAGTAAACGCGACGGCGACAAATTAGGCTTCCCGGTTTTCCCGCTGCAATGGACCGATCCTTTTACCGGCGAAAAATCGAGCGGGTATCGCGAAAGCGGGTATTTGCCCGAAGCTTTTGTAAACTTCCTGGCTTTCCTGGGCTGGAACCCCGGTACACAACAAGAATTATTTACGCTGGATGAACTGGCCGAAGCTTTCTCAATTGAGCGGATTGGTAAATCAGGTACCCGCTTCGATATCAACAAAGCTCGTTGGTTTAACGAACAATACCTGCGCGCCAAACCCGATGCCGAACTTGCTCAATACTTACTAAAAGCCTTGTCCGAACATAATATATCCTGCTCCGAAGAGAAAGCCGTAAAAATTGCCGGCGTTATGAAAGAGCGGGTTACTTTTCCGCAGGATTTCTGGCGCGAAGCTTCTTATTTCTTTATGGCCCCGGAAACTTACGACGAAAAAGTAGCGGCTAAAAAATGGAATGCCAACGCCGTAGCCGTTTTCGAAGATTTCCGGAACCAGCTTGCTGCTATTCCGGATTTTACGGCCGATAACATAAAAACGCAATTACTACAAATTCTGGAGCAACGCGGCATGAAAATCGGGCAGGTAATGCAGGCTTTACGCCTGGCGCTCACCGGTCTGGAAGCCGGCCCCGATTTAATGGCGATTATTGAAATAATCGGCCCGGATGAAGCGGCACAACGCATCGATACCGCAATTGAGAAACTAAGTGCTTACGCGGTGTAATAGTGCTAGCCAATAACTTTCCTGTTTATTTTTAATAAATATCCAGCCATTAGTAATTAAATAAAACCTGTTTCATCCGCGAAGCAGGTTTTTTCGTTTTATAGGTTTCATAAAAGGCAGTATATTTTAAACAAGCTGCTACGTGCTAACAGATTAAAACTATGGCCAAAAAGAAAAAATCTTCCGAAAAAAAAGCCCGGGTACACAAAGACCTGGAAGGCTTCGAAATAAAGGTAAATCCGCTGGGCGAAATAACTTCCAACTACGATATCGACCAGATAAATAAATTTTTAGATAAAAATGTGTACGATAAAAAACTGGTAAAACAGGATGATGCCGAAGATGATGAATACCCGATAGCGGAAGCGGAGAACGATGAAGAAAATGATGAGGACTTTTTGCCGGAATCAGATATCGACGAAGAAGATTTACCGCCTAAAGCCAGGGGCAAAAATAAAATATAGCGGTAATCTGTACTGCTTTGTCGCTAAAAGTTTTATACTTGCTCTAAATATTAGCCTTTAAAAATATAAAGAGATGCGTTCACACGAAATAGATTACCGCATTTTTGGAAACGACATTCAAGTACTGGAAGTAGAACTGGATCAGAATGAAACCGTTATTGCCGAAGCCGGCGCCATGGTGTACATGGAAGACGGCATTTCTTTCGAGACTAAAATGGGCGATGGCTCCGAACCGGAGCAAGGCTTTATGGGCAAAATATTTTCCGCGGGTTCCCGGCTGCTCACCGGCGAATCTTTATTCATGACCCATTTCACCCACCTGGGTTATAACCACAAAAGCCGCGTTGCCTTCTCGGCTCCTTATCCCGGCACCATTATGCCCGTCGATCTGAGTCAAATTCCGCAAGGTTTAATTGTACAAAAAGATGGCTTTTTAGCGGCTGCTTTGGGTACTAAAATTAATATCCATTTTAACCAGCGCTTGGGCGCCGGCTTTTTCGGCGGCGAAGGATTTATTCTGCAACGCTTAACCGGCGATGGCTTGGCCTTTGTGCACGCGGGCGGTACCGTAATTGAGAAACGATTAAATAACGAAACTTTACGCGTAGATACCGGTTGCGTGGTGGCTTTTGAGAGTGGTATTAACTTTGATATTCAGCGGGCCGGCGGTTTGAAATCGATGATATTTGGCGGTGAAGGATTGTTATTAGCTACTTTAAGCGGTACCGGCCGGGTTTGGCTGCAATCTATGCCAGTGAAGAAATTGATTGAAGCGTTAATGCCGCGTGGTCAGAATGCCAATAAAGAAGGCGGTTTGCTGAGTAGCTTTTTAGAGTAAGATATACCCAAATTTATTTTACAAGTAGAGGTATAAGCTCCCGGAGGAATTTATTTTAATATTTACAAAATAAATTCCTCCGGTAATTCATTCAAAATAAGTGCTTACCTTATCGGATATTATCCTAATTTAATATTAGAACATCTGCATTAATTCTTCTACGTGTTCGCGGGAATTAGATAGTCGTGGTACTTTATGTTGCCCGCCCAGTTTGCCTTTTTGCTGCAGCCACCGGTGAAAAGTACCGGCGGGCGCTACTCGGATTAAAGGCGCTTGCAAAGCCAAGTCATTTTGGCGTTTGGCGTCGTAATCCGAATTAATTTCGCGCAAGGTATCATCCAGGATGGAAATAAAAGTATTGATATCGTTGGGTTGCTGGGCAAACTCAATGATCCATTCGTGTCCGCCCCGGCTACGGCCTTCAAAATAAACCGGTGCCGCCGTAAAATTAGCAATGCTGGCCTCGGTAGCTTCACAAGCTTTTTTAATGGCTTCTTCGGCATTTTCAATAATTACTTCTTCACCGAATGCATTTATAAAATGCTTGGTCCGGCCCGATATTTTAATCCGGTACGGCTCCAGGCTGGTGAATTTGATGGTATCGCCAATTTTATAGCGCCATAAGCCGGCATTGGTAGATATAACCAAGGCGTAATTTTTATTCAGTTCTACTTCGCCCAGGCAAATAGTTTTGGGCTGTTCCGCCTCAAACTCCTCGGCCGGTATAAATTCGTAATATACGCCGTAATCCAGCATTAATAACATTTCATCTTCGGTACCGGCCTGGTCCTGAATACCAAAAAATCCTTCGGAAGCATTATATACTTCCAGATAATGCATCTGATCGGAAGGAATAATATCCCGGAATAGCTGGCGATAAGGCCCGAATGCTACCGCTCCGTGGGTAAATAGTTCTAAATTTGGCCATACTTCCAGAATATTTTTTTTGCCGGTTATATCCAGGATGCGATTCAGCAGCACGTAAGTCCAGGTGGGCACACCCGACATACTGGTTACATTTTCCGGGATGGTAGCGGCAGCAATGGCTTCAATCTTTTCTTCCCATTTATCCATCAGAGCCACTTTTAAAGGCGGGGTGCGCGCCATTTCGGCCCAAATGGGCAGGTTAGTCATTAAAATTGCCGATACATCACCACACTGGGCATTGGGGTTATACTCATTTTCGCGCAAGCTGCCGCCAATGGATAAGGCTTTACCGGAAAACAGTTTGGTTTCGGGATAAAGGTTGGCGTAGATAGATAACATATCTTTCCCGCCTTTATAATGGCAATCTTCCAGCGAATCTTTGGTTACCGGAATAAACTTGCTGCGCGCGTTGGTAGTACCCGACGATTTGGCAAACCAGGAAACCTGACCAGGCCATAACACATCCGGCTCGCCTTTCATAGCGCGTTCTATTTCGGAGAATAAATCTTCGTAGGTTGATACCGGGACCTGTTGCCCGTATTGGGTGGGAGAAACAATATCGGCGTATCCGTGTTTTTTGCCCCAGCTGGTATTTTTAGCCGTCTGGATGAGGTTGGTAAATAATTCGCTCTGAACGTCGTGCGGATACTTGCGAAAAAGGTCAATTTGGTGAATACGCTTTTTCATGACCCACGTCATGATCGAATTAATGATTTCCAAAACTTAATTGTTAATTGTTGATTGTTGATTGTTAAATATTTAAATTGGTATTAGTCAATTTAATAACCGTATTAATCAATTTAGGTAATTGCTGTAGAATTGAAAACATATAATTATAGTTATCTGCCTTTACTAAGCCTCGGATTCTGCATTTCTCATTCCAATCAAGGCATTCATATACAGAGCCACGTGCATAACGATAAAAATTAATTTTATCCTTTTTACTATATTGCCCAAAGCCTTCGGCCAGATTTGCAGATATACTATCCACTGCCCGTACGAACTGCTTTCCTACAGTATCGCATTCAAAATTAGACCAATTCTGAACCAGTTGCCAAGTATAATTGCTTAAATTAAAAGCTACTTTATATGCTTCGATATCATTAAGTTGCAGATGCTTCTTCTTATCCATACTTGTGTTCCGAAAAAACAATCAACAATTAACAATCAACAATCAAATCTTGCGCTTCAGCTCAAAATGTTTACCCAGGTAAACGCGGCGGACTTGCTCATCGGCGGCCAGCTCTTCGGCGGTGCCCGCTTTCAAAATTTTACCTTCAAAAAGCAAGTAAGCCCGGTCTACGATAGAGAGCGTTTCGTTTACGTTGTGGTCGGTGATGAGGATACCAATATTTTTGGTTTTGAGTTTGGCCACAATCGACTGAATTTCTTCTACCGCAATGGGGTCTACGCCGGCAAAAGGTTCATCCAGGAGCACAAACTTCGGATCTACGGATAAAGCCCGCGCAATTTCGGTACGCCGCCGCTCACCACCCGAAAGCACCATGCCTTTGTTTTTGCGGACGTGGGTCAGCGAAAACTCTTCCAGCAACGATTCTAATATTTCCCGCCGCTCCTGCTTGGTTTTATCGGTCATTTCCAGCACCGCCATGATATTTTCTTCTACCGACAGGTTACGAAAAACCGAAGCTTCCTGGGCCAGGTAGCCCACGCCTTTTTTCGCGCGTCGGTACATGGGTAAGTTGGTAATTTCTTCGCTATCCAGGTAAATGCGGCCTTGGTTGGGTTTTACCAAACCCGTAATCATGTAAAAAGAAGTAGTTTTACCGGCGCCGTTAGGTCCTAACAAACCCACAATCTCGCCCTGGTTTACCTCCACCGATACGTCGTTCACTACCGTGCGCGACTTATATTTCTTAAACAGATGTTCAGCTTTCAATATCATCGTTTCAAAATTAAGGATTTTTACCGGGATTGTTCAA
>Ga0210040_10009767_pt1 | contig 11110 bp, 16 predicted proteins | sample CryGeyCG12114_NA_FD_185462 | JGI IMG/M metagenome (GOLD analysis project Ga0210040, IMG submission 185462) | Groundwater microbial communities from aquifer - Crystal Geyser CG19_WC_8/21/14_NA (SPAdes) (version 2) | ecosystem: Environmental > Aquatic > Deep subsurface > Groundwater | place: USA... | reverse complement strand
AAATTCTTACGTTACCTGGATCAGCAACTCCGGAATGATGTTGCAACATGCCAACTAAACCGATACCGGTGATCACTAAAACTCCAATCATTTGCAATCGAATATTCAACCATTGGGAGACAGCTTGGGTTGCAAACTGACATTTTTGACTAGCTTCTAAAAAGTTTTCGTTTATTTCTTCAAACCTGGAAAAATACAAACAGAAAGTTATTTTAGTAACCTCATATATCAAACACAAATTAACGCAACTCAAGAACTTGCATGCTAAGACTTAAACGAACCATATAGGGATTTATAATAATGCTAAAATTGAGCGTGAAATATTTTTACCGTCTAACAGCTTTCATGGCGCGAATAGTTACAAGTCCTTTGAGAGTCTCCGAGAAATGAGCATAAACCGGAGAAAAAGAAATGCTACTCAAACGTCGCAATTGTCTCGCCGTGTGACGATAATATTCCTGAATATTGTTACAAACTAATAACAATGGGACAACAATCAAAAGAATCCACGGAATGGCGTAGCATGTGACAATCAATGTTCCTATTATTGTGCATAGAAAAACATAGAAATCTTTTCGTTGAAATTCGATTTCATACATAACATTTATGTTTTCAATAGAACAACTTACCAAAAAGTCCAAAAGTTTGGGCCAATAAAACATTTGAAATAAAAGGTAGGGAATCATCCACAGTGGACACATCGGATGAAAAGCGATTGATAATTCGGCCCACTGGAGTTACATTGAAAAAGGACATTTTTGCCTGCAAAACAGAATTTTATGCATATTGCTTATACTGCATAGACAATATGTCTCCCTTTAAATTTTTAATTTTTTTTTGACAAACCTTCAAAATAGACTGGAGTAACAAAGCGTGTATCTTGTACGCTCCTCGAATTCCTCCGTAAGCGAATAAAAAGGCTCGAGCAAACGTAAAACACGAATTAGCCACACCAATTAGAATGAATACAGTAAAATAATATTTAACATCTTTTGGCAAGTTGTAAAATGATGAGATCTTCATTTCAGAATCTTCCACAGATGGTGGGATGATCGTTATAACACTGGGTACCGCTGTTGTACTATAAATAAAAGAAAAAACAGTTAAAAAGCTGTTTTCAATACTCAAAACCAGATTTAAAAAAAATTTTACGTCAAAAATCCCGGGTGATGGCCACTGGTATTCCCATTCTCCCGAATTTCTGAAACCCAATGGGCGAGCCATAAATCACTAAAATTCCTGGACCCTTGCATGGCAGTCAATGCAACCAAAATGGCTCCACAGAGCCAAAATCCAACCGCTTTCCCATAGCTATTGTACACATGGAACTGTATTGTGCCCCGTTTTTGAAATTCTTCAGAATTTCGACCCATTGTAGAGTCTTCATACAGAAAGGTAGGTTCGTTATTGTGGAATTCGAAAGAACTAGTCATCACGGGTTTGTTTTGATCGGTGATCATTTGATGCTCTGTGGAGGATTGGAGCGAGACTAAAATGACGTCGTGAGGGAATTTGGAAGCCGAAGAAAATGAGGAAGAACGATATAATGTGTTAGTATTGGCACTCTGAGTTGAAATGGGACTAGCTTCGGCGTCTAATGAGTCTTCTAGGAAATTGGGCAGGATTTGTTCAGGTGTACCTGGATGGAAACATATATTTGAGATTGGAGTTAGAATCTATCATTTAGTAGAGAATGAAAAATTGTACGGGATATGTTACCTTGCTTCAGAATGGAGCCATCCTGCATAACTAAAATGCAATCTGCATGCCTCAGGAAATTCAAATGGTGAGTGCACACAATCCTTGTTTTGTCTTTCAAAGCGCCCAACAAACATTTATGGTACAAATCTTTGGCGACTTTGTAATCCACTGTGGCAAATATGTCGTCCAACAAGTAGATGTCGAAATTCTGAGGGAAAACCCAAAAGTATTTCATCACATCATCACCAAGACTTTTTTGTCAAAAAGAGCAAAAAATTCAGCAAAAAACACAAATTTTGCCAAAATGAGCCTGGAAAAAACTCCTCTTTTGCCAAATTGAGCAAAAAAATCCAGAAAAAAACACATTTTTTCCAAATTTTACCTGATAAACTGCTCTAGCCAATGAAATCCGAGTTTTTTGACCACCACTTAAAGTTAGTCCATTATCACCCACCACAGTTTCATCCCGATTTACCAAACTGTCAATATCTTCTTGCAGAGAGCATTTTTCCAGCACCGCTCTAAAAATACACACAAAAAAGTTTCAAAACTCGATTCAAATCGATGATTCTCGATGATTCGGAAGAAGCAAACTCATTTCTTTCACATACTTGTATTTAGTAGGATTGGTATTGGGTGCGAAGCAAATATTGCTGCGAATTGTACCCCTTTGAATCCACGATTCTTGCAAAACTAGTCCTACCGCTAAAAAAAGTTTTTTTTTCACCTAAAATGTTCTGCTTATTTTAGGTAAAAATACAAATTACAAGATTACATACCACCATTAGTATTCCTCAAGCAAATGCGCCCGTCAGTTTTATTGAGTTCGCCCAAAAGGGCCATAAGTAGAGTACTCTTGCCACTTCCTATTTCTCCGATCACTCCAATAAATTGTCCCTACATAAAAAAATCAGTTGTAACTCTTTCAGTGCAAAACTGCGCATTTTTTGATATCCGAGTATATATGTATATAATTACCCGTTCAATCTTCAAATTAATATTGTCCAATCGAAATCCCTCAGAATTCTTTCCCCATGAGAATGAAGCCCCTTCAGCCAAAATCTCATGCGTGGTTCGAATCACATCAGGGATTGCGGAGAATACATCTTTGGCTTCGTATTCTGGCTCCTGCAATTTAAAATTGGCAAATTCATGAAAAAAATTAGCACTATAGGTAAACTAAAACATATTGACATTTTGTACCTGGAAAAGGGTATCAATCCTTTTGATGGAGACCAAAGCTTCAACTATCCCATTTATTACCCAAGGTAGAGCATTTAAAGGACTTATAAGCATGTTAAACAATGCTATACTGGTAAATACCTAAAAAAGATTAAAAAATGCGAATAAATTGGACCATTTTGAATATATTTGAGTGAACTTTGTACCTTAGCAGCAGTTAAAGTATTGCCTAAAAGAACAAAAGTTCCAAAACTAAAGAGGGAGACTAGTACAGGCGTAGTAGCCCAGAAATAGACGCACATAGCGTCCAAATATTTTCGTCCTTTAAGATTCTTCAGTTCTTTGTTTCGAATGTCTAGAAACAAGGGAAAAAATTTTAGTTTAAGAATTAAGAAAATGGGAAAAAATCTGTGTTTTTTTCTACCATTTACTCTATCCATGAAAAAGGTTTCCCATGCATGGAATTTCAAGACACGGATTCCATACAAGATTTCAGACATTAACTTCACTCTTTGGTCCTTATATCTCATCATTTTAGTACTCAGATCACCTAAAAACGAAATATTTTGATTTAAAAGGAAAAAATTGAGGGTTTTGGACCCAACTGGGGTGTATAAAGCTCCTCTCTATATTTGAACACCAATTTTACCAATTTTATTAGCCAAAAAGCGATTTATAGGAATCAACAAAACGGCGAAAATGACTCCAGCCAGAAATGAGATCCCAATCTGCCTATAGAGTAAATACAATGTGACTGCCACTTGTAGAGGAATGGACCAAAATGCGTGAAAACTCGGGCAAATGTTCACAATGCGGTCTGTGTCCGTGCTCATAAAATTGATGATTTCCCCAGAACTGAATTTCTCTAATGTGGATTTGTTCATGTGCACGGTCTTTCGATACACGGACGTAACCACAGCTGAGCGGATTTTTAAACTCATTTCGGCCATTAGCATGTTGAAATGTGTGTTGCACAAAGAACCTGAAAAATTGACGCAGGATTAGAATTTAAGATTGGAAAGTGCTTTAGAATACGCTATGCAATATAAAATATGGAATTTCTCAGTTAGCGCTTTAAAAAATACTCTTAAATCATGAAATTTTTTACACCTTTGGATTTCAGAGTTAATTTTTTAGTGCTTTCAAGTTTAAATCCTAGTTTAAAAATTGTAGCTGTTTTAGCATCCATAAGCTACACATTTTTAATAATTTTTCACTTTATGTAGGACCTAGCTATACAATACAATAAGCAATTTTTTGTTTCTATACATTAGATATTAGCAATTGCGATATGCAACAAAAATGCGCCTAAACAATGCAACTTTCACTTTTTTCTGTTTCAGTTTTGCACTGACAAACTACAAAAACAAAATGCTTCAAATATTTCCCACTTACCTACAAACTTGGTGAGAAACAACCCCAGAACGAAACTGTAGCCCATCCAAACTTGATTCCTGGCCTCTTCAGTATCATCCTCAATGAACCGAACTAAAAAATTCAGCAAAATAGGTCCAAAAAAGTCCATCACATCGGAAATGAGCTTCAACACGCCAATAGCATAAAACTCTACTCCAAAACACTTGTGCAAACTCTTGAACATGTGATTGCCCCCACCCATCCTGTGAAACTTGTTGGCTACAGTACTAGTACACAAATTAGCAGGCAATTCGAAAACACTTTCACTCGACTTGAGGAGCCCACATGCCCCCTTCTTGATCAACGGGGTGACCCACAAAAAGAGCAAAATGGAGACCCAGCTTTCCCCTTCTTTGGCTATGCCCAGGGGAAACTCCTCCTCACTCCCGTAGTCTTCATCGAATCCCACGAAAGAATTAGTTTCTTCACTCTCATAAGCATGATCTAAAATGTCCCTCACACGGGCCCTATGGAGATGATGCCGTTGCTCCAAATGAGTGCTCCCAGGGATTAAGGTCAAGAAATAAAGGGCATGGAGTGCCACTTCACAGAGTGAAGACCAAACCCAAAGATAGTGCTCTTCGATATTTTGCGATATATCCTCTTGAGTCAAATAGCGGGTCCGGAATCGGATCACGGATACCACGGAGCTCAAAAACCACACGAAAATTATCGGTTTTGGTCCCCGGGTGTTGAAAGAGTTGCCCAGTTTCAGTTGGGATACGTAAATCAAGTGGAGGATCCAAGCTGTAGCTTTTATACCGACTATGGAGGTCTCCACGAGTTGCAGTGGGTATGAGAAGACGGAGAATCGGATCATGAGTTCTAAGACACAGATTAAGGCCAAGAGAGACACGAGGAGGGCTCGAGAATAGATGATGAGGGATTGACACGAGTTCCAAGATGTGACCGCATAGTTTGGCCGACGTTTCCCCAGGTAGTAGGCCGAGGTGCCGGCTAATATGATGTAGACTGGGATTTGAATGATGAAGTGGAAGAAACACAAGCCGATGATTTGCTTTTGCGGGTCCCAGGGGCGGAAATCAACGGAGCCGCATTGGGTTGTCAAGTTTTCTGCCATGGTCGTTTGTTTGGCTAGGCTATTTTTTCATTTTGAAGGGGAGCTGTGACAATGAAAATAGATCTTAGTTAGTTTGCTATTTGATTAGCAGGCTCGCACATTTTGATAAAGCACGCTGCGAAAACGTGCGAGCGTGCTGAGGACAGGCTAAATGTTTGGGGCGTATTAAAACAAAACGTGCGAGCAGGTGAAACAAATGCCAAGATTGTCAACCTAATGAGACCTACTGGTGAGCTAAATGGATCCGTTGCTAGGGCTTAGAATGCAATTTTTAAAATGTTTTAGACTTGATACCTGATTTCGGGATTTTAAGGACGATTTAATCGAGCTCCAGATTTAAGTTAGTTGGTCAGTACAGTCAGTAGGCATTTTTATCCGTCTTGATGAAGCATCTGCAGGTGGGGATCAAAGAAAGCTCGTTTGATAGTTTAAATTTAAAATCATGGCTCACAGATCGTTTCAAAAGAAGCATCGTTATGTAGATGTAGATAAGTAGATTGACATACCTTCGGTTGAGGAAACAACCGGACTTCAAACGTTAAATGCACCAGGTTTTCAGCTATCAAGTATTGCAAATAATTTCCAAAGTGGACATTAATTAGAGAGGAGAGGAGTAAAAAATTGCTGACATTTGTTGACAGAAAAAACGCAAATTTGATAACAATGATAAATATTTAATGAGAAGATTTGAACTTTGTTCCCGCAAATTTCTATTCCTAGAATGCCATTGATTTGAGTGCCGGCAAAACATACGATTATGATAATGTTGAACGGCGAGGAGGTCACCGTGTCGTGTTCTCTTCTTTGTGTTTTTGCGTTTTTGATAAAATTTAGATTTTAATACAAAAAAGATAATTCGGATCGGATGATGGGAAAATCACACATTTAGTAAATAGGTCAGACTGAGAAGCCCGTTTTTCGGTAAATTCCATTGTAAAATAACATTGTTTGTAAAACTAGTTGCTTTTGCTTTTAGATCATCCCAGGCACTGGCATATTTTTAACAACCGTGAAATGAAGCGTTAACATCTACCTCTAGTAACGCGTCATTTAAAATGAGAAGCATTGTTGATATTTTTTATTTTGAAATTGGATGGATAATGAATTACACAATTAGCTTACTTAGACAACATTCAGGCAACTTTTCACGTGGTTTGAAGCGGAGTTTGCATCACTCCTGGCCTGTATTAAATATTAATTACATAATTTTTGGTGGAAAGTTGGAAAGTGGAAACATTAGAGGTTAATGTTGTGTTTGTAGAACTTCAAATTCAAATATAAACAAACAACCAAACGCCAAGAACTGTAACAAAAACAATAACATAGGATTAGTATTGCCAAACTAAAATGCACTAAAAGTGCAGTATGTGATTCTAAAGTCAATTATCAATGCCAGCAATATTAAAATAGTTCATTCACTCACAACAAAAAAATTGAAAAGTTTGGTTTCATCGTCGTAGGTAGTTGTTGCATCGCTCAAAACCTTTTAATCATGATTTACATTGCGGTTGAAGTTAGTCGAAAAATTTACCTGTCTTAAGTAAAACGGCGTAAATTTTTTGCAATTCGATCGAATGAACTAGTTATTGAGCACTAACTGAACTTTCAAAACTAAATTATTGTTAACTTTTGAAGTTAGTACATTATGTCTAGGCAAATAGAAAAGCTATTTTATTTTCATATCATCTTAGGCAAGAAAGTCTGATAACCTGATTTCTGGGCTAATTTAACTATTTGTTAAAATCAGATCTTATATCGTAAATTACGGAGCGCATTCTAGACATGCATGCATTTCATTCATTTACAATATCGCATACATTTCCATTGTAAGCTTTCCAAGTATCCAAGTCCGTTTCCCAATGTCAATTTGCATACAGATAAAATTGTTCATTCCTTTTTCCTATAGAAGACGGAGCAAACGAAAATTTCGTCTTCATTTCTCTTTAGCAGCACTTCAACGCCGGTGAGTCAAACTTAAATGCATTTTTTGTATTGAGTTTTGGAATGCCGACCGCCATTTTGTATTCATTCACATTCGGAGCGTGGTCTCACCAACAGCGTTGTTTTGTCATCCGGTCACAAACTATTATTAATTTATTATTTTAATTGTTAATTATTTACCCGGTGCAGTCAAAACGTACTATCGTCTAGTCAAATATTGAATAGCGGTCGGCAAATCAATAAATTATACCGGTTTGGTAAGTATATCATTTCATATTCTTCATTTTCAGGATTCCGAAACTACTGTTTGACCAAAAAGTTGAGTATGGCGTCTTTTCAAAAGTGCTTTCATATTTATCCATGTCCACAGGGGGTAGTTACTACATGTTAATTGTAGAACTGCTCTCTTGGACAATTATTTCTTATTTTACCTGTCTACGGTTGGTCGGTAAGTTTTTGGGCTCATCTGGGGAGACTCGGGAGACGGTGTCTGTGCCTTAGAATCTTTAAAATCTGGGTATTTGGATTGCAGTGAGGAAGTAACTAACTTTCACGAAAATGAGTGACGAAGAATGGGGTACAACGGCTGTGACCAAGGCTCCAGCGCCAGCCACTGCAAATGGAGGAGTAAGTATTTTATTAGATATCTTGATTTACTAACTGACTATATAAACTTTAAATCATCCCTTGTGTCTATTTTGTGTGGTTTTCAGGATGAGTGGGGATCAGACGACGGTGGGCAAGCCGGTAAGTTAACTTTCTTAGAATCTTAGCACCTAACGTTGGTACCTGTAGTTAACCGTTTTTGAATCTGTAGGTGTTGGTAGATCTAGAACATTCGAATTTCGTAGTACTAATGACGAAGAAGGTAATTTTTTCTGCCTTTCACTTTTCCCTCTTGTAGTTGATAAGTTTATAACAAGGCCGCGTTTTCAATATTTTCAGATAACGGATGGGGAGGGGATGGAGGTAGCTCCAGTTACGGGGGAGAACGCAAGGGAAGGGGTCGAGGAGGTAGTCGTGGGGGACGAGGTGGAGGAGGAGGACGATCTCGAGATGACAATGGTGAGTTCCAAATTTTTTGGTCGCTGTTAATGTCCAAAGTTCTCTACTTTATGAGAGCTTCGTTTGCTAGAAGGTGATTGACTTATATTGTAAATTGTGACTGTATGGACATTTGCATGACTGCTGAGTTGGAGGTGAAATAGATGCATTCATGTTTTGTATAGTTTGTTTGTCATGCAAAATACACTGTTTCAGTTGAAGTTTGGATTGTATTATTAGCATACTTTGCATAATGATGTGGTAGTTCGATGAGATTCGTGTTTGCTTTGAAATCTGCTGCTAACCATGTATTTTGAATATCGATGTTTATCAGAGTATTTTATAGGTTGATTAGCTGAGTCGGAAAAAGATCATACAATGCTTTGTGCTTTAAGTCCAAGCAATAGAAATTTTCATGGCTTGCATAAGACCTTGAAGACTAGATATTTCGATGGAGTGGACGGAATATAACTTACTTTAATGTATGAAACTTTTATTGTTTTTTATGTCCGGAAGTTTTAACAAGAATTTTTTGTCTAGATAATGGAGGAGGCGGAGGAGGCCGAGAATGTTATAAATGTCATCAGGAAGGGCACATGTCTAGGGATTGCCCGAATGGCGGTGGAGGTAAGACTGTTGCCAATGTGCAATGAACTCCTTTCTGGGGTAATTGAAGTTATAAACTACTAAACAAACTCGTTTGTGCCCTTAGATGGAGATCAAAGACCCAGAGGATGTTACAAGTGCAAACAAGAGGGTCATATGGCTCGGGATTGCCCCGAAGGCGATGGAGGTAATATTGTTTCTAACCAACAATCGTCCTTCTGGAGTAAGTAAAGTTAAAAAAAAACCAATAAACTTTATTTTGTGTTTTTAGATGGAGAACAAAAACCAAGAGGATGTTTCAAGTGCAAACAAGAAGGTCACATGGCTCGGGATTGCCCGGAAGCTGGTGATTAAAATATTTTATTTTTATCCAGTTTTAGGATCTAACTAAATAAACTTTTTTCTCATTTCCCAGATGGAGAAGGGGGTGGCAGCGGAGGTGGGGGAGATAAAGGTTGCTTCAAATGCAAAAAGACGGGACATTTCGCTCGAGATTGCGAGGAGCCCGAACCCGAAGGCGGCTGGAAACGTGGAGACGGGGAAGGTGGGGACGGACCAGAACCCGTTCGTTATATTCCTCCAGCGGCGCTTGAAGGGGAAGAAATGTACAAAGATCGGAAAAATGTGTATACTGGCTCGGGTATTAACTTTTCCAAGTATGACAAGATCAAGTTTGAGGTAAGCTGAAAGAAACTTGTGTAGTTAATTAGAGTCAAATTAAAAGCCAAGACTAATGATTGACTCTTGTATTTTGCAGATCACGGGTGAGGATGCGTTCCCCAGTATTGAATCATTTGAAGAACTTGGGCTCCGAAAAATCTTGTTGGAAAACATTGGTCGAGTTGGGTACACAACGCCAACCCCTATTCAGCGGCATGCATCCCCTCAATTGATTAATGGACGCGATGTGATGGCTTGCGCTCAAACTGGTTCTGGGAAAACGGTAAAAAATTTCGTAAACTAAAGCATGTCAATCTTGTGTCGATTCGTAAGAAATTTGAACATTAGCCCTTTCCTTCCGTAGACAATGTCATAAATAACTCTGCGGTAACTATAGTTTACTCATGTGTTTCTTTGTATAGTTTCTGAAAATCAAGCTACAATATCCCTAATTTTAACGAACTCTGCTGTTACTGTTTTTTTAAAGGCCGGATTCCTGCTCCCAATTTTGCACACTTTGCTGTTGGAACAAACCGAGTTATCATGTGCTGGGGATTTCCCGATCACACCAGAGTGTTTGATTTTGGCCCCCACGAGGGAATTGGCCCAACAAATCCATAAAGAAGCTATGCTGTATGCTAGTGATACTGTTGTGAAAGCCCAAGTCGCGTATGGAGGCACTGCTATCTTCCATCAAAAGAATGCCCTTCGCGTAAGAATTTAATCATATAAAATCGTATTGCTTCGTGTGTATCGTATCCAACAAGAGAATTTTATGGAGAATTGAAAAACTGGGTAGGCTAAAGGATGCAATGTACTGGTGGCCACACCGGGTCGGCTTAAACAGTTCGTGAATGAGGGAATCATTTCTTTGGAGAAGATTCAATTCTTCATTCTGGATGAAGCGGATCGCATGTTAGACATGGGTTTCATGGAGGATGTGAAAGCTGTGGTGGACAAGATGCCCCCAAAGGTGACAGTGAAATTGTGTAGTCATTTTTTATGTGTTTATCATATGTCCCTATATAACAGTATGTTTGTCGAATTTACAGGAAGAACGAGTCTCCGGGATGTTTTCAGCCACATTCCCCACGGCAATCCAGACGGCTGCAGCCAAATTTTTGAACAACTACGTTTACATTGTAGTGGGAGTGATTGGAGGCGCTTGTGATGACGTTCAACAAATCTTCATCCCGTTGGAACGAGGAGAAAAGCGGGAGAAATTGATTGAAATAATCAATGAGTCGGACAAGGACGACAAGATCCTGGTGTTTGTGGCGTCCAAGAAAGGGGCCGACTTTTTGGCCACCTCGCTCATTTCTAAAGGGGTTTCAACTACGTCCATTCATGGGGATCGGCTTCAGTCCCAAAGGGAGACGGCTTTGTCTGAGTTCACCAGGGGCAAACGCAAGGTGCTCATTGCCACTTCTGTAGCTGCACGTGGTTTGGGTGAGTTTTGAAAGTTTTGATGTAGTCCTT
>Ga0210040_10009766_pt1 | contig 11111 bp, 11 predicted proteins | sample CryGeyCG12114_NA_FD_185462 | JGI IMG/M metagenome (GOLD analysis project Ga0210040, IMG submission 185462) | Groundwater microbial communities from aquifer - Crystal Geyser CG19_WC_8/21/14_NA (SPAdes) (version 2) | ecosystem: Environmental > Aquatic > Deep subsurface > Groundwater | place: USA... | reverse complement strand
CTGGCCAACACGCTGACCGCGGACGACGCGGGCAACGCCACCCGCGGGCTGACCCTGCTGCTGGACAGCTCCGGCAACGTGGTGCTCAGCGACGACCCGGACCACCTGGTCGCGCTGGTCGGGGTGCGCGACAGCGTGGTCGTGCACACCGCTGACGTCACCATGGTCTGCCCGGTCTCGGACGCCGAGCGGGTCAAGGCGCTGCTCGGTGCCGCCGAGGAGCGCTTCGGTCCACGGTTCGGATGAACGGCTGGTTAATCTCGGGGACATGAAGAACCTCGACGTCGCCGCGGTCGTCACCGGTGGGGCCTCCGGTCTCGGCGAGGCGACCACCCGTGCCCTGACCGCCGCCGGCGTGGCGGTCACCGTGCTGGATCTGCAGGCAGACCGCGGCCAGGCGCTGGTCGCCGAACTCGGCGGCCACACGACGTTCGTGCGCACCGACGTCACCGACGAGGACTCGGTGCAGGCGGCGATCGACGACGCCACGTCCAAGGACCGGCCGCTGCGGATCGCGGTGAACTGCGCCGGCATCGGCTGGGCGCAGCGGGTGCTCGGCCGGGACGGTTCGCCGCACGACCTCGGTGCGTTCAGCCGCACCGTGACCGTCAACCTGGTCGGCACGTTCAACGTGCTCCGGCTGGCCGCCGCGGCGATGGCCCGCACCGAGCCCGACGAGGACGGCGAGCGGGGCGTGGTGGTCAACACCGCCTCGATCGCCGCCTACGACGGCCAGATCGGGCAGATCGCCTACGCCGCGTCCAAGGGCGGCATCGTGGGCCTGACCCTGCCGGCGGCCCGGGACCTGTCCTCGGTCGGTGTCCGGGTCTGCACCATCGCACCCGGCCTGGTGGACACGCCGCTGCTGGCCTCGCTGCCCGAGGAGGCTCGGACGGCGCTGGCTGCGGGCATCCCGTTCCCGAAGCGGCTGGGCCGGCCGGAGGACTTCGCCGAGCTGGCGCTGGACGTCGTGCGGCACGGCTACCTCAACGGCGAGGTCATCCGGATGGACGGCGCACTGCGGATGGCGCCGCGCTGAGCACCAGCACGACCGGTGGGACCAGGGGGGCATCGGTGCAGGGGCAGGTCCTGGCGGGCCCGGACCACGAGGACGGGTGGTCGCCGAACTGGCCGGTGGACGTCCGGCGCGTGCTCTCCCGCGACCGGCGCGGCACCGGCGACCCGACGCTGCGCTTCGCCGAGGACGGCGTCTGGCGCACGACGACCACCCCGGACGGGCCGGCCACGGTGCGCGTGACCGGATCGGGGGCCCGGCTGCGCGTGCAGGCCTGGGGCCCGGGTGCTGGGTGGGCCGGTGGGGCGGTCTTCCGCTGGTTGGGCGCCGAGGACCGGGTCGAGGGCTTCGACGCGACCGCGCACCCGCTCGTCGCCCGGCTGCACCGCTCCGCGCCGTGGCTGCGGCTGGGCAGCACGGGCCGGGTGTGGGACGCGCTCGTGCCCGCCGTCCTGGAGCAGAAGGTGACCGGCATCGAGGCGCACCGCACCTGGCGCGAGCTGCTGCGGCTGGCCGGTGAGCCGGCCCCCGGTCCGGCGCCGGCCGGCATGCGTGTCGTGCCCTCGGCCGAGCGGTTGCTGGCCCTGACCGACTGGCAGTGGCACGGCTGCGGCCTGGACGGCGCCCGTCGGCGGGCGCTGCGCGCGGTCGCGTCGGTCGCCTCCCGGCTGGAGGTCGCGGACCACACCGGCTGCGACGACTTGCGCCGCCGGTTGCAGTCGGTGCCGGGGATCGGGGTGTGGACGGCGGCCGAGGTGGCCCAGCGGGCGGTCGGTTGCCCGGATTCGGTCAGCGTGGGCGATTACCACCTGAAGAACCTGGTCGGCTGGTCGCTGGCCGGCCGGAAGACCGATGACGCCGGGATGCTGGAGCTGCTGGAGCCCTGGCGGGGGCACCGGCAGCGCGTCGTCCGGCTGCTGGAGATCGGCGGGAGCATGCCGCCCAAGCGGGGGCCCCGGATGGCCCCGACCGACTACCGGCGGTGCTGAGCCAGCAGGCCGAGCAGGTAGTCGCCGTAGCCGCTCTTGGCCAATGGTTCGGCGGCGGCGCGCAGCCCGTCGTCGTCCAGCCAGCCGTTGCGCCAGGCGACCTCCTCGATGCACCCGATCTTCAGGCCCTGGCGTTCCTCGACCACCGAGACGAACTCGGTGGCCTGGCGCAGCGAGGCGAACGTGCCGGTGTCCAGCCAGGCGGTGCCCCGGTCGAGCACGGTCACGGTCAGCCGGCCCTGCCGCAGGTAGTGCTCGTTGACCGCGGTGATCTCCAGCTCGCCCCGCGCGCTGGGGGTGATGCCGCGGGCCACGTCGACGACGTCGGGCCCGAAGAAATACAGGCCGGGGACGGCGTAGGAGCTCTTCGGCACGGCCGGCTTCTCCTCGATGGAGAGCACCCTGCCCCCGTCGTCGAACTCCACCACGCCGTAGGCCTCAGGGAAGGCGACGTGGTAGGCGAAGACGTGCCCGCCGTCGGGCTCGGGGAGCCGGGACAGCGCCGTGCCCAGACCTGCGCCGTAGAAGATGTTGTCCCCGAGCACCAGCGCCGCAGAGTGGCCGGCGAGGAAGTCCGCGCCGATCAGGAACGCCTGGGCCAGGCCCTCGGGGCGCGGCTGCACCGCGTACTCGATCCGCATGCCCAGCCGGCTGCCGTCGCCGAGCAGGCGGGCGAAGGCGTCCCGGTCCTCCGGGGTGGTGATGACCAGCACCTCGCGGATGCCGGCCATCATCAGCGTGGAGAGCGGGTAGTAGATCATCGGCTTGTCGTAGACCGGCATGAGCTGCTTGCTCACAGCCTGGGTGATCGGGAAGAGCCGGGTACCGGTGCCACCGGCCAGGATGATGCCTCGCACGCCGCAGACCGTACGGGGTGGCTGCCCCGCGGCACGGCTAACCTCTGCGGCCATGCGGATCCTGGTCACCGGCGGTGCGGGCTTCATCGGCTCCCACTACGTGCGCACCCTGCTGTCGGGTGGATACCCGGGTTTCGAGGACGCCGAGGTGACGGTGTTCGACAAGCTCACCTACTCCGGCAACCTGGCGAACCTGGCCCCGGTGGCCGACAACCCGCGGTACCGGTTCGTGCAGGGCGACATCTGCGTCGCCGCCGACCTGGACACCGCACTGCCCGGGCACGACGTCGTGCTGAACTTCGCCGCCGAGTCCCACGTGGACCGCTCGATCACCGGTGCGGCCGGGTTCGTGCTGACCAACGTGCTGGGCGCGCAGCAGGTCTTCGAGGCCGCGCTCCGGCACCGGGTGCGCCGGGTCGTGCACGTCTCCACCGACGAGGTCTACGGCTCCATCGACACCGGCTCCTGGACCGAGGACCACCTGCTGGAGCCCAACTCGCCGTACTCGGCGGCGAAGGCCGGCAGCGACCTGATCGCCCGCGCCTACGCGCAGACCTACGGGCTGGACATCTCCATCACCCGGTGCAGCAACAACTACGGGCCCTACCACTTCCCGGAGAAGGTCATCCCGCTGTTCGTCACCAACCTGCTCGACGGGGAGCAGGTGCCGCTGTACGGCGAGGGGGCGAACGTGCGTGACTGGCTGTTCGTCGACGACCACTGCCGCGGCATCCAGCTGGTGCTGGAGGAGGGCGCGACGGGGGAGTTCTACAACATCGGCGGCGGCCGGGAGCTGTCCAACCGGGAGCTGACCGAGCAGCTGCTCGCCGCCACCGGGCGCGACTGGAGCTACGTGCAGCACATCGTCGACCCCCGCGGTGGCGGGCACGACCTGCGCTACTCGGTCGACTACTCGAAGACGGCGGCGCTGGGGTATGCGCCGCGGATGTCCTTCGAGGACGGCCTGGCGCTCACCGTGCAGTGGTACCGGGACAACCGCGCCTGGTGGGAGCCGCTCAAGGCCGCGGCGGCCACCGCACTCCCGTGAGCGCCCCCGTCAGCTGGCTGGTCACCGGCGCCACCGGCCAGCTCGGCACCGACCTGCAGGTCGTTCTGGCCGGGCAAGACGTGACCGCCTTGGGTCGGGACAGGCTGGATCTCACCGACGAGGCGCAGGTCCGCTCGGTCGTGCGCGGGTGGCTGGCCGGGGCGACCGGCCGGCCCATCGTGGTCAACGCCGCCGCCTACACCGCGGTCGACGCAGCTGAGGACGACGAGCCGACGGCGCTGCTGGTCAACGGTTCGGCTCCCGGCTGGCTCGCCGAGGAACTGGCTGGTCGGGGCCGCCTGGTGCACGTCTCCACCGACTACGTTTTCGACGGCACCGCTACTGCGCCCTACAGAGTGGACGACGAGCCGGCTCCGCGCACCGCCTACGGGCGCACCAAGCTGGCCGGCGAGCGGGCGGTGGCTGCCGCCGGCGGTGATGCCGTCGTCGTCCGCACCGCCTGGGTCTACGCGGCGCACGGCCGGAATTTCGTGCGCACCATGCTCCGGCTGGAGGCCGAGCGCGACACGGTGCAAGTCGTCGATGACCAGACCGGCAGCCCGACCTGGTCCGCGGACCTGGCGGCCGGCCTGGTGCAGGCGGCGCTGTCGCCGGTCCGCGGGGTGCTGCACGCCACCGGCACCGGCACGACCACCTGGTGCGGTCTGGCCCGGGAGGTCTTCACCCTCGCCGGGGCTGATCCCGACCGGGTGAAACCCACGACGACCGACGCGTTCCCGAGCCGTGCGGTCCGCCCGGCCTGCAGCGTGCTGGGTTCGGCCAGCTGGACCGCTGCCGGCCTCGCCCCGCTGCCGGACTGGGAGCAGTCGCTGCGCGACTGCCTGAGGCAGCTGGGCGCCCTCGCCGCCTGACCGGAGGGGCCGAAGTCGCGACTTCGGCCCCTCCGGGAGGTCAGGACCCCGCCCGGAGCTCCGCGTAGCGGGCATCGCACCGGGCCTTCGTGGGCAGCAGCCCCTGGGTCCGCGCTTCGGCCAGGGTGGGTGCGGCGAGGTCCTTGGCGGACAGCTCGAACTCCACGTCCGTGGGCCAGGGCAGGGCCAGGTCCGGGTCCATCGGGTTGATGCCGAACTCGCGGCCGGGGGAGTAGCCCGCGGACACCAGATAGGTCACCGAGCTGAAGTCGGCGAGCGAGACGAATGCGTGCCCCAGCCCCTCGGCCAGGTAGACCGCCCGAGGCTGTTCGCTGTCCAGCAGCACCGAGTCGTGCACGCCGAACGTGGGCGAGCCGACCCGGACGTCGACGACCACGTCCAGCACCTTGCCGGCCGGGCAGTAGACGTACTTGGCCTGGCCGGGCGGGACCAGCGCGAAGTGCACGCCGCGCAGCGCCCCCCGGGCCGAGACGCTGTGGTTCGCCTGGGCCAGGGTCAGCCCGAAACCGGTGGCCCCGGCGAGCACGTCGGCGCGGTACCACTCGGTGAACCGGCCGCGGGAGTCGCCGTGCGGCACGAGGTCCAGCACGTAGCTGTCGGGAACGGCGAGCTCGCTGATCTGCACGCCAGGACGCTAACCACCCGTTGCCCGGCCGCGGTGCGCCACTCCCTCAGGGAGCGGTGCCGCCGAGCCGCAGCCGGCCGACCAGCGAGCTGCCGCCCAGCGAGGCACTGGGCTGCCAACGGGTCGCCCAGCCCTCGGCGGACAGCTGCACCAGCGCCGCACCGACCACGGCGCCGACGGCCACCGCCGCGACCGGCGTGACCGGCTCGCCCAGGTGCACGTCGACCACATCGCCGTCGCCGCCGTCCTCGCCCGGGCCGTAGCGGAAGACCACCGGGAACTCCGGCAGCGCGGCCACCGCGACCCGGAAGGCCTCGGTCACCGCGGCCAGCGCACCGGGACGCGGCACCAGCGCGGGTGCGGGCGCCCGGCCCGGGACGACGTCCCGGGTGCCGGCGCTGAACAGGTCGCCGGGGCCCAGCCGCACCAGCGGCCGGGTGCCGGGATCGCCCGGCGGCGCGGTGAACCGCAGCCCGCGGACGACGGCCACCGGCACCCCGGCGAGCTTGCCCTTGACCAGGTCGGCGGCGGCGGCCAGCTCGTCGACCACGGCGACCTGGGTGGTCTCCAGCCGGTTGCCGTGCGGATCGACCGCACCCCGGTGGTCGACCAGTGCCGGCAGCCCGGCCGAGCCGATGGCCACGTCGGTCACGCCGTCCCGCCACGGTCGGCCGAACGTGTCGCTGACCACGACCGCCACGGTGGCGCCCAGCAGCTCGGCCAGCCGGGTGCGCAGGCCGGCCGCGGAGGCGTCGGCGTCGGTGGGCAGCAGCACGAGTGCGTCGGTCGCCACGTTGGAGGCGTCGATGCCGGCCGCGGCGACCACCCAGCCGTGCCGGGTCTCGACGATCCGCAGCGGACCGCGGCGGGCCACCACCCGGACCGTCTCGGCGTCGATCGCGCGCTGGCGCGCGGCCTCCCGGTCGGTGCCCGGCTCGACCCGCACCAGGTTGCCCTCGACCTTGGCCACCACCTTGGAGGTGACCACCAGCACGTCCCCGTCGGCCAGCCACGGCGCGGCGCCGGCGATCGCCGCGGCGAGGTCGTCGCCGGGGACGAACTCCGGCAGGCCGGGAACCGGGTGGATCGAGACTCCGGGGGTCGGACCCACCTCAGACACCGGCGGCGTCCAGCGCAGCGCGAGCCAGGTCGCGGGTGGCCCCGGGTGAACTCATCAGCAGCGGGACGGCGCGCACGTCGACGCCGGGCACGCTCGCGCCGTCACCGGTGTGCACCAGCCAGGCGTCCAGCACGCCGTCGGCCGAGCGGGCGCCGTAGTGCCGGCCCACGCCCTCGGCGCTCACCTCGACGCCGAGCACGGGCAGGCAGCGGTCGGCCATGCCGCGCAGCGCCTCGCCGCCCACGATGGGGGAGACCCCGACCACCCGGCCAGCGGCAGCGCGGACGGCGTCCCGGATGCCGGGCACGCCCAGCACCGTGCCGATCGAGACCACCGGGTTGGAGGGGGCGAACAGCACGGCGTCGGCGGTGCGCAGCGCCTCGACGACGCCGGGGCCGGGGCGGGCGTCGTCCACGCCGACCTGGACGAAGCCGGTGGCGTCCAGGGCCGCGCGGTGGCGCACCCACCACTCCTGGAAGTGGATGGCCTGCGGCCGGCCGGTCCCGGAGTCGGTGACCAGCACGTGCGTCTCCACCCGCTGGTCGCTCATCGGCAGCAGCCGGACGCCGGGCTGCCAGCGCTGGGCCAGGGCCGCGGTGACGTCGGAGAGCGGGTACCCGGCGTCCAGCATCCGGGTGCGCACCAGGTGGGTGGCGAGGTCGCGGTCGCCGAGCCCGAACCAGGTCGGCTCGGCGCCGTAGGCGGCGAGGCCCTCCTTCACCACCCAGGTCTCGTCGCGCTGCCCCCAGCCGCGCTCCTCGTCGATCCCGTCACCGAGCGTGTACATCACGGTGTCCAGGTCGGGGCAGATCCGGAGCCCGTGCAGGGTCACGTCGTCGCCGGTGTTGACCACGGCGGTGACCTCGGCGCCCGGGGCCGCGGCGAGCACGCCGCGGAGGAAACGGGCGCCGCCGACGCCGCCGGCGAGTACGACGATGTGCACCCCACCATGGTGCCTGATCGTCAGATGTGCACTGACCACCCGGCTCCCCGGGCGTCGATCTTGTCGAAACCAGTTCGTCCCGATGGGCAGATGGTGCTGTGCCCGGCGGCGTGTCTGGAGCTCCTGTGACGATCCACGGACTTCACGTGACGGGTGTGACTCGTGTGACCCGGCGATACACCGGGCCGACTTGACCACGACTCAACGACACGCGTGTAATTCCGATGTTGTCATCAGGCGCTGGCAGCTCGGGACCCGCCCGGGGACGCACGCCGTGACGGAGCGAGGGGACGCAACGTGATGGCTGAGGTGTCGTGGTTGAGCGAGCACGAGAAGACCGCAGCAGCGGCCGCGCCGGGCGCCTTCGGCGTCGACGCGCTGGGCCTGGCAGGCGTCATCGACACCGGCCTCCCCGGTGCGGGCGGCGAGGAGCAGGGCTGGCAGGAGCAGGCGCTGTGCGCCGAGACCGACCCGGAGGCGTTCTTCCCGGAGAAGGGCGGCTCGACCCGGGAGGCCAAGAAGATCTGCACCGGCTGCGAGGTCCGCACCGAGTGCCTGGAGTTCGCGCTGGGCAACGACGAGCGCTTCGGCATCTGGGGCGGCCTGTCCGAGCGGGAGCGCCGGCGCCTCCGTCGCCGCGCCGTCTGAGCGGAACCTCTGCTCCCGGCACCCGCGGGCTCGCGGTGAGCCGCTGACCGGTGCCGGACCAGCTGTCACCTGGCCGCCGACCGGGCACCGAGGCCCCCTCCTCGGTGTGGTCGACTGGACCCCGTGCTCATCCGGGTGGTCGAGGGCCGCGCCCGCGTCGTCCGGGAGATCCGCGCCGCGGCGCCGCTGATGGCCGACCTCTCGGCCCCCGTCCCCGCCCGCGGACCGTGGTTGACGGCCGCGCTCAACGTCCAGTCCACCCGCCCCCTCGCTCGGATCCGTCCGCGGGCCGTGCTCGTCGAGCAGCCAGGCCCCGCTGCCGGAACCCGTTCCCTCCTCGGGAGCGGTGACGGGCAGGGGGATCCGTCCACCGCCGGGGCGGCCCTGTTGTCGCTCACCCGGCGGGGCAAGGGGCTGTCCACCACCGTCACCCTGCTCGGCAGCGATGCCGGCCCGCTCCCCGAGGGCCGCCCGGCCGCCCGGCTGTACGCCCGGGACGACGACGTCGCCCGGCTGCTCGCCGCCGGCGTGGCCGACCTCCTGGACGGGCTGCGCGCTCCGTGGACGCTGCGGCTGGCCGGTCTGCCGTTGGGTGATCCCACGGTGCGCCGGCTGTCCGAGCTGCTGCCGGGCTCCTCCCTGGCGACCACCCGCAGCCGCCGGCTGGTGGACGAGCTGGACGCCGTCGCCGAGGTGCGGCGCAGCCGGGACCCCGCGGAGCTGGACCGGGTGCTCCCTCCGGTGCTGGACCGGGTGCCGCCGCAGCAGCGTGCGTTCCTGCGCGCCGCCGCCCGGCTGCACGCCGCGATCGGCCAGCTCGAGATCGCCGTCGTCGGGGCGTCGGAGCGGCCGGCCGCGGTGCTGCTGACCCTGCTGGACCGCCGTCCGGGGGGCGAGGAGGACCGCTGGCCGTGGTGGGGCTCCAGCGACGTCGGCGGCCTGCGCCGGGAGCTCGGCTCGCCCCGGTCGGCGCTCACCGCCTCCGCCGGGCTGGGCCGGCTGGGTCGGACGGGCAGCGCCCGCGCCGGCTGACGTCCGTGGTCCGACGGGGCCTAGCGCGGCAGCTGCAGCACGTTGACGCCCGGGTCGGCGGTGGTGGGCGCGGTGTCCGGCCCGATCCGCACGACTCCTGTCGCCGGGCTCAGACCGTCGCCCGCAGCGCCGTCGGCGGTGATCGACGCGGTCAGCTGGTAGGCCCGGCCGGTGTAGGCGGGGGCGCTGCCGTTCGATCGGGTGTAGGTGGGGAACAGGCCGACCAGGTCGACCCGGTCCCCGTCCCGGGAGATCTGCAGCTGCGGGCTCGCCAGGTCGGCGTACTCGGTGAGCGAGGGCGCGCACCCGGCGACCGCGGGGTCCGGCGGTGGCTCGGCGGTGAGGCAGTTGTAGGTGGGCAGCCGCACGTGGGCCAGGGCGCGCCGGCCGTCGGTGCTCAGGCTCACGGCGGGATAGGTCACGGTCAGCCCGACCGCCCGCTGCTCGAGGACGACGCCGGTGAAGGCGACGCTCGCCGCCACGCCGTCCCGACCCAGCGGCACCGACCGGAACGCGAGCGCCGCGGCTGCGGTGTCGGTCGACGAGGCCGGGGCGGCGGCCGTCGGCACTGCCGGGTCCAGCCCTGGTGCGGCGGACCCGGTGGGCGGGGTGAGGCCGGCCGCGGCGCCGGTCGGGCCCAGCAGCGCAGCCGAGCCCGCCGGGGTCGCCGCCCGCTCGTCGTCCGACGGCCCGCCGGTGACCGCGACCAGCACCGCCCCGGCGACCAGGACCAGCACGGTGGCGACCGTGCCGAGCGCCGCACCGCGACGGGGGGAGGTTGCCGGTGGACCGTCGCCGGACGCCGGCACCGCGGTCGCGCCGCCCGGCGCGCGGGCGGGCTCCGCGGCCACCGGCGTGCTCACCGCGGGCGCCGGGGCGGGCAGCGCCGGAACCGAGCCCGGCGGGTTCTCCAGGAAGCCGGGGAGGTCGTCGACCACCTCGGCCGCCGGCTCCACCGCCGCGTCCCCGGCGGCGCCGGTGGGAACAGCGTGGGCCGGAGGTGCCGTGCGGGATCGGCGGCCGGCGAGGGCTGCGGCGGTGAGCCCGCCGGCCAGTGCCAGGAGCAGCGCGACGAGGCCCCAGCGCACCGGGTCCGGCGCGGTGCGTGCCCGGGACGGCGTCGCCTCCGCTCCCCGGTCGACCTCCACCAGGTCCTCGTCGGCGCCGGTGTCCACCAGCGCGCCGACGACGGCGTTGGCCGCGGCGACGGCCGCGTCCCGGTCGGCGAGCCGGACCCGGACGGTGATCGTCCCGGTGCCCTCGGTCCGCCCGGCGGACGTGCCCTCGGACAGCTGGTCCAGGGGGACCCCGGACAGCGCCGGGGTGTCGCTGCGGGCGGCCCGCAGCGTCTCCGCCGCGCCGGCCAGCGCGGTGTAGCGGTCGGCCAGCAGCAGTGCCGCACCGGCCCCGGCGTCGGTGCGCGGGGTGACCGTCAGGCTCGCGGTGGCCGTCGTCGTGCGGGGGAGCAGGGTCAGCAGCACCAGGGCGACCAGCGCGACGCCGAGGGCTGCCGCCAGCCCGGCCTGCCGCTGCCGTCGACGGGTGCGGTCCTCGTTCGGTGCGCTCATCGGCGCCCAGCATGTCAGTGGCCACCGACGTGCCCCGGTGGCGCCGGTTCAGCCGGTGGGGTCGATCTCCTCCGGGTCACGGCCCAGCAGCACCGCCACCTGGTCGACCACCACGTCGCGCACCAGGTCGGCGAGGTCGTCGCGGTCGGCGGCGCGGATCTCCAGCGGCCGGCGGTAGACGACGATGCGGGCGGGGTGCTCGCGACCGCCCTCCCGGTGGGCGGGCAGCACCCGGGCCAGCGGCACGCTGCCGTCCTCGAGCACGTCGGCGTCCAGCACCACCTCGTCCGGGCTGCTGTGGTCGACCCAGGGCACGTCCTCGACGGCGAACTCCACGCCGGCCAGCTCGCGTTCCCAGCGGCGCTCGAGGTCC
>Ga0210040_10009765_pt1 | contig 11111 bp, 8 predicted proteins | sample CryGeyCG12114_NA_FD_185462 | JGI IMG/M metagenome (GOLD analysis project Ga0210040, IMG submission 185462) | Groundwater microbial communities from aquifer - Crystal Geyser CG19_WC_8/21/14_NA (SPAdes) (version 2) | ecosystem: Environmental > Aquatic > Deep subsurface > Groundwater | place: USA... | reverse complement strand
AGTCCGTCGCCGACAGGACCTAGGACGTGGTTCATATCATGGTGCACAGCAACAACAACAGCCAAGCAGGTGGACCTCACGTGTTTACATTGTGCTAACACTGCCTGCCTTGTATTCATACCTAATACACCTGAGGTATTCACTCGCAGCCTCTAGCCTCGACGCCAAGACGATTGCCTAATTTCCTTCGTTACCATTTCCTACGTGCTAATCTCTGTCAACGTTTTGCACTACCTGCTAAACGACATAGCTTATTGCCTCACCGGCATTCACACTTCCTACGACCTCCAACATGGCTCAATGTTCTCAGACTAGAATCAGTCCAGCAGTGGTCTACCCAAGAGAAAGCTTCCTTGGACTGTCACTCGAACTTCGCAACATAGTCTACAGCTTTGTATTCACAGACTTGCGACTTCAGCTTCCCCGTCCCGGCTCAAACGACCCTTCTGGCCTCGCGTGTCTTATTGTGTGTAGACAGTACTATGCTGAGGCTCGACCACGCCTCCTGACCTTCGCACACATCGATCTATCTTTTTTCTACCATCACGACGTGTTGAACCATCTGCAGTTCAACTTGGACATTGCTGCTTGTCGCCACGTCTCAATCAGCCCGTACGACGACCGAATGCATTTCATGTCTCCAATGGGACTGGAAAAATTGTACAAAGCCATGCCCAAGCTCGCTTCGCTTACTCTGTTTCCCGACACCGAACGATGCCTCTTCGAAACAAAGTCCTACTGCGTGGATGTGGTCGAGAAGGACGAGGAACTTGATTATGCGCACTTGGTCAGCTACTGTCACGGCGGGCTCCTCGGCGTAATCACGGAAGGATGGCTTTGTCAAAACGACGATCAAGACCGAGAGGTTCTCCAGCTTATTCAGGCTGGGCTGTCGATGAAAAATGAATGTCGTCTGATCCTGAAATGCCATCTTCAACTTGTAAACGATCCTCTGAACGATACCGAAACACAGTTCTGGCCAATCGTGAGTAGTTACCAAAATATGGTCAATTCTTGAACTACACTAATGCCATCAAATAGACATTCACGCTCAACCCTGACGTATACGAGATGGAATTAGTCTGCCCAAACACCGACAAAACAACACGCTATGAGGACGACGAGAAGAATCTAGAGCGTTGGACATACAAGGAAGTCAAGAACGACAAGACAACCTCTGAGCAAGCAATGGCTCATGTAGCTTGAGGTTCGTGGTGATTGCTTTTCTCAGATAAGGCCTGGTCTTCAAAGAGAATCGAGTTGCGGCAGGCATACAAGGGCATAGGCCAGGACACCGATATTTGAAGACATGTTGTTCAAGTCCATACCTGCGACTTTACGCTATAGACGTTTGCTGTGCATGAGGAGACTCCTGCGACTTCGGGCCAAGATTTGGACACAGCATGAACACATGGCATAATCTCCAATCACGCGTGCCTGCCAAATATGTCGACTTCACATTTCACTCGCTCCTTCCCACAGTCGATCAAACACGTATTTTCACTTCATCCTACTTTCCCCACGCGATCAAATGCTTGACCCCCTTGTCTACGCACAGACCCAATCCATTGCGTGCAAACAACACATCAACCTCAGCGCTAGATCTTTCCAGCAGTATGAAATCCTCATACAACGTCGCCCCCCGACCTTTCTGGATCTCACAGCTGAGATTCGCAATCAGGTCCTACGAAAATAATCTTCCACGGCCCGCAGGCTGTCGTTCGAGCACTCCCAGCGCTTGTCCATCGCGAGCTCGCCTACTCTCTCCAGCTCCTTCTCGCTTGCAAGCAGATTCACGTGGAAGCAAAAATTCATCCGCTTGTCTACAGCTCATTTTTGATCTCTCCGGATGTACGTCGGCGGGTGCGTTGCCTTGAGAGATACGAGGCTCAACTCAGCTTCGTACCCAATTCGGGCAGACTCGCCCACCCAGGGTCGTTTGTTCGACGAGCGCAGCAGCACACCAAGCTCTTCAAAGGTTATCAGTTGAGGTGGAAAATGTGGAAGGTGGATAAATAGGTATTTGACGATATCGAAGCCAACTCTACACCGGTCGCCTATCAACACTGCGCCAGTTTTCATGTTACCGTCGAGGCCTATATCGAGGGTATCCCGCTCGTGTGAGATCGTCGCTAATGGAAACAATCATCGTCAAAGCTCGAAACCCGCGCCAATAGGCCATTGTTCATGCCGTTACTCGTGCCGTTAACCATGTCGTTACCGGCGCCATTGGCATTCCCATTCATGTTCGAGTCCGTGTAATCATAACTGTTATTCAGGTAACCGAATCCACCATTCTGTACAGTATTGTTACCGTAACCGAAAGCGGGATGGTTAACCGCAGGCTGGTTGACAGCAGGTGCCGAAGTCATGCCGCCATCCATCCCAAGGCCCATATCGCTGAAATTTGACCAATCTGCAGGAGGTGTCGTCCAATTGTCGAAGCCTACAGCTAGCTGATTCTGGTCTTTGAACCACCACTCTTGTGACTCCTCAATCAGGCTTTCGACCCCACCGAACAGAGTTGCTGCATTCACATTCCGGTCTGTCCTTCGACTTGCACTTCTTGATGTGCTGGACGCGCTTGCCAATCGAGCTTGATGCGCATTCCAAGCGTCTTGTTGTGCTCTTGTAAGATTGATAGACGGTCGATGGCGTGCTAGTTGTCGGTTTAGATCAGCAGCCGATTGCGGCGGAAGAGACATACCGCCGGAAGATCGTCGATCGTCGATCGTCGAAGCTGGTGATTGTGCCAGGGAGTGAGCAAGGCCACCCTGCGTCTGCGGTATCGTTTGTAGTATCATGTTTGGCCGCATAAACTGCTGCTGCTGTTGTTCTTGACCTTGCTGTTGTCGCTGCTGCAACCGCTGATTTTGTACATTCAAAGCCATGAGGTTAGGCACCGGCTGTGCGGTCAATTCGCCGGTTATGTTCGACAAGGTCTGCGGAGACACTGGAGACGCAACAGGTTCCGACGCCCCCCATCTGATCTTGGATCTGGTAAAACAAGCGATCGCATCCTCTGGGATATCGATGTTCCACTTGTTTGCACACTGCTCCAGGATACGTAAAGTCCGTCTTGCACATGTCCAGCACTCACCGATCTCCTCTAAATGCTTTACTCCATGCACAATGTCTCGCTTGGCGTTCTTATCAGGCAGGTTGAGTAGATGGATTGTGCAAGCCGAATGTCCAATGTATACTGCAATGTTGCAGATCTGGCGGAGGCCGTGAGTCCGTTTGTACAGCCTAAATAGCTTGGATATGGCACAGGCCGCCTGAGTACAAAACTTCCTAGGAGAGACATGTGCAGGAAGTGGCGATGTGGTCCTGGTATACTTGAGGAAAGGCCGATATAGGTGTATATACAGAAGTTGAAAGAACATACTGTGAAGATCATGAGCCATATTATTTCCGTGAGAGACCACACAACTTACTGCATCAATAATACCTGTGGGAGCTGCCCGTCACGTGGATCCATTTCTTCCGGTAGTTCCTTTTTCCAAGCTTCAAGCCGGGTGTGTATGTCACTCAGCTTCTTGAGCTCGGCTTGTTTCGATGTAGGCTTATCAAGCTGTTGTGGGTTGTAAAAGGATATAAGCAAGTCAGATGATATTTCGGCCAATTTTGATATTTGCAGCGCTACTGCTCGTGTCCGTGCCGGCTGTGTATGGTCATCGACAATGCCAGAATCAGTGTAAGGCGACCACATCTCTGAATCTTCTGACGGGAATACTTCTGGCTTTTTGACCGAGATATTAGACATTGGGAGCTGTGGCTGGCGTCCAAGATAGTTGGACCAGCATCTATTATGTCAGGAACGCAAGCTTCTTTTGAGGAGTCTAACTTACTTATCGAAAAGAAAGCATCCCCAGAATGTGATCCTCCGTGCATCAATGTCTTCATCGCCTAGCTTTGACAGTTCGTTCATGGCAGGTGCATCCACGTTGAGTCCGAGATCACCTGCCATACGAAAACTCATGCCACTATAGACCCACCCTTTGCTTTCTCGCCCGCACCCGGCCTCTCGTACAGACATCAGTGCCAAAGCCTGTACAGTGCATAGCTTAGCATTCGCGAACTCGTCATTCTCATACAGGAGCCTTTTGGCTTCTGCGAAGAAATGTTCACCGGTTGTTGCAGAGTCTTCCGGATCCGCTCTAGCTGTAGGCTTCGATGAGAAGTGACATCCTAAAGCCAACATGACATTGACGAGCAAGGGCGAACAATAGTGGGAAGGGGTGCCGGTAAGAAAGTCGCGGTAGAACAGCTCTTTGGCCAATGTCGTGAAATAGGCATAGTGCCAGCAGAAATACATGTTCATGAAGTGCAGTATAAGATCCTTGTCTTGCGTGACTGTCGTCCAGGAAGTTATGGCTTCCTCGCGTGGTCTGACTACGTTTCCGGTGCTTAGAGGGAATGTAGCATGTGGCGAGGGTGAGCCTTCAGGTAGCCATATCAAGTTGGACGTGCCCCCAATGAATTTGACTGAGCCATCAACCATCAGATCTCCCATCTTTCCGGATAATTCTGCCTCAAATTGCCGTCCTTGGCTAGAGTCGTCCCGATATATAGGCGAGTCTGATGCTAGGTCTTCAATCTCTCCTCTGTTTTTGGCTTCAACAATTTGCGCAAGATCCTCCAGGTTGTCGCAGGTTCGTATTTGCCGTACCAACTCGAAAGCATTGTCTTCCTCATAGTTCAGTAGAGCCTGAACCAGTACCTGCAACGCGGAGTTTTTGGTCTTTAGACTATCGACATCTTTCTTGTATACGCCTTTTCGGCGATGGTCCGTGTGGGGTGCGTACTCGCATTCCGTCAAATACACAGAAGCACATGCTGCGCATTTCCTATATGGAGCACATGGTCAGTCATGTCTGACCGCATAACGGCGTGCTGGCTTGGACATACGGGAGGTTGCCGTCGCATTTCGACTTCCTTCGACGACCTAGCCTCCATCAGTATGGTTCGGGTCCACAATGATACGCAGCGTACAAGCAATGCATGCTGTCGAAATGCAACGCCTCTTCGCTGTAGACGACGACTCCTTTTCCTTGCTCTTGTTCTTCTTCGCAGGTTGCGCAGACTCGCTAAATTGTTCCTGGGTCGGCTCGATAGTGCTTTCGTCTTTGAGCTCTTGGTCCATAACTTGCCAAGGGCGAGCAGAGTTACTGCAGGAAAGAGCAGTCCGCTGCCCGTTGTGTCACCGCAGTCACAGAGCCTGAATCGAGACTGCGCATGCTCAAAGTAGCCTTGTCAAAAGTGGGGTGTTCTGCGAGTACAGAAAACGGCGCGGCTAGAGGGGATCATGAATGGTCTACCACAGTATGGGCCGCCGAGAGGTGTGGACTGAGGGTCAGTCAGCGCACGGATGGTGCTAGAAGTGCGACTTGGGACGGCGCCAGCTCAGGGTCCGAGTCTGGTTGTACAGGGGAATAGCAACACCCAGAACAGTAGTATTGATGTTGAACCAGACAAAGCGACAGATGGAATGAGAGACATGAGTGGCAGAGTTGGGCCGATGGGGTTGGTGGATCTTTCCCATGCCAGACTCACTATCGCTACGCGAGCTGCGATAACTTACGATAAGCAATAATGTCATGTGGCAGTGGCCAGTGGTGGTGGGGTTGCTGGAAAGCTGTGGCGTGTCCGACGACAGTCATGCAGGCACCGACGAGCGAGCTCAATGCTTCAGATATGGGTTGGGGCATGATGGTTATGCCTTTTGTCCACCTTAGATACAACTTGAAGGTATGACGGAAACACGGTGATGCACATTTTTCGCAGCCTCGCCAGGTTGATGAACTCAAATATGTAATTGTGCCTACGTAGCCACCAGCTTGAAGCGAGGCCCTGACGAGGCCTTGACGCAGCCTTGTCTAGCACCTCCATGGGGCCGTCGATCAGGGACAGAAAGCCCAGAAGCCAACCCTCCGGCCATCATGATCCTGGCCCTCAGCCCCACTACACGCCATTTTGAATCCCAAAGGATGGCATTCAATCAACATGTATACATTGGTTACCTTGGCATCTTCACGCCATGACAATGTCGCACGCTTGATACAATGCTTGCAGAAACACGGGAAGGTAGTTTACGGCCCTGCGATGAGTCAGTCATGGTTCCGTGTGAGCGCTGCTGCAGTACTCTTACCTTCAGCCGCTGATCAATCAGGTACATCCCAATCACGAATTCTTCACGCCCAAGAGCCATGCTCCCTGGGTTGGCTACTAGATCCCAGATTTCCTCTAAAACGTCCCTGGGCAACCGACTCCGCTCCCAAATATCTCGTACAATGACGTTCACCACTGTATCAGTCCCTCCGTTCACATAATTGCGACTGTCGTTGTCACTCGAAAACGTCCAGTCAAGGTGAGCGCCTCTGTTAGCAGCCCATACTCCTTCGTAACGTTTTCTCTCAGTATCTGTGACTCTATCTCGCCATCGTTTTCTGTCGCCCTCGTGATGCTGATTGGGATGCTTTCTGACGCGGTGACGGCGGCGGTGCTTAGCCGATTCGTCTTCGTCGTCGTTCTCTACGGACGGCTTGCGCAGCGTCTGTTTCATTGGACGTCGCTGAGGTGGTGGTGGAGGGGCCTTGGGTGACGTACTATGATGATGAGCAAATCGATGTAGACTTGTAAGAGACCGAGACCGGCGGCGGTTGCCCGGTTCTGTTAGATGATCTGCTCTTGGTGAAGTCCCAGCCCGAGTAGACGCTAAAGATGATGCTACCATGGCATCAGCCAAACTGTTGACCGTCATCCCCGTCCGGATGTCCCTAGGTTGCGAATGTGCCTGAGCGGAGCTGTTTCCTGAAAAGGGCGGATACACCACTGATCGTTTGCTCGTTTCCAATCGATATCGGAAATAATCATTTTGGGAAGAATCAGAAGCTGCAGCAACTTCACGTGATTCAGGTGATGTTGTGACGGATGTACTGGTAGAGGTCGCCGTTGATATGATGGAAGGGCTCTGACTCTGGCGGAGAGGCTGACCAATGACTGTGTCGTCCTCGCTGTTTCTGGCTTGCTGTGCGGCAAATCGAGCAGCCGCCATGCCGCTGACTGGCGTGGCCAGAGCACCAGGCGACAGTTGCCTTTGTAGAACGGGAGTCTTTTTGAAGTCAAGGCTTTGATGAACGGCACTGCCATTCGGTGCTTGCATGAATGTGCCAGCACCTGACAGTGCGTCGAACTTGTTCGCTAGCTTGTTGACCACATCAACCTCGTCTGTGGAAGGCCCCATTTCCAACGGCCCACTACCTTCTTGCCATATAGGACTTGATTTGCCGATTTGATGGTTGCTTCGTGCCGGGCTGGCGTTGGCGGACGCAAATCGAGCAGCCACGGCAGATGGTGACCGGGACGAGCCGGGGCGTTGGAGGGAAGGAACAGCCAAGGTGGCCGAGTTGGCGGACGCTGCAACTGCTATCGGCGTGGTATGTAGTGCTTTGGAGATTAAGGGCTTGCCATATTCGCGTTCAGACGAGGCTACTTCCTTGCCTGTATGCCCATTGTTCGAGCGGCGTGCGGGAGAGCACGCCGCAGCTGCTGCCAACCTGGCGCCCGTCAAATTGTTCTTGTTCGCAAACTGAGGTTGAGGTGGCAGGGTGAAGGCTGAGGTAGCACCTCTTAGGGCGGCCGAAGGGAAGGTAATTGCATGGCTCGATGCATGAGGAGGGCCCTGTGACAACGGAGGCTTCGGAGCCACTGGACGACCCCTCTGCTCAGTCATTAATCATGTCGGGAAAGTCGAAATGCCGAATGAGGAGCCTCGTTGTGCATGGATTTGGGCAGTTCATGTACACAACTAGGTAAGCAATAAGGATGTTGCAAGTCGTGCGCTCCACGAAAGACTGACTAAAAACAATTCAACTACACATTTTCCGGGAACGGAAATAGCTGTGTTTCAGCCGCGTCAGTACAGTACTACGAGTTCGACGCCGTTAAGCACGTGATCTCGCGATAAGCTTAGGTAGCCTCCGGGGTCCGAGTCCGCGGTGATGTTCCGTCTTGGCGTATCAAGCGCGGCCGCCAGCGCTCAGGCTGGCCAGTATCGGTCACGTGGCAGTGGCCGTCGCCTTGACGCGTGCTCATGTCTACATACCTAAGTACCTAACGTAGATAGATATCTGTCCCAAGAATGGCATTAGATCACTGGCAACCTGAAAACCATGATCGCAGGCTAGCCTCTGCCTAGGCTGATGCTGAGTGCTGCCTGCATGCTGAGGTTGACGAAAGCCGCCATCGATCAAACTTTGGGCACATCTGAGCAGTTATTGTTGGCTTTTGAAACACACTCCTACCTACTGAGTTGATCTAGGGTAATGTGACCACGACGCCATCGCAACCCTCCATTGCTCGTATCCTCGTGACAGACATCATGTCCCAATCCCAACTTGAAGATGAATACTTCTCCCAAGCTCAGCAGATGGAGGCTGAGCTAGACCAACAATATCCCAATCGACCTAGGAATCATGGCAAGAGTTTGCCCTTCCACACTCTGTTTACTGACTTGTTCGATCCATTGGTATGACCAATACTGGCTCAGCTGATCACGGCTCATTAACCAATCATCGCTAACATTCCTACAGCACCAGAATACCCATTCCTCAAAAACAAAAGGCCCTACAGCCAGTCGAAGAAAAGCTGGGCCCCACGCGGGTAATAGCACGAACCCTAGAGAGGTCCGTCGAGCCATCATTGAACGCTATATTTCGAGATGGCGTCGCGATGTTGGAGATGACTTCTTCCCTGCCTTCCGCCTAATCGTGCCCGAAAAAGATCGGGATAGAGCCATGTACGGCCTCAAGGAGAAAGCACTAGCTAGGTTCTTGATCAAAATCATGAGGATTGACAAGAGCTCAGATGATGGCTACAATTTATTGAATTGGAAATTGCCAGCTCAGGGCAGTTCATCAGGCAGCTCGGGAGACTTCCCTGGACGATGTCACGAGGTTCTCTTGAAACGACCTGCCCGTGTTGAAGTTGGAGACATGACTATCGACGAAGTCAACGAGAGACTTGATTTATTGTCTGCCGCACCACGGGAAGAGAAACAGTTACCAGTATTGGCAGAATTCTACAAGCGTATGAACGCCGACGAGCTGACATGGCTGATCAGGATCGTCTTGCGTCAAATGAAAGTGGGTGCGACAGAGAAAACCTTCTTTGAGATATTTCACCCCGATGCCGTGAGTCTCTTTAACATCTCCAGCAGTCTGCGCCGAGTCTGCTGGGAACTGTGGAATCCGAATATTAGACTGGAAAGCGAAGAAGCAGGCGTCTCGCCAATGCAATGTTTCCAACCACAATTGGCACAGTTTTCCTCAAAGGATTTCAACTTTGTCAAGATGGTAAGTAAAATGCGGCCTACTGAAGAAGACCCAGAGTTTTGGATAGAGGAAAAGCTAGACGGCGAACGTATGCAATTGCACATGATCACCGACGAGTCAGTAGCAGGTGGAAAGCGTTTCAAATTTTGGTCCCGAAAGGCCAAGGAGTATACTTACCTCTATGGTAATGGTCTCTGTGATGAAACTTCGGCTCTGACACAGCACCTCAGAGATGCATTCAAGGACGGTGTTGAGAACGTCGTTCTAGATGGTGAGATGATAACATGGGATGCCGAGCAGGATGCGCCGGTACCATTCGGTACACTCAAAACGGCAGCCCTTGAACAATCTCGCAATCCTTACGCGGGCGGAAACCGGCCGTTGCTTAAAGTGTTCGATATCCTCTACCTCAATGGCAACTGTTTGTCGAGATACACGCTACGTGACAGGAGAAAGGCACTTGAAGCCAGTATCAATCCTGTACATCGACGTCTTGAGATTCATGATCGTCAGAAGGCAACAAGCGCGAACGAGATCGAACCAGCCTTACGGAGAATGATCGCTGAGGCATCCGAAGGTTTAGTCATTAAGAACCCACGCTCGTCCTACCGACTGAATGATAGAAATGACGACTGGGTGAAGGTCAAGCCTGAGTACATGGAAGAGTTTGGCGAATCACTCGACTGCCTCGTAATCGGTGGCTACTATGGCTCTGGCAAGCGCGGTGGTGGCTTGTCAAGCTTTCTATGTGGACTTCGTGCCGATGCACCTGCTAGCGAGAAAAGTGGCGAGCTTCCGCACAAACATCTATCGTTCTTCAAGGTTGGCGGTGGCTTCACAGCAAATGACTACGCCAATATTCGCCATTATACCGAGGGCAAATGGATCAAATGGGACCCACGAAATCCTCCGACAGACTACGTTGTCCTTGGAGGTGGCCCTCGACAGTTTGAGAAGCCAGACGTTTGGATCAAACCAGTCGACTCTCTCGTCGTTCAGGTCAAAGCCGCTTCGGTTACTGATAGCGAGGAATTTGGTTGCAATCTGACACTAAGGTTTCCCCGGTTTCAACGACTACGTTCTGACAAGTCATGGGAGACGGCGTTGTCCCTCCAGGAATTTCTCGAGCTAAGAGCAAGCACCGAGCAGCAACACAGGGAGAACAGAGAGAAGGCGATGAAAGCTGTGCAACGAACTAGGACGGTAAGCACGCGCAAGAAGCCAAGGGTTATTGCCGGTTACAATGCAGAAGACGTCAATGGCATCAAGTACGAGGCTGCCAGTGGCCAAGTATTCTCCAATATGACATTCTTCATCATGACCGACTGCACCGTTCCCGAGAAGAAATCAAAGCCCGAGCTCGAAGCCATAGTCAAAGCCAACGGCGGTAGGATCGTCCAAACTCACACAGCAGTTAAAGGCACGATCTCCGTTGCCGAGCGGCGGACAGTCAAAGTGGCCAGTCTCCAAAAGCGAGCACAAAATCAGATCATCAAGCCCATATGGATATTCGATTGTGTCGAACAAGGACGGAAAGATTTTGCGCGTGGATTGCTCGAGATCATACTGCCGTTTGAAAAAGACAGACATGTTTACTTTCTGCCGGACGACGAGCAGGAACAAGAGTATGCGCAAAACACCGACGTGTACGGCGATAGCTACGCACGAGATACGACGGTCAAAGAGCTCAAGGAACTAATAGCAAGCATGAAGACTCCTGCAGTGGCAGATGAGGATAAGGACGTGCTAGGAGACGTCGACTACATTTCTGGGTGG
>Ga0210040_10009764_pt1 | contig 11112 bp, 12 predicted proteins | sample CryGeyCG12114_NA_FD_185462 | JGI IMG/M metagenome (GOLD analysis project Ga0210040, IMG submission 185462) | Groundwater microbial communities from aquifer - Crystal Geyser CG19_WC_8/21/14_NA (SPAdes) (version 2) | ecosystem: Environmental > Aquatic > Deep subsurface > Groundwater | place: USA... | reverse complement strand
TTTGCGCGAACCCGCCACAACCCAGGCGCGATCACGCCAATCCCGCACAACTGCCGTCCGCCTGCCCTCGCAGTGCCCAAGGTTGGCCACTATCCGGGACGAGATGTGAACCCATCCCCCCGGGATTGGTTCCCGCTTTCTGAAGGTTACTGGCACCATGTCCAATCGTCCTGACTCCGTGAACGCCCTGGCCGACTACCTGGCGACCGGCTACTGGCAGGATACGGGACAGTCCTCCCACCACTTCTACGGGAACACCATCTCGGTGGACCTGACCGGGCTGAACCGCGACGGCAAGGCGCTCGCGCGCGCGGCCCTCGACGCCTGGGAGGCCGTCGGCGACTTCCGCTTCAGCGAGAAGAAGTCGGGCGCCGACATCACCTTCTCGGACAACGGCAAGGAGGCCGACACCCAGGTCAAGATGAGCGGGCATGAGATCCTCTCGGCCGATGTGAACATCGGCGCGGGCTGGCTCAAGACCTATGGCAAGTCGGAAGGGACCTACGCCTTCCAGACCTACATCCACGAGATCGGCCACGCGCTCGGCCTCGGGCATTCGGGCAACTACAACGGCGGCGCCAGCGTCAAGCAGGCCCGCTTCGCCTCGGACAGCTGGCAGACCACGGTCATGTCCTACTTCGACCAGGACGAGAACAAGTCCGTGGCCGCCACCAAGGCCTATGTCGTCACCCCCATGATGGCCGACATCCTCGCCATCCAGCAGATCTACGGTAAGCCGCACCACGGGCCGACCTTCGGCAAGACGACCTATGGCGACGACGTCAACCTGTCCCGCAACGCCATGACGATCTACGACGAGGGCGGCGTCGACACGATCGACCTCAGCCGCGACGCCCATGACCAAGAGCTCGACCTCGACGACGGCGCCTTCTCCAACGTGGGCGGCCTCGTGGGCAACCTCGCCATCGCCAACGGCACGATCATCGAGAACGCCGTCACCGGCTCGGGCAACGACCGCGTCCTGGGCAACAAGGCCGCCAACTCCATGGCCCTGGGCCGCGGCGACGACAGCGCGAGCGGCAAGGACGGCAACGACCGGCTCGATGGCCAGGACGGCAGCGACAAGCTCCAGGGCGACGGCGGCAACGACACGCTCACCGGCGGCAACGGCCTCGACACCTTCGTCTTCACCGCCGGCCAGGACATCGTCACCGACTTCGAGAACAACCGCGACACCCTCGTGCTCGACCGCGACCTCTGGGGCGGGGCCGCGCTCTCGGCCCAGCAGGTCCTGGGCTACGCCCATGTGGAGGACGGCGACATCGTCTTCAACTTCGGCGGCGGCGACACTCTCCGGGTCAAGGGCATGACGGACATCGGCGCACTGGCCGACGACCTCGCCTTCATCTGAGGGGGCGACCCTGCGAAGAACGGGCGGCGGCGCTGGGCAGGCGCCGCCGCCCGTCGCATTGTCGCGGCCCCGGTCCCCGAGTCGGCGATCCCCGGACAGGCTGCGCCCCGCCCGGAAGCAAGTCCCGGAGGGGCAACCTGCGCGCAGGTCCGCCAGTCCGGCGCCTCAGTTCTCGAGGATGTCGCGGTGGAAGCGCCACAGAAGCAGAAGGCCGATCACCCCGGTCACGAGCGACACCCCGAACACGTAGGCGGGCGAGATGTAGGACGGGTCGTAGCCGTGGAAGAAGCCGCTGCGGACCTCGGCCACGATGTGCACCAGGGGGTTCCACAGCAGGTAGCCGCGCCACATCAGGGGCAGTTCCTCGACGAGGATCATCACGCCCGAGATGAACACGAGGGGCCGGGTGATCAGCGACCAGAAGGTGCCCCAGACCGGGAACATGGACAGCAGGAAGCAGTTCAGGAGCCCGATCCCGGCCGCCAGCGACGCCGCCATGGCGAAGCCCAGCACGATATGGGACAGGACGAGCTGCGTCCCGGTTTCCTGGAAAATCAGCACCCCCGCAAGCACGAGGTAGGCCACGAGGAACTGCGTGAGCACGTTCAGGATGTAGCGCGCAAGTACCGCGTCCAGCACCGTCACCCGGGGATAGGCCAGGAGCCGGCTCGAATAGCGCAGCGACTGCGAGACCCTCTGGCTCACGTTGGTGAAGACGAAGAACGGCAGGAGGCCGGTCGCATAGAAGATCGGGAAGTTGGTCCCGAGCGACGGGTTCCTCATGCCCACGGCCATGAAGATCCAGGACATGATCGCGATGCCCGCGATAGGCTCCAGGACCACCCACAGGTAGCCGCCGGGCTTGCGCCCGTAGGTGGTGCCCATCTCGCGCAGGATGAGGGCCGTCACCACGCGGGTCGTGGTGAAGGGCAGCTGGCGGTGGATGGAGCGGAGCTGGGAGCCGTCGGGGATGGAGGTCATGGGAGCCGTGACATGAGGCGCGGGTCGCGGCCCGCGCGGGCGTGCCATTTTCGGTCAGCCGGGCGGCGGATGCAAGCGCGGCGACGAGGGGGGACGCAACGCTCGGTGGTGTCAGGATTCGTTAACCTTTCTGGCGAATCATGGGGGCATCACTCCGTTCCAAGGACGCCGCTCCCATGCCCTCGACCTCGCCCCGACTCGCCCTTCCTTATCTCCAGCCGGCCCAGGCCCAGAAGCACGTCACCCACAACGAGGCGCTTCAGCGCCTCGACGCCGTCGTGCAGCTCCGCATCCAGGACTTCGACCTGACCCAGCCCCCCAACGACCCCCTGCCCGGGGACGTCGTGACCATCGCCGCCGGCGCCGGCGGCGACTGGGCCGGCCAGGACGGGCGCCTCGCCTTCTGGGACGGCACCGGCTGGCAGTTCATCGCCCCGCAGGAGGGCTGGCTCGCCTGGGACGCCGCCACCCATGGCCTCCGGGTCCTGTCCGAGGGAACCTGGATCCCCGCCACGCCCGCCCTCCAGAACCTTCCCGGCCTGGGCGTCGGCACCGCCTCGGACGCGGAGAACCGCCTGGCCGTCGCCTCGGAGGCCACGCTCCTCACCCATGCCGGCGCGGGCCACCAGGTGAAGGTGAACAAGGCCGCCGCCACCGACACCGCGAGCCTCCTCTTCCAATCCGGCTGGACCGGCCATGCCGAGATGGGGCTGGCGGGCGGGCTCGACTTCGCGCTCAAGGTCTCGGACGGCATCGCCTGGACCACCGCCCTTTCCGCCGCGCGGGCGACGGGCGTGGTGACCCTGCCCCATGGCGCCGCCATCGACGGCCCCGTGACGGGGACGGCGGTGCAGGCCGGGCCCATCGACGCGACGCCCGGCCGCATCCTCACGGTCGGCGCCTTCGGGCTGGGCGGCCCCCTGCCCGCCGTGGGCGACGCTGCGGCCTTAGGCAGCCTCGTCCCCGGCTTCTACGCCTACGACTCGGCCCAGGGCAGCACCGGCGGTCCCGCGGGGGTCCTGCAGGGCACGCTGCTCCACAGCCGGAGGGCCGCCAGCGCCGAGACCCAGCTCCTCGTCGTCGAGGCGGGCTCCGCGCCCGCCCTCTACCCGGGCCTCGTCCTGGGACGCTCCCGCTCGGGCGGGGGCTGGAGCGCCTGGGCATGCGGCTCGGTGGCCGAGAGCGGCTCCGGCCCGAACGGCCGCGTGCTGCGCAGCCAGGACGGGACCCAGACCTGCTGGCACAGCCTCACGACCTCGGCCACGGCCGAGACGACCTGGACCTTCCCGCAGCCCTTCGCCTCCGCCACGGGCCTCGCGGTGACGATGGGGGTGGGCGGCTCCGGCCTCCTGCCGCTGTTTCCGCGCCACATCGCCAAGGGCGCGGCCTCGGTCGGCCTTTCGGTGGTGGACGCCTTGGGCACCCGCGTCGTAGCAAGCCTCGACGTGGTCGCGGTGGGACGCTGGTTCTGAACTCCGGGGCGATTCGTGATGCGATTTTCCGCGCGGGACCGCATGGGACGGGTTTTCGGCCCGCGCGGTAGCCGGTATGGGAAGGCAGAAGCTGCGCGCCTCGTGCGCCGCGGCTCGCCAAGGCTGCCGGGGGACCGCATGACGAGGATCACGTTCCGCACAGGTTTGGGGACGGCTCTCTGCCTGGCCCTGGCCGGATGCAACCTGCCCCGGGGTGCGGCCTTCGAATCCGAGATCCTGCGCGCCAGCAACGGCTCCTCCGAGGAGGCCGCGCCGGAGTTCGCGGTGGAAACGGTCACGCGCGACGCGCTCCCCCGCTTCATCGCCTGGCCCCGCCCGGAGGAGGAGAACCTGGGCTGGATCGGCCACCAGGACGGGCCCGCCAACAGCATCATCTCCCCCGGCGACGTCCTGGGCGTCATGCTCTGGAGCACCGAGGAGAACTCGCTCCTCACCGCGCCGGGCCAGCGCGCCACCCAGCTCGAGGGCCTGACGGTGTCCTCCTCGGGCGAGGTCTTCATCCCCTACGTGGGCAATGTGCGCATCGCCGGCATGAGCCCGGACCACGCCCGCGAGACCCTCCAGGAGAAGCTGGCCGCCGTCAGCCCCTCGATCCAGGTGCAGCTCGCCATCGCCGAGAACCGGGGCAGCGTCGTGTCGCTGGTGGGCGGCGTCGCCAGTCCCGGCGCCTACCCGATGCGCGACCAGAGCTACACCGTCCTGTCGCTCATCGCCGAGGGCGGCGGGGTGCCGCCCAACCTCAACAACCCGCAGATCCGCCTCATCCGGGGCGACTCGATCTACGGCACCTCGATCGACCGGCTCTACGACAACCCCGGCCTCGACACCACGCTGCGCAGCGGCGACAAGGTCATCGTCGAGCCCGACGAGCGCTTCTTCCTCTCGCTCGGCGCGGCGGGGAGCGAGGCCGTCCACCCCTTCCCCCGCGACGAGATCAGCGCCCTCGAGGCCATCTCGATCATCGGCGGCGTGGCGGATGCCCGTGCCAACCCCAAGGGCCTCCTGGTGCTGCGCAACTATCCCGCCTCGGCCGTGCGACCCGACGGCACCGGCCCCGCGCACGAGAGGGTGGTCTTCACGCTGGACCTGACCACGGCCGACGGGCTCTTCTCGGCGGGGCGCTTCCCGATCATTTCGGGCGACCTCGTCTATGCCACCGAAAGCCGGATCTCCTCGGCCCAGACGATCCTGTCGGTGCTCGGCAACACCATAGGCCTGGCGAACCAGACCCTGGACCTGAACTGAACCGCAGGACGGAAGCGGCGGGGGCGACGGAATGATCGTGCTGCGCAACCTCACCAAGACCTTCGTCCTCGAAGGTCAGCGCAAGACCGTTCTGAACGGCGTCAACGCGGTCTTCCCGTCCAACGTGGCCGTGGGCCTCCTGGGACGCAACGGCGCGGGCAAGAGCACGCTCATCAACCTCATCTCGGGCGCAATGGACGTCACCTCGGGCGAGATCCTGACCGACGGCCAGATCTCCTTCCCGGTGGGCTACTCGGGCTCGTTCCACCCGGACATGACAGGGGCCCAGAACACCCGGTTCACCGCCCGGATCTACGGCGTCGACACCGACGACCTGACCGCCTACGTCGAGGATTTCGCCGAGCTGGGGCCGAGCTTCTACCTGCCGGTGCGCTCCTACTCCTCGGGGATGAAGGCGCGGCTGGCCTTCGGGGTGTCCATGGGCATCAGCTTCGATACCTACCTCATCGACGAGGTCACGGCCGTGGGCGACGCGCGCTTCAAGCGGAAGTCGCAGGTCGTCTTCGAGGAGAAGATCCAGTCGGCCGGGGTGCTCTTCGTGAGCCACTCCCTCGGTCAGGTCCGCGAACTCTGCAGGGCCGGCGCGGTGATCGAGGGCGGGAATCTCTACTACTACGACGACGTCGACGAGGCCATCGAGCATCACCTGCGCAACCTCGAGACCTGAGGTCCGCGCGAAGTGGGCGCCCCCGGCAAGGGGGCGCCGCCGGGGAGGTCAGCCGGCCATCTGCTGGCGGAAGCTCTGCAGCATCACGAGATGGGTGTCGATGCCGGTGACGCCGACCATGGAGGCGCCGCGCGCCATCGGATCCGTGCCGCTCTCGGCGTAGGTCTCATGGATCGGACGGGCCTCCTCGTGCCCCGCGATCTGGGCGTCGATATAGGCCATGTCGAAGGCGTCGCCTTCGGCCGCCTGGAGGTCGGCGAGGATCTGGGCATGGTCCTCGCGCAGGGGAATCTCGGCCCCTTCGGCGCCGAAGGCGCGGGCGATGGCCTGCTGCTCGGCCACCTCGAGGGCGGCGAAGGCCTTGACGTTGTCGCTCGTGCCCCGCTCCTGCGCGACCTGGCTGGTCTGCATCAGGAACATGCCGCCTTCCAGCGCGGCCATCTTGGCCTCATCCATCGCACCCATGGCGGCGGGGTCGGTGGCGGCGGCCTCCTGGGCCCGGAGGGCCTGGGCGGCGGGCAGGAAGCTCGCGATGGCGGCGCCACCGGCGAGGAGTTGTCTGCGGTCCATGGAATCGTCTCCCGTGTTGCGGTGGCGCCACAACCAAGGGAGGCCCGCGAATGTTCCGCGAGCCTCCGAGCCTTTGCGCAAGGTCAAGCCGAGGCCGGCGTCGTAATCGCGAGGGGCTGGTCCCGGCCCCCCCCGGAAGGGCGGGGGAACATGGCCCTCAGGTTCCGGCGATCCGCCCTCCAGCCTCGCGGCCCGTCGTGCGGGGGCGCTGGTCGGGCCTAGGTGGTCTCCCTCCACCTTTCCTCGCGCGACGAGGCTAGCACCGTCTCGACGAGCTCTTGGATCCTCAGTCCCTTGCGGAAGTTGAAGGGCTCGGGCGCGGTGCCGGCGAGGGCGTCGAGGAAGCCGGCCATCTCGATGGCCTTGAGGTCGTTGAAGCCGATCTGGTGGCCCGGCGCTACGCAGAAGCGGCCATAGGGGGCGTGCGCGGGTCCCGCCTCGATGCGGCGGAAGCCCTGGCGGCCCCGGACGTCGTCGGCCGAGTAGAAGTGCAACTCGTTGAACCGCTCCTGGGTGAAGAGCAGCGCGCCCTTGGAGCCGTAGACTTCGAAGTCGTGCTGCATCTTGCGCCCCATGGCGATCCAAGAGGCCTCGACGGAGCCCGAGGCGCCCGACTCGAAGCGCAGGAAGGCACGGGCCACGTCGTCGGTGGTGACGGGCCTCATGCCGCCCTGGCCGTCGGGGCGCGCAGGGATGGCGGTCACGGCGTCGCCCATCACGCGGGCGATGGGACCCAGGAGGAACTCGGCCGTGGCCAGCGCGTGGGAGCCGAGGTCCGCCATCACGCCACCGCCCACCGGGTCGTTGCGGAACGAGAACGGCGCCGAGGCGTCGGTCATGTAATCCTCGGCGTGGATGCCCCGGTAGGAGCGGATCTCGCCGAGTTCGCCCGCCTGGATCATCTCGCGCGCCAGCGCCAGCATCGGGTTGCAGAGATAGTTGAAGCCGAGCTGGGTCTTGACGCCCCTCGCCTCGGCGGCCTCGGCCATTTCGCGGGCGTCGGAGGCGCGGGGGGCCAGGGGCTTCTCGCAGTGGACGTGCTTTCCGGCGGCGACGGCGGCGAGGGACATCTCCTTGTGGAAGGCATTGGGCGCGGTCACGTGGACCACGTCGATCGCAGGGTCCGCGACCATGGCGCGCCAGTCGGAGGTCGCGTGGGCGAAGCCCAGGGCGGAGGCGGCCCTCTGCGCAAGGTCGAGGCTGGCGTCGGCCAGCGTGTGCAGCTCCACCTCGAACGGCAGGTCGAAGACCTTGGCCGCCGTGCCGTAGGCGAAGGCGTGCGCCTTGCCCATGAAGCCCGAGCCGATCAGGCCAATGCGCAGCGCGGGTTTGCTCATCTCGTGTCCCCGTCGAGGTTGGGCGGGGTCGTCCCCGCGCGTGTGACGCGGCGTGGGGTAGCGGACACTGCGGCGAGCGCAAGACAGGGGGCCGCGTTCTTCGTCAAACGCATCAGTATCCCTGCTTGCCGTCCCCCTGCGCCTGCACCCCCTGCCCCGCCAGTTCGCGGAAGCGGGCGACCGAGGCCGCGGCCGCGCCCGCGAGGAGCCGCGAGTCGGCCGAGACGGTCACGAGGTCGAAGCCCCAGGCGACCCCGCGCGCGGCATAGTCCGAGGAGGCGCAATGGAGGCAGGCCTTGATCCCCGCGCGGTGGGCAGCCGCCCGGATCTCCTTGATGGCGTCGATCATCTCGGGCTCCTCGCGGTCCATGCCGGGGTCGAGGCGGCCGTTCGAGAGCGAGATCGAGAGGTCCGAGGGGCCGATGTAGAGCGCGTCGATCCCCGGCGTCGCAGCGATGGCGTCGAGGTTGGCCATCCCCTCGGCCGTCTCGATCATGGCCAGGCCGAGGACGAGGTCGTTTGCCTCCCGCGAGTAGGCGGCAAGACCGTGGGCCACGCCGATTCGGGTGGGCCCGAAGCTGCGATTGCCGCGCGGCGGGTAGCGCAGGAAGGACGCGAACTCGGCGGCCTGCTCGGGCGTGCTGACCATCGGGCAGATGATCCCCATGGCGCCCGCATCGAGGAGCTTCATCACGATCCCGGGCTCGCGCCAAGGCGCGCGGGCCATCGGGAAGACGCCCGAGGCGCGCATGGCCTGGAACATCGACAGGGCGTCGCCGTAGTCGAGCGCGCCGTGCTGCACGTCGATGGTGACGGCGTCGTACCCTTGGGCGGCCATGATCTCGGCCGTAAAGGGGTTGCCGATGCCGAGCCAGGCGTTGAGGACCGGCTTGCCCTGGGCCCAGAGGTCGCGCGGATGGGTCATCGGGACACCCCTCCGACCCTGGTCGTCGCCCCTGCCTTCGCCATCGCCGCCTCCCATCCCGCTGCTTCGCCGCGAAGTCATCCGGCCGGACCCGGGCAGTGTCAACGCGGCGCGGGATGGTCCTCGGCGACGAGTCCACGTCCGGGAGCGGAGTTGGCAGGACAGTTCGAGGCGCGGAACGGCCCAAGGGGCTGGTCGGCGCCCGCGAGGGACCCCCGTGGGCACGGGCGCGAGGCGTCGGGGGCGAGACGGCGCGGCCGGTCGCCGGACGCACCTCTCCCGTGGTGCCGACGAGGCTGCGCCGCCTGATGTTTTTGACGCGATTCGCTGGATTTGGCGGTCCAACGCGGGTCAAAGGGCGGCGTCGGGGTTGGCTGCCCCGAATCGTCTGGCCCCTCCACGATCGCACAAGAGGATTAACAAAGAATGAAGGCCAAGCTCGGCATCTCGCCCATCTGCTGGTGGAACGACGACCTTCCGGAACTGTCGGACGACGTGAGCCTGGAGGAATGCCTGCGGCAGGCCAGCCAGGCCGGCTATACGGGGATGGAGACGGGCCGTCGCTTCCCCATGGACATCGCGGCGTTGGGACCGATCCTCGACCGCCACGGCATCAAGGTCTGCGGCGGCTGGTTCTCCGGCACCATCCTCGACGGCGACATCGAGGCCAACAAGGACCGCATCCGCGCGCAGATGGACCTCTTCATCGCCGCCAAGGCCCCCTGCATCGTCTATGGCGAGGTCGCGCGGTCCATCCAGGGCGACCGGTCGAAGCCGCTGGCCACGAAGCCGCGCCTTTCGGACGACGAGATGCGGACCTACGCCCGCAACATGACCGCCTTCGGCGAGTGGTGCGCCGAACAGGGCATGCCGCTGTCCTACCACCACCACATGGCGGCGGTCGTGGAGACGGAGGCCGAGCTCGACCTCTTCATGGCGCATTCGGGCGAAGGCATCCCGCTCCTCTACGATGCGGGCCACATGGCGATGGCCGGGGGCGACGTGCTGCGGGTCATCGACAAGCACCACGCCCGCATCTCCCACGTCCACACCAAGGACGTGCGGAAGGACGTGATCGACGGGCTCGACCGCTCGCGCGAGTCGTTCCTCGACGCCGTCGTGAAGGGGGCCTTCACGGTGCCGGGCGACGGCTCGCTCGACTTCGAGGCGATCGTGCGCAAGCTCGCGGACCACGGCTACGAGGGCTGGTTTGTGGTGGAAGCCGAGCAGGACCCGAAGAAGGCCCCGCCGCTGCCGATCTCGACCAAGGGCAACGAGGAGTTGCGGCGCATCCTCGCCAAGGTCGGCTACGAGGTCGTCCAGTAAGCCGACGGAGGGACGGCCTCCCAGGCTCGGCCATTGTCCGCCGCTCCGTGGAACGCGGGGCACGGCGGGTCTCGCGACCTCGGGCCGGCCAGGGACGTCGGCATCGAGCCCGGAGCCGGTTCAGCCCTTCTCGGAGCCCCGCTTCGGGGCCACCTTCTCCAGCGCCTCGTCCAAGAGGATTTCGTAGGCTCGCTGCTGCCGTCGCGCGAGCGCGGGGTCGTTCATGACCTGCGCGAGCTGCAGCCGGAGCCAGGCGTCGTTGAGGTCGGCCTCGATCCGGTGCGCCTGCTCGGTCTCCCGCATGCGGCCCGCGAGGTCGCTGATCAGGTGGCGCGCCCTCAGGACGCGCCGCTTCTCGGCCCCGCCGTCGTCGGTGGGAGCCCCGCTTTCCTCGGTCATTCGACTGGCCCCCCGACTGGCCCCCCGACGGTAACCGGGCGGAGGATAATCCGAGCCGGGCGCACGACAAGGTTGCATAGGTTAACGCAGCGCGCGACAAGATGTGCGAGCAGGGACACAGTGGTCTCTGGCGGGGCCAAGCGCCCCAGAGGACGTAACCCGTGGTTTTTCACCCCAAGACCGCCTTGGCCCGGGCTGACGCCGGGGATCATGCCGAGTTCGAGGGCCAGGTGCTGGCCCTGCATCCCGCACTCTGCGCCTTCGCGCGGCGGTTGCACCGGCAGGAGCCCGACGTCGAGGACCTCGTGCAGGATACGGTACTGAAGGCCCTGGCGGCCCGGGACCGGTTCCAGGAAGGGACCAACCTCAAGGCCTGGCTCTTCACGATCATGCGCAACTCGTTCAACACGCGCTGGCGGAAGTCCTGCCGCGAGACCCTGCCCGGCCCCGAGGTGATCGAGGCGGGGGCGGTGACGCCCGCCACCCAGGGCTCCAGCGTCTGGGCGCGCGAGGCGATGGAGCGGCTGTTCCACGACCTCTCGCCCGCCCACCGCGAGATCCTGATCCTGATCCCGGTCCTGGGCCTGGGCTACGAGGACGCGGCCGAGGTCTGCGGCTGCTCGGTGGGCACGGTGAAGAGTCGGCTGAACCGCGCGCGCGCGGCCCTCGCGGCGCTGGTGGACGGCGGGGCGTCCTAACGCCGGGCCGCGCCCTCACTTCGGGACGTGGAGCAGGCCCTTCTCGACGCCATGCTCGGCGGGGGCCGGCGGTGCCTC
>Ga0210040_10009763_pt1 | contig 11113 bp, 2 predicted proteins | sample CryGeyCG12114_NA_FD_185462 | JGI IMG/M metagenome (GOLD analysis project Ga0210040, IMG submission 185462) | Groundwater microbial communities from aquifer - Crystal Geyser CG19_WC_8/21/14_NA (SPAdes) (version 2) | ecosystem: Environmental > Aquatic > Deep subsurface > Groundwater | place: USA... | reverse complement strand
GCAACCAAATGACTACGTAGCTACTGTATGTGACAATGGGTGTAAAAAATGTGCCATATGCCATTTTCATCAGCAGAGAATTATGGGTGGATTGTTCTCCTATAGTTATATTAGAAAGGCGGATAAAAGTTGCCATTACTTAAGAATTACACAACTGTGTGTAAAAGTTTTTCCTAGAGCATTGCAAAAAAAGTCTTGGCTCCCTGAGTAGGTTATCTTGTAAGATGGAAACGGTTTTTGTCGTGGTCAGGGAATGTATATAGTATAGAAGTAGAACGTAGCAGTAGTATAGTAAATAGTATTATTGCGTAAGGAAATAATAAGGAAAAGAGAGAAATGACCATTGTCATAAACAGTAATGGGAGAGTTTGTTTGTTCCTTGGTTAAGTTATTTAGTTCGTTGAACTGGTTGTGGTCATAATATATACGAGGGGGATCAAGAGCAGAGGTAGAAATTATTGCCCAGGAGGTAAGGGTTCATAAGAGAAAATATCCTTCTGCAGTTTTTTTTCTGCCCTACTTATTTATTCTCCCCTTTAGCTCTTCCGTGACGGTACTGGGATGCCAAATGTTGTAAAGTAACCACGTTAAATCTAGCTTCCAAATAGTTTACCAGGGTTGGATGAAGGGAATTGCACAGTAGAGAAAAAAGAGGTGGCAAAAATGGCTGGATTAATATCTATGACCAGCTGTTTTCTTACGCTCCGTGAATTCAAATGCTCTGCAAAAGGGCAGAAGTATAAGATGTGTACCGTGTCTACTAACTTTATGTGGGAGATACATTTTAGATGGTAGTTATGTATGAAACAATAGGATTTTAGTATTACGTAGTGAAAATGAATAAATTGGGATTTTCTTCCTTGGTAGTATAATATCATAATAGCATTATGAGTATCGTGTAGAAAGTGAGTTCAAGTCCTCTGGCGCTTTTGATTTATGAATGGAAAAGACTCATCAAGACCTTTTCCAGGTCAAATTTGCTCCAAATTTGTCTTTGTCAGGAACATTTTGTTGAGTGTAAAGGCTTTTCAGTTTTTCGCAGAGTATCAACTGAGCATTTATAGGTGTTAATATTGCATTGTAGAAAAAAAATGTGTTGGTTAAATTTCATTTTGATTAAGGTTACATCCCATTTGTTTCTTGAATATTGTCCATATCCCCACCGTACAAGATAATATACATGGTGTATAATGGTGTATAAAGATATAAGTATGAAAGAGCGACTATGCATGTACGAAATGGTGTGCCTATGCCCTATGCAGACAAGAAAATTAAAAGTTAAATGCATCATGGAAGGAAAGTGAAGAAAAAGTAGAAAAAATTTCACATTAGTATGAACCTTATGCAATTGTGAAGTACGTATGTTTATGTAGTATGTTGAAGAGAAAAGCAGTTTAGCTGGTTTGGCAAGGAAAAGTTGCCAAAATGGGAATTTATCGGACGTGCCCAACGGTAGTAAAATAAGGCTGTGTGTGCTTCTAAACAAATGTGGTCATAAAATTGCCGTAGTTTCATTCCTATATTCCCAATTTCAATGGGCTGGATAGACTCAACAATACACGGGCCTACCACTTCATTTCACAATTCTTGTATTGGTTCTAATATAAACTAGCTGAACTGATTTTCAAATGGTCCCATCATAATATGTATCATGTCCACCTTGCATTTTATTATTTTATGCGTACAGCACTGTGTGCAGAAAACACAGAAGTTAGATGCATACTGTTGATACAGATTGACCATAGGGAGTGAGTTGAATACTCACAGAGGAATATAAAATTTTTCAGCCCACTGAGCAATCCATCATAGCAAGCTGCTTTCACATGAATTTTATTCGGGGCTCAGATGTCTGCTCAATCTTACAGATGACAGAATGAATCGTTGTTCTGATAACTAGAAAACTTGGGCTTGGGAAAAGTCCAGTAGTTTGAAATCTGGACTGAAACATATGTTCATGTAAGAAATATGAGTTGAAGCCAACATTTTAAATCGAACACATTTTTCCTCCCAATAAGTTTCGTACTTATAGCGAGCCAAAGAAACAAGTGTGGAATGCCAAACCACGTAGTGAACATATTTGTTAGCTTCATTGCATCTTATGGGGTGTAAATAAATGTATTTTGGGTCCGAGACTATGGGATATTTGGAATTGAAATCTTGTTTTCCACACTTGCCAAATAAGTAGTACGAGTGACACGTTCGTTTGTAAAATCTGTGAGTGACTTGGCTTGAATTTCTTTCGGGCTATTTAAACTCTCCAAGGAGTTAATCCAATATTCACGGCAGCTGTGCTGACTCCGGTCCCGTGTAGCAGACTAGTTACTAAAACGAGCTGTGGTACTCATTCATCGAACATTGAAATGGGTCGGGTCCCCATGGACTTACAATGTGTAGTCCTTCTCTAGCACCATGTCACCTCTTTTAGCCCATGATCTAAACAGAATAATTTTTCAAGTCGACACGAAACATATCTCTGTAGTAAGTACAGGCTCGTATAAAAAGAAAGGAAAGTGGTTCCACACTTGTATTACTTTTATATATCTCCTGAGGAGATGTTATCTCTTTTCCCTTTTTACTTGCATTTCCGTGCTTGCTACTACTCACTGACTTGGCTATACCTTTCTGGGGCAGCTTTGAGTCTTCACACAAGTGAGTCAACTTGCCGACGAAAACTCTGTTTCTTCCAGTGTTGACTCAGTTTTGAGAATTTGTGCACTTCCACTTTCTTCCTGTACCAAGTGGAATGAAATAATAAGAACACGAAAGAATATGTACTCAGTCAGTCAGTTTTTTACTTTACATACTTTTGTACAGTGTTAAGTTACACTTAGTCAGTCAGACAGAGTATAGGTAGTTTCAATTTTCGAATAAAAGTCCCACCGTATTATTTTTCAAAGACACTGTATTACAGTTTTACATAGGGAAACGATGGCGGCCTAGCATGCATACCAAATAGCTTTATAAACTGATCCTTGGAGTGAGAAAAGTAGTTAATCTTCAAGTTTAAAACGCAGTGAATGTCATGCACTTGACAAGGACGGAAAGTTGTGTGTGTTGTTTTTTTAAAGTGACACCACACAAAGATAGATATCATGTCGTCAACCAAGTCATTCGTTTCACTCTGAAGAGATGTGTTTTTTTATGCCCTGGTGTGTGTGTGTATTACCTTTTGGGTAGAAAAAAATACTTTTTTTCTTCCTTCCTCTACTACTGTTTTACTCCCTGAAGGCTTGGTGTAAAAGTGTGCAAGCAGAGAAGTGCGTTGCTCTAGAGGAATCTCATGTCTCCTCATCTATCAAGAAAATGATCCTTTTGCCATCTCAATTGTGCTTACTCTCTCTCTCTCTCTAGCGCTTTCCCCCTTTTTCGACTAGATGCACTTTTTCACCCAAGCCCATTTCTTTTACCTTGGTTTGACATCAAATAGAGTGGAGCTATGGTTATCATCATGTGTGTGCTGGGAACGTACACTTTTGTAACTAACCCCTTCACCTCTTTAAACTCATGACGCTCATGGTGGTACTCAAAGAAGAAATATGATTTCATCTAACACACTAAAAAACGTATGTGGATGCCGGTAGATTCTAGTGTTGCACACGGTCTGGTTTCGTTTTGTTTTGATCGGTTCCAGGTATTCAATTTGGTTGCATTCGTTCTCCTGTATTATAAATGGAAGCAGTATTTGAAAGAATATTCGTATTGTAAATATCAACGCTGCTTTAAAGAGTATGAATTGTTTTTTTCATTGACTGACTGACTAGTGGTTAATAGTTTCGGTAATAAAGAAGCAAAGCCGGCTGAATTTTATTAATTCTTGCGCGCAAAACCCTAACAAACTACTTTGGTATGCAAGAACAGAATGCATGAGGCAATAAAGGTGAATAATTCGGACCCCAGTCAATTTGATGGATAGATAGATCGTTAGTTGGCTTGTCAGCTGAATTACAATTCCATGGGATCTAATCATGTGAAAAATCTTGATTGTGGCTCTTGTGCGTTTCTGATTTCTCATCATTAAAGACCGTAATATTTCAAAAGGTGTATTCAAAATGTCATAAGTTGCATGCGTGACAACGGGACTGCACTTTTTTCTCTATTTGAGTTGGTTACAAATTATTTTGACTTGAACGTTAACGACCGGAAAAGTGGCTTACATTCTTATAGTTAGTTTGTTAGTCCAATCATAACAACAACACCTGGTCAATAAAGATTAGGGATTCGTCCCAATGCATTATGTAGATCACAAGTAAGTACAGCTTATTTTTTTTGTCCAGCGAGCAAGCGAGATTCCCAGACCAGTTTTCGGAGCGATTGTATTATTATTGACTGGCTCCATTTGTATGTAATTTTTTACACTTTATCTGAGACCCCTATGGAGCTTTGATAGAGGCTTGCTAGTTAGTTAGTTACCGATCACACAATGCATCTTTTTCAACTGGTTGCTTCGTTGCGTGTTCCATTCCGTTTGTGTAGACAGACAGACGTTGGTTACATACATGATTTTATCAGTGAGGTTGTTATTATCATTATGATGATCATTAGTAGGTCATGTGTATGCATGCAAGGAACACTTTTGTTGATTTCATTGGAATGCTTTATTCCTTGTGATTCTTGTTTTGCTATTGTTACTGGACACCCTTTGGTCATCCGCTGTTGATTGAGTTCTCAAGACATGTTTTGACGCATGGTATGTATGTTACTTAACATGTATTTAAATTGGAAAGGAAGTGAATTTTTTCTTGTTCTGGCTGGGGCTTATTATTTTTGGTAACAATAGAACAGTGCAGTTAATTACTGCATGTTATATGCTATATTTAGTTGGGGTGATAGTTTCTGTCTTTTTGTTTTATGCTGATTGCTGATTACTAACTAGCTATACTATGGTTGAAACATTGCATGTTTTCATTTCATAAGACTGTCGTAGAGAATGCGAGCATAGTATTTTATTACAAGCGGAATTATCATGTTAGTTAGTTAGGTGGACTCATTACTTTACACGGACGCGTATGTACGGAGAGACAACTTTGGTCGTTTACTGCAGACCGCATAAACAAGTCAACATACACACAGCACTTGCTACTGTGCGAAGAGTTGTGGCAATAATTAACACTTGAGCGTTGTTTTCGGGTCCTCTACACTTTTTCTATGTAGTTTAGCATGGCTAAATGTGCCTCTATTTATTATACGGCTGTACAATTAAAAGAATATGGGGACTTGGCTTAGTGCAATTTCAGCTTGTTTTTGCCATCTAGGGTTATCCGTTCATTTTTTCTGCACACGGAATTCTCTTGCCAGTGACCTCATAACTAACTTACTGGACACGTAAAGTTGGGTCGACTTGATAACTTATTGTTATGAAACTTCAAAAACATTTGGGACGCCGAGTTGTGCTCACTAACTAATGAATTGTAGCAGTCATCCTGTGAAATGGATTATAGTAGTTAACTATACTTTTTCAGATACTAATATAAGGTTTTTTAATACGGAAGAAAAAAGTTTCCTTCTCTGGTCATGTACAAGTAGAGTGTGAAATATGGTTTCCTATAATTTATTGTAGCTTGGCCAAAAACATGGACTCTTAAAATTAAAATGGCAGCTGGTCGCCAAGAAATCTGGGATTTGTGAGTTGGCCGTTAGTTGGCAATCCATTTGCTCTTTACAACAGATTGTAAATATCATTGGCGTATGTATTTCATTAGTTAGTGTTTAAAGCTTACTTAGTTGGTTAGTTAGTTACATTGGGATTCACGGAACGTGTATAACTCGGAAAGGCCATTTGGAACTTTAATTTCAATGGGAACAATTACAATAGGATGTGCACATTGTGAGTGAACTTGTTCCAGTTCCCTAGTTGTTAGTAGTAGTGAGCAATAATGGGAATTTATTTGATCGCAAAGTGCCGGCGTACTTGGCCAAATGGCTAGTAGGCACATTATTGGGCTACTAACTAACTAACTAGCCAACTTATATGCACATGTTTGTTCCTTCTATATCAGTAGTAGTAGTAACTACAAGTGACAATAATAATGAATGTAATCGCTAATTACCGAGCCAATCGAGGGAAGGAAAGGAAGGGTTTTGTGTTAGATTTAGATAGTTAGTTAGTTAGGAAACTTGGTTTAAGGGGCCAGGAAGTGCTATGAGGATTCCAGTTCGTGAATAAATGGCTCGTCTCACCCAAAGTGTGAGCAAACAAGACCAATTTCTTGGGGAAACTTGACTTGTACATGGTTTGACATGGATATTAGTATTGGTGAGGGGAAATTGGGAAGTAAAAGAACTGTTCAAGTACTTTTAGTTAGTTGTGGCCGTATTGGATGTATCTACGTTTTTGTTACAATGGGATTCAAGTGGAGACATTTTATATTGCTAATGCTGTTGAATGGTTTTTTAAAATTGTGCTCCTTTCACTTGATTTTTGATTCATTTTGTATTGCATTCAGGCTTTGGAACTTTGTTTACTCTAAGCAAGGTATATAGAATAGAAAATAAGTTAATAATTGAGGGAAAAAATCGAATAGTTTTTTTTTAAATTATTTGCGTCGATCAATGACGCTGTTTTTTCCCATTTAAGGTAAAGTTAAAGTTTTAGCTCATGTGTGGTTGTGTGCTTCCATTGTGAGCCTGGCAAAGAACTTTCAACCTATGGCAATATAAGAAATAAGAAAAGGGAGTGTGTACCAAGGGCACTTAACACGTCAACTTCAATTTACTTGTTCTTTCACCATTAAAGGTTCTTCTATCTTCCTTTTGTTTTCTGCTCCGATATGTGTACTGTACTTTTACTAACTCAACTAACTCACCCCTTTTGTTACTTTCACTACGGCACAGTTGTAATTAACTGGCGATACTATTATATTAGAACGTCTGCCTGACTTACTGACTATGTGCTGTATAAGTTTTACACACTTGTGTAATTACATTGACTGCTCAATCAATCAGGCTTATTACGAGCCATCGAACTTTGTACCGAGACAGAGCTTGTTAAATTGGTAGGATAAAAAATGTACAAGATTTGAGCTTTGCTGTAAGTTAGTTAGTTAGTTGGTTAGCTGAAGCAGATTGAGTCCATATTTGAACAGGAAAAGTATTGCAAAATTCATTTTTATTACCGTTGTAGTAAGTTATTAGACTCCGGAGTGTAAACTCATTGTGTATAAATTTGTAATGCAATGCAAATAAGTAAGAGAAAGTGCGCAATTTTTGGTTTATGAGTGGTGCTGGGAGGAGAAGTTTAGTGGCTCATTTGAACACACAAAATGAGTAGATGCAGTGCACACTCTTTTTAATACTTTTGGGCTACACAGAGTGGATAGGAAAAACCTTTGAGGTTTCTCCTCATCATATAAATGGTGGCTAAAATGAACAAAGCGGTTCCCAAGAGAAAACTTGAGCTATGAAATAAATAGCTAGCTTAGTTACTAACTATACTATAGCCCCAATATTGTATAAACTGGCATTGTTTTGTAAATACTTTCTTGTTCTATATAATGTGCGTGCATATACTATTAGTTTTGTGTGGCAACTTGAAGTGTGCTGATGAGATTTTAATTTTGGTATTGCCTTGAACTTGAAGTTACTTTTGTATCTTTGATATCATGTGAATATGATTATTAATAAAAGAAAAGTTTTTGGGGAGAAAAAAAGTTGTCCAAAAACTTGTGTTCACGATGCAGTGAGCTGAGATAGAGGTAGACAGTCTGATGAATCTTTGAGGAAAGTTTAGAAAGTTATGAAGGGATAAATTATTGCATGATAAAGGCTTACTATTGATAGTTTGCAATGGTTTACGTATTTTTTTTGCACGGGGGAAAAAGGAAGCGATCATTTAAGTAGTAACCGACCGTGTGATTTGAATTTGGAATGTAATCTGTTGTGGGACAAGAATTCACCTGAGCCCATTGGCTTGGACTGAGAATGTAGAATCAGGGCAGCGGTCCAAATCCTTGTGAGAATTGATTCTTTGTCTGTGCAAAGGAGAGAGAAAGTAATTTTTTCTCCTTGTGAAGTAAATGGCTCGAGTCCGTTTAATGAGCCGATTCCGTTCCAGAGCGAGACAAAAAGGAATTGTACATTTTTGAGCGTGCACATGTACTATAGAGAATACCTTGTGAAATGGCGATTGTTTGGGTGCGTGGCTGGTGACCAAGCTGAAAATTTTCATTCAATTTTATTACCCGTGTCCAATTTTCTCTTGTTGCTCTCCAAATCTGTGTAGTCCAAATTTCATGATGCATGAGGGAGTCTCTATACTGTTTACCACCTTTCTGTGACCAAACCACTGTAAAAAAATCGTCCCCGTACTAAATTACTGTTCACTCGGGTGAAGAAATTTTTGTGACTTGGTGTATAACCTATGACTAGTAGTAATTTTTCCTACGGCACGTTTATCTTAAGTTTTTTGTCAATATGTTTTTTTTGGAAGATATGGTCAATTGGACGAGTAGCGACAGGTTTATGGAGACCAATGAGATGAAATATTGTTTCATGTTGTTAATACTAACTAGCTATCTGAGTGAATTTCGTTAGGCAGTGATTCTCACCATGAAATTTCACCCTAAGCACGTACCGTGAGTATTGACTATTTGAATGATTTGTTGAGAACTGTGAACTTATTCAGTTGATTCTATACTAGCGTATATACCATGTGAGTTTCGTTCCAGACTCCTGTGAGTACAGTATTGAGGGCTGTGGATTGTGTAAACTTAAAAGGGAGAAAGTTACACTGGGAATCTATTATTTCCTTCCGTTCTGTGTGCACCACGTGCTGGTGTTGTGTGAGATGGGTTTAAAAATTGGCTTAAATTGTGTGCCAAGAACCTGTAGACGCGGGGAAAGAAATTTGTGAAGCTAAATGGTAAGAGAATCATTGGAATGGACGCAGTTTATAAACTTATTTGGACTAGGATAGCATAAAACTCAGGTGGAAAGCACTACTACATGGGCTACATTGTACAAGTGTGCATTGAATATATAAATATCTTCTTTGTTCTGTGGGATAGCAAGTATAGCGTAGGACTGTAGTAAACGAAAGGTGGATAATAAAGGTACTCACAATTATTTACCGTTTCAGTGCTCCTCTGTGTGTGTAAAAAAGAGCAATTTTGTAGCTGCCTTTTTTCAGTGCGGAGACTTGTTGGATAAAAAAAGTAACTACCTTGTCTGGTCTGTACCTTACTAACTTGGAGCCAGAAAAGTACTCACGTTCATGCCAAAATATCACCACGAATTCATTCTCCACTCCTTTAAATGTCAGCTCAGTGTCCGCATCCGCATTCTTCTCTTTCCAATTTATGGGCTTTCTGCCTGTTGTAAGTAAGTGGTAGAGACGGCAGAAAGGTTTTATTTCCGTCCATGTGTGGAATGTGTGTAGAAAATAGTGAGTGAAAATGTTGCTTCCTTCTGTAGAATTCCTCATTGTTTGTCAAAATTCTATAAATCGGTAAGAACTGTACCGTACGACAGAATTTTGGTTGTTAGTACTACCGGGACTAACTTACTACGGGTGCAGAAAAGTGACACATGATATTTTTTAACCTTGTCAGTGGCATATGCAATTTTCATCGGATTTTGTCTATTCGCTTTAGTTGTTGCCAATATTCTCTCATCGGGTATGAAATATAGGACCCAGAAGTCATAATAAATCGTGCAAAGGTCATTAAAAACTTATCGATATGAAGGTACTACCTTGTGACAAAGATACATTGGTCAGTTAGTTAGTTACATGTAGTTTTGCGCAATCCAAGGAATTATTGATTGGAACATAAATTATGATCAGGGGCGATTACTGTTGTAGGGAAATAATGCGAGTCATTTGGACGATTGGTCTCGTATGAACACACTGACCGCTGTGATTATCATTGCATTGTTTGGTGGGCTCCTTTTCATTATTTTATCATTTTGGTATGTTTTACTAAATAGTAGTTAGTTAGTTACATAGTATTTACTATATGCCTTTAGTTTTTCGTTCCTTCCTCTCCACATTATTCATTAACGATTGCATGCTGCTTTTTATCTATCTTTGGCATTCTAGATACCCATGAATTTATTGCCCATGCAATCTCATAGACTGAGGAAAATTTATCTCCTTTTGATTCATGCTGAATTCCCCTAGAAACTCGCTAGGGAATTAATCACTAAAACAATATTTGCTGCATAGACAATAGAGAGTCTCTGGTATTTGTCAAGGAAATGCCACACATTTGAATCCCAACATTGGCCAAATGGTTGCTCGCTTAGCGCATTACTTTAATGAGTAGAGTAGTGGTAAGACCAGGACATTGTATGTATGAAGTGAAATGAGGAGTAATAATAATATTTCTTGGTGTCTCTATATGATGATGATGATAGGAATAGTATTGTATAAAATGGACTACTGACTGAAAACTAAGTAAGGCTAACTACTAACTATGAGCCAAAAAGTGTAATATTATGACTATCGTTTTCTTTGAGTGTACGCACGGCTCATGTTATGGTTTCAGCCACATCCATCCGAATTAAGAAAACAGAAACGAGCTTTTCTCCCTTTTACTGTAACGGGGCCTCGTGCTGACTTGCTTTTGTGTTAACCAAGCAGAATGAAGAAGCTCTTGAGAGATAATGGGATGGAAAATGTGCACAGTGTACACTTTCTTACACACGGTTTTTTTTAAACGAGGCAAAGATTTTCTTACTTATATGATGGCCCTTTTTGGGGAAAACAAAACGACTAGTCATAACATGTAATGTACAGCAGAAAGTATAGTGTAGTAGTTGATGTACTCTCTATTAGTATTAGTACGGTTTTTATACAGGAATAAAGTGTGCCAAACTCTAGTATAATTTGAATATTACATGGAATTATCGTAAACCATGGGTTGTTGACGGTACCAAAACATGATGATGACAAAAATGAGCGGAAAGCTTTATAGGGCTAGCAATGATCTTTGTTTATGGTAATATGTTGCAGTAATGTAAGATAAAGTTGGTTAGTTTTAGTTTGCTAGCTATATCACTTGCAATGCATCCTTCGTTTGCTACTGTGAGGTGTTGGTACACTTTTGTGCATTAACATGTCCAACCCCAGTGAAAAATTTTGGGCCTAAGTTGCCCATATTAATTAAACTTTGGTGGG
>Ga0210040_10009762_pt1 | contig 11114 bp, 9 predicted proteins | sample CryGeyCG12114_NA_FD_185462 | JGI IMG/M metagenome (GOLD analysis project Ga0210040, IMG submission 185462) | Groundwater microbial communities from aquifer - Crystal Geyser CG19_WC_8/21/14_NA (SPAdes) (version 2) | ecosystem: Environmental > Aquatic > Deep subsurface > Groundwater | place: USA... | reverse complement strand
TGTTTAAATGAACCAAATCCGTTGATGCATTCAAAAGTTATCTCAAAAAAACCAAGTCATTAATTCCTACTTTGAAAGTAAATCGAATCCTTTCTCGATTTTTAACAAAAACATCGACGGAAAAAGACAACAAACCTATAGGATTCTCAATTCTCAGGAGATGGATGCTGAACACAAGAAGCGTGTGTCTCAAGAGATTAAAGACATAGATAACTTGATCCAACTGTTCTAAAACTTTTATTCCTACCGTTATATTCACTACTCCTGTACAGTACATGCACAGACTGTCAGTGAAGAGAGCAGAAAAAAATACAGCATCTTTACTATTAAAAAACAAGATGCAATCAGTGCACGTAGAGCAAACAAAGCATCCTAATAATCGGTTCCCTCATGTTTCCTTTAATTGTACAAGTCAAGTAACAACCCAGGCACAAAAATCCCTCTGCTACTAGCCAACTAACTAACTGCCATTTACTTCTTCCTTGTTAGTTGCTTACTAAGTTTAATAAAATCCACTTAAATGACTGTACTAATAACCAACTGCAATTTGCGTTCTTTTCCCTCATATATAAATAGTTACTAACCAGGCATAAGAATTGTTTCCGACAAGTCTTTTCTTCTATTCCTGTCCCGAAGACTTTTGTACCATTCACATGCATATGTAGTTTAGTTAGTTGGCTTGCACAATGGAGAGTTTTATTCCTGCCGAGGTAGCGAAGACAATGCGAATAAGTTGAGTTAAACCACATCGGAAGGAAGACGAGGAACCCTTGAGGCTTTCTTTTGCGGTTGGTGACTCTAAAAACTACTGTTGTAGTACATGTTTCGGAGCTGCCGTCATCATCTGACAGTCCTTTTTTCACCATCCTGGCAAAAGCACACACCCAGAGTTTCCATTTTAATAATATGGTCCCTTTTCCCCGTCCATATGTCTCTCTCCTCTGTGTATATTTACTCTCTCTCTCTATCTTCCTTCTGGAAGGGAAAGTAGAAGCCAAAGTACGGATGTTGTTCTCGTTCTCCACTCTTGTAGATGTGCAACTACTTTCTGGCATGTTGTTCCATGAAAATCCACACATAAGGATTCTACATGTGATGACGTGAGTTATTGGGTTAGAGTGCATATGCCAAGAAATGGAGGAGTAAAAAAACACTTGTGAAATAGCTATAGAAAATATGGATTTTGATTCCGGGTCTTGAGAAAACTTTAAGACGTGCTCTTGTGTTCTTTCAAATACAATCAATAGTGTAAGAAAGTAACCTTCCAGAACTGGGAGTTGGCAAGATTTTTACAACTGACTGAATCAATCATAGTTTCTCCGTGTGTATATTATGAGAAGATTTCAGTAGGTGTGAAAATACACATGTATGGTGTACGCTTTGAAATAATATAAAATTTTTTTTGCTCTCTCAATTCTGTGATATACACTGTGTTCATAGTTGTATTTCTTGAACTGTCTGGTTCTTGTTAAAATGCATTGCGTTCGGCAAGTTAAGTTAGTAAGTAAGTATAAGTGCAAACAAACATGGAAGGGTAAAGAGAATGCATCAAGGATTCTGCTAGGGGAATAGAAATCATGGGATTTATTAGATTTTTGAAAAAAAAAATCTATTGGAATCTACTGGGAGCAAAAGTTTTGTCAATAACATTGTGTGTGTGTGTGTATGTCTGGGGTACAGAACAGAACATCATGGTACGCTGTACAAGAGAAGATATAATGCTCTTATAAAATAGAGGTGGCAGGGCACATATGAGTTGGCTATTATTAGTGTCCTTGATGCAATGTGACACTCCCATCCAACTCTTAGAAAAAATGTCATCATCGTCATCATTGACTGCCTGTTCACTCTGAAAAGTCGGAAAGCTTTCTTGTGTACTGTGCAACATTATGGTTGTACTCCTGTTAGTAATATGTAATACTTTGAGAGTCAGTTGGTGCTCTCAAAGGTGAGAGCATAACCCATCACTGTCAGTCATTCAAAGATGAAGTCGTAGATTTAAAGAAAAAGAAATGTGCAGTCGTTCAAAATTTGCATAAGCTTTTGACTTGTATGGGCTAGTGTGAGTGGTTTGAAAATGTATCTCCATTTATAAGTATTAAAATAGGGAGCCAAGATTTTGATTTTGTTCTATATTATTGGAACACTGTTTGGATGGCATTAGTTAGTTAATTATCATGTACTTTGCTGCAACAGCCTAAACAGGAAGAAATCAATGCCAAGTAGAATTATAAGGAATCCGGTTTCTCCTATTTACTAACTAAGTGAGTGAATGTGAAACGTGCTCTCTTACTTACTTAAATTTGCATTTAGAAATGTGGATCGGATTAGTTAGTTAGTAGATCAAACAAGACGGGCTGATTGACCCTTGATTCAGCACATGTTAATTGCGTATTTTGTTAGCTACAATATATGCTTGACCTATTAGGAAGGATGCATTTTGGTTGCACTACATTCTGAGCTCATCAAAAGCTGGTAATCCACCTTAGCGGACTGTACTTTACATGTTGTGAAAAGAAAAACTGAACCAATATTTGATGATGCTGTACATGCTATAAATTGAGCTGTATTGCACTTTTACATGTGTAGTGCGTACCCAGTGCCTACTAATATTTTTCTCATTCATGCACATTCAATTATTAGCTCACTCTCTATCACACTATTTATTATTAATTTGTGCAGTCACAGTCACTCACACATCCAAATTGAATACATTATAGTGTCCATCATCATTACTCGAGTTATCTTGGCTTGGGGCTCCTAAGATTACGCTTTCTTTTAATCTACCTGCTCATTGGAATGAAATCATCAACTGATTGTTTGCTTGCAGACCAGTTTAAAACTAACGAACCTCAGGAATACATGCATGTGTGTAACTAACTAACTAACTACACAAATAAAACTAACTTATGCACGCTGCAAACGGCAGTTTTTTTACTAACCGTGAATGTATTGCATATGCTGCGTCCAAAGCGGATGAAAAATGGGAACCATTATCTTCTCACGTTAATCAGTATAATGATCGAAACCATTGTCTGACGATTCCCATTATTGACTTGGTCTTGTTTGTTACAATCCATGCAATCAAGAACATCATCTCATATGCACATGCAGATGTAGCTTACTATATATAATTTATCCACATGTGGTTTATTTAGAAGGACTAAAGTGGTCTTCTTCTTTTGGCTCGTTGCACTTTGAACCTAACTCAAGCAAGCTGTGTTTTGGCAGTTGAGTTAGCACACTTTCATTGTTTTGTTGTCCAAGCATCATGAAGACATTACACGTAACATTGTTGAATCTAGACGAGTGGGCATTCAAAGAGAGTGAGATAAGAGCTCGTTTTGTGCATTCCTTGGGTCCTCCGTCCTAGTCACTGTCGTGTTATGTGAGTGAGGGATGCGAACTATTACTAACTAACTAGTGAGCTAGCTCTAGCTAATGCATTCCCCAGGTTTGCCAACTCTGGTCAACCAGTTATAAAGGTGATGATGAATCTGTTTTGATGTTGCTCTTCCTGATGCCGTGACGCTGTCATTCCCTATTGATCATCATAATATGACAGTGAGGTGCTTAGATTTCTAGTTAATAAAATGTCTGTCCTGGTATGGCCATGTTGTGACGATGATTGTGGCCACAGAAATTAATGCATGTAAGGGAGACTCCTAGTAGGATGATAATAGGACAAAGAATTGAAAAGGAGAGAGAGTGAAGTATATGATAATATGAATGAGAAATGATGAGTCCTTTAATAACATATATTAGGTAGGAAGATATATATCTTTTTTAAAGAGATAGTAGCTACTGTTAAAGTGCTGAGACGCATGGTACTTTTGCTAAATCAATAAAAAAGGAGTTAACTGGTAGGGTTGTAGTAGTGGTAGTAATGTAGTAGTAGTAATGTCCCATTACACAGGAATCTATAACAGTGGTCTGAACGGAAACGAAAAGTTGCGTGTGATATATGGCAAGTTCACATTTGGGCTCTTAGTTTGTGTACAATCGAGCGAGTTGAATTCAATTCTGTTGCTGTAATATGATATGGCCAACATTGGCTCACAGTGCAACTTTCATGTGATAATAATAACACGTCGTCTTTCCCATTTCATACTTTGTGAGGTAGAGCATCAACCAGTATTTATTTTTCCCTATATTCTTGCTCCACTGGTAACAACAAACAATAGGATTTGGCATGGCGAGGACGAAATATGTGCAAGTGGCAAAAATCGTTTAATCATGTACTTTCGTTTCCAACTGGTGCCCCTACTACAGTATATCTATCAATCTATCTAGCATGCATTTAATATATTTTTAGCTTTTCCGATGTGCCTGTCCGTGTCTCCCACAATGTGTCCTACTCCTCTATGCCTTCCTAATGCGTTGTCAAGCAGCAAGTAAGGAAAATATTTTACTTCCCTCCAATTTATTCCCACTTGAACAACATAAGCTTCTCCTGGGCGTCAGTTAGTTCATATAGTTACACCGCAATGGTCATTTCCATCACCATGATAAATATCACACATTTTAAAACCATCACACAGTTTCTCACTTGCACAATACGGTTTCACTCACACCATTTCGCAAATCACCCTCCTACTTTTATCGTATTACTAAATTGCGTTTCTCCTTTTTCAGGCTAAAGACAAAGCCAGTGTCATCAGTAGTAGTATTTAGTATTACCAAATCCTTCCCACAAACAAACAAACTCTACCTGACTCACTGTGAGTGAGAGAGTTAGACAATGATGCGTGGGCCCTTAATATTTATCAAACAAAACCATTTAGTAACTAACTAGCTTATCGGCTCCGTGTGCTTGTTGCATCAAAATCTTTTTCCAGGAATCCTTTGATTTTTTAACCAAATCTCAAATCATACTAGGTTGCTCCCATCTTGCTAAAAATTGTTATTGCTGCCGTGTATCATGTAAACAAGTGCTCAAAATTTCCGTATGTATTACATTACACCATAGCTATACCTTAAGATACCAATGCACACTAGTGATGTATGTAGACGCCGAATAGAAAAAGTATGTATGTAAACACAACACGGAGTGGGCATGTAACTTGCATTCACTATACCAATGTGTGTAGTATGTACAACCTACGCAAACTGTTTTCGTAGCCAAGTTTTCTACTCACAATATTTTAACTCACTCTCAGTCTCAGTTAGTCAGCCATTCAGTCACTGAGTCAGTGTGATTCTATTGTCACGGCCACATTTAGCTTTAGGGATTCGGGTTTTCAATATTCAATGTTTATTAGTGAGTAAATGAATAGAAATATTTAGTTGGGCGGTGATTGCATGGAAAATGCGCAGATTGGTGAAGAATTTTGAATTTCTTTACTGTGACCTTTAAGGCACCGGTGAGTGACCATTGGGTAAGTATCCCAAATTTTGGGATACTTGTTATTATACTCATAACAACGGTAAACTTTACTCTTCCAGAAATAACTAGTTTGTGTAGTGTGGTTCCGGTTTGCTCAAGAGACTTGGATTTGAAGGCGTTTTGTACTTGTGCAATGTATGCTAAGCTAGAAACGGGAAACGTGAAAAACGGTAGCCAAAAAGTAGAAGAATTTTTTTGAAAAAAGTCTACACTTAGTTATTAAGTGAATCTTTTGCCCTTGCAGAAGCAAAATGTTTATAGTAAGGAAGTAACCGCTGTAAACGCTAAAAATTGACGGCGGTTCTTGTAGTAGTTAGTTAGTTCACCTGAGACATTATAGATTGTTAGAATAGCGGCTCGAAATTGACATAAACATCTCTACTGGTTGTTGAGGAAGCAACTAACTAACTTTGGTGTAAAAAAGTGGTGTTAGTTCTCAGATTTATGTACAAGCATCATTTGGCTGACCACAGTGAACTATATTAGTGGGGACTAACCAACTAACTAACTACTCTATTTGTGCCACTCACCAGAGTTCGCTCTCATTAAACTATAATATCGTGATTACGGGGACTCATTAGGCTAGTCTAGGTCCGCTATCATGGCTAACTAGAAAAGAACGTTAGCTATCAGTGAAAGCAATTTTGGGAAGCTTATGTTACACATAACATTGTTCCCATACTGAATCTGTTGTCCGGAGGCCATTTCGCTACCCTTTTCCCAAATAATTTGACCAACAATAAAAAACAGTGTTAAAGTTTATTAGTGGGGAAAAAGTACTACTCGTACTAACTGCCACTTGAATGAACTCATATTGTCATGTTATATTGCTAACTAACTACTAGTGTTATTGTTGCAAAGAGCGTGCAACAGAGGTCTTCTCCTGGGTTGGGCAAAAAAAGAGCTCTAGCGGAATCGAAGAAACTGTAGAACAAAAGAAGGATTACATTTGTAGTTGTTTAGTTAGTTTGACTCTAACTGACTCACTGAGTGAGGAGTTTAGTTTTTACTTACCTGTGTTGTCCTCATGGCTGTGAACTTGTTGACCGGCCGATCAAATCCACCAGTACAACATGTTGAGGTAAATCCGCCAGCTTTACTACTACTTACTTACTACCCTTTTCATTGATGCCCATAATTATTATTATTGTACGTATGGTCATTGCACATCAACAAAGTGGTGGCTACTATACTATACAAGTGCAAGCCAAAAGTGCAATATGTCGGAAAAGGCAGATTTGCTCAAAAACTGGTTTCAATCACGTACAAGTCTCCATTTGTTGCTTACTCCTAGTATATTATACTGTTAGACACGAATTAATAATCACCTTATTAATGTTATGAAAGGGTTGTTGTTGCCCACTTTTCTATGTGTTCCATCCATGGTGGCAAAATGTTGTTGTCTTGTCGAGCATTCCATTTCCCAAGTATAGTGTAGTATATCGTCAGTTAGTAATCGTGCTCCACTAGTTAAACCAACTAACTTAACTAACTGGCTAGAGCCAACTGCATATGCTAACTAATGTCATGGGGAGATGCCACAATGGATCTGTGCTCAAATGTTAAATACCCCATCAAGTTTTCAACTCACCTTTGTTGGACAAGTGTATTGCACTTTGACATATGGGCAGTGCCAATGGTTTCGTTAAAGATTTCATCTTGTACCTGGGCCCCGGGTGTCTAATAATACAGGGGGGGGATCATTAATAACACCATTGACATTATACTTTGGCTCGTATTAAATCATGTAGATGGTGGTTGGTATTTCTATGCAAATGTGATGCACGCATTTGTTTTGGACATGCTTTTTACTGTGCGTACGCTAATTTGGTTAGTTCTGGTAGACTGCATAAGGCATTTGTGGGAAATAGGCAAAGATGGTGACCATTGATAATAACAATGAGAAACGAGTAAGGAGGTGACCTGAACTTGGGCTTTGGTTTCGTGAGTGTGTACATGTGTGTGATGAGCGGAGAAGACATAATTAAAGTATCTGGTGTGATGTGAAAGAATCTGCTCGTAGAATCCATGTGTTTGTGTCTTGTCATGGGTTTTGTGTTACAATATTGTAAGTGGAAGCACGTAGAACTATGTACTCACACGGAAAGATTTAGCTTCAATCGGATGTATCATGTGAAATTCGGATTTGGTATCTATAAGGGACTTTTTTGCAACATTTTACAACTGAATGTTAAGATATTTTTTAAGACTAGGGTGCGAATAACGCAAGAAAGGATTCAAGGAATTGCAATTTTGTTTGTGGTGTAGTTAGTTGAGCTAGTTATAGTTAGCTGTAGTTTGCATGCACGCATTTTTTATATAAGCTTTATAATATAAACGTATCAACAATCAGATTAGCGGATTTGCTACAAGTTTTTATTCTGTTGATAACTTGCGCGGGTAGCTAGCCAGATGATAAATTCGTTCTGAACTCCCAGAGCACTTTTTTTCTATCTCATGTTCATTGTGCATTGATTTTATGTGCTATATTTTCGTCCTCTTTATTATTAGAAAATTGGTGTGAAGACATCCTGGTTCAGATTTCTATGAACAAATTCAAGATTAACTTCATCATTAAAGGTTAGCATGTAGAAACGCTTGAACATGGTTTAAAAATCACTATTATTATTACGTTCCCTTCAGTGATCATGTGTATTAGTAGATTTTATCTCGTGAGTAAATAAATAGACGAATGAAATGCTATATGTTGGTTGGAAATCTTAGTGGTCATGTTATGAGATGGATTCTATTTGTTTACAGTTTTGAACTGGTTTACTGGCTTGCGTGTGCTATACGCTTAGGAACATTTAAAGTGCATAACACATTAATCTCTTATTCTGAATGTTTAGGGACAGTTACAGTGCAGATGCTATTATTGCCTGTGTAATATTGTTTTACTGTCCACGATAACATTACTTTAACTATCTAATGTTTTGTGCCTTCTTCAGAGCGTATAAACGAAATGACAATCAATATTCGTGTTAAAAATACAGAAAAACTTTATGGGCTCATTAGAAGAGTTTTCATGTTGTAATCTGGGTAATTGGGATTGAGACATGCTAGTCATTAGGTAATGCAGGTCTTTTTAAAATGTATTAAGACAGAAGTAACTATAAGATTATTGAAGACCACAGCGATGCTCAACTTAAAGAAATGCAAATGCACAGAGATGAATTTGTCCACCACATGCTGTCTGTGAAAGGGGATTTTGTACTGTTCTTCCTAATGGATTCTGGCTTGAAATAGTTTGAACGGCAAAAAATATGTCTTTTCTGTCTTTGAATTCAGGGAAAATGAAATTCATAAGCCTACAGTCAGTGCTAGAAGAATTTCTGATGACTGGAAAACTTGAGACCATCTGGTCCGCAATTAGAATTATTTGTCTTGCATAATGAAAAGCCCTACAAAGAGTGGTTGGCGTCTGAAGACGAACCATTTGCAATACAAAAGTTATGCGAGCGGGCTGTTTAGCGGCACCAGAATTCATGAGTTTGCATTAGTTAGTTTCCTATTCTTTACATTATTTTTGTCTCCTTTGTATTCATCATTACTCATTCACTCACTGCCTTTTACCGGGACGCAGATTTACATGTCAACATGTCTACTCAACACGAAGATGGCCAATTTAATTTTGGATGACTTCAAGTGCGGCAATTCAATTCAATGCTCTTTTTTTATGCTCATAAATGGTTGAACCATTGTAGTATGCAATCAAATAAAAGAGCGTACATTTCAATCTTCATTTCAAGTTTATAACTAACTAAAGTGATTGAGGGAGTTTTGTATTTAAAACTTGGTGGATCACTATCTGTAGCTCTGGTCGTATTTAATCGTTAACTGGCACCCATTTGGAATATTTACTCGACAGAAAATTGGGAGTTAAATTGACTGAGTGCCATGCAAAAGTCAATGACTGGCACTGGCGGCAATAATTTCATTTCTATTAACAGATTCAGTAGTACTGACTGACAGACTGACTGAGCATTTCGAATTTGAATATCAAGTGAGTGAGTATAATAGGCCTTACTCATTTGAATGAACAGTAGTGCTCGAGCAATTTAGTTAATAGGTCGATTATAATTTACGAAGCTCCCACTGTGATGAAAACTTTGGTGATTTTTGCACATAATTGCTCCGCTCCCAGTTAGCCAGAGCTACTGATTTTCTTTATCCAAAAAAGTCTTTAGATATTCCTTTGCTCGTTGAAACGAGGAGCCATACACAACATAATAGGCCATCCCACAGTATTTTTGCCTTTGCAACTTGGGCACTAGCTACCTATAGGGACTACTGTTGTGGGAAAAATATCCATCTCATCCATTTTGAATGGCGTTATTACTTGGACTCGTAAATACAATGCTATTAGTTACGACGAGATGAAGCGGACTTAACTAACTTTAACTACATTGACGTGCTTGCCAAAATGCATGCTCATCTTCTTTTACTACTGCTATACTATATGGGCTAGCTAGAGTTGGTCTACAATGCCTAAATATTCAAGTTAGTAAGTTAGTTAGTTAGTTGTCTACTCAGTGAAAGAATTGAGTCATTAGTCTTCTCCATCCCTTGTCCCATTGTCCGTACACGTTTGGCGCTACTTAGTTAACTAGTTCATAAAAAAGGCATTATTATTGATCCTGTGAAAAATGTCTCTCTCGAATGAAAGAATGGAGCAAAAAATTGTAGTAGTACGTAATACCATGTCACAGATTTTTAACAAACTAAAAGCCACCCGTTAGTTAGTTAGGTCGTTAGTTAGTAAATACTACTACTAACTTACTCTTATTTCGCATTGATTGTCTCCTGTCTGTCATTCTGTGAAGAAACTTTTTCTCCCGTATACCTACACCCTAATTAATGCAACTATTGTGTCATGCAGTTTTTTTAGTACGCATCAAGAATTGTTATTGAGGAAATAAGTTGTCGTTTAGGTGGACAAAATGCCGTTAGCTATTCAACAACTCTCTAGCGCCTACAACTCATGTTAATATCCACATTGTATGCACATAACAGCAGCGGATGTGTGTACTCTTTTTTGTTTTATAATGCTGAATGTTGTAAAAATCCGGATTTACCCTACTATTGTTTTATTGCTATAGCTCTAATACTATGTAGTGTTATGATTTCTGTAATGAAGAAAGATGCATTATCATCATGGGCCATTGAAATGGGACCGGTTGGCAGGAGTCTCGTGCTACTCTCATTGTCTAGCAGAATAGATGTGTGTGCAGCCACTTTTAGTTAGTCCAAGCTGGTACACGGCTTATTAAATGGATCCGGTGCTCCCGTTGTGTATGCATCCTTTCATAAAAATTAATTAGTTCACATTTGAATGCCCTGTGTGTGAGTGATGACAAGATGGGATGTCGATGAGGACTCAATATTATCCCGTTGTCATTGGTCACTGGTGGCATTTTCTTTTATGAGCGAACATGTGTATTAGTATTAATTGGTTTTCCTTGAATTCATTATCGTCATCTGCAGCCGGGCCAGTTAATTTTATTGGATTCCTTTCATTCATGAATGTAAACGTAATAATTTACCGGTACTCTTTTCTGACTGCGCCTGATAACGTAACTAGGATTAGAGTTTAAGCTATGCACATGTGTTTTATAGTTAGCATGACATTTACTGATTCTGAATTATATTAACAGAGTGAATCGTAAATATATGTGCATTTTTTTCTCGATGTGCGCGTGCAACTTGAATCATTTGCTACTATGATTCT
>Ga0210040_10009761_pt1 | contig 11115 bp, 5 predicted proteins | sample CryGeyCG12114_NA_FD_185462 | JGI IMG/M metagenome (GOLD analysis project Ga0210040, IMG submission 185462) | Groundwater microbial communities from aquifer - Crystal Geyser CG19_WC_8/21/14_NA (SPAdes) (version 2) | ecosystem: Environmental > Aquatic > Deep subsurface > Groundwater | place: USA... | reverse complement strand
AGTAAATTGGCTGCATATTTTATTCCCGTCGAGGCACCCTCCATCTGGGGACGGCTATGATTGGTCTGACCTCACAGTACAACAGAACAGATCTAAAACGATTATTCCTAGTAAGAGGAAAACCTCACCATTGTATTCATAATGTGACTCATGCAAGCATATAGCTTTCTTTTTGTATCTCTCAATAGTCGTGAACTTGAACCACAAGTATTTTACAAAATGTGTACATTCCAGCTACATTCTGCTGTGCGAATTCAATAAAATTTAATTTCTAGTCAAGTCAACATTAGATTGTTTATTTTATTTGCAACAAAATACAGGAAAAGTAATCAAAGTAAAAGTAAACCTAGCTAGAAAAAGGATAGGGGAAAACCTTCATCAGAGACTTAGAAGGAAAACCCTAACCAACTGGGAATGCAACCCCAGCACGTCAAGCAAGTCAACATTAGACATTTCAATCAACAGTTTTTTTAACGCTTGTTGATGCGTCTTTGCTCGTTAATTTAAGTAACGCATAATGGTAAACTCTTCTGCTTCGGTCTTTTCGGCATCTGCAAATCTGCATGGAAAAGTTAAAAGGAAACTTGCCACACAAATCATCTAAACTTTTTCTCATAGATGGCGGATATGTTAGACGAAGTAAATAATTTGGTTGACTGTGACGCTGCCCCTGCCGTTTCCCAGGACCAAAACCAAGCGAAAGAAGTATTGAGAGAAAGCAATACCGACTGAGTCCAGAGTGTGGTCTCAGTCTCACATCTCCCCAACGTTCTTTGCTCTCCAAAATATTGATATCTATTACCGTTTACTCATAGGCACGCCCACATCGTTTGGTAGCAATTTAAGGTATATAGGAAAGTAAATAATCATCACCACACTGACTATCTACAGGGATGCTAGTAGATCTTTAAGAAACAATGTGTATTTAAATGAGCGAGGAGTGAAGAAACGTATACTCGTATTCGTGACTACCATTGACGAATGGTAGCCCTGATGGACTTGTCTGTCATTTAAAAACTTGTCCAATGCAGTATTTTGTATTTATAATTCTGGAGAATATAAGTGAATACTCAATATACGACTAGACCATTTTATCGCATGTAAGTACGATATGCTATCTTGAACCCCTACTGAAAACTCAAACTTCTTCCTAAAGCTTCTTTATAGATGGTTCCTCTATATCATATGCTAACTGTACACTGATTTCAATTTATTTCAGATTGCATTGTAGTTTCAATACTTTAAGATATATTTAATTCTAATATTAACCAATAGAAACAATTCTCAGAAAAGATTGTTTTCGAAATTAAACAGCCTTATGATGAAAAATAATAAAACAGGATTGAATATTTTACCAAACCTGAATAATGGTAAAACAGTTAATTTTTTTACTTGCGAAATATACACTTACTTTCTCCTAGGAAATCATAATATGATTTTCCACACAATATTAATTGTAATCTGGATTTCCATTTCATACCATACCCTGTCAGCAATAAAAACCAACAGTTTAGCACAGCAATGAGTAATGATGCATTCAACTTAAACGAGACAGACCGCACAACTCTGCTGTCGCAAGAAAATTCCCTCTTGCTCCCACTCCCGCTTAAGTCTCATAAGAAACTAACTAACTGTCCCTCCTCGTTATAATTAAATCCTATATGTTTCCCTTGTCTGGCAATTTGTGAAAGCTAAGTAAGTCAGTAAGTACGCAAAAAGAACAAAGGAGATATCTTGATTCATTTTGATGCCGTAATGGCCTTCCCTCTGAGGGTTACAATCATCAAATCCTTCTTGATTATTTAATTGCCGTCCCCTTTACTTTGTAATGCTAACTAGTACGTAGCGCGTACAACTAAAACACAGATATATCTCCCTTGGTTTTGGTTGTACAGTCCCTTGACCCTTATCCCTTATATTTCCTGCAGCAGCATTCTTTTTCACCTCTTTAGTTAGCTAGAATCTAGAATCACATAAAAATAGCGTGCCTAACACGGCAGTTAAAATATGCGTTCCAATATTCGAAAGGAAGTGAAATATGGTAAAAGCACGACTTTTACCATCGTACACAACAAGCATTAGCATTATATGTGTACGTTGTTCACTCACGGATGGAGGGAGAGGAACGCAAACGTGAACTTCTTGCTACCCTAACCCTTAACCAGTGAGTACATGGCATTCTATCGTTTGTCTGACGAAACGATAGTTGGAAAGCTTTGGCCCTCTCGTCTTTCTCCCTCATCTTTCTCTTTGATCATCATCAGTTGGTCGGCTCTCATCATCTCCATACCATCATTCCAATCATCGTCATCTCCATTAATTCAACACACACGAATACCAGAACAGAAACAATCAGTTAGTCACCAACCATACAAATAGAAGAAAGGTCGCCCTCCGCTCATTTTAAATTCACATCACTTTCACAAAGAAATTATGGACAGTCAGTGACCACCACATTCTTGGAGTATATTGCACATTGCACTTCCGTCAGTCTTTGAACAGAGCTCACACAGTCAGTCATCAGTGTAAACTGCATTTTCGGAGGACGCTGTATAGATCGAATAATGTTGCCAGGAAGGAAGTTCGCTTAACTTGCATTTCAACTAGCCAGTTTAGTTCGTTTGAACCAAATTTAACTGAGTTAAAAACGAACTAACTTAGCAGGTTACTGTATTCACCGAAGAAGAACATCTATCAATTGTCTTGAGTGGATCTTCCAGTAGTTACTAAAATATGTTGAACGGCGTCATGTAAAAGCAAAAACGAAACAGACAAATACTGTTTTTTGGGGGAACGTGAAAGTCATGCAAAGACTATGCGGGAGCAAACGAGAACTGTATTTTGTATAAATAGTGAGTGCACCAAACTGGTGGCAATGTGAGTGTTTTCTTCGTTTGATAAGCTGACAATCTGACACCGTACTTTTAGCCATATCATGTCATCCAAGGCAAGTCTTATTTATATTTCATTATTCCATCTTTTTGCTTGTAATAACAGTAGTCTTAAGAGTTGTATGTTGTGGTTATAAGAGCAAGTTCGGGCCTGTCTGCTCACTTTATCTTATGTGAGAATCAAAAGGGGAAGTTTTGGTTTGGTCGTTCCGAAGGTATATTTTTACAAGACTGGGGAAGAAATTGAAGCATGCTTAAAAACTAGCCTTACTTGGACTTGTACTGTAAGACTATTTTGTGCATTTTTAGGAAATGCATCTGCCGAGAAAGGTTTCAAATAGGAATGAATGTTTCTGTACTGGGGTTCTTTCTTTATTAATCGCCGGAAGGGCAGGGCAGTTGCCCTCGTCTCGTGCTTTACTGAAAGATAATATAGGTAGTAGTGTAAAGTTAAAAAATAGAGTGGTTTTATAAGCCCTGGTTGGGCTAAAAAACGCGAAGGAGTTTTAGAAAGAATGCAGTATTACATGATTTTGGGGGATAGTGTGCCGTGTAGTGAGAATGAGATGAGAGAAAGGACATGAGAAAATGAAGGGGTTGTTTTTCACTGTCGACCTGTTCTAGTTCAGATTCATATACAAAATGATATAGGAGATGAAAAATGACTGACAAACAAGAACATCAGGTTCAGGTTGTTTCTTTGCAGTGTTTGTCAGTTTAAATATTTTAGGCATACTGTTTGAAGCAGTGCAGTGCGTACAGTAGTTTGTTATCTTGAGACAAATAAGCATTATGTGCAACCTTCCGGTTCCGTGCTGCAGTAGTGTGATGTAAACTAGACAAATTAAGACATTTTGGTGCACGCAACTTAAAAAATATAAAATAGGGCGTTTAGAAACTAAGGAGTTTCATGCTTTAGTCATGAGCTGGAAGCTGTTACTGGGAAATATTGTATTTAATTTTTAAAATTGTAAAAAATAGACTAAAATATATATTTATTTCTAAAATATTAGTTTTTAAATTTAACTCATATTGATTGTTTGATTAAAATGTGGATAGCCATTTGCACAACTAAAAATGCGTACATATGTAAACATTAGAATAGTTACAAATACCTAACTTTTGAAGCCAATGTTCCAATTTCTTCTAGTGGGCCACATTTTAAATTGTCAAAATTGAAATACAACGCATTAAAACAAACATAGTGTCCTTTCATGTGCTCTACTTGTGTGCATTTAATTAAGAAATGAGGTACCGAAGCGAACGTAGTAAGCCGTTGAATGTGATGATGTTATTTTAACCAAAAGACTTAGAATGGGATCCTTTAGCTTTTAAATGTTGAGGGGGAAGGATTAAAAGAGCATTCCTTTAATTTGAAAACACAGCCTAAAGACACTTAAGAACCTTTCATAAATTATGTACAGATCACTTTTGCACTAATCCTTTTGTTTGTTACTACCTTCTTGTGGTTTCCACTCTGTTTACCTTTTAGTAAGTTTCCTTTACCACTGCACTATGTAAATAGAAGGCTATTTCCTGAAGTTAAATTAAATAAGCTTTTCGATCTGTAATTTAGTTTCCAGTGTTTAATAACGATATGCTTAATCAACTAGCTAAACTCGTTAGTTTTATATCAGTCTCACTCTTGGTATCTTATCAATCAAATTGATCATAATATTATGTCCAAATGTATTGCTGCTAACTTGTGTAAGTCACAGAATTCAGTGTGATTACAAAAATGTACTCAAATTGTTTTCTATTTAAAAAAACAAAGGTGCAATTTTCATTTCAATCAGTACTTCTAGAGTGGCACAGACAGATACGAGTAAGGGAGCAAATTACTCCACTCACTAGTTTTCATTAAGAAGTTATGAGTCTAGTCTATTCTATTGTTTGGTTACGTTCTCCACACTTTTAGCTGGCTTTAGTTCGTGTAAATTCAAGGAGCAGAAAGTGAAATTAAAACAAAAGCTGTATTATATTTTGCGTTGTTACTCTTATAAAAGAGGACCCAAATGAGTTTATTTATGAATTGATTGTCCTAAAAGAGCAACGTAAAAAATTAAATCACAATATTCGAAAAAATTGATTGCTACTGACTTGTCCTTTTAAAGGGGTTTCGCCCTGTGCAAATGAAATTGTAGGCTACGGTTTTCTTCGTGAAAAATTTGCTATGCAGAAAATAGATCATACAAATTGGGGTTCGCAAAACCCCATACAAATGAGAAAGTACGTACGCACAAGCTTTTATCTAGAACTTTTGTTGAAAGCCAGTATGGCAAGTTGCATTGTGTCGGAAGAAAACACTCGAGGCCATTAAATTAATGAAATTAAAGTCAAAGCATTCCGTGATCAAGGTGATGCTTTCCCTATGTTTGCTATACTTGGGTAGTCCAAACGTATTTTCTTATTCAAGAGTTGGCTTTTCAATTAAAATGATCGAGTTATGATTGATTGAATGAGATGAAGCCGCACGGTCTTTTTGTTTCCATACGGTAAACATAATGTGCGTTCTAGGATTCTAATTCTCTTCTACCCTTGCCAGCATATGATCATGATGTTCCATTTAACTACTTTAGGAAATGAAAGTACGAAAGAAAAAATGATGCAAATAAGCAATAAGGTATCATCATGTTTGTGTTTGTAAACATATAACATATTTCATGCTTAAATTATTTTGCTAACAAGAATATATGTATGCATGGGCCGCTATTTTTATCCTCTATCTTGTGGTCCAAAAGAATAGCAAATTTGAACGCTCCTGCTTTTATCATCCACTGAAGGGAGAAAGCTATCACGCTTCCTGTGTTGGAGAGATGCATGCCTTTGTTTTGATAGCAACCCCTTTCCTTCTCCCATCAATGAATGAAACAAATTGGCCATTTGTAAATGCTTTATCTAATGAATCACATCGTTCTGGGTAAACATTAGCTTCCACAGGAAGTGACCGTTGTAAATCTGAATGAAAATTTATGAAAGTCCGAGAAATTGAGGTTGATGTATTACCTTGTTATACCATTTGGGTTGCATTTTCTTTTTGAGCAGCATCTACAAAGTCAGGTATGGAATACATTCCACACTTTGGACAGTGTGTTTCATTTTATTTGTGTATATAAATTATTAGTATTCCCCAACCGAGTTGTTTTTTGTTCACCAACTTCATTTCCCTCATATAATGATGGGAATGAAAACGTCTGAGGAAAGTAACTTTCCCTAACTCACTTGCTCTCTATCATTGTCATAATGGCTGGTGGGTGACCAAAGACCGATGGGTTCAAGAACTATGGTTATGTAGTGCTAACAGACTTACACCCATGGCAGAAGGAAAAAATGAGATTGCTGACTTTTTACCCTTTTTTGAGATGATTGAGTTGAAACGTGCCGTGAATGTTTTGCCCATCATGAATCTAATGTGCCCAATGCACACTCCATATGCAGTAGGAGCAATGTTTGACTCAAAACAGAGTTCCATCTCGTCTGAGTAGGTTACTCTCATGTCCTCCCATAACTCACTACATATCTCTGCTTGTGTACTAGATGTAAAAGTACTCACAGTTGTCACAAGCTCTGCATTATTATTACCCTTCCATTTTGCTAGTTCAGTCAGTCTGTTGAGCCGTCGTGGTTTTTGGGGGTTCCTGTGTTGCTTGTGCACTTGTGAAATCCATTCAGAGTGATCATGCAATCTGGCTGTTTTAGCCTGTAATTTTTTGAATGAGATTTAAATTCAAATGATTAAGTTATTCGTTTAAAATAGGTCTGGAATGTTTTTTAGCACCGAAATCAAAATGAAGGGATGAAATGCTTCAACTAAGAGTTTTATCGTCGATAAACTGTCTTTTAATAGACGATTGCATTGTCGGGGAAAGCTAAGAATAATGGTATTTAATGTATTCCTGTGTAGAAAGAGTATTGAAGCTCTATTATGGAATGATGGTACTTGCTTTTTAAACAAATGTGTAGATAAAATTGGTCTCCCAAATTTCCTTGGTTTCTCAGCCACTTTTTCGACTGAAAGGCGCAGTTAGTTTTTCGGCAATACTGCACCATAAAATGAAGCGGTATCCCGATACTTGAAAGACAAAAACTTTTTAAAGGATTAGAATAAAAGGTTTCACTTGTTAGAATAAGATCCGGATTGAAATGATGATGTTCCAGGGGGTGTATTGCTCAAAGACTCGTATCTATTTCTGGAGACTCACACATATGTGGATAATATATAAAAGGACTCTTGGGTCATAAAAGAAAATATATGCATAAAGGATCATATTTTAAGCATCCTGTGTAGTAAGTTGCTTGCTGCTTATTTGCGTTGAAAGCAACTGTGGTGTGGGCTGGAAGAAATGAAAGTAAGTTGCCAAAGCTCTTACTTGGAAATCATAAACACAGCTGTAAAGAATTATTTATTCTCTGGGACCAAACATATGCATAACCTTATTTCTCTCTCATCTTGTAACTCTTTTAATGAGATTTCCTTGACTCTGTTCAATAGCTTTGAAACCTTAGAAAACAAAGTTTTATTACAATGACGATAATCGTATTTCCCTTTCTTTACCAATTCACCCTTAGAGTAATAACTACTCTGTAGTAGGATACAACAACTGTACACATAAGAATTGCTAACATAAAGACTTTCTCTTTCAAACTCGTCCATTTTCTGTACGCAAGATCCCTAGTTCTGGATGGATAGTTTGTGTTGTACTAAAAACTCGTCTCTGTTGTTGTCCCTATCACATTTTCGTCTTTTCATTCTCTTTCACTATTTGCATGTCTTTTCCTTTTACAAGATTCCTTGCTCCACTCTTCAATCAAAGTTGGAGCTGCAAGTCGTTTGTCCCATTATGGTTTTTATACGCACTTACAGATTAGCACGGTGTCTAGCATGTTGTGTGTCGTTTGAGTAGGGTGCAGAAATACTAAATTCCTTGCTCATGAACAGTCATATTACAATTTTATAATTTAATTCATGAATCAGTTCTAAACAATTGATGCAGTATTATTGGTATACATTAATTTACAGAATACATTAATTTACGTAACCTATGAGAAAAAAATTTTTGATTAATTATTAATTTTAATCACAAAAAATTAAATATAAGTTTAATGTACCTAACATATTTACTTGGAGAATATTAATTTGAGTAGTTTAAACTGCAGCGTCAGCATTGAAACTTTTTATGAATTCGAGAAACTAACATATTACATTTTTTGTCGTTTTCAGAATCTCCTTGGGGTAATTTGTGGCTTGCATCATTTATGGATCCTCCTCATTTCGGTCGTTTCAGGTAAATAAAAAACATATAAAAGATATGGAATGCGTATTTCAACTTTTTACTACATCTTCTCCTCATAATTTTATGCAATTAATTCTGCGAGTCAACATATCTAACTAGTTACAATGATTTGAGAAATGGATTCACGAAAAAAATTATGAATGCCAAAAATCATCTGCTTTATGAACCCGTACACACAAGACTCACATGCACAGTAAGCAGCAGAGCTTACAGAGAAAGAAAAGCCGAGAGAACTATAATAAAAATGAATCAAAGTCTCAAGATGGCTACACTATATTTTTTCACAAGGAGTTGAAACTTTTTAACTTTTTATCTTTCCCTAAAGTGCCATCCCTTATATCTACATACATAGGGAGGCATAACATGATTATTATTATTACTACGACTCCCGTCTGCCTCCCAACAAAATTAGATTCCTCGGTCCAGCCTCTTAATCTTTTACGCCTTTTTTGTCATGCCATAGGACACACACATAGCAGCTAACTAAATACTGACTGCTACCACTATATACTTTTTCTTACCCTTGAAACACTTTATATCTACAAAGTTAACAAAGTATAGCCTAGTCTCGTCTCTGCTAACTAACTAAACTAATCCAGGTATCTTTTAACTATCTCTAAACTCTTAGAGCAACTCCAAAAGATTATTTCTTCTTTGAGCGCTCCAACTTAAAAAATGCTCACAATGACTACATTTCATTAAACGCTCCTTCCGCATATCAAACAAAAAGAGTTTTTTCTTCAACTCCCTAAAAGTGGACGAGTACCGGTGGTGGATGACTATAGCACACTTTCTCACTCTTTTCTTCTACCCCTTCACTTTTTACACACACATGCACACACAGTTGCTATATCGTATTATACTTTGGGTGCAACTTTTCCAACAACTGTACAATTTTCTTCCACCACCACCACTACTCACTCAGCTGTGTAGTAATGAATACGAATTGAGAAAGTTTACGGTTTAATGGACTTTTTCATTGGTGTTCTTTCTAATTGGGAGAGTTACCTAATTATTACGCCAGCTATATAATACTTGCCTTGACTTTCATAATCCAGTCAAGGAAATATTGTTTTTAAATATGTACGAAACTTTTTGGCTCTTTGGAGTCAGTTTATTACCTAAACCTGGCAACAATTTATTGTCATTAGTCTTGCACTGTGGCCTTTTTCTCTTAAGTTTCTTTTCTGTATCAACAAGTTTTAGAGAGCAATGAAAATTTGTTATATAAGGTTAAGAATTCTACGAAAGGTTACACCGTTGCTTGCGGGATAAAAAGTAATGATTGCAATTATTACAATGTATTTGATCAGAAATGAAAAGCAACTTATTGTTATAATATAGTGCAAGGAGTAAACACTTTTTTGATTAACTAATAAACTAAAAGTACAACTACACGAACTTTCCATTCAATGCAGACTGTATGGATATAGATGAATGGAAAAAAGGATAAGAAAAGGAAGGGAAAGTTAACTTTCTTTCAAATGTGTTGCTTTCATTTCTGGGGAACATGGAAAACAAACAGGGTGTGAGAACAAGGGAGCAAAAGTCAAGCTACAACATTATTGAGCGCCCATCTATGCATGTTCTTTTGTATTAAACATCTTGTCTGCATCTTTCACCATCAAAGATCAATATTTTGTTTGGACAACTTTTCTAGTCTGGCTCACCCATTAGATATGCCATGATATTAATTTCTATAGATATCAGATCTAACACCCTAACTTCGTCAACTCTGTATATTTATTTGTTAAAATGTGTCTCTCCTGAACGTGTTTTATAAACTTTCCAGAGAAATAATTTGGACTGCATTACATTGCAGGAAGTTAATGTTAGACGCCGTTTTTAAATTGCCACCTTGAGTTAAATACGTATGTTTCCAAGTTTGCAAAATAGTTGGAGCTATAGCGCCAGTCAGAATAAAAACAAAGAAATTGTGTTAAATGAATCAAATAACTTTGACAGTTAAAAAGTTATCATGCGTCTCAGGACGTTGGGTGTGGACATTGAAAACCAATGCGAAAAGGAAGTTGAGTTAGCATCCAATGTTGACTCAAGGTTAACAAAATTCTGCAAATTCCATTTCATGTTCTGAAATAAAAATAAAAATAATAAAATGGTGATCATAATAGAACAAGAAAAAAGATACGCAGATTCATCCATATTATGTTGGTTGGGAAATTATAATGGGGAAGTATGTAAATGCTTGGGATTCCGTGCCACAATATTATAATAGGGAGGCGGGGAGAGCTGAAAATGGAAGCGGAGAAATGCATCTCACGTTTTTGTAGGACAGGCAATATTATTAATTGTGAGATGGCAGAGATATGGAATGTGACTCTCTTATTACTCGAAACACAAAAAGGGCTCCTTTGGGACTCCTTAGACCTTCTCTAGTCGTTTCCTTGCCACAAGTTTTAATTGATTCCTTCTATTGTGTTCACACACTTTGTAGTAGCTCCTCTATATAGCAATGGATACCCCTATCTATGAATCTACCAATGTTTCGTTTGTTAGTTCCTTACCCCTTCTTTTGTCCTAGTAAGCTTATTTGTAGAAAATAACATTGTTGGTAGCAGCACGAAAACTTTGCACTGATTTCAGCAGCTATCTTGGTAACACAGATTGTAGTCGGCAAATTGAATCTAGTGATCCCATTAGTTAGCCCCATAAAATCTTAAATTGTTTTGTATTACTGACAATGATTATAGGAAAAGTTTGTTGCTTTCGTTATGAAAGTCATTAGGTCTAGCTCATGTCAAGTATATTATTAAATAAATATGAGATATTAGTAAACAAAATGCTGTTGTTTGAGTAAATTGCTCACTATTTTGCTCCAATTTGCAATTTTTCAATAGCTGATAGTTTTACAACTAAAATTGAATGGTTTTTTGTGGATGACGTTTTGAAATGTTCATCTACAATGTAAA
>Ga0210040_10009760_pt1 | contig 11117 bp, 11 predicted proteins | sample CryGeyCG12114_NA_FD_185462 | JGI IMG/M metagenome (GOLD analysis project Ga0210040, IMG submission 185462) | Groundwater microbial communities from aquifer - Crystal Geyser CG19_WC_8/21/14_NA (SPAdes) (version 2) | ecosystem: Environmental > Aquatic > Deep subsurface > Groundwater | place: USA... | reverse complement strand
TCAGGCCCCGGGGGAGACCAGGCCGCTCTCGTAGGCGTGCACGACGGCCTGCACCCGGTCGCGCAGCCCCAGCTTGAGCAGCACCCGAGACAGGTGCGTCTTCACCGTCGCCTCGCCGAGGAAGAGCGACGCGGCGATCTCGGCGTTGGACAGCCCGTGCGCCACCAGGACGAGCACCTCGCGCTCGCGGGCGGTGAGCTGCTCGTGCAGCGCGGCCTGCTGGTCGGCGCGGGGCGTGCGCGCCGGGCGGGCGGCGAAGCGCTCGATCACCCGACGGGTCACCGCGGGGTCGAGCAGCCCCTGGCCCTCGGCGACCAGGCGCACCGCGGCCACGAGCTCCTCGGGCTCGGCGTTCTTGAGCAGGAACCCGCTCGCACCGGCCTCCAGCGCGGCGAACAGGTAGTCGTCGCGGTCGAAGGTGGTCAGCACCACGACGGCCGCCCGGGTGCGCTCGACGACGGAGCGGGTGGCGGTGATGCCGTCGGTGCCGGGCATCTGCACGTCCATCAGCACGACGTCGGGGTCCAGCCGCTCGGCGGCCGCCACGGCCGCGTCGCCGTCCGCGGCCTCCCCGACCACCTCCAGGTCGGCCTCCACGGACAGGATCATCCGGAAGCCGGCGCGCACCAGCGGCTGGTCGTCGACCAGCAGCACCCGGATCACGCGTCGTCCAGGGGGAAGCGGGCCCGAACCCGGAAGCCGCCGGTGGGGCGCGGCCCGACGTCGAGCAGGCCGTCGTGCAGGGCCACCCGCTCGGCCATCCCGACCAGGCCGTGGCCGCCGTGGCCGGAGCGGCGGCGCCCGCTCGCCCCGGCGACGCCCGCGGGCACCGCCGGGGCGCCCCGGCCGTCGTCGACCACCTCGACCTCCAGCGCGCGGTCGAGGTAGCGCAGCCGCACCTGCGCCGAGCGGGCGGCCGCGTGCCGCACCACGTTCGTCAGGGCCTCCTGCGCCACCCGGTAGGCCGAGACGCCGACGGCGTCCGGCACCGGCCGCGGGGCGCCCACCGTCTCGTAGCTGGCCTGCAGCCCCGAGGCGCCGACCCTCGCCACGAGCGCCGGCAGGTCGGCCAGCAGCGGGGCCGGGGCGTCGGCGCCGCCGTCGGTGCCCGTGCCGGCGTCGTCCTCGCGCAGGACGCCGAGCAGTCGCCTCAGCTCGCTGACCGCCGTCCGGCTGGACTCCTCCACCGCCCGGATGGCACCGCGCGCGCTCTCGGGGTCGGCGTCCAGCACGCGCCGGGCGGCGCCGGCCTGCACGCCCATCACGCTCACGTGGTGGGCCACGACGTCGTGCAGCTCGCGGGCCAGGCGCACGCGCTCGGCCAGGACCGCGCGGCGGGCGTTCTCGGCCTGGCTGGCGCGCAGCTCCTCGTTGGTGTCGGCCAGCTCCTGGCGCTGCGCGGCCGAGCGCCAGGCCGCCTCGCCGAAGATCCACGCGGCCGCGAAGTACACGACGTTGAACAGCACGTTGTAGAGGACCGAGGCGGTCAGCGGCGTCAGGAGCCCGATGGCGTTGGGGGCCTCGGTGCTCAGCGACGCGTCGTTCCACGCGGTCAGCGACAGCGCGATGCCCAGCCAGGCGAACATCGCCGCGACGACCACGCCGCGCACCGCGGTGGTCACCCGGCGGTCGTGGCCCCAGGCGCCGGCGGTGTACAGCGCCAGGTACAGCGCGAGGGAGACCATCATCCCTTCGGGGACCGAGCGCAGCTGCAGCGCGATGAACGCCGTGGCGACCACGACCAGCACCGCCAGCGGGAACCGGCGGCGCACCCCCAGGGGCAGCGTCACCGCGAGCATCCACGCCACCTGCTCGGGCGTGCTCGGCGGGTCGGGCAGCGGCAGCAGGCCGGCGTCGCGGCTGATGACGAGCGTCAGCACCCCGCCCGCGGCCAGCGCGAGACCGGTCAGCAGGTCGGTGCGGCGCTGGCGCGGGGTGGGCCCCGGGCGCAGCCATCCGGTCGCGGCGTCCACGCGCTGATGGTGCCAGCAGACTGGCCCGGTGCTCCTCCCCCCGCCCGGCCCCGGCACCGACCTGCCGGTGCGCGCGGCCCTGCCCGAGCTGGCGCGCGCGCTCGCCGCCGCCGGCACGGCTCTGCTCGTCGCCCCGCCCGGCACCGGCAAGACCACGCTCGTCCCGCTGGCGCTCGCGGACGCCCTCGCCGACGGCGGCCGGGTGGTCGTGGCCGAGCCGCGCCGAGTGGCCGTGCGCGCCGCCGCCCGCCGGATGGCGTCCCTGCTGGGCGAGGAGGTCGGCCAGCGCGTCGGCTACAGCATCCGCGGCGACCGGCGCACCGGGCCCGGCACCCGGGTGGAGGTGGTCACCACCGGCGTCCTGCTGCGGCGCCTGCAGCGGGACCCCGAGCTGCCCGGCACCGCCGTCCTCGTGCTCGACGAGGTGCACGAGCGGCACCTGGACGCCGACCTCTGCCTCGCGTTCGCCGTCGACGTGCGCGCCGCCCTGCGCCCCGACCTCGCGCTGCTGGCCACCTCGGCCACCCCGGACGTCCCGCGCATCGCCGCCGCCCTCACCGGCGGCACGGGCAGCGCCCCCGTGGTGACCGCGAGCGCCGTCGTCCACCCGCTGGACGTCGAGTGGGCGCCGCCGCCGGTGCCGCTGCCGGCCCCGCTGGGCCTGCGCGTCGACCCGCGGATCCTCGACCACGTCGCCTCCGTGGTGCGCCGCGCGCTGGCCGAGCGCGAGGGCGACCTGCTCGTCTTCCTGCCCGGCGCCGCCGAGGTGGACGGCGTCCGCCAGCGCCTGGCGCGCGGGGCCGCCGCCCAGGGCGTGGACCTGCTGGCGCTGCACGGGCGCCAGAGCGGCGCCGAGCAGGACGCTGCGCTGCGCCTCGGACCGCGCCGGCGGGTGGTGCTGGCCACCGCGGTGGCCGAGTCGAGCCTGACCGTGCCGGGCGTGCGCACCGTCGTGGACTCCGGGTGGGCCCGGGTGCCGCGCACCGACCACGCCCGCGGGCTCGGCGGGCTGGCCACCGTGCGGGTCTCGCGCGCCTCCGCCGACCAGCGCGCCGGCCGCGCCGCCCGAGAGGGGCCGGGCGCCGTCTACCGCTGCTGGTCGGCTCCCGAGCACGAGCAGCTGCTCGCCCAGCCGGCGCCGGAGGTGGCCTCAGCCGACCTCACCGGCTTCGTGCTGGCCCTGGCCGGCTGGTCCTCCCCGGACGGCGCCGGGCTGGCGCTGCCCGACCGCCCGCCCGCGGGGGCGGTGGCGGCCGCGACCGGCGTCCTGGAGCGCCTGGGGCTGCTGGAGGGCGGTCGGGTCACCGACCGCGGCCGGGACGTCGCCGCCCTCGGCCTGGAGCCGCGGTGGGGGCGGGCGCTGCTCGACGGGTCCAGCGCGGTGGGCCAGCGCACCGCGACGGAGGTCGTCGCGCTGCTGTCCGAGGACGGCCTGGCCGGGCGCGAGGACGACCTGGCCGCCGCCTGGCGCGCCCTGCGCGCGGGCGCCGACCCCGCCCGCACGGCCCGTTGGCGCGCGGAGGTGGAGCGGCTCAAGGCCTCGCTGCGCTCCCTGCCGGTGCGCCCGGTCTCCTCCGGCCGCGGCGCGGGGGAGCACCCCGAGCTCGCCGCGGGAGCGGTGGTGGCCCTGGCCCACCCGGAGCGGCTGGCCCGTGCGCGCCGGGGCGGGGACGCCGTCCTCACCGCGGGCGGCACCGCGCTGCGGGTGCGGCCGGGCTCACCGCTGGCCGGGGCGCCGTGGCTGGCGGTCGCCGTGGCCGACCGCGCCGCGGGCTCGGCGGAGGGTCAGGTGCGCCTGGCCGTGGCCCTGGACGACGCGACCGCGCTGGAGGTCGGGGCCGACCAGGTGCGCGCGGGGGAGGAGGTGGTGTGGTCCGGCGGGGACGTCGTGGCCCGCTCCGTGCGCCGCCTGGGGGCCATCGAGCTGAGCACCCGCCCGCTGGCCGACCCGCCGCGCGAGCAGGTGGCCGCCGCCCTGGCCGAGGGCCTGCGCACCGAGGGCCTGGGCCTGCTGCGCTGGAGCGAGGGCGCCGTGCGGCTGCGCGAGCGCCTCGCCTGCTGCGCCCTGGCCCTGGGAGAGCCGTGGCCCGACGTCTCCGACGCCGCCCTCCTCGCGCGCACCGACGACTGGATCGGCCCGGAGCTCGCCCGCGCCCGCCGCCGCGCCGACCTGACGGCGATCGACGTGACGAGCGCGCTGCGCCGCCTGCTGCCGTGGCCGGCGGCGTCCCGCCTGGAGGAGCTCGTGCCCGAGCGCCTGCCCCTGCCCGGCGGCGGCTCGGCGCGGCTGGACTACGCCGACCCGGCCGCCCCGGTGCTGGCCGTGCGCCTGCAGCACGTGCTGGGCTGGAGGGGCGCGCCGCGGGTGGCCGACGGCCGGGTCGCCGTCGTCGTCCACCTGCTCTCCCCGGCCGGGCGGCCGCTGGCCGTCACCGCCGACCTCGCCTCGTTCTGGGCCGGGCCCTACCGCGACGTGCGGGCGCAGATGCGTGGGCGCTACCCCAAGCACGCCTGGCCCGAGGACCCCCTGCACCCCTGAGGGGTCAGAGGCCGGGGATGCGCCCGTTGCGGAAGGCGTCGACGAAGAGCTGGTGGTCCTCGCGGACGAGCTGGCCGTAGGAGGCGCCGAAGTCGACCACCCAGTCGACGAAGCCGTCGGTGCCGCCGGGCGCGCCGTCGATGGCGGCGGTGATCGCCTCCTCGCTCTGGAACGGCACGAGGGTCTCGTCGGCCCCCTCGTCGGCCACGCAGTGGATCTTGGCGGTGGCGCGGCCGAGGGAGTCCAGCACGTCGCGGGCGACGTCGGGCTCGGTGATGCCCGACCAGTCCAGGTCGCGCTCGTAGGGGGAGAGCTCCGCGACCACCCACCCGGTGCCGCCGATCGTGGTGTGCCCCAGCCACGGGTCGGCATGGGCCTGCAGCGCCCGCTGGCTGAGCGCCGTCCGGTGGCCGTGGTCGGTGAAGGCCGCGCGCACCCGGGCGTCGTCGACCACGCGGGACGGCGCCGCCACGTTGCCCTGCTTCATCGAGAGGACGACGTCGTTCTCCAGCGCCTGCGTGCGCCCCTCCAGGAGCACGTTGTAGGCGGGCAGCCCCGCACTGCCGATCCCGAAGCCCGAGCGCCCCACGACGTCCTTGATGACGTAGCTCGTGCGCGGCTGGCGCTTGCTGGCCGGGATGGTGCTCAGGTACTGGTCGAAGGCCCGCTCGACCTCGGCGCGCTCGCCGGCGTCCAGGCGCCGCACGCCGGGGCCGTCGGCGAAGCGGCGGTCGCGGTCCTCGATCACGGTGCTGCGCTCGAGCAGCTCCACGCGGGTGGAGGCGCGGGCCGCCTGCAGGGCCTCGTGCACCGGGCCCCGCGTGCTGTCCAGGCGCAGGGCGTAGGCGGCGTCGCCCTCGGTGGTGGCGAAGGAGCGCACCTGGTCGGCGTAGGCCCGGGCGTAGGTGGCGACCAGGTCGGCGATGTCGCGGTCGCTGAACGCCTTGGAGACGCCCAGCAGCGCGGTGCTCGCGGCCATCCGGCGCACGTCCCAGGTGAAGTGGCCGACGTAGGCCTCGTCGAAGTCGTTGACGTCGAAGACCAGCACCCCGGCGTCGTCCATGTAGGTGCCGTAGTTCTCCGCGTGCAGGTCGCCCTGGATCCACACGCGCGAGGTGCGCTCGTCGGCGTAGGGGTCCGGGGCGCCGGCGACGTCGGCGTAGAAGACGCACGCGCTGCCGCGGTAGAAGGCCCACGGGCTGCCGGCCATGATCCGGAACTTGCGCCGGAACGCCGCCGGGCTCGCCTCGATGAGCGGGGCGAACGCGTCGAGCAGGGTCTCCACCAGCACCTCGGCGCGCGCGGGGTCGCGCTGCGCGCGGATGGCGTCCACGACGTCGCTCATCGCCGCAGCCTAGGTGGCGCATCCCCCGTGGCCACGGGGGAGCAGGGTCAGCGCAGGGCGGCGAGCACGGCCGCCTGGGCGCGGGGGTCGGACAGGATCCGGAAGTGGCCGACGGTGTCGACCTCGACGTTCGTGGCGCCCTCCAGGTGGCTGGTGCCCGGGATGTTGGGGTCCACCGCGCTGTAGACGGAGGTGATCATCGCGTTGACCGAGCGGGCGGCGTCCAGCTCGCGCAGCAGCGGACCGTCGGGCACGAACACGCGCAGGGCCCTCAGCGGCAGCCACCGCGCGAGCGCCGAGCCGGAGAACGGCGCGTTGACCGCCACCAGCCGGTCGACGAGGCCGTCGTCGTCGTGGCGGACCAGCACCTGCTTGCCGATCAGGCCGCCCTTGCTGTGCGTCACCAGCGCCACCCGCGGCAGGCCGGTGGACTCCACGTACGCGCGCACGGCCAGGGCCGCCTCGGGCACCTCGCCGCTGTTGAAGCCCAGGACGTCGAGCACGTGCACCGGGTGCCCGGCCCGGTGGAGCGCCTCCAGCAGCGGCTGCAGGAAGCGCCACGACTCGTAGACGCCGGGCACCAGCACCACCGGGACGCCGTCCCCGGACGCCGTCCGGTAGTCCTCCGGCAGCGCGCCGCGGCGCAGGCTGCGCAGCTGCCAGCGCAGCGCGTACAGCCAGTCGGCGCAGGCCCACCACAGCACGGCCGCCCGCGAGCGCCGGCTCACGAGCGCTCGAAGGCGGTGATGGCCCGGGCCACCTCGGCGGCATGGGTGTAGTGGACCCCGTGCCCGCCCCCGGAGGCCTCCGCTGTGCGGGCGCGGGGGGAGGCCGCGGCCAGGCGCTGCACCCAGCCGCGCGGGGCGACCGGGTCGCGCGCCCCGCGCAGGACGAGCACGGGCGCGGCCACGAGCGGCAGCAGCTCCTCGGTGCGGCAGGCGAGCATGTGACCCAGGGTGTGCAGGTAGACCCGCGGTCCGCACGCCAGGTAGGCCCGGACCTCCAGGGCCACGAACGCCGGCGGCTCGCCGAAGGAGTCGAGCAGCAGCCGCAGCCCCTGGCCCAGCGCGCTGCGCGCGCGGTCGTCGGTGGTGGGTCCGACGAGCACCGCGCGCGCCCCGGCGTCCGGGCGTGCGCGCAGCAGTTCCAGCACGACCTGCGCGCCGAAGGAGTGCCCGACGAGGGTGGCTCCGGTGGCGCCGTGCTCGGCCAGCAGCCCGGCCAGGACCTCGGCGTGCTCGGCCAGGGTCAGCGGACGCCGGGGGTGGGCCGAGGCGCCGAAGCCGGGCAGGTCGGGGGCGAGCACCTGGTGGGTGCCCTCCAGCTCCCGGACCAGGCGCCGGAAGTAGCGGCTGGAGACCCCGAGCCCGTGCACCAGCACGACCCACGGGGCCCCGGGCGGCCCGCTGCGGTGCACCCGCAGCGGGGTGCGCCGCCCCGTCGCGGTGCGGGTCCTGCTCAGCTGACCGGCCCGGTCAGCTTCTCGCCCGGGCCCTGGCCGGGGGCGTCGGGGAAGGGCGAGGCCTCGCGGAAGGCCAGCTGCAGCGTGCGCAGGCCGTCGCGCAGCGCCCGGGCGTGCTGGTTGCCCAGGTCCGGCGCCGAGGCGGTGACCAGCCCGGCGAGGGCGGTGATCAGCACGCGGGCCTCGCCCAGGTCCAGGTGCCCGGCGGCGTCGGCGTCCTCGGCCAGCCCGCACTTGACCGCGGCGGCGCTCATCAGGTGCACGGCCGCCGTGGTGATCACCTCGACGGCGGCGACGTCGGCGATGTCGCGGGCGGCCGAGGTGGGGTCGTCGGGGGAATCGGCGCTGGGAGGGACGGCGTTCATCCTGGTACGATCCCAGATCGACCGACCGGCGCCGTCCGACCCCTCGCAGGGCCGAGCGTCACCGGTGCGTGAAGCGGAGGCCAGCCTCCCACCCGACGCGGCCCCAGGGCCGCCGGGTCCCGGTCACCGCAGCACCTCTCGCGAGGTGCCGCGGCAGCCCACCCGGGTGCCGTTCCTGACGGCTCCGGCAGGGCTCCGGGTCTGGCCTGCCTCCGTGACGCGCTCGTCGGCGGAGGCCCTCTCCTCCGGCGGCGGTACCGCACACGCCCGAAGGAGCAGCACATCAGCGAACCGCGCATCAACGACCGGATCCGCGTCCCCGAGGTCCGACTGGTCGGTCCCAACGGTGAGCAGGTCGGCATCGTGCGCGTCGAGGACGCGCTGCGGCTGGCGCAGGAGGCCGACCTCGACCTGGTCGAGGTGGCCCCGACGGCCAAGCCGCCCGTCTGCAAGCTCATGGACTTCGGCAAGTTCAAGTACGAGTCGGCGATCAAGGACCGCGAGGCCCGCAAGAACCAGACGAACACGGTCCTGAAGACCGTGCGCCTGCGCCTGAAGATCGACCCGCACGACTACGCCACGAAGATGGGCATGGCCACGAAGTTCCTCGAGGCCGGTGACAAGGTCAAGGTCATGATCATGTTCCGCGGCCGCGAGCAGTCGCGCCCGGAGATGGGCTACCGCCTGCTGCAGCGCTTCGCCGGCGACGTCACCGAGCTCGGTGCGGTCGAGTCCAGCCCGCAGCAGGACGGCCGCAACATGGTCATGGTCATCGGGCCGCACCGGCGCAAGGCCGACGTCAAGGCCGAGGCGAAGGCGGCGGAGCAGAAGCGCCGCCGCGACACCCCGGCCCCGGCGGCCGCAGCTCCGGCGGAGCCCGCCGTGGCGGAGGACGTCGACGCCGGTGTCACCGAGCGCGCCGAGGCCGCCACCGCGGTGGCGCACGAGGCCGCGGCCGCACAGGTCGAGGCCCCGCAGGACGAGGCCCCGCAGGACGAGGTCACCGCTGCCCCGGTCGAGGCGACCCCGGCCCCGGTCGAGCCGGCTCCGGTCCAGCAGGCCCCTGCCGAGCCGGCGCCCGCGCCGGCTCCGGCTCCGGCCGCCGCAGCACCCGCTCCGGCGCCCGCTCGTCCGGCTCCGGCTCCGGCCCGCCCGGCACGTCCGGCGGCACCCGCCCGCCCGGCCGCTCCGGCTCCGACCGCGGCCACCCCGGCCCGGCCGACGCCGGCGCGCGCCAAGCCGGCTCGTCCGACCCCGACCGCACCCAAGCCGTCCCCGGCGCAGGGGACCCCCGCTCAGAGCTGACCCGTGGCGCGCGAGCGCACCGGATCAGCACACCGTGCGCCAGGACCCCCTGGCGCACCGCAGACCGCAGCACGGCGAGGGCCCCGGCCCGCGCCCAGGAGAGGACGGCAGCCATGCCCAAGATGAAGACCCACAGCGGCGCCAAGAAGCGCTTCAAGCTCAGCGGCACCGGCAAGGTGATCCGCGAGCGCGCCAACCTGCGCCACCTGCTGGAGAGCAAGTCCTCCCGCCGCACCCGTCGCCTGTCGGGGAACGCCGTGGTCGCTCCCGCGGACGCGAAGAAGATCAAGAAGCTCCTCGCGAGCTGAGCCGCCGCGGCCGCCCCACCGGGGTGCCGCACCCCGACCCCCCGACGCAACAGATCTAGAGGAGCACCCCCGTGGCACGCGTGAAGAGGGCCGTCAACGCCCAGAAGAAGCGCCGCACCACCCTGGAGCGCGCCAGCGGTTACCGCGGCCAGCGCTCCAGGCTGTACCGCAAGGCCAAGGAGCAGGTCACCCACTCCCTCGTCTACGCCTACCGCGACCGCCGCGCCCGCAAGGGCGACTTCCGCCGCCTGTGGATCCAGCGCATCAACGCCGCGGCCCGCGCCAACGGCATGACCTACAACCGCTTCATCCAGGGCCTCGGCGCCGCTGGGGTGGAGGTCGACCGCCGCATGCTGGCCGAGCTCGCCGTCAACGACGCCGCCGCCTTCACCGCCCTGGTGGAGACCGCGCGCGCCGCACTGCCGGTCCCCGCCGCGGCGCAGGCCCCTGCGGCCTGATCCCCACCGCGACCACGCGCCGGGCGCCTCGGTGAGCGACGTGCTGTCCAACCCCCGCAGCGAGCGGGTGCGGACGGTCCGCCGTCTCGCCGAGCGCCCGGCGCGGCGTCGTTCCGGCACCTTCCTCGCCGAGGGGCCGCAGGCCGTGCGCGAGGCGGTCGCCGCCGGCCGCGAGGACCCGGGGGCGGTGCGCGAGGTCTACGCCACCGACGCGGCGGCGCAGCGCCACGGCGAGATCCTCGCGGCCGCCGCGGCCGCCGGGATCCCGGTGCGGCGGTGCACCGAGGAGGTGCTGGCCGAGATGGCCGACACCCGCACCCCCCAGGGCCTGGTCGCCGTCTGCGCCCTGGTCGCCGCCGACCTGCACGACGTGCTGGACGCCGGCCCGCCGGCCCTGGTGGCCGTGCTGGCCTCCGTCCGCGACCCGGGCAACGCCGGCACCGTGATCCGGGCCGCCGACGCGGCCGGCGCCGGCGCGGTGGTGCTGAGCACCGGCAGCGTCGACGTGCACAACCCCAAGTGCGTGCGCTCCACCGCCGGCAGCCTCTTCCACCTCGCCGTGGTGGAGGAGGTGGAGCTCGCCGAGGGCGTCGAGGCGCTGCGGGCCGCGGGCCTGGTCGTCCTGGCCGCCGACGGCGACCCGTCCCCGGCCACCGCCGACCTCGACGACCTGCTCGACGACGCGGCGTCCGGCACGGGGCCGCTGGCCGGCCCGGTGGCCTGGGTCTTCGGCAACGAGGCGCGGGGGCTCGACCCGGCCGAGCGCGACCTCGCCGACCTGGTCGTGCGCGTCCCCCTGCACGGCCGCGCGGAGAGCCTCAACCTGGCCACCGCCGCCGCGGTCTGCCTGTACGCCAGCGCGCGCGGGCAGCGCCGCCGTGGCTGAGCGGGCCCCCGGCGGCGTGACGAGCGCCACGCCGGAGCGGGGTGGCGTGCAGCGGCGGCGGCCCGCGGTCCACACTGGCCCGGTGCGCGAGGGGCAGCCGTGAGCGAGGCCGTGCTGCCGTGCGGGCCCGAGGCCGCCGGGCAGGCGCGCCGGATCGTCGCCGAGGCCTGCACCGAGGCCGGTCTCGGCCCCGACGCCCGCGACAGCGCCCTGCTGTGCACCAGCGAGCTGGTGACCAACGCCATCGTCCACGGGCGCAGCGAGGTGCGGCTCACGGTGAGCACCGACCGCCGCTGCCTGCGCATCCAGGTCGGTGACGACAACTCCCGCCACCCGCACCTGCAGCCGGTCGACGACGGTGCGCTGGACGGCCGGGGCCTGTTCATCGTCGACCTCCTGGCCACGCGCTGGGGCGTGCGCGACGACGAGTACGGCAAGGTCGTCTGGTTCGAGCTCGCCGACGCCGCCGACGCCGC
>Ga0210040_10009758_pt1 | contig 11118 bp, 9 predicted proteins | sample CryGeyCG12114_NA_FD_185462 | JGI IMG/M metagenome (GOLD analysis project Ga0210040, IMG submission 185462) | Groundwater microbial communities from aquifer - Crystal Geyser CG19_WC_8/21/14_NA (SPAdes) (version 2) | ecosystem: Environmental > Aquatic > Deep subsurface > Groundwater | place: USA... | reverse complement strand
GGATATCATGATTTTGGCAACCCTTATACTGGAGAGAAGGATAAGGATATCGGGCCGTTGTGGGAAGCAGAGATGGAGCGACATCGTCAGATCACGGCAGAAGCCTCGCGTGAGGAGCTGGATGCCACACTTAACATGTTGAAGGGTGCCTTTACACAGTACGCTGAGATGCACAAGCCGTGGTATGAGCGCATGTTTGAAGACATAAACAACAGGTTCAAGGGCGCTTTCGCACAGTACACTGAGGCGGATGAGCCGTGGTAGAGACGCAGCGGGTGGTTCGGGTGATCCCTCTTATCACGACAAGAAGCGCCCGGTGGCTTTAGATTCGAGGCGCCGACCATGTATGGCTGACTACAATGTACACTCCAATATCCAGTCTATTTCCATTAATCCCAACGCGATTCATACAAGCCCATGACACTCAAACAATGATGCTCAAAACAACAACTCGTAGCCCATCGCTGCCCGCTTTAGAGCCCTATTACCATCCAATCACTGCCTCTACCTTTCCTGTTAAAAACCAGAAGAAACCTAAAAAAGACAAAAGAAACTCGCCTTCACGACCCCTCGCGTACTACTCATAGATACTCAGTCTGTGCCCATCCTTCCCTCCGTACTAAGTAGAGGACACTGCCCCATTAGTGTATTGCTTTCCGGATCATGGCCTAGGAATAAATTAACCACCTCCCTCACACTCTCCACCGTACCCCTCGCTTCCATGACGGTCCAAAACCACGCAAACTGATGAGCCTCATTCTGACCTCCATCCTCATGACCGCAATGCCAGATCCGCTTCTGCACGGCGATAAACTCCGTGGCGAAAGCTATAGACCCCTGCAGATCTTGAGTGGCGGTGGACCAACGATCAAACCTGCGCGACTTCTCGGTGCTCAGGCGTCTGAAGTTACCGGGGATTGGTAGCGCACTGTCGCTGATCTTTTCGACCAATGTTTCTGATCTTACCACAGCTCTATCGCCCCCATACGGATACATCACCGTGGTTGGATAGCTTGGCGAGTAGAACATACGCTGTGCGAGGTGGTAGATTTTTTGCTGTGCCCCCTCGCCTCTATCCTTCCATTCAGCCCTCACGCCGTCTCACTATCATTATGCAGCAACTAGCGACAAACTAGTCACCCCAAGGTAAGAAGACAAGATTCTCAGAAGCTAGTGAGAATGTACGAAGCTTATGATAACAATCCAGCGTTAAAGGATGCACCTCTTATTTCCCTACTATTTTTTTTTAGGCCACTACTAACTCCAGCAATAGCTACGGCAATAGCGTCTACCTACACATGCGTATCCTTTTTGGTGGAAGAAGCAGGGAATGTGGCGACATCTTGTTCACAGTACCTTTAAGACCACTTCAGTTCACTCTGCTGCTAGATAGGGATAAAGTAGGGATGAAGTAGGGATGAAGTAGAGATGAAGTAGGGATAAAGTAGGGATAAAGTAGAGATAAAGTAGGGATAAAGTAGGGATAAAGTAAGGATAAAGTAGGGATAAAGTAGGGATAAAGTAGAGATAAAGTAGGGATAAAGTAAGGATAAAGTAGGGATGAAGTAGGGATAAAGTAGGGATGAAGTAGGGATGAAGTGGGGATGAAGTGGGGATGAAGTGGGGATGAAGTGGGGATGGAGATAGGGACCTTGAACTAGCACCTTCAGTAAAACGACGTATTATTCGGCTACAAATCCCGGAACACTAGCCAAAGCACTTGAGGGAGTTCGTAGAGTATTTTCCAAGGAAGAGCAAATCACTCCGCCAGAAATTGGACGGCTGGAATACCTTAATGCTGTCATTATAGAGTCTCTGAGTATGTTTCCTCCTTTTAGTGGTGCATCCCCGCGTGCAGTTCCTATCGGTGCTGCGACTATCGCAGGAGAGTTCATCCTAGAGAAGGGACGTGTTTACATTCGTTCCGTTGTCACATCATCAGTGTATTGCAGTAACTAACAACATTGAGCGTCCCGGACCGCAGTCGGTATCTGGCGTTAGAGTATAACAAGATGCCTAGACTTCTTCTCGCGTACTGATGAATTCCATCCTGAGCGCTGGCTAGACAATCCTCGCTTTAAAAATAACCAGAAGCAAGCGTCTCAGCCTTTTGCTGCAGGTCCGCGTAATCGTATTGGAATGAAATTGGCGTATGCGCAGCTACGCCTCGTTATGGTAAGGTTACCGTTAAGATAGGGTTTAAGGTCGAATGCTCATCAGTCATCTATAAGACTCCAGAAGGTGAAGATGCGAACTTGGTGATCCTGTGCATAGGTCGAGAACGAGCCGTGGAATGAGGCTGTAGAGTAAACGCTCGAGCCAGAACGGTTTCATATTACAAGCGAGAACGGTCTTATGCTGCAGGCGGGTGTGTGAACGAAATGATGGAAAATTATGATGATAGACACTAGATCTTCATACTAGTATAGACAACGAGAGTTAAGAAAAATGAAACCCTTTGAAGAGAAGTCAATGTGAATTGCTGAGTCCAGAGCTTGACTCATCGTTAGTAATAGAATGTCGTCGTTTAGCAGGATGGAGGTATGGAGATGTGGGGTAAAGACATCAGTACTGCCGAAGTGCGCAGCTTTTGGAGCCTTAGGAACTTACGAACAAAGATGACGGTCTGAAGAAGCGTAGCTGGTTGGTTACAAGGTCTGCGCCTTCAGACCGCTGCGTTCTAGCACAGCTGACTTGACTACGGCGTTAACATTGCAACTCGTGATTCACCGTATCTCTACCGCGGCTTTGCTATCCACTATCAGCCGTGACTTCTTAAGATCCTACGCGCTGATGAGAGCGATAAGCGGCATTTGGAATGAGAAAAGCGAGCGGCTCGAAAATACTGAATTGACAGAGACAGAAAACCGAGCGGCCCGAAAGACTGCATTAACAGAAGATGATGATGATGGTTGACAGAGTAAGAGGAACTGAGCGGCTCGAAAATATAGCCCTCTAACAAGCGGCATTCGGAATGGAAAAAAAATGAGCGGCTCGATATACTAATTTGGAAGGAGGAAGAAAAACGAGCATCTCAAAAATACAGCCTTTTGACAAGCAGCATTTGGAATGAGAAAAACGAGCGGCTTAAAATACTGCTGCACTAGCAGGATGGAAATATCGAGCAGCTCGAAAGACGACAAGGCGGACAATCTGATCTCACGAAGTAACCATGCAGGCTACAGGATTTCGAGTCGTTAGTCCATTCCTTAATGTCGTCGTCGAAGCTAGCAATTGCTAGTGTGTCGCAGAAAGCTCTGGGAGCTTGAGGGCTTTGTTCGTACGATCGCGAAATGGTAGGATGATGTTGTCCGAATTGACGGCATTAGAAAAGCGAGCAGCTGGAAAATACTGAAATTGACCGAGTAAGGAAACTGAGCGGCTCGACAATACCGTAAAAAAACCGAGTAGCTCGGAAATACGACCTTTTGACAGCAGAAAAAGGGCAATGGAAGACATCAAGGCGGGCGGGCGATCTGGATGTGGTCGAAGAGCAACCGAAAATCATGGGGAGTAAAGTGTCTAATATACTGCGCCTTCGTTGAAGCTCAGCTTAGCTCGGGCTCACGAGCTCGACCTCTTGACCCAGCGTTGCGGGTGGGTACATCGGGTTCTCTTCCATGGCACAGTGTGCATGCGTTACTCTAGCTTTCTGAAAATCCTTGCAACTCCAGTCGGACATTCGCGTGCTGCGTGGCTTCCTGACGCTCGAGTTCGCAGATAACCCGATAATGTGAGCCGACCCAGACGCGCGCCTTCGCTCTCGCTATACAAGTCTTCCACCTGTATGCAGGTTATAGAGATGTTGTCGAGTAGACGTGCCGTGGCGAAATTCGAGACTAAGTATCTCCAGGCTGGAATGTCAAGCGCGTGAACACGGCCACATGAGCGGCGCTCGTTGCAAGAATTCATGAACAAATTACAAAGAACTTTGCGAGGGTAGACAGGCTCGAGTATGGAACATGGGTTATTGCAAGCAATGAGCGCAGACGTAAGGTAGATCAGAATGGTGCTGGTACCAGCTGCACCTGGGCAGGTACGATCGCTTGGTGGCGGCGGCGGCGGCGGCTCACTCGCCCTCTCCCTCGAATCATCTGCCGCCGCGAAGACTCACCGCAACATGGACGGAGCCTCGCCGATCCGAGCAGCAGCCGCGAGAACGATGTCATGCTCAAAGAAGGCGGCATACAGCTGAGCCCACTGAGCCCCAACGTGTGCGTTGCATCCGCTTGGTCCTGGGCAGTTTGGGTGCGGCGAGTGAATCGAAGCGACACCTTGGTAATTCCATCCTCATTGCCGCTACATGCCTATCTGACATGGTCAACAGTTGCAGCGCCCGTCTCGTCTCTCTTGTCCTACTATCTCGCCCCCTCCCTACTGTCCTCCGCCGAAGCCTCCGGTCGGGCGTCCATAGCCCCGTCGACCTGTTCAACTCGAGAGCCTATACCGCGCCCTACATGAACCTGGAACATCTTCGCGCGCCTTCGTCTTCTGCCGTCGAGGGCAAGACCATTGGCCCGTACGAGATGGAGCCGGAGTGGAGTGACTTCCAGCTCGAGGCGATCGAGCGCGCCTGCTCGATGAAGCTGGACCACTTGATCATGCCCGACTTCCACCGGCCCGAAGAGATCAGTCACAAAGCATGACACCCAGGTCGCGCGCAATCACCAATAACCGCAACCACAACCAGCCAAGCAAGCGCAAGAGCAAGGTATGAACTCTGGGTATACTTTAGAAGCGGGAGGTTTAGGTGCAACATTGGGTATTTGTCGTTGCGGCCTCTGCGCTCTCGTCATGTTGCCCTTCTTGGGCTTGTTCTGGATGCCCGCATTTGCGCGGCGAGGGCGTGGGGATTGGCTTGGGACGGTCTCGAGGGTCGTGATTTGTGATCCTAATAACGCGGAACGCAATTCTCGAACGAGGGAAGCACAGTCTATTGCTGGTGAGAAGCGCGAGTGGCTTGACCGACCAGTCGTGGAGGACATTTGTTTCGTCTTTAATGTGCCTCCCAAATTTCTCTCTTCGATGAATCGTGCCTCGTCGTTTGGGTAAAAGCCTATGCGATCGTTAACTTTGCTCAACACACTGTCACCCACTTCTCGCAGTTCGCCCACACTACTTGATATAACATTATACAACTTACCGCCATCATATCTGTTATGATAGCGGTACGCTGTTTTAAGTAGTGTGGGTGAGATGCTTCCGACGACCAGACGAACCGCGAGGGCTTCTACAATAGCTCTGGCCAGTGCATCAACACCGACGTTGTACTTGCTCTGCTTCTTCGGGTCGACGCCTTCATTGAGTGCAGCTTCGCCTCTTTAGGAGTTTTTTTAGTCCAACTTCTAGTTAGCTGTGCAGAACAGCATAACAGCAAATCGCGAGACCATCAGCTTACTTCGTGAGGTTGTCGACCTTGCTCACCACCCTCAACCAATAGGTTCACTGGATCAAGAAAGGGCGCGACCAACACGAGGATAACTGTCTGTGCGCTTAAAAAGCCACGGCCTCACCCTTCCTGAGCGCCACTTGAACAACACTATCGCAGCACGCACACATCACTATCACTATCATGTCAATGAACGACCAAACAGTTGCTTTCATCACTTTGGCTTCCACTCACGACCTGGGTTTGCGCGAACACAGGCGTCAAGCGTCAAGTGCGACCGGAGGCCATTCCTACGATCTTGTCTTTCTTGCTCGCGGATTATCTCGCGTTGGACAGACGCGACTCCGTTACACGTCTACTGCACGAGAGAGTAGAGGTCCTTCGGGATCTGTCAGCAACACTCGCAGCTTTGACGACGGCCAAACCCACGCATGAGCAAAGGCCTATCACAGCGGAATCCACTGCGGCCAGCTCAGCACTCCGGATAATGTCTACCAATACCAAGGTCGAACGAACGAATCATACAGTCCGGCGGCTTGGATCACTTTGGCGGTCCCTCACGACTTGGATTGCTCAGTCGACGACGATGGCATCAATCGCCGACCTGCCCTCCCAGCTGCTGCCTGTGGGGTTCTGGATGACGAGCGATCGGGTCTTTCATGACCTGGATTTGCGCGAACACGAACGTCAAGCGTCAAGAGCGACCGCATCAGCCTCACCGAGTCACAGAGGTGCGGAGTCGATGGGCTTGGGACATGGAAAGGGAAGCAGCGGAAGGCAAAGGAGACAGCGTTCGAACGGCGCTATGGAACATGTAAGTGTCTCTGCAGCTCATATCCATGATCAATCGAGCACTGGTCTGACTACGTACAGGTTGTGTTGACAGTGACACGCATTCTTGATTGTAGGTTGCCAATCAGGCGTCCTGGATATCCTCGACATGGGCTTGTGAGTTTTCCTCAAAGGAGCAGAGAGGGGAGCGTTCGTTGAGATGCCGGCCACTGGATGGTCAAGCGCTTCGTCACGAACGATACAGTCTAGCGAAATCTAAACACATCAATGGTAACGTCGCTAGAGGCACTGCGTGAGTGACAATTGGCGTATGTGTGGTGGAGCGGCTGGCTTCTGCAGCTGCCGAGCGTGCAGGCTCATGGCATCGGAACCGCGAGGCCGCTGCTTTGACGATGTTTTAGAGGCTGCGTGATCCAGTAGCTGGGACTCGTGTGGGATTGGTGTCGGCGGAGTCTCGGTGGAGTCACACGCTGCGATCGACAACCAGTCCTCGTCGTGGTAGCACTGCGGCGACTGCCTATAGAATATGGTCTTGCGCGGATCGCCCTAACCAACTGCTTTGAGAATTGGAAGTTCTGTCTTGCATCTTCCTGAATATCTCGACTTGGGGAAGGGGGGTAGACACTTCCAGAATAGGGTAGGCCTGCTGTGGGGTGGGGATCGGAGTGTGATTCCGTCTACTTGTTGAACCGTTTGTGGGCGCTGTGGAGCGCTGGTGGTGTACGCTGGCGGTTCTCTGTTCTTCTTCTGTTTCTTGCGCAGGTTGTCGGCAGTGTGGATTATTTGCTGGGAGAGTGAGAGATCGAAGCTTGAACCAGCCTGACCTGGTCGTTGGTGGCAGGGTATCTTGTTCGATTAGGCGGCGTAAAGGCGCGGCAGAGACGACTTGTGCCTGTCTCTGAAACTGTGCTCGGACTGGCGCTTCGACTTGGAGACTCGTTGTTTTATTGTTTCGTGACGGCGGCTGGACGCACCGTAGTAACGGACTGGGCTATCTGCAACCGCGGGTGCTGAATGAGCTGCTGGTCTTCTTGTGGTCGATGGGCTGTGTACTGAGTTTGGTAGCCTGAGTGGTCTTGCGGAAGGATGAGATATTTCAATGACCTAGCCGACTTCTTAGCGGTGTCGCTCAGCGTGTGGTCGGTCTAGCATGGTCGAAGGGTTAACAGTCGCCGTCGGCCCACGTCAGGGCGATCTTGAACAAGAGGTCGAACAAGATGCTTTCGATGCATTTGGTGCTCACCTAGTGGTCGCCTAGCTGGCGGACGTCCGGGCGGGGTGGCTGCCCGGCGTCCTGGCCACGTTGAACTCCGACGTTGACAAGTGACGCGTTCATTAACGTTGTGCTGTGAGATGCTTCAGCAGCATCGTCTTCTCAGGGTCGACCACATGCTTCGTGTTGCGCTTCTTCGTCGCTGATCCGGCTACGGGTTATTTCGTGCACGGTTGGGAGTGTGTCTGAACAGCTACTTGGTGGCGAGTGTGCCGCTCAGGCCGCGGGAGTTGACTTTGGGGTTGGGCTCGAAGCTACGTACGTTGGTTTACCACCGCTGGGTAATGCTATCAGGTGTATTGACCGAGTGGTGGACTTACCAGCATCTTTGGAGTGTTCAGCGATCTTTCGACAGAGTCCAAGGACATTGGTTTTCGACACATCGATATGTATTGGCTGAGCCTTAACGATACACTGCGTTAGAGACCAAGACTCGCTGTAGGGCTCGTTTAAACTCTATAGTTGGCGGCTGACAGAGTAATGGCGATCGTACGAGTGCGAGTTGGTGTGCATCCCATACTCGTTTCATGTTGTGATGAAGTCGGGCTCTCGGCGGCAGCATCAAACATGGAAGCAGCGATCTCCACTCGCCCACAAAACCAGTGGTACATGACGTTAGCATTGCTGATCATCTGCCACAGTCGCGGCCATCTCTTCCTTGTTGTCTGCGCCAAAAGAACACTGTTTGAAGGGAAAAGATGGCACAATGCAGACAACCGAGTGTGGTGATTTCTCCACTCTTCAGATACATCCAAGAGCCCGATACAAACACGCTATAGACAAGCCAGGATCGCAAGGTAACAGCAATCTCGAAACGCGGATCGAGCATGCGCGTTAACAATTGATTTCAATAATGTGCTAGTAACGTCAGGTACTGCTTGATGATCGTTATTTCTTCTGCTGGAACGAACCTTTGAGCAGCTCATGCTGTGGCACTTATCAAGTTGTATAGGGTAGATATCCGACTGCGGTGCCAGAACCAGAAAAGACCTCGTTGTGCTGTTGGCGGTGCAGTTCTCAAGTGTGTGGTCAACGACGACAAAACCATGATATAATTTGTCTTGGCAATGCGGCAGGTTGTCGTTCGGGGTTGACGGCGCTCACATTGCATCTGCCCGCTTGAACCGAAGGCTTAGACCATGAAGTCAGTAGAAGCGCTTGTGGGCCGATGAACTTCGTGTCGGATGCATTGTTTGACGGACTTCGACTGCGTGCGCTGGCGTTCGAGATTGACCACGGCATCAAGGGCGAGACGTTGACACGGATTGCGTTGTCGCGTGGAGCGCCCCAAAGTATCCGGGGAGACAATGGGCCGGAAATCATCTCGAAGGCGGTCGACTGCTGGGCGTACGAGAGCGGCATTGCGTAGGACAGCTGACCTGGTAAGCCGACTGATGATGCGTTCGTGGAGTTACTGGACGGCTACATGCACGACAAATGCCTTCACACCTACTTATTTCTGTTGCTGGCAGACGCTCGGACCAAGATCGAAGCCTGGCGGCGGCACTTCAAGAGGGCCATCCTCACACACCGCGTAGCTGGCTGATGCTGGTGGATAATGCTGCTGTCGCGGCCAGTAAGGGTGCCAAGTGAGGGAATTGAAGCCTGTTTTGAGATTTTAGTTGAGATCGAAGAGCCAGAGACGCGGGACGAACCAGGAAAAGGTCGAAGTATAGCGAGGCGCAAATCGCGTTCGTGTTGAAGCAGGCCGAGGACGGCACGACGATCGACAAAGTATACTACAAGACTGGGATCAGCGAGGCGGCGTTCTATGCCTGGCGGAAGAAGTATACTGATCTGATGCCATCGGTGATGCGGCGGGACGGCAGCTCGAGGAAGAAAATGGCAAGCCCAAGCGGTTGGTTGTTGACCTCAGCCTCAACAGAGCGATGTTGCAGGATGTCGTCTCGTAGGAGCCCTGAGGCCTGATCAGTGCCGGCAGCTCATCGATGAGGTCCGCAGCACACGGCAGATCGGCATCAGGGGGCGTGCGGTTGCTTCGGACAGAGCGATCGAGCTACCACTATCGTGATAGCCGGTCAGATCAGGCCGACCTGAAGAAGCGAATGAAGGAGATCGCCGAGACGCGGGTTGGTACAGTCTTCAGCCAAGTACTGATTGTGAGTGGCATTGCCAGCTCCGGTGTCGAATTGCGAGCGGCCATCGTGTGTATCGGAAGCTGAAATAGTGCCTTTGGGACATGACAGAGAAAATATCGCGTGGCTCTGGGACCATTGTATGCAACCTCATAATACGCCTCGTGGTTGTAGGTCATGAGAAACAAACACAACTTGAAGGCATGCGTGCGATTATATTGTAGACGCGCCGCCTCTCGGCCTTGGCACGAGTTTGATATGGCTTCGAAGTGAGGAAGTTGCAGATGGCGGGAGCGATTACCATGATGGAACCGCTCTTTGATCGTAGTTCCAAGGTTTGCAGTAGGATGTGTGTATGCTTGAGTGACTAGGTAGAAGGGTAGGATTGAAGTAACAGGCCCTTGAATACTGAGTGCCTGCAGCTTCAGGTGTGAACAATGGAAATTCAAGGTGTACGGAAGATGGATGTGGAGATGAGAGTAGAGATGGAAGTGGAGGTAGAAATTGAGATGGAAGTGGAGATGGAATGTGTGAAAGAAGTGCCGAGGACAGCCAAAAAGTAAGGCAGGCCAGCTTTGGTGAGCCGCAAGCCTGGATGAGCCGCAGGTCTACTGCGATTCGACATGCCTCTCCTCCTTTACCTTCTGCATTTGCCTTGCATCTCCCTACGCGCCCCAGCGATGACCAGCATGCACCAACATCAGGTCGGCTCTACAGCTTTGCCAGACACGCAAGTCCTCTCTTTCTCGTGGCTCCAAGTATCGCATTTGCGAGGGTAGCGAGTTCAAGCTTAATAAGTAGATGGTTGAACTGTATAAACGGATATTTGAGATCATGAGACGGGTTAGCATTTCTATCTTTCAAAACTCCGCGAGTGAGATCCAGATTGCTGCTCATCGGTGAAGATGAGGTGCTACCCCGAACGGAACAATCACCTTGCGGCGTACGTATATGCAATAGATGGCTTTGCGGGCATCATGCCTGCCGCACTATACTATCATCATCATCGCAATGCTCTAACTGTCTCGAAAATGCAGACCGCATGAGTCGGCCTCAGGTGGAAAGCATAGCGCTAAAGCTTGATCTCGACGAGTCCGGCGTCTGGAAAAACACCATAAGAGAATGGCTTTTGAAGTTACTTCGATGTCGGGGCTCTTTAGGCTTGTCTTGTGCCGCAAATAAAGTGTTTAGACCGCCTAAGGTGTACGTCAACAATTTCCTTGACTATAATCTCGAACGAAGCCGCAAAAAGGCCATCGCTGTTCATCCGACGAGGTTCTCTGAGCTGACCACAGGCACTCTCGAATAAGTCTTATAGGTAGGCGCGGTCCTTCGTCTTTCGTGGAGATGTATTGGTGCAAGCCGGCAGCGAAGACTTTGAGGCAGTGGGTCACAGCTTCGGACTGGGAGACGTGGTAGCAGACCTAGCTCGATCGCGCTGCTTCCGCTTCTACGATGAGGTATGCTCTCTAGAAGTACCGTTGGGCGGCTGGTAGGTGTATTTTGAAAATTCCTTCTGCCGAAGTCGGTTTGGCCAGCTCGTTTCGTTATTATCCTTTGGAGGCTGA
>Ga0210040_10009757_pt1 | contig 11118 bp, 12 predicted proteins | sample CryGeyCG12114_NA_FD_185462 | JGI IMG/M metagenome (GOLD analysis project Ga0210040, IMG submission 185462) | Groundwater microbial communities from aquifer - Crystal Geyser CG19_WC_8/21/14_NA (SPAdes) (version 2) | ecosystem: Environmental > Aquatic > Deep subsurface > Groundwater | place: USA... | reverse complement strand
CCTACAATGAAAGAAAAGAATGTCAGTCAGAGAAGGTGGAAGTTAGCGCAGCAATTAGCTGATCACTTTTGGAAACGATGGCTAAGGGAATATTTACCATCTCTTACCCGGAGAACAAAATGGCTCCAACCCACTTGTAAAATAGATGTTGGACACGTAGTCATCGTAGTGGATTCCACTTTACCTCGAGGATGCTGGCCAATAGGAAGGATTTCCAAAACTTACCCCGGGTCTGATGGCTTGGTTCGTGTTGTTGACGTGGACACTCAATTCGGACGATTTCGCAGACCTGTCACTGAAATATGTCTTCTGGACGTTCACAGTGTTAATGATGATAAACCTCGGAAATCATCATGAGGAGGAGTATGTTCCAGAATAAAATGTGTAGACTTACTCAAATGTTAGCATAGCAACTAAATATTTGCCACTCGTAAACTAATGTTTAATTTGATCAACAAAACTAATCATCTCATTTTTATATTTTGAAACTTTGCCACGATCAGTCGTGTGAACATTTGTTCCGATACAAATAAAATTATACATGTTTAAAAACCAGCCGGCGTTTTTAATTTACAATAAGCTAGCATAAGCATTGCAAGCGAAAGCATTCAACTGCGAAATAATACTACTCCTCATCATTCGAATTTCGCAGCTTTTGGTATTAATTTTTGTAACGGTGAAGCGAGATTGGAATAGTCCTTTATAAATTTTCTGAAGTAGGAAAACACTCTTAGATTTTTCTGTACATCTTTCTTCGTTTTCGGTCTCGATAGGTCTCTAACTGCCTCGATTTGCCTTTTATCGGTTTTGATTTCTTCTGCATTTACAACGAATCCAAGAATTTCGATTTTTTCGAAAAATTAATGGCATTTACTCGGTTTAAGAATTAAATTTTCTTCTGATAGTCTTTTTAGCAATGTTTCTAATTTCGTTAAATGCTCCTCTATAATAGTCGAAAAAATTACGATATCATCAATGTAAGCCATGCAAGTATCATAACGAAGACCTGTTAGCACCATATCCATTAATCTATAAAATGCAGGTGGGCGTTGCATAGTCCGTAAGGTAGTACCTTCAATTGAAATCGTCCTTCTCTTGAAATAAATGCGGTCTTTTCAATTAATTCTTCTTCCATTTCTATCTGATAAAAACCAGATCCTAAATCCAGTATAGAAAAATATTTAGAATTCCTTAATTTATTAAATACATCCTCTATTCTGGTGGTAAGTGGTAGATAACTGTTTTTTTTTGTGATGGCATTTAAACTATTGTTGTTCACAATTTCTTCTTCTCCATCTTTTTTGGGCACCAAAAAGCAAGGACTAGCTCACGGTCTTTCACTTGGTTCTATAATTTTTTTTCTCTAATAGTGTGTCGATATGACTTTTAATCGTGTTTTCGTGTTTTTCTTTTTGTCATGTATTTTCTTTAGGTGAGGATATTGTCCTCTTCTTAACGGTTTGTGTTCGCCCGTATCAATATCAAATTTGAATCACTTTGTTCTCCCTAAACTTTCATCGTCATGTTGGAAAACATGAGCGAATTTATCTAAGAGTGTTTTCAGCTTATGCTTCTCATGTTCCGGTATTTCAGGATTGATTGAATTTTTCGACTGGTTTATTTGGGAATTGGTTTGCTGCATTATACATGTTTTCAGTTGGTAAAATTTCTATTTTATAATTCTGGTATTCTTCGGCAATCGTCTGGTCTTCATGCTCGTATTGATGGCTACAGTGTAATAGTTTTTGTTATAACTATCATATTTGGCACCAAAACTCTGTGTTTTTTGTATACATCGTTTTTCTAAATAGCTAATACGCTCGTGTGAATTTGCATTGTGTCCACTACAATTTCATATTGACTCCTGGGTAGAAGCACCATATTCTCAGCTGCTTTCAAGTATTTAATAGTGCTTGTCCTTACTGCACTTATAACTTGAGTTTTTTCAAATTTTCCAGTCTCCTCCAGTTTAAATGGTAGTTTTTCGACAAAAATAAGTCGGCGGTTTTTGATTGGAATTTTTCCAAACTTTTACGCGTGCATAAACTCATGTTTGGTACTTATGGTCCACCCATAGTGTTCAATGGAGTCGTATCCTAAAAGAAGCAAATAGATGAGTTCATCATCACCATTGGATAATTAACCGTGATTCCTCTAATTGTTAGAGGAACGAGAGCAAACCCAAAGTCAAATATATGTTTATTACCTATATCTTTAAGACTAAGTGACGAATTTTTGGCATGGGGAAATTGTTGATATAACCTACAATCTATTATTGATGCCCCCGCACCGGTGTCGATTGTTGCATTAAGCAACATTGTATCTATAGTAACTTCTATAATTAATGGTCCATCATTGGTCGTTTACGTTATGTCAGTTGCCATGATTATGGTTTTTTCATTTGGACGGATCATTCCGCCCAGCGAAGCCGTTTCCCTGATTATCTCTATAGTTCTGTTGTTGCATTGGCTCATATTGTCCTTGTGTTCCAACTCGCGCTTGTTTCATCTCATTTCCATCGGTATGTTGGAATCATGGTTGATAGTTGTCTAACTTTCGTAGTGACGATCATTTGATCGTTGTTAAGTTGGATGAAAATATCTGAGTCGGCCTCTGCTAATTCTTCTCCCACCTCTATTAAAACCATACCTAGATTGCTGAGTCTGCATTGTTTCCTTTTTTGCTCTACATTATCTTGCCATATGACCGGGTTTAGAGCAAAAATAACAAATCACGGTATTCCCTGTTTGCCTTCCTCGCGAAGCATTTCCTCTGACCTGATTATTGCTGTGCACATTGATATTTTTATCTGCGCACTCATCTCAAATTTTTTTTTCGCTGAGTAGCCAAAATTCCAAATTTTATGGTCTAGCAATGAGCTGATTAACTGACGTCTGCTCCTTTTTAATTTTGCGCAATCTCTTCAGGTGACAATTCTGTACTTTCGTACTCCCTGATGGGTTCCACTAATTTTTCGTAGGTAGTAGGCCATTCCCTGCATTGTGTGTATTGCCTTATTAGTGTGAGCAATAATTTTGTCGTCCGCTGACTATTTCGGCTTCCGGGAATCTATTAAAATTATCCCCAAGTTTGTATCTCAAAATGTCTATTCCTTTAATACCGTTCAAAATCCATCCGGATCCATACTGTTCAAATAATGACATAATAGGGGTATTCACGAGCACCGGGGTAACGCGGTAACAGGGTAAAAGGGTAACTTTTCTCCATTTAAATACATTGCAAAAAGTTACCCTAATACCCTTAAACCCCGTTACCCCGGTGCTCGTGAATACCCCTAATATTTTCAAGTCTAGCTACTGTTTGCTCAAAAAATGCTGTGAATGTGGACGGATTTAAAATAATAATCATGAAACTGTTCAAAAACTCATCAATATGCTCATAACTATTATCTTCCAATAAACAAGCGAATTCTGCATGAACAGTAATTTGTACTTTAACATGAGCTAACTCTTCCAAATTAGAAATAATTAAATCTTTATCATACGATATCATCTGGCTCAGATAATCAAAATGACCTAATACTGGCTTCCTGCAACTCTGCCTGATGTACGTAAATAACCTTTAAATGCTGGAATGTTTGCTCTGTGCAAGTTCAGATTTTCTCGACTTCCACGAAAACTACAGATTTTACACTAATGATCTGAATTAAGATGCAGCTCTAATTGAATATGTGTCCTGAAATTTTCTTCACAGAAAGTGCACTCATACAACTGAATACGATGAAAGGTATCGACTGCTGCTCCAGGACAATTTTGAAGGTGTTTATGGAGGTCCTGCTGGGATAGTCCACATCGATCACACAAGTATTTATCATCTCCTCTGCATATATCGATTGGGGTAAGCTTTAAACAACGATATAAAATTATTACAAGAACTTGGGTATGCTGACACGTTCATGATATTTTTGAATTGGTTTGGATTATGAAAAAAAAATCTGAATCTACTGTTCATACTTTTTTTAGTCTCTTTTTAAGTTTGTTCAGAATTAAGGAAATTCGCGGAGATTCAGAGTTTCTGCATTCTGAGAATTCCGGCCCCACCGGGTTTTGCCGTTTCATGTTCAAAATCTGACAATCAACACATTTTTATTTGTTTAATAATAATTTTTGTGATGAAATTGAGTAATGTTCACATGTAGACAAATAATATAATCATTTCTAAAAAAAAATTATGCTCACCTTTTACCGAAAACCTTGCAAAATGACCCAAAATGATCTCACATTATTGAATGTAGCTGATCCTGAATTTAGAAAATGTTAGCCAAATAAAGATTCAAGTAACGATTCGATGTGTATGCAAGATGCTGGTGAGATGAGATGTCAAAAAAGATTGAATAATTTTCCACACATGAATCCACAGATATCTCCCGCAAATGCATTTTTTCCGTATATGTATGTTCTAGAGGTGTGCGTAGATAAGGAATCAACAACGGCGGTATGAAGGGTATATTATGACCAACAGCGGCGGAAAATCATAGATTTTCCAATCCTAAATAGAATTTTTTCAAAAAAACGTGATTTTTTTAAATCTAGCTATCTACATTTATCTGTAATTAAAGTTGGTGTTAGAACTAGAAGGGTCAGCTATAGGTAGTCCAATTTCTCCAATATTTGCGGAATTTTTTATGCGAAGGTTAGAATTTCAAATTATAAATACAATGACATCAATAAAATTTTGGTAAAGGTATGTATATGATTTCTATAGTATGGTTAGCAATAAAGATATAGATAGAATTTTAGCTAAATTAAACGATTTCAATCAATCATTTTATTTCACACACGAAATCATTAGTTTAAATAGTTTACCATTTCTTGACACTCTTGTAAAAGTTAGGGACAATTTTACTTTTAGCTTTTCAATTTACCGTGAACCTACACATTCCGATAGGTATTTACATTTTAAATCGAATCATCCTCTCTGCCATAAAATTTCTGTTATTGATTCATTAGTTTATTGGGCCTTGACTGTTTGTGACGAGGATTTGATTGACAGAGAATTTAAACACATCAAAAAGTACAAAACATGAGAACTGCGACCTCTCAACCATCTAAAGATGACAATGATTGTACTAAAAGGATAATTTTATCATACACTGGGCGAGTTACTTCTGAAATAGCAAACACGATTCGTGGATTAACTGATTTTGATGTAGCATTCAAACCAACCAACAAGATATTAACAATGTTAACAAACCGAAGAGAACCTAAATCTGACCAAATAGGGGTATATAAGCTACTTTGTATTAACTGCCCATCTATGAACATCGGAGAAACTGGTCGCTCACTTCCTATCAGAATGTCAGAACATATGAGGGATGTACGAAATGAGGAAGAAACCTCAAGAGTCTATATTCACACAAAACTCAATTTTTCCCATGAGTTCAACCCTTCAAATGCGACTATTATCTACAAAGAAGAAAGACAACAGCACAGAAAGTTCAAGGAATCGCTTCTTATTTCGAAAACATCTAACTACAACCGTAACTTGGAAGCTGGACAGTTTATAAACCCTATTTGGTCTGCGATATTTCAAAAATTTATTCGGCATCCCTAGTAACAACCTGTATTTCTTTAACAAAAACTGTAACAAATTCCTCCACCTCTTTTCAATCTCAAGAAAATTTCTAAAACTTTGTATTGACCTGAAGAAGAACAGAGAAACTGTTTGAAACCTTGTCGCCAAAATAAAGAAACAATTAATCCGAAAAACCAAATAATGTCTACCAATTAAGTTGGTGTTGTGAAATTTTGACCAAAAAACCGCATCGAACACTTTAAGGTGACTCGACGACACACACCTCTAGTATGTTTTTAGTTTTTGTTTCTTTTCTGACTCGTTAAATTTTGCTTACTTGCATCTTCGCAGTTTGAGACCGTGGTAATTGTAAGATAATATGGATCTCACACACTACTTGTAAAAGAATTGGAATTCTATTTGTACATTGGAGCATTGTTCGATTATGATGAACTACAAGATGTGAGTTTACGTATGAAAGATGTGAAGACTTACTTTCATTTCAAATACAATTTACAAGTTGATAAGAATGTCCACTGACAACTTATTTGGTAAGTTCACATATACAAAATTTTTGAAAAAGTCTAAATAGGAAGGAAAAGGAATTCTAAAATAATAGTTATAGTTGAGGTCAGTCAAAAAATAACAATTTTTTTTATTCAATTGTTTGTCTCTAGGTGCTGTTGACAACCAAAGTGATTGTGAACTGTTGAAAATCGTGGAGAAAAACCCGATCACCCGCTCGCAGCAATATAAAGAGGCGGTCGAAGAACTTATGTCACACGGGAAAACTGAAAAACGAAAGGCTGCAGATTCAAGTGAGTGATTTGAATTTTTTTTTCAATTAGATTATAGTTTACTTCAATAGTCACCAAAATATAGTACCTTTTTTATATTGATCTAAGCTATGCAAGTTATACTTTAACTTTTTTAAATATTTTCAATTATTTTATGAAATATTTTAACCTTTAAAATTTAAGTTCCTTGATTAAATTAAAATTACCACGTGCAAATGGACTGATTGATTTAATTAAAAGTACATTCTTTTGCAGCCCTCTGAATGGTAGCGACTTGGACATTGACATGAAGACTGCCAAAATTGCGAAACCTGGTGCTGTTTCCAAAGATAGTGGGAAAAAGGTGGTGATAAATTGCTGGAGGAATTCAAAAATTCTGTATCCAAATCTTTTTCTGCAACAAGTTCAGCCCCTGGTGCAGCTGTGGAAACTGACTTAGCTGAGGAAACACTAGCAGCATTCCCAACTTTTTAGCTTATGTAGGTCACTTATGTGGGTAAAGACTTCTTGGTGAAAATTCATTCCTTCAATAATTCACAGTGAGTTTCCTTACGAAACTTTGATTCCAATGGTCTGCCTGATAAAGGAGCATCGCTTCTTATTGAATTTCTCCCAAATATTAATAAAGCCTTCGAACTTGCAACTAAACATTTGTTGTCCCAGGATGATGAATGATGAAATCGGATATGTTTGAATAAAATGACAGTTACCCCCGGATGTTTTTTTTGTTATGCTTTTGCTTCTATTTCCTATTTAGTAAGTTTTAATTAAGTTATTTAACCGGTGACATACACTCTGACATAACTGAGATGAATGATAGCAAAAAAATTAAGAAACTCAAATGGCACTAGTTTGTCAGTTAGTTAGTTAGTTAGGGGCATCTTCATTCTGTGCATAACCTGAACAAATATGTGAGGAACACATATTGCTCCACACTACTCACCTTGGCTCCACATTTTGGCTCCTTCGACTGACTGCACATTATCATTTCATAACACATAACTTTAAATCATATGTTACGGCTTATTTTGAAGGTTACTTCATATTCACTTCTGTATTCTTACTCACTTGACTCCCATATAAAACATGAGTAACTCAAAAGCAAACAAGCAAAAGTCCTTCATGAAACTGTGGCTGGACTAGTGGCTTAAGGTCAGAAATAATTATTATTTAGGTCCCGAGTTCCATTCCCCAACCAAGGTCCCGAAGATTGTCATTCCATATCACAAACCTTACTGAAGCGCCTATTCAGTCACAGTTTCTTTTGCAAATTTTTTCGTAGTTTTTGTGGCAAAAAAAAAACTGAGGCAAGTCAATTGTGTGGTTATTTGGAATTCCATTTTAAAATACAATTTTGTTCATACATTCACTGTAATAAAGTAAATTTCATCATGCCAATAGCTTACAAAATCCATTTCAAACAGTATGACAACAGTCTGATTATGCTAAATCATAGGCCGTCCTGGTGATGGCTCAACATGCTTAAGCCTGGGTGTCGTGGTGATGGCTCACCATGCTTAAGCATAGGGTGTCGTGGTGATAGCTCACCATGCTTAAGCATAGGTTATCGTGGTGATGGCTCACGATGCTTAAGCATAGGGTGTCGTGGTGATGGCTCACCATGCTTAAGCTTTAACTTCAGCGATATACGGTCCTGGTAATGGCTAATTCACCTCATCACATACCTGTGGACAAAGTTCGATGCTGCCGTCATCATCTTGTGGGCGGTTTCTTCACAGACGAAGCTACAGAGCTAAAACAAGGAACCCAAAACTCACTTCAGTACACTGGTAAGCAAATAATACATTCGATTATGAGAAATATATATACACAATAATATTTTAAAGGGAAGCATCTATGCATCAAGATTTAGTTTTATTTTCAGGCATTTAGACCACTGATTGGGTTTCAACAATCCTGAACTGTATTGCGATAAAGACTTTTACATTATGGTGGGACTTACAAAGCCTCAGTTTTCCTCATCCGTCCCTTATCTGACTTAAGATATGCGAAAAAGTCAAGCAAGAAGCATTGAAAATGCCTTGGCGCTATTTTTGATCAAATTGCGCCATAATATTCCACAGGAGGTATTATTGATAAAAATTCTTAAAATAAGAATGTGAATGCTTCTTTCTCTTTGTTTTTAATACTTTGTACTCTCATTGAAAATTAGTTTCGATATTTGGTATATACTTTGTATATTCTTCTTGGTTCCAATACTTGGTATTTGTACTCGCTCCGATATTTTGTATTTTATACGATACCTTGTACTCGCTCCGATGCTTTGTACTTTATCCGATACATTGTACTCGCTCCGATACTTTGTACTCGCTCCGATACTTTGTACTCGCTCCGATACTTTGTACTCGCTCCGATACTTTGTACTCGCTCTGATACTTTTTACTATATCATATACTTTGTACTCGCTCCGATACTTTGTACGTTATCATATACTTTGTACTCGCTCCGATACTTTGTACGTTATCATATACTTTGTACTCGCTCCGAAACTTTGTACTATATCATATTCTTTGTACTCACTCCGATACTTTGTACGCTATCATATACTTAGTACTTGCTCCGATACTTTGTACTTGATCCGATACTTATAAACCGAAATAATTTTTAGATACTTATAAATCATTGATTTTCTATAATGTTGCTATCAGAAATTAAGATTTGAGTTCGTCATGAGTAGTCGGACGTGTGTGTGTGAAGCTATTGACAGTGTGACAGAAGCTCTGACATCATGCTTTGTCCCAAAATATCTGGGATTTCGACACATGAGCTGCAAAGAAATAATGAGGCACGTTCCGAGTTTCACAAAGACGGTACTGGGAACTGGTCCTAATGAGTTAATTGCAGTGTTAGACGGGACTCACATCTTTATTGATAGGTTTTCGGACTTTGCCCTACAACAAAAGACTTTCTCCACCCACAAGCATATAAATTTGCTTAAAACTATGATGGTGAGCTGGGTGTTATTGTTTTGTCGTATGATTGTATCATCAAAATTATTTGGAAATAATGGAGCACACGTTTGAACAATAATTTCAGGTTGTCTTGCCTACAGGCTACATTGCCAAAAGTGCGGGTCCGTACTCTGCAGATTCGTACAACAAGAACGTAGCTATTATGAAGAACCTGCTGAGTGCTCCGATTTAAAGGCCACTTTTCGACAAGGAGACTGTATGGTAGTAGACCGTGGATTCCGAGATGCAATTCCCGACATGACTGAAGCAGGCTTTACGAACTTTATGCCTAATTTGCTCGCTCCAAAGCAAAAACAATTCATAACTAAGAAAGCAAATGAGTCTAGGAAGGTAAGTTCATTTAGCAACACTTAAGGTGCATAAATAAAGATATTTCTTATTGGAGCCCTAATATTTTACTACGATATTGACAAAGTGGAATATACATATTTTTTCCAACCAGTGATGTTTTGAAACTATTTCTTATTGAAGCCTTAATTTTGCTCTGCTATATTGACAATGTGATAGGTATATTTTAAAATTGTGGAGTTCCAATAATTCGTTTGTTTTAACTAGTGATGTTTTGAAACTATTTTATACTGAAGCTTTAATTTTGCACTGCTGAATTGACAATGTGATACGTATATTTGAAAATTGTGGAGTTCCAAAAATTACATTGTTCTAACCAGTGATCTTCTGAAACTAATTCTTATTGAATCTCTATTTCTTTTTAAAAAAAGGTGATTTTTGCAAGATGGATTGTGGAGCAACTAAATGGCAAAAACAAGAACAAATTCAAGTTGTTCCATTCTCCAGTTTCAGCTAGGTACTCGCCAAAAGCTCACAAGTTTTGGAGGATCACTTGCGCATTGATTTATGCTTTTGGCAGTGTTGTCCTTCAAGACAGAACTAAACATATGGACATTGCTGAGCGCATTATTCATCAGATTCCCCTGAGAAATGAATTACAGGTATAAGTTTCAATAAAAATATATATAAGATATTTTCATTTTTGTGCGAAAGTTATTAATTTTCATGAGGATTTTGTTCAAGAGCATCATTCGGAGCGCAGAAGTGTGGAATGGGGGAAAGCAGACCGTTTTGCATGCCAAGATTTTCCGCGTCTCTTTGAAGAAGATCTTCTGAGAATTACCTTGGGAGTGTACCAAGGAAATCTTGTGGGAGAATATACCAAAGAACATCTTGATGACCAGTCGATGAAGTTCGATGGAATACTTGTGAAAGGTCTCTGTGAAATTTTTGGTTCTTAATACATCAAAAATACTTTTAGCATAATATTCTTGGTTTTTCGTCCAGTACAGGTATTTTTATGTTAAAAGTTGATGTATTATCAAACTTATTCTTAAAATATTATATTGAATTCTTATTTTTATTAGCATACATCTCTATCGCATTACATATATGGTGACAAAATGTTTAGCATGCATATATTTATGGAGCTTTAAATATGGTGTTTTAAAAGTCTGCACTTATTTTCACGCAGTATGCATTTTATTTCATTCCAATGTGATGTGCAGTGACACTTAAACCACTGTATCACCTCTTAATGCATTACCATACACATACTGCATACCACTCTCGTGTATTCGACATGGGCATCAATAAGTTACCAATTTTTTTTTTCAATCAACAAATTTGCCCAAAATCTTGCCTAATCCGATAAGGCTTGTAAAGATTATTTTACAGTTAGTTAGTTAGTTGTGGGTTAGTTAGTTACTACGACTACTACTACTACTACACTACTACTACAAGTTTCGCGGCACACCCCCTGCAGCCAACCAGCACCAGCAGCC
>Ga0210040_10009756_pt1 | contig 11119 bp, 11 predicted proteins | sample CryGeyCG12114_NA_FD_185462 | JGI IMG/M metagenome (GOLD analysis project Ga0210040, IMG submission 185462) | Groundwater microbial communities from aquifer - Crystal Geyser CG19_WC_8/21/14_NA (SPAdes) (version 2) | ecosystem: Environmental > Aquatic > Deep subsurface > Groundwater | place: USA... | reverse complement strand
AAAGCTAATACACACACAGCATGACACGGCTTGCAATTAAGAATATGAAATGTGTATCATGATCATGCACAAATTCACACATTTTATAAGTTACAATTGCAATCTACAATTTACTTAAAATTTAAATCCTACATAATGATCAACAACTTGTATATAAATATTGATCAATATAATTCAATGCAGAAAAATTGTATCTACAGTTCTTACAGATCATGCATGTTATTCTGAAACATTTTTATATGATTTTAGCTTGACCTTAGATTTTATGACACACAGACTGATATCATAATGGAATAAAAAACTTGCGCTGTTGCTGTTACTATCTGATCCTTTTGAAACTGGCTATATTTTATTGCTCTCTAATATTTGATTGCTACTTAAAAAGTAATATACCCTGTGGCAGTCTTTAGATAAATTAGTGGAGAAATCAAATAACCGGAGCTCCAGAAATCAGCTGAATGCCAGAATCGTCAACTTTCTGAATAAAATTTTTAATAATTAATGCACAAATACTCTCCTCAACAAACAGCTGTGATTAATAACATACTCTTGTGCATACCAAACAAGCGCACTAAAGTATTTAACATAATTCATTTATACATTGGAACATCTGATGTTGATAGCATGCATGATACTGGTCAACCTTGATAAAAAGTCAAACATCAAAGCATCAGGTTTCAGAACACATGGTGTTCTGGAATATGAAAAAGTTCTGGCACAAACTAATATGAAGATATAAGTATGATTTTTCATAGGATGAAATATCTGGCCAAATATGCTCCAGTCTTCACTCGCTCAGTGTATTATACAGTGTCCAAACGTCCTAATCTTGCCGAAAATTACATCAAGGAGTTAGAAGCTGTATTTCCTCACACGTTAAATATGGATACTCGACTGATTGAGTGTGTTCCGAATTTTTCGGAAGGCCAAAATCAAAAGGTATGATTAAAATTTCACGCATGTCAATTAATCCTGAGTTTTCTAACGTCTATGCCTTTTAAATATTAATACACTAACTAAGACTTTAGATGCCATCACTGCAGCAATCAAGAGTACAAAAGGTGTTAGCCTTTTGGGAGTTGACCCAGGTCAATCCACAAATCGGACTGTGTACACTTTTGTCGGCTCACCTGACCGTGTCATCGAAGGGGCTTTAAATGCCGCAAAAACTGCATACAAGCTAATTGACATGACAAAGCAAAAGGGAGAGCATCGTAAGATTTCCACTTTCCACACACTATTTGCCGTGTATTATTTCCCTATCTTTTATTTTTCATTATTCTTACAAAATATTTAGCTCGACTTGGGGCCATGGATGTCTGCCCTTTTGTTCCCCTACGAAATGCAACCATGGATGATTGTGTGGAATGTGCTAAAATATTTGGTGCCAAGCTAGCAGAGGAGCTCGATATTCCTGTTTATCTTTACGGATTTGCCTCCAAAGAAGCACACAGAAAAACTGTTCCTCAAATTCGATCCGGAGAATATGAGGGTCTGCCTGAAAAGGTACAGTTTTATAAATAGGAATATTTAAGTTCTGTATGTTTGGTAAGAGATTGAATGAATGCCACTTCAAATTCTTGTAGCTAGGGAAAAAAGAATGGAAACCTGATTTTGGAGACAACAAGTTCGTGCCCAGCTGGGGTGCAAGTATGGTGGGAGCAAGAAAATTTCTTTTGGCTTACAATATCAACATGTTATCAACCAAAGAACAAGCTCACAGAATTGCATTGGATTTGAGGGAAGCGGGTAGAGGGCCTTCCGAATCAGGGAAATTGAAAGCTGTTCAAGGCATTGGTTGGTGGCTGGCTGAGGCAAATATGGCGCAGATTTCTTTCAATTTGACCGACCAAGAAATTACTCCTTTGCATGTTGCATATGAAGAGGTATAAAAGCTATGCTGGTTTATAGAAAATAGGTTTTTGGTGTAATGTGGCATGAACATACTATAACGATCCATTTTATTTGCGATAGGCTCGGGCTGGTGCAAAAGCATTGAATCTGTCAGTGGTTGGATCCGAGTTGGTGGGATTAGTCCCACTATCGGCAATGCTTACTGCTGCAGAATACTACATAAAGAAAGAAAATTTAATGATCATTGATGAAGATCAAAAAGTAAGGCTTGCAATCGATCGATTGGGTTTGAGTTCTTTGTATCCATTTGACCCAAAGTGAGTTTGTATTTTAAAACTACCCATAAGTATTGCTAGAAAATGAAATTTTTGTAATAAGTCTGTGATTTTTTATGCAAATGTTTGTAGAGAGAGAATTATTGAATGGAAAGTACGAGAATCAGATCCTCCGAAACCATTGTTGGACCTCCGTGTTACTAAATTCGTTCATCAAGTTCGGGCTCGAACGGCAGCACCAGGAGGAGGTTCTGTATCCGCTTTAGTTGGAGCGATGGTAAAATTAAATGGTGACATGCAGTTTTGCGTCCACAGATTTGCAGTGTGGGATGCATATTTTTGTTTTTTAGGGCTCTTCTTTGGGTGCAATGATGGGGCTTTTGACCTACGGTAAAAGGCAATGGGAACATTTAGATGGGGAGATGCGAGAATTGGTTCCACCTCTATATTTGGCTGTGGATGAATTACTGCCAATGATAGAAGCAGATTCTGATGCTTTTGATCTATATGTGGTTAGTACATTAAAAATCCAATATTTTTTAATTAACGCAAAAAGTGACTGTGCTTTCCTTAATAGGACGCATGCCGAGTGTCCAAAGATCCAAACTCGGTTCTGGCTCAAGACGCGCTGTTGAATGCAATAAACGTGCCATTAGGACTGGCGAAAAAGTTGGATTCTCTATGGGATCATATGGACAAAATGAGCAAACTTGGAAACCCTAATTGTCGATCTGATATTCAGGTATGCAAAAATGTATTCAAGTTCCGAGCAAACTAGACTCATTAATTATTTATTCAAAGCGTAAATGTTACAACATATTCAATCAAGAAACATTCAGTAAACCACATACAAACGTCCTTAAAAAATTTAACCAAAATAAAAGTGAACAGTTGCCAATTTTTTCAAATCTGTACAATAGTCTACTTGCAACAAAATATTTCGTTTCTTTGGTTGCAGGTTGGAGTCAAATGCATTGAAACTGGTATTTACGGGGCAAGGTGCAACGTGCTCATCAACTGTGACTCCTTGACCGATAAAGTAAAAAAAGATGCAATTACAACAGAAATCACAGGAATCTACAAGGAGTCACAAGCAAGATGTGCTCAAATCCTGAAAAGATTAGAAGCCATGTAGTTAGTTAGCAAATAGTAGATAATCCCACCCATAATGTCATTCATACTGAATAAGAAGTTGTGAAAAATAATGTTTCCTAAAACTTATAGCTCTATTACCATTCTAGCTATCATCATAGCATTCATTAGTTACTAACTCACATACTGCTCCAATGCTGTAGCTATACCTACACTTTAAATATGATTACAACGTCCATATACATAAGTAGTTGTATTTACGAACAGCAAGTTATAGAGCATAATCTGCATGGAAAAAATGCAAACAACTAACATAATAACCCTCTTGAAAGTTATTTGTAAACTAGAAACTTTTTCAGTCAAACATTGCAATGGTACACTGCAAGCGCAAAATAACAAAAAAAATATTTCTACTTCTTATAATAAACTACTACTACTAAAATAATATGGAGTAGAAAAATGATCAAGATATCATTCATGCATCTATGAGCTGCGTTCCAATCACTTCATGGTATAATTAGCCCTTAACCAAAATGATAATCATCTTTGGAAAAAAGAGAGCTATCGTGGTGATATGCATATAACCTCTCAGACAAAACCACAACTCCATAGTACTTTTATGGTTAGGGGTGCAGTACCAAGTAACATGCCTAATTGTAAATAACATAAACAAATAATACTAACACTTATTATTAGGTCTACGTTGATTGGGGGCATTTTTTTACACTTTCTTTACGCTGTAATAGCTGCCTTCTCCATGGGGGAATGGACGCCAATCGTTTGGCTTCTAATTCCTGTTTCATTTGTTCTTCAGCTTCCTTTTTGGCTCGCTCCGCTGCCTTCTTGGCCATCATTTGACGTTTCCACTGAGGAATTGGAGTACCGGAAACGTCTGTCGAAGGAATCTTTATAAAAAAAATCAAATTGAGTAAAAAAAATTCCCACGCATTACGCATGAATCAACCCCAACCCAAAGGCTAAATATTCATCAGCATTCGTCATAAACAAGCAAACCAAAATTCAAACCTCAGCAACGAAATTCAGTGGCTGATAATAATCAGATAACTCGCGTTGAGCTGCCCGTTCTTTCTCAATTTCTCTTCGTCTCAATTCCTCTTTCCATTCTCGAACACCCCCAACTTGACTCGACTGCTCCAGTTCAGCAATGACGGCAGCTTTTGTAATTGGAGCTCCTCCATTAGTATCAGAGGACCCATTGCTTTCATTCTTGCTCGCAATGTAGTTATTGGCATTTCTGTCAATGTTTTCCTTTCCCCCACTGCTACACTCTTCCTCATTTGGGGAGTTCCTATCATCATTATTTGAATCTGGCAAAACTCGGCCCACAACAGGAGCAGAACGAGTTCTAATCATGGGAGTTTTTCTTAGATTTACTTTCTGAAAAATACCAACAACAATACAGTTCATTAGTATGATGAAAAAATTCTCCGTAAAAGCTATAAAACATGATTAGTTAACAAATATTTTGCAAAAGCCTTACCGTCAGTTCTTCCACACGAATTGTTCGATTGACATTATTGTCATTGTTGACAGCAGCTCGCTCCTTAATTGGTGGAGGTACAGGACTCATAATATTTCCCCCATTGCTATCAATTCTTTCAGGATTCACTTCTTGAATTTCATCCTCCACATTAGTCTCTTCTAGAACTGGAGACATTATAGCAGAGCCACAACGGTTGTCAACCACACCCAAAGTTTTCATAGTCTCCTCAACTCTGGACAAACCATTCTCTGCTTTAGTAATGACTCCATTGCTCCCTCCCTTCCTTTTCTGTTGAATACTTCGTAAATATTCGGAAGGTTTGATCAGTGCATCTTGTGGAGGGCATGGGAAATGTGGGGGAATGAACTGAATTCCTGTTTTCCTCCCATTATTACTTTTAGAGACTAGAGTACCATTATTAGCTGTTTTATCCTCGTCAGTGCAGTCACTAGAACCATTTTGTGGCGCAGAAACTGTACGAGATAACTGTTTCAATAATCCTTGATCCATTCCATTCCCATTGTGCTCACGATTCATATGGTTAGATAATTCTTCAATATCTTCATACTCGTGTTCAGAGGCATATGTTGGCTCTGGGGAAAATGCAGAACGATTTGGTACTGGAGAAGATTTGGATTTTTTCAATTCTAGTTCATCATGGCCCCTATCGGGACGTGTGGGGGACTTGGGGGAGTTCCGTTGCACAAGGGGTGATTCACTGGGAGGCATTGGTGGAGGAGGGGGAGGGGGTGGTGGTACCCCATTCATTTGACTATTCTTTTTATTGTCATTGCTGTTGTTATTTGCATTGGACTTATTATTACTGGATTCATTTAAGTTAGATTTGTTTGGAGGTGGTAACGTAGGAGGGGGACTGGAAGAGGATGACGCTGTCCCAGAGTCTGAACAGTTATCATCATTGTTAGGATTGCTGGTTGATTTAAGTAGTTTACTACCCCGTTTGAGTTTTGCGGCGAGGCAGTCGTCATCAATAATATCGGCAACGTGATGTAGCCCATGAACATTGGGATTCACAGGCGCCATCTTTTGTTGCAAAACAGCTTGTTGAGTCTCACTCACTAAGTTTTCAGGAGGATGTAAGAAAAATGGAGAATTTACACTATCTTGTCTCTTGAGCTTATTTTCCTCTTTTGTCTCACTACCTGTAGATTCCTCTTTTGCTGTCTCAAATGTATCATCCAACACACGTTTCTCGGTAGGATCCTTTGGAGGATGTAAGTAAAATGGCTCTCGGTCGTCTTCACATTCTTTAAAGGATTCAACCAGAGTGAAACTATCAGACACTTCCACTATAGATTTATTGGTGGCTGCATCATGATCCGAAGAGGATGCAGAAGAACAATTACAGGATGCAGAAGAAGATGGGGACAATGAAGGACTGCTTTCAGTCGTTACTGTTGTGGTCAAACTTGAATTTCCACTGGATGAAGCGGAGTCACCAATTATAATTTTATTTTTCGAGCAGAAGTTACTACAGTCTGTTGAGTTTTCGTTATTACTATTGTTAGCATTAGTTTGCACATTGTTTGGGGGCTCAGGGTGCAAGTTGAAAGGTCTGTGATGACCGTTTGTCAACACTGGGGGAGGAGGAGGCTGTTCTGGCACTTCTTCCGACTTGATACGATCATCAATCACAATGTTGTTGGCCGTACTTGTAATACGATGAGAGTTACCGTTGCCCACGGAAATACTTGTGGTTGTGGAGGCCCCTATGCTGTGATTTGTGATCAGGGAGTGAGGACTATTATCATCTAGTCTGTGATCTCGTCTGTTTCCGTTGGAGACTGGAACGGTTCCACAAGTTGCGTGTTTTGCGAGCAAGTTTACAATCTAGAGAGCGGAAAGAAAATGAGAGTTTTGTGAGTGATATTGCTATGCCAGTGCATTGTGCATGCATTATGCCATGTGCCATGCATGATGATGATCATTACTGCTATGGCTTATTTTTTGTTCTGATTTGATTCAAAAAATTTATCAATGCTTTATGATGTCTTTTCGTACTAATGTTTTTTACATTCATAAAATCTGTATACTGTCTAGTTAATGTAATGAACTAACTAAGTAGATTTTATTCTCACTCCACCTATGCATATGGTATTAAACGACGGAAATTTCAAACATAACATTCTACAGTTTAGCATGCCTAGAAGTCGGAAGTTAATTTTGTTTGGAAGCTTTGAGCTAAATTGCGGTAGGTGATAATATAGGTTGTTTTGTAATTTACATGGGATATTACTTCACCAGACATAAATTATCTATGGGGAATTAATTTGAGAGAAGCTAGTTAGCTTGGATGCAATTTTTCTAAGGTGACAATGGGATCAGTGAATGGAAAACCATAGAAGATGATTTAGTAATTGAAGATCTTATCCAAAAAATAATAACATGTGACTTTCTTTCACGCTTTGATAGAAGTGAGCTGTGCATTTCCTGAACACATGCAAAGTCTTTGAAATTGTGAGCTGATTTGAAGTAATAGTAAAGGTGGGTATGAAAGTTAGTTGGAATGTCTCAACTGTAGAAGCTAATTTTTGTACTATATGTAGTATAGGTGCGCTTTGGTTGAAATTGAATGAAATAGATTCTTGTGGTAAGAATACACACAAAAGGAGACGAGTAAAGAAAATTGAATCCCCTGCTGTGAATATTTATTATGGAAATCACGGTTTGCATGTGTTTTACGGGATGCAATAGGTAGATAACAATCATTTTAAAAGATTGTTATGGGCTAATCCCAATTGCATCATATTAAAATGAAGTCACATGAAATTAATCAGCTGATTTAGATTGGATATTTTCAAAGAACTCATGCTAGCTTCATCAATTCTAATCTGTTTTTCCAACTATCCACAGTATTTGTCTCCCACCCTCTCCTTATGAATCATATTTATGTCATGTCCACCTCGACGTGCATATAAAATTTAATTTAAATAAATCTTTTCAAAAGCTCAGCTAAAGTCCTGTAAAGCTAAAAGATTATGTATTTGGGCGTAGAATAATATGAACAAATTTTAGCATGGCAAGATTCACACACTTCTTCATGATAAAATTTTTAAAACCGATACATATATCAAATCACTTAGATCATTTGATCATGTTTTCATTTTTACTGCCAATTTTTCAAAACAAAGTCAATCAAATCTTCCCTGTTCCCAAAACATCATTCAACCATAATGTTTGTGCAATGAATTTAAAAAAAATTAAGACTCACCTCCATATGATCATGGTCCACCGCAACTTGCACAGGAGAACGACCCCGCTTGTCCAGCAAAATGGTCGCCCCATGACGCAATAGCCACCTTACTGCTCTCAACTGTCCAGCACTTGCTGCGTGATGTAGCGCAGTTTCACCTGCAGAATCTCCCCTTTGTAAACAAGCACCAGCACTGGATAAAAATCGAAGAGTCTGAATGTGCCCTTCCCTAGCGGCAATGTGAATCGGTCTTAATCCTTCAGGACTACATGGAGCGTCCACACTAAAAAGTAACGAAAAGAACACCACCGTAACTATGCGAAACTATCACGAAACAGTTTTGATCCTAACTAACTCACTTGCGTCACGACCAAATTAATTATGAGCACTGTGAACAAACTGAATAACGTAATCGGTGTGTCAGGTACACATCAACAGTAACACAGTATAATAGGACTATCACTAATAGTGTTGACAAATGACATAATAATAATTGTTTAGACAGGTGCGACTACCGAGTGGTTTGAGGATTTCACCTATAATGAGAGTCTGACAGCTATTTAGCACTACTGGGCTGTGTTTACATCTCAGACTACGGTTCAATTCTGGCCACAAAGGCAAATGAACGCGTGCAAACTTTCAGTAGGAAAACGAAAGGGGTTAGTTGGTTACGTGAACAAGAATACATATTTTTGTAAGCCAGGTTGTTATGATATGGTTTCCATTTTTTCATCGGTTGGATTACCATACTTGGGCAAATCAAACCAAATCGAATGGCCATAGGACTGGGTGAGTGCACCAACCTTTGTGTTAGACCCAGAGAGACGACTTTTAACACATGTCCATCATATGGATGACTGTGCTAAGATGAACATCGCACGCTTTCATTACCTAAAAGGCTACTCTTTTTACACTTTTCTATTCTGTACACATATCAATAAGACCTACATTAGATGAAGAGATATAAGGTTAGTTAGTTAGTGAGTTAGTTTGGAGCTAATGCACTATTGTGTTATGATGGAGCGCTTCTGGGGTAGCCTGTAGTATTTAATCGTAATTGTAACGCTATATTAATTTATCGTCTGTTTTCATTTGAACCTTGCATCTTTTAGATGGTTACATGAAACTATGTATGTGTATTCAGGTCGGTCGGTTGCTATTTGGTAAGAAAGTAGCCGTAATGGTGAGTATATGAGTATAGATTCACAAAAATAGTGTAATCTGCGGCAATACTAATCTTAAGGGGTTCACATATTGCACAACAGTTGAGAGCTTACACTCCTCTTTGATCGATATAAATGAGAAAAAAAGTGAAATCATTTGGTTTGATGAGTGGTTAGGTTAAATGCGTGTTGTCAGGTACAGAAGGTAATACTACTCCTCGTATGACCTCTGGGTTAGTTAGTTAGACAGTGTGGAAAAATGGATGCGTGATTAAGAGTTGCTTTAGTTAGTTGGTTACAGTATATAGGGTACAATTTATGTAAAAGTTTTTGCCACAGGTTACGACTTACTAATCCGCAGGCTAAATAATGGACGTCATTAAATATTTGGATTTGGTAGTTAGTTAGTTAGTTAGTTAGCTTTGGTACATCCGTTTTTATTATATGTACATATATGTACGAGTTGGGCTATTAGGTTCAGTGATTTGGTCGTAGAAGGTAGACAAAGTGATATATGATCCCATCATAAATTTCATTTAATTGATTTGGTGCGTTTGAAATTTTAGGTAGTTCAAGTTGGCCATTTTTTATAATCCAATGTTTGCAGCCAATTGAAATTGCGTTGTAAAAAATTGTCTAGGAAAAATATATTGCTAACATTTGAGTCATGACTCTCAGACTTGACATAGCCGTTATTTTCATTTAATTATTGGCTAAATCCCGTAAACGGTTGAACGAATGGAAAAAAATACAAAATAGGTAACATGGCCAATGGCAGAACTGAGGCTTAATTTTTTTCATATAGAGTGTAACAGGGACTAGTTTTTCTATAAATCCAAGGTTTTTGCTTTTGGAGGGAGGGAAAACTTTCTTACTTGACTTTTTACGCATTTTGCGTACAAACTACAAACTACACACTGTAGGCTTCGATGAGCCAAATTCTAACTGTCTCATCAAAACCGTAGCTAAAGCCTTCTTTTACCTTTTGTTCTTGCAGTTTAAAATTTTTTTCTCTGATTACTGTTTCCTGCTAAATCATAACATAATCGACGCTATTCCGTGTGTGTGTGTGTGTGTCTGCACTCTCTGCACGGAATTTCATAATTAAAATAGAGCTGTTACATTCAAAAGTTATTTGGCAATGGTTAATTTTTGCTGGTTGCTGTGATAACAAAATTTAAAAAATTGCTAATTTAAATTTGAGACATGACGTTGATTTTTAGGAAATGTAGGGTTTTGGTTGCTAGAGTTATTTCCTAAAAATTTGCCATTCTGATCAGATTTTTCAAGTTTTAAGGTGTAGATTTTATGTTTTGAAGGAATTTTTTAATTTTTTACGGGCTTAAGTTTCTTGGATGAAGCATCTGCTTGCAGTTTATTATTATTCACACCCTCAAAGGGGATTTCTCTCTATGTTAAATACCATAACGCTGAAAACTTACCCTACTTTTAAAATGTGTGGATTAAATCGTGGCATTATGTATTTGAGGTACGAATATTTTCAAGGAATATTCCAGGGGCTCTTTAAAATATTTTAGACATTAAGCAGAAATTATGGGAAATGGGGAAGTACTGTTTTTTTCATATGTTACTGTTAGGGCTTCTTTAATCATCATTTCTTCATTTCTTCCTTTCATAATAATAGCACTACTTCAGTAACATATTGGTGCAATTAGTCATTTTTGGTGATGGTCAAATTATCTTGACTAGCCGGGCCCACTGGCCTATGGCCAGACTCACTCTTACGAGTACAAATTCTATCTTACCAAATTTTCAATGATCCCAAAATTTGCTGACGCATGGCAAGTTTCTAGAATGTGGTAAAGCAAACAAACAAATATTTTTAAAATTTTTAAGGCGTCGCTTTATCACATCCTAGAAACTTGCCATGCCTCAGCAAATTTTGGGATCATTGAAAATTTGGTAAGGTAGAATTTGTACTCGTAAGAGTGAGTCTGGCCATAGGCCAGTGGGCCCGGCTAGTATTAATTTAAGATGTTAAGAAGTACTGTGAAGC
>Ga0210040_10009755_pt1 | contig 11119 bp, 14 predicted proteins | sample CryGeyCG12114_NA_FD_185462 | JGI IMG/M metagenome (GOLD analysis project Ga0210040, IMG submission 185462) | Groundwater microbial communities from aquifer - Crystal Geyser CG19_WC_8/21/14_NA (SPAdes) (version 2) | ecosystem: Environmental > Aquatic > Deep subsurface > Groundwater | place: USA... | reverse complement strand
CGCTACGTCGCCACGTACGCGTTCTTCCGCTCCGCGCTGCCCGCTGCGGCCGCCCGGCTCTCCGGGTACGTGGCCCGGGTCGAGGGCGGGGTGCTCGACGAGCCGGCCACCGCCCGCGCGCTGGCCACCGTGGTGCTGCGCGGGCTGGACTGCGGCGCGCTGGACGTCGCCGAGGTCGAGGGGGCCACCGGCCTGGACCGTGCCTCGCTGGACGCGTTGGCCGGGCGTCGTCCGCGGTGAGCCCCGGCGACACGCCGACCCGGTCCGGCACCGTCGGTGATCCCGGTGGGGACGCCGCAGGTCAGCCGCGTGTCCCTCGTCCGGGGTGTGCCGGTGGCGGGGGGCGGTTGGCGGCGGCCGCACGGGGTGACTGAGAATGCGTCGAGTCCGCTGAGAGTCCGCTGTCCCCGTGAGGTGCCGTGTTCGTGACCGGGAGTACCGCCCGTGCGGGCCGTCCCGTGCCCGCGGTCCGGGGAGCGCGCCGGTGACCGCGGTCGACGCGGGCACCGACCGGCTCGACGCGCACGAGGCCGTGTTCGTGGACGACGACGCCGAGCTGCTCACCGTCGCCCGCGAGCACCTCGCTGCCGGGCTCGCGGCCGGCGACCTGGTGCGGGCCTCGCTGCCCGGCTGGGCGGTGGCCGAGCTGGAGCCGCTGCTGCCCGGAGCGGTGCTCCTGGTGTCCGATGCGCAGCCGCCACGCCGGGAGCCCGACCTGATCAGCTGGATCCGCAAGACCGCTGGCGAGATCACCCCGCGCCGGCTCCGGCTGATGGGCCTGGTCACCGGTGTCGACGTCCGTGACTGGGACGAGCGGAGCCGCTGCGAGGCGGTCAGCAACCTGGCCTACGGCGACAGTGCGGTCAGCCTCCGCTGCGTCTACGACCGCCGCAGCACCCCGGCCGCCGCCCTGGACACGGCGCTGCGCACCCACCCTCAGCTCGCCACGCCCGACGGGCTGGTCCCGTCCCCGCGGTTCGAAGACCCCCGCACGTTCCTCGGTGGGCTGCCCGTGCCGGACGAGCCGCTGGAGCGCAGCACCCCGGTGCTGGCCCTGGACGCGGCGCCGTCCCTGCCACGGCTGCGGCACCAGGTCAGCGAGGCGCTCCGCGGCCGGGCGAGGGACCGCGACGTCGAGGAGGACTTCCACCTGGCGATCAGCGAGATCGCGGCGAACGCCTTCCGGCACGGCACCAAGCCCATCTCGGCCCGGTTGTGGGCCTCGGCGGACCGGCTGGTCTGCGCGATCACCGACTCGGGGACGACCTACCGCAACCCGCTGGCCGGCTACCGGCCCGCGCACGGTGACGACCTGTCCCGCGGCGGGATGGGCCTCTGGCTGGCGCGCAAGCTCTGCGACCACGTCGACCTGATCCCGCAGCAGAACGGCTTCACAGTCCGGCTGGTCACCGTCCTCCACTGAGCGGTCCGAGCCGTTCCGGAACGTCCGCCCTAAGGTGTCCGGTGTGATCGTGGTGACCGCGGCCGGCGGGCCCACCGGAACGGCGGTGGTCCGCGAGCTGCGCGCCCGGGGGGAGTCGGTCCGGGCCGTGGTGAACCGCCGCGGGCCCCGGCCGGAGCTGGCCGCGCTCGGTGTGGAGGTGGTCGTCGGCGAGCTGACCCAGCCGATGGCCTGGTCGAAGCTGCTCGCGGGGGCCGACGGGCTGTACCTGATCTGGCCGAACTTCGACCCGGACGAGGCCGAGGGGGCGCCGGCCGTGTTCGCCGAGGCCCGCCGGGCCGGGGTGGCCCGGGTCGTCTACCACTCGGTGCTCCGGCCGCAGCTGCGGGTCATGCCGCACCACGCGGCCAAGGACGTCGCCGAGGAGGCGCTGGACGCCAGCGGCCTGCGGTCGTGGCGGGTGCTGCAACCGTGTGCCTACGCGGACAACATGGACGGCCAGCTGGAAGCCGTGCGGGTCAGCGGCGTGCTGCGCAGCTACTGGGGGCTGCGGACCGGGCAGTCGCTCGTCGACCTGCGCGACGTCGCCGAGGCCGCGGCCGTGCTGCTCACCGCGGACGGTCTGGACGGCGGCACGTTCGAGGCGGCCGGCCCCGAGGCGCTCACCGCGCCGGACCTCGCCGAGCGGATCGCGGCCTGGCTGGAGGACGAGGTGGTCGCCGACGACGTCATCCCCGGCGGGGAGATGCCCAGCTCCTACGCCGCTCGCTGCCGGCGCACGATGTTCGACCACTACCGGGCGCACGGGTTCACCGGCAGCCCGCGGGTGCTCACCGATCTGCTGGGACGCGCGCCCCGGACGTTCGCGCAGCACCTGGCCGACCTGCCCGTGCCGGGGGCCGAGGGCCCGTGAGCGACCCCACTACGGTGCAGCGCGTGAGCGACGCGATGGACGTAATCCTCGAGCAGTGGGCCCGGGAGCGTCCCGACCTGGACTGCTCGCCGATGGGCGTCATCGGCCGGGTCAGCCAGTTGCAGCGGGAGGTCTTCCTCGCCCAGCGGGCGACCTTCGCCCGGCACGGGCTGGACGCGCCGTCCTTCGACGTCCTCGCCGCCCTCCGCCGGGCCGGCGAGCCGTACCAGCTGACCCCCACCGCGCTGATGCGCACCGCGCTGGTCACCTCCGGCGCGATCACCCAGCGGCTGGACCGGCTGGAGGAGAAGGGGCTGATCACCCGCGGGCGCAGCGACGCCGACGGCCGAGCGGTCGTCGTCACGCTCACCGACGAGGGACGCCGCGCGCTGGACACCGCGCTGCCGGACCACCTGGAGACCGAGCACGGCATGCTCGCCGGGCTGTCACCGGAGGAGCAGGACCAGCTGGCCGTGCTGCTGCGGCGGTGGCTGGTCTCCCTGGGCCGGGTGCCGGGGAGCGTTCCCGACCCGAGCTGAGCTCAGGAGTGCTCGCTGCGCTTGTGCGTCGCCTCGTGCACGGTGGCGTGGCTGTCGTCGCGGCGGTCGATGATCGTGAACCGGGTCCACAGGCCGCTGAGCTGCAGGGGGCGGGCGACCGCGGTGCCGTGCACGACCAGGGACAGTTCGATGCCCCGGGGCTGGCACATCTTCTGCACCTGGACCAGCGTGGAGATGCCCGCCGAGTTCAGGAAGGACACCGCGGAGGTGTCCAGCTGCACCCGGCGCAGCTGCGGGGCGCCCAGCAGCAGGTCCGTCATGGCGCGCACCAGGGGTCTGCGGGCGTTCTCGGTGAGCTCGCCGGTGAGCTGGATCGCCGCGTGCTCGGCGTCCGACTCGGTGACCGTGACCTCGATGTCAGGGGCGGGCTCGTCCATGCCGACCATCTTCCCGCCCGGCGGCGCTTCCATGCCTCGTCACGTATCGTTGAGGTCTCAACAACCGTGCACCGAGGAGTCGCCCCGTGTCCCAGCCCGTCCTGCAGGTCGTCGTCGGCAGCACCCGTCCCGGACGCAAGGGACTGGCCGTCGGGCGGTGGGTGCAGCAGCTCGCACAGCAGCACGGCGGGTTCGACGTCGAGCTGGTCGACCTCGCGGAGGTCGCGCTGCCGGTGTTCGACGAGCCGGACCACCCGCGGCTGCAGCAGTACACCCACCAGCACACCCGGGACTGGAGCGCGGTCGTCAGCCGCGCCGACGCGTTCGTCTTCGTCACCCCGGAGTACAACCACTCGTTCCCGGCCGGGCTGAAGAACGCGCTGGACTACCTGAACGTCGAGTGGGCCGACAAGGCCGCCGCGCTGGTCTCCTACGGCGGCGTCTCGGCGGGGCTGCGGGCGGCCACCGCGCTCAAGCCGGTGCTCACCTCGCTGCGGATGGTGCCGGTCGTCGAGGCCGCCACCATCCCGTTCGTCCAGCAGTTCCTCACCGCGGACGGTGACTTCGTGCCCAACGACCAGCTCGTGGCCGGCGGCAACGCCATGCTCGACGAGCTGCTCCGGCTGACCACGGCCCTGCGCCCACTGCGCAAGCCCGCGGACGAGCCGGTGTTCACCGACTGAGCAGCAGCAGGCTGTAGGCGGCCAGCGACGGGCCGTCGGTGAACCGGCCGTCGCGGACCATCGCCCGGAACTCGGACTCGGGGACGAACGCGGTGCGCATGTCGGCCTCGGTCGCCTCCCGGGCGGTGGGGCCCGGGGTGAGGTCCCGGGCGAGCCAGACGTCGAACTCCTGGGTGGACAGCCCCGGGGCCAGGTCCAGGTGGCCGAGGTGGTCGAGTCCGCCGGCGCGCAGGCCGGTCTCCTCGGCCAGCTCGGCCCGGGCCAGCTCCGCGGCCGAGCCACCCGCGCCGTTCGGCCAGGTGCCCTGGGGGAACTCCCACGAGCGGCGGCCCAGCGGGTGGCGGAACTGCTCGACCAGCCAGAACCCGTCCCGCTCGGCCGGGACGACCAGGCCGAAGTGCTCCCGCTCCACGACGCCGTAGACGCCGGTCGAGCCGTCGTCCCGCTCGACGGCGTCCTCCCGGACCCTGATCCAGGGGTTCCGGTACACCTCGCGGCTGCTCGTGGTGCGCATGCGACCTAGCCTCGCAGAAGGAGGAGGACGCCGATGACGGAGCGCAAACCGCAGGGCATGTCGTTCGAGACCTGGGTGGAGCAGCAGATCCGGCGGGCTGAGGAGGAGGGCGCGTTCGAGGGGCTCTCGCTCGCCGGCAAGCCGTTGCCCCGGCGCGACCGGGAGAAGACCAGCTACGAGTGGGCGCTGGAGTGGGCCCGGCGCGAGGAAGCCGACGTCGGCGCGATGCTCCCCACCGGGCTGGCGCTGCGCAAGGAGCGCGAGGACCTGCCCGCCCTGGTCGCCCAGCAGCGGTCGGAGGTCGCGGTCCGGGCGCTGGTCGAGGCGCACAACGCCCGCGTCGACCAGTACTACCGGCGTCCGGTCGAGGGCGTCTGGGTGCCGGTCGGCATGGCCGACGTCGAGGAGGTCGTCGACGGGTGGCGGCGCAGCCGGCCGCCCGTGCTCCCGGCGACGCCGGCCCCGGCGGCCGCGCCGTCCCGGCGCCGCGGCTGGTGGCGCCGCTGACCGTCAGTCCTGCTCGGCGTCCGCCGTCTGGACGTCGACCTCGACCGGCTCCGCGCCGTGGTGGGCGGCGAGCTCGCGGGTGGCCATGCCCCCCTGCCCACCCTCGTCGTACTGGCCCGGGTGCAGGTTGACCTTCTCGTCGCCGTGCTCGTGCTCGCTCATGCCCAGAGCGTGCCATCCGGGGCGCTTCGCGCAGGGCGAACAGCGCAGATGGGTGCACCGTCGAGGCGCCGGGTAGGCGCAGGTCTCCCCAGCAGACCGGAGGTCCACCATGACCGAGGTACCAGGAACAGACCGCGACCAGGCCCGCGAGGACGTCCTCCACGAGACGCCGCTCGTCCCCGAGTCGGTCGAGGACACCGACGACGACCCGCGCAGCACCGACCACCCGGACAACACCGGCGACGACGGCGTGACCGGGGACAGCGTCAAGCCGTCCGCGGGCAGCAGCGACTAGAGCAGGTCGAACTCGTTGTGGGCGGCGCCCCCGGAGAGCCGGGCGTAGCCCGGGCCGCGGTCGAAGAACGGCTGCACGTCCGGCCGCGCCGCCCGCAGCGACGCCCGTAGGTCCTCGGTCGCCGCCTCGTCGGCCGTCCCGTCGGGGGAGACGACGACGCCGTAGTCCCGGCGCGCGCCGGCGACGCTGACCTTGCGCCAGGCGATGTCCTGCAGCACCTCGGCCACGGGGCGCTCGAGCGGGTCGCCCCAGCCGCCGCCGCCCGTCGTCCGTACCCGCACGACCGTGCCGGCCGGAAGCGGCTCGGCGTCGGCCAGGGCGTCGACCTCGTGCTCGTCCGGGCCACCCGGGTCGACGGTGATGGAGAAGGGCCGCCCCGCCCTGCCCCCCTTGACGCCCCAGCAGGACAGGATCGAGCGGTCGGCGATCGACATGAAGTGCGCGTCGCGCAGCACCCGGATGTCCTTCTCGTACCCGCAGCCGCCGCGGTACCGGCCCGGACCACCGCTGTCCATCGCCAGGCCCAGCCGCTCGATCCGCAGCGGGAAGCGGGACTCGGTGAACTCGGTCGGCAGGTTCCGCGAGTCCGGGACGACGTGGATGGTGTCCTCCCCGTCGGCGTAGTAGCGCCCGCCGGAGCCGCCGCCGAGCACCTCGCGCATCAGGTAGGGCTCGCCGTTCGCATCGGTGCCGTACACGCCGGTGTACCGGATCGTCTCCTGGTCGGCGGGCATCCGGCCGCCGGTGGCCTTGGCCAGCACCCCGGCCAGGACGCCGAGCAGCCGCAGGATCACGAAGGTCCGGGCGTTGGTGGGTGCCGGGAAGATCGGCGTCAGCAGCGTGCCCTTCTCCGGGAAGCGCATCTCGATCAGCGGGACGACGCCCTCGTTGACGTCGAGCTGGGCCATCCGCTCCGGCGTCGCCGCCAGGTTCCGCAGGACCGGTGCCAGCCACTTCTTCAGGAAGTTGCCGTCGGCGTAGTCGCCGCAGTGGTTGATCGGGCCCTTGGCCTGCGGTCCGGTGCCGGTGAAGTCGATGACCAGCGGCACCTCGGCGGTGCTGTCCATGGTCAGCGTGATCCGCTGCCGGTGCAGCTGCGGCTCGTCGACGCCGTCGTGCTCGGCGTAGTCCTCCCAGACGTAGCTGCCGTCGGGGATCTGGGACAGGATCTCCCGCCGGTACACCTCGGTGGAGCTGGACAGCATCGACTCGAAGCAGGCCTCCACGGCCTCGACGCCGTAGCGCTCGAACAGCTCGCCGAGCCGCCGGGCGCCGGCCAGGCAGGCGGAGCACTCGGCGTCCAGGTCGGCGGCGAGGGAGTCGGGCATCCGCGAGTTGCGGGTCATGATCGTCAGCGCGGCCTCGTTGCGGACGCCCCGGTCCCACAGCTTGATCGGGGGCACCATCAGGCCCTCCTCGAACACGCTGGTGGCCGCCGACGGCATGGAGCCCGGCACGGCGCCGCCGATGTCGTCGTGGTGGCCGAAGGCCTGGAGGAACGCGACGACCTGGCCGGCGGCGAACACCGGCACGGTGACGCACAGGTCGGGCAGGTGCCCGATGCCGCCCTCGGACAGGTAGACGTCGTTGTGGAAGAAGACGTCGCCGGGGTGCATCGTCGGGATCGGGTGGTCGCGCACCACCGGGTGCACCAGCGCCGAGTACGAGCGGCCGGTGAGCTTGCGCAGCTGACGGTCGTGGATGCCGGCCCGGAAGTCGTGCGCGTCGCGGATCATCGGCGAGCGCGAGGTGCGCCCGATCGACGTCTCGACCTCCTTCTCGATCGCGGCCAGCGTGCCGGCGACGATCTCGACCAGGACCGGGTCGGCCCCTGACTCGCCTTTGTGGCCACTCTGGCGCGTCATCGGGCGTCCTCTCGGGTGAGCAGCAGGTTCCCGAAGCGGTCGACGGTCGCGACGAAGCCGGGGTGCACCGGCACCGTGGAGCCGAACTCCTCGACGATCGCCGGGCCGACGACGACGTCGCCGGGGGAGAGGTCGGGACGCCAGTGCAGCGGCGTCTCTCCCCAGGCGTCGAAGAACACCGGTCGGGTGCCCCGGCTCGAGGCCCGACCGGTCGGCGCCGCCTCGACGATGCCCGGACGGCGGATCGGCCCGATCCCGCTGACCCGCAGGTTCACCCACTCCACGGCCTGCCGGGGATCGGCGGCGAAGTCGTAGCCGTAGAGCTGGTGGTGGGCGGCGTGGAAGGCGGTGGCCACCTGGTCGAGAGCCGTCCGGTCGAGTGCGCCGTCGGCCACCGGCACCCGCACCTCGAAGGCCTGGCCGACGTAGCGCAGGTCGGCGGTGCGCTGCATCCGCTGATGGTCGCGGCCGAAGCCCTCCTCGTCCAGCGCGCCGGCGGCCTGCTGCTCCAGCGCGGCGAAGGCGCCGGTGACGTCGTCCGGGCCCAGGTCGGCGTGCCGGGCGACCATCGTCTGCACGTAGTCGTTGCGCACGTCCACGGTGAGCAGCCCGAACGCGCTGACGTTGCCCGGGTTCGGCGGCACCAGCGTGCGGGGCAGCCCGAGGACGTCCATCAGCCGGCAGGCCAGCAGCGACCCGGAGCCGCCGAACGTGGTCAGGGTGAAGTCGCGGACGTCGAGCCCGCGGGCCACGGTGACCTGGCGCAGCGCGTTGGCCTGGTTCCAGGCGGAGATCTCCAGGATGCCGGTGGCCAGCTGCTCGACGCCCATGCCGAGACGTCCTCCCAGGCGCTCCAGCCCGGCCCGTGCGGCGTCGACCGACAGGGGGATCTCCCCGCCCAGCAGGTGCGGTGGGATCCGGCCGAGGACGACGTGCGCGTCGGTGACCGTGGGCTCGGTGCCGCCGTGGTCGTAGCAGATCGGGCCGGGGTCGGCGCCGGCGGAGCGGGGGCCCACCTTGAGCGTGCCCTCGGGCGACAGCCAGGCGATCGAACCGCCGCCGGCGCCCACGGTGACCACGTCGATCATCGGGATCTTGGACGGGTAGTCGCCGACCGAGCCCTCGGTGGTCAGCGTCGGCTCCCCGTCGATGACCACCGTCACGTCGGTCGACGTCCCGCCGCCGTCGCAGGTGAGCACCCGGTCGAAGCCGGCCGTGCCGGCGATGAGGGCTGCACCCAGCGCCCCGGCGGCCGGGCCGGAGAGCATCGTGGTGATCGGCTGGTTGACCACCTCGGCGGCGCTGAGCACGCCGCCGTTGCTCTTCATCACGTAGAACGGCACGCCCGGGGCGATCTCGTCGAGCCGTCGGCGGATGTTGCCGACGTAGGCGCCGACCTTGGGCTTCACCGCGGCGTCGACCAGCGTGGTCACCGAGCGCTCGTACTCCCGGTACTCGCGCAGCACCTGGCTGGAGATGCTGACGACCGCGTCGGGGTGCTCGGCCCGCAGCACGGCGAGCATCGCCCGCTCGTGCTCGTCGTTGGCGTAGGCGTGCAGGAAGCAGACGCCGATGGTGGTGATGCCGGCGGCCCGGAAGAAGCGGGCGGCCCCGACCGCGTCGTCCCGGTCGAAGGGCCGCACCTCGCCGCCGGTGACGTCGAGCCGGCCGCGGACCGTGCGGACCAGGTCGGCCGGGACGATCCGCGGCGGCTTGACCCAGAAGTAGCTGTTGCCATAGCCGTCGGGCACCGACTGCCGGGCGATCTCCAGCACCGACTCGTAGCCCTCGGTGGTGATGAACCCGATCCGGTCGAGCTTGCCCTCGAGCAACTGGTTGGTGGCGACCGTCGTCCCGTGGCTGACCGCGGTGACCGCGTCCCCCTCCAGGCCGAGCTGGCCGAGCACCTTGCGGACGCCGGCCAGGAAGCCCTCGGCGGGGTCGGCCGGGGTGGACGGCGTCTTGGTGGTGGCGACCTCGCCGGTCTCCTCGTCGACGGCGACGACGTCGGTGAACGTGCCCCCGGTGTCGATCCCGATGCGGACCCGGCGATCGCTCATGCCCGGAAACCTTAGTGCTGAGATACCTGCTGCGGAAGGGCGCGAGTGGGAGCTGGGGGGCATCCTCGGGCCGTGGACATCACCGAGATCATCCTGGAGCAGCACCACCAGCAGCGGCGCATGTTCGCCTACCTGGACGAGATGCCGCGTGGTGACAACGAGGCGCTGGCCGCGATGTGGACCCGGCTGGCCGCCTTCCTCGAGGTCCACGCCGAGGGCGAGGAGAAGTACTTCTACCCGCAGGTGCTGGAGCTGGGGAAGGGCAATCCGGAGGGCGACGTGCACGACGAGGTCGAGGACGCCGTCTCCGACCACAACGAGATCCGGGACGCCGTCCGGGCGACCCAGGACCACCAGGTCGGCACCGACGAGTGGTGGACGGCGGTGTGGGAGGCACGCAAGGCCAACGACGACCACATGGCCGAGGAGGAGCGCGAGGACCTGCTCGACTTCCGCCACCACGCCCCGCTGCAGGTCCGCCACGACATCGCCGTGCAGTTCCTGGCCTACGAGGCGCAGCACTGGGCCGGCATCCCCATCCGGGACAAGGACCCGGAGACCTACATCGCCGAGAACAGTTGATGACCGGCCGCCCGCGGATGTCGCTGACCAGCACCGTGCTCGGCACGCCCGACCCGCGGGGGCTGGCCCGGTTCTACGCCGAGCTGCTCGACTGGCCGATCGACACCGACTCGCCGGAGTGGGTGACGTTGCGCCCGGGCGGTCCGGGGCTGTCGTTCCAGTTGGAGGCCGACCACGTGCCGCCGACCTGGCCGCAGGGGCCCGGCGACCAGCAGATGCAGCTGCACCTCGACGTCCGGGTCGACGACCTGGTCGCCGCGACCGGGTTCGCCCAGTCGCTCGGCGCCCGGGTCGCGGAGTTCCAGCCGCAGGACGACGTCCGGGTGATGTTCGACCCGGCCGGCCACCCGTTCTGCCTCTACGTGGTGTGAGCGCTCAGCTCTCCGCCGGCCCGGCCAGCCGCTTGGCCCGGGCGACCGACACCTCGTCGAGGCCCCGGTAGCCGGTCGCGTGGTGCAGCGCGGCCTGCTCCTCGATCCAGCGGGTGTGCGCCTCCCAGGCGGCCTGCTTGCTGATGTCCAGTGCCCGGCCGATCGCCGCCCAGGAGGCGCCGGCCTCGCGGGCGGAGCGCACCGCGAGCTGCTGCCCGTAGCCGGCCTTGCGGGTGATGACCTGGCTGAGCGCCAGCAGCTCCAGCGCCTCCGCCTGGGAGAGCTGCTCGGCCAGTACCGAGTCCGCCTGGGTGGGGTCGGCGAGGGAGTCCCGGGCCCGGAGGTCGTCGTACCGGACCACGGCAGTCCGGAGGGTGTGCTGGGCGGCGAGCTCCGCGGGGCTGGTCATGCGCCTGACGGTCGTCGTCAGGCCAGCTTGACGCCACCGTGTTCGCGCGTGGCGTACTGGACAGAGGTTGAGTTCAGGGTCCAGACTCAGCACCGTGGTCAACGCGGTGGGTCAGGTGCTCGGCTTGGTGGGGGAGCGGTGGGCGCTGCTCGTCGTCCGTGAGGTGTCCCTCGGCCTGCGCCGGTTCAACGAGCTCGAGGCCGCGACCGGGGCGCCGCGGGCGGTGCTGTCCGACCGGCTGCGCCGGCTCACCGCCGCCGGCGTGCTCAGCCCCCGGGAGTACGTCGTCCCGGGCAGCCGGGCCCGCAACGAGTACGTGCTCACCGACGCCGGGTACGACCTGCTGCCGCTGCTGGCGGCGGTGTCGGACTGGGGCGAGCGGCACCTCGGCACCGGGACGGCGCAGGACGTCGTCTACC
>Ga0210040_10009754_pt1 | contig 11120 bp, 4 predicted proteins | sample CryGeyCG12114_NA_FD_185462 | JGI IMG/M metagenome (GOLD analysis project Ga0210040, IMG submission 185462) | Groundwater microbial communities from aquifer - Crystal Geyser CG19_WC_8/21/14_NA (SPAdes) (version 2) | ecosystem: Environmental > Aquatic > Deep subsurface > Groundwater | place: USA... | reverse complement strand
CAGCAGTAGACCTTACGGGTGCCGATTTAACAACCTTATTTGGAGCAGCGCCGGTATTAGGCGATAAATTTGAAATTGGTGTGGACATGACGTTGCAGGATGGCACAAAGCTTCAGGCCTTCCCGGCGGGAGGCCCGGCTTATGGTACAGGCGTGGCAAACCAGCCCGGCGCCAGCACCAGCATTGTGTACAGCGTTGTCTGCCCGTTTGATATTAATGATTTTGTAGGTAGTGCTACCATCGAAGACCCTGATTTCTGGGAAGCTACCTATCCGGTTACGGTAACCCTGGAAGGCTCCGATACCTATAAGGTAGCTGGCTGGTTTGAAGATCCCGCTACGTATATACTTGTGAAAGTAAATCCGGCTACGTTAACCGCCACTATTGCAAAGCGCGTGTATGCGGCAACAATTCCTGGTTTTACTTACACCAACTGGGCGGCTGAAGGTACCGGCGTTGTCGATGCCTGTAATAAGGAGATAAGCCTGAGCGTCAAGAATTCAGTAGATCAAGGCTCGTTTAGTGCGACAACTGTCGTTTTAAAGAAATAAAACAGTAAGGTTGGTTTGTCATAAAAAAAGGCTGCTGTAATGCAGCCTTTTTTATTTTAGAAATAATGGTTGTCCAATGCTGCATAAACTTTTTCAAAACCCTATATTAAGTTTTAAAATTAGTCTGTTCACTTATCTGTTTTTTTATAAGAGAACATTTAAGCGCCTAAACAAAATATGTTATAAATGAACAAAGATGTATTGATGTTGTCTTATAACTTTTGCCGTCTGCTTTTTTAATATTTAGAGTGAAGATTTGACGCTTATAACTCATTTGTAATCAAAGGGTTATTTTCTTCGTCCGGTTTAAACTTTTTCAAATGTCCATATTGGTCAATCGCATTGCTGTTTCGATAGAAGATTTCAACCTTGGAAAGCACCAATCTAAACGATTTATCCACTTCTACGCGCGACTTTGTGTTTGCTTCCGGTGCCAGGCTGCATTTGTGCAGGCTTTTTTAGGTTTGTTCGTTACAAATAAAGGTTTGGGTATATGGGCTTTTGAAAAAGTTTTATAAGCCTGGCTATATTCTCTGGATGCGTATACACTATATGGGGTTTTGAAAAAGTTCATCTTTGATGGACATGCCATATATAATTATTGGATTTTTATGGGTTTATACAAAATACCATCGAAATGCTACTTGCTTTATCTAAAGTTTGCAAATGAAAAATGTTTCAAAAAACAGCAGAATCGCAAGAGAGCTTTATTTTATATCTCCTTTTTAAGCCATTTAGCCGTAAAAAAAACCTTTTATACTTTTTATAATTTTATTAATAAAATCTTAATTTGGCGCAGCATTTCAAACTGATGTGCTGTCCTTAATTAAAATCTTGCTATCTGAAACGTGAAAGATCACTGTATCCGCCGATCTATTTAATTTAAAAACAAAACGTTCACATGAGAAAAATCGCATCACTGCTTTCAGTGCTGATGCTCGTTTGTGCATTGGCATTCGGGCAAAACCGTACCGTTACGGGTACGGTAAAAGATGCAAGTGGAAATCCTGTTCCATTTGCAACCGTAACAATCGTAGGAACTAATACCGCTACACAGGCAGACGCCAGTGGTAACTTTAGTTTAAGTAATGTGGCAAGTAACGCCCGGCTTACAATTTCTGCAACCGGTTTTGCTGCTCAAACGCTTTCTGCATCCGGCAATTTATCATCCATTGCGCTTACCCGTTCAGAAGGCCAGCTGGCCGAAGTTGTTGTAACAACGGCCGGTGGTATTCGTGTGCGTCAAAAAGAACTGGGTACAACTACTACGGTTGTGAAAGCTGAAAGCCTTACTGCCGGCCGGGCTGTAAACGTAGCCGGCGGGCTTCAGGGCAAAGTGGCCGGTATGCAAATAAATGCTACCAGCGGCGGTGTAAACCCCAGCTTTCGGGTGGTGTTGCGCGGCCAACGTTCCTTAACCGGAAATAACCAGGCACTGCTTGTATTGGATAACGTGATTGTGCCTAATGAAATATTGGGTAATTTAAATCCGGAAGATATTGAAGAAGTGGTGGTGCTGAATGGTGCTGGTGCAGCGGCCTTATACGGCTCTCAGGCTTCAAACGGCGCTTTGATTGTTACTACCAAAAAAGGCAGAAGAGGTGTAACGAGCATTGGCGTATCGCAGACAACTACGATTGAAGAAGTCGCTTTTTTTCCTAAAATTCAGAAAAGTTTTGGTGCCGGTGGTTCGGCTTATGGCTATGATGTTAACGGCCAGCCAACTTTCAGTGCTATTGAAAACCAATCGTATGGGCCAGCCTTTGATGGTACGGTGCGTCCGTTAGGTTCTCCTTTGGAAAATGGCTTGCAGGATTCTGCGGTTTATGCTTACAACGATGGCCATTTTAAATTTTGGGAGAAAGGAATCACAAAGCAATATGATGTCAACTTTACGTCCGGCGATGTAAATTCTACTTTTTATATGTCTGGTCAATATGCCGATGTAACGGGCACAACGCCAGGTGATAAATACAACCGCGCTTCTTTCCGGGTAAACGGTACGCGTAAAGTAGGCGAAAAAATAAATATTACGTATACGGCTGGTTATACCCAAAACCGTTACGATATTACTAACCAAACGGGAAGCATGTATGCAAATATGTTGAACATGCCTTCCAATGTAGATATCACAAAGTACAAAAACTGGAAAACGGATCCGTTTGCCAACCCTGTTGGTTATTACAACCCCTGGTATCAGAATCCCTACTTTACGGCTGATAATAACAGGTCTAATCAACGGAATGATTACCTGACCGGAAATCTGGAAATTCGCTTTACACCGCTGCCAGGACTTGACCTGGTTGCCCGTCAGGGAATTACTACCCGGAATTATTCCAATAAGAATACAGTAGGTGCTTTTATATATTCGGAATATTCAAAACATACGGAATCGAGTTCAAAGTCTGATATCGCGGGAACCGTATCTGATGGAAGCAGCTACAAAACACAATTGCTGAGCGATTTATTTGCACAGTACAATAAAGACCTGGGTGATTTCAGCCTGAGTGCTATCGGTGGCGGCCAATGGACGCAGAACCAGGCAAAATACCTGGGCATTTCTGCAACGGGCCTTGTAGTGCCGGATTTATATAATGTTAGTAACGGTGTAGGTACGCCAGGTGTTAGTGAAAGTAGTTACAAAGCACGGCAGATTGGTGTTTACGGCGATGTGCGTCTTGGATTTAAACGGTTTCTTTTCCTTCATGGTACTGTACGTAATGACTGGGTTTCTATACTGGCTCCGGAAAACCGGTCTTTCTTTTACCCCTCTGTTGACCTGTCTTTTATTCCAAGCGATGCTATTGAAACCCTGAAAGACAGTAAGGTTATAAGCTACCTGAAACTACGCGCAGGCTGGTCAAAAGTAGGACAGGTGAACTTAGGTAATACGGACAATTTTGGAGCGTACTACCTGTTGCCTACGTACAGCAGTTCTGCAAGCGGGTTCCCTTATGGAAGCCTTGCGGGTTATACGGTTGATAATATCCTGGTTTCAAATAACCTGCAACCTGAGATTACAAAAGGGTATGAAGGCGGATTTGACCTGAATATGTTCAGCAACCGTTTTGTTTCAACATTGACAGTATTTAGCACAAAAACGGATGCGCAGACCGTAACTACCCGTGTGTCAAACACGACAGGCTTTAGCAACTTAAGAACCAATACCGGCCAAACACAAAGCCAGGGCGTTGAGGTAACAGCGCATGTTACGCCGCTCCGCTCCAGAGATTGGAATGTGACTTTTGGCGGTAACTATACCTATCTTGACAATAAGGTAAATTCTATCAGTGCTGATTTGCCACGTCTTTCTCTGGCTACTTACGGAACCGATGGTCCGGGATCGTATGCGGTAGCCGGGCAAGCTTTTCCGGTAATAATGGGTTTTGATTATAAGCGTGATCCGGAAGGACATGTGATTGTTGACCAATTAACCGGTTTGCCTACAAAGTCGGATACAATTTCCATACTTGGTAATGCCGTTGCCAAACACAAACTTGGCCTGGATGCCGGCGTTAAATTCAGAAATTTCAGTTTCTCTGTTTTGTTTGAATACCGGGGCGGCTATCAGGCTTATAACGCAATGGGCCCAGAATTGGATTGGGCCGGAACAGGTTACAGAACAGCTATCTACAACCGGGAACGTTTCGTTTATCCGAATTCCGTGTACATAGATGCTGATGGGAAATATATAACTAATACGAACATCACCATCAAAAATGGTAATGGCAACAATGGCTTCTGGAGTGATGGTATCAACCGGGATGTAACCTCCAATTATGTTACTTCAGGCGACTTTTGGAAGTTACGGGAGATTTCATTAGCCTATGATATTCCTGAATCGGTTCTAAATACGACAAAGGTTATCAAGGGGATACGGGTAAGTGTACAAGCCCGCAACCTGTTCATGTGGATGGCTAAGGACAACTATTATACAGACCCGGAATATAGTGATGCCGGTAATGATAATAATGGTATTGGTCTTACAGGTATTGGCCAAACGCCGCCATCCCGCTTTTATGGTGCCACATTATCGGTTCGATTTTAAAACCATTTAAAAAGTAAACAAAACAATTCTGCTTCTGGCAGGTGTCCTAAGCTGCTTACACATCCTGCCGGGAAGCAGAATTGAAAAATAACTTCGTATGAATAAAATAATTGCATTTCTTTTTATAGGAATCGGATTCCTGGTTTTCGGAACGTCCTGTAAAAAGTATTTAGATATTAATGACAATCCCAACCAGGCTACATCTGCAACCCCGCAGTTGATTTTGCCTCAGGCACTTACGACAACGGCTTCGAATTTAAACGCTTTCAATTCGTATGGGGCCCAATTGGGCGGATATATGGCAAACGCCGGCGGCTTTGGCGGTTTTGGCGCTTCTATATCGTATAACTTTTCGTCTACAAATTTTGCAGGCCTCTGGACTTCTACGTATGATAACCTGGAAGACTATCAAACCATCATAAATGAGACGGAAGGGCAAGCTACGTTCAGCTTTTTTAATGCAGCCGCAAGAATCATGCGGGCGCATGGCTTTCAATTACTGGTAGATGCGTATAATGATGTTCCGTACACCGATGCGTTACAGGGCGCTAACAATCTTACCCCGGCCTATACGGATGCAAAGGAAATTTATAAAGATTTGTCTGACCAACTGGATAGAGCCATTGCAACAATAGATTCCGGTTTGGCCGGAACGGGCGTTACAGATTTAGGAAGCTCTGATGTATTATTTGATGGGAACGTAACAAGATGGAAGCAGTTTGCCAATACCCTGAAATTGCGCTTACAGGTACGGGCTAATGGAAAAGTAACGTTCAACAACACAACCTTTAGCAGCGATGGCTTTCTCACCACCGATGCGCTGATTAACCCTGGCTATAGAAGGGACAATGCGCGTCAAAATCCAAAATGGGAGAGTTGGGGCTTTACAGCTACAGGTTCCGATGCACTCAAGTCTTGGATTCCAAATACATTTGTGTTCAGTTTTTATAATGGTGTAAAGCTTGAGGATCCATACCGTGGCGGTGCTATTTATTATAATTTCCCCTCAACCGGCACCAACCGGCTTGGTGTTGAAAACAACAGCATTGCATCAAGCCCAAGTGGCAGCTTCTGGTATCCCAGTTCCAAAAACAGAACGGGCGCTTCAGCCGGCGATACAACGGGTGTGCTAAAAGGGCCGGAAGCAGGTATGCCGGTTCTTACGGCCGCAGAAAGCTATTTCTTACAGGCGGAAGGCGTAGTGCGTGGGCTATTGACCGGTAATGCAGCTACACTTTTCAATAATGGCATTGTTGCATCATTCAAATATTTATATCAGTTGCCGGATGGCACCACGCCAGGCAACCCAACAGCCGATGCTGCTTCGTATATGGCCGATAATAGCGAAAGCCCGCTTGTAAATTTTGCCCTGGCAACATCAACGGAACAGCAGGTTGAAGCCATTATTACTCAGAAGTACATTGCATTGAATATGGTAAACAGTGATGAAGCCTGGAACGAATACAGAAGAACGCACTATCCCACAATTGTAAACACGCCGGGCGCTACAGGCACGCAAACCTTTGCATCCAGCGTATCGGAAGCTACCACGCCGGATAAATTGCCAACCCGCGCTTTATATCCAGGCTCTGAAGGCTCGTACAACAGTACCAATGTACCCAAAGGAATAAGCGTTTATTCTTCAAAAATTTTCTGGGCATTATAACAAACCATCAATTTCGTGATATGAAACAAACAAAGATAATTTTGTTCTTTTTGTCCTTTCTTTCGCTAACGCTTGCTTCATGTTTGAAAGAAAGCGTTATGAATATCGATCCGGAAAATTCGGTTAATATAATCGAGTTTGCCAATACCGGCGATAATGTAGCGGGAAGCTCATCTACATACCCCCGGTTTACAACGGACCTGGGTGTTGTAGAAGCAGGTAAAACCGCAAATTTCAATATAAATGTCAGCTATGCTGCCACAGAAGTTGCGCCGGAAGACATAACAGTAAACATTGCTGTAGATACGGCCTTGCTTACAACCTTCAACGAACAGAATGGCACCGATTATTCGGTTCCTCCTTCAGAAATTTTTACAATGCCAACATCGGCAGTAATAAAGAAAGGAGAACGTGTTGCACAAGTACAGGTAGTTGTCGCCAACAATAGTAGTTTTGATTTTAATGAAAATTATGCGTTGCCGCTTAGCATAACGTCTGCTTCTACAGGTACTATTAGCGGCAATTTCGGTAAAGCGGTTTATTCATTTGCTGCACGCAACTACTTAGATGGGGTTTATACAATGGAAGAAACAGCTCCTATGAAGGATATTACTTCGCCCAGTTTTACCGGATGGTATCCTATAGATATGCAGCTCATCACGTATACGGGTAATTCTGTAGCTTTATATGATGGTATTAATTATGTAGATGCATATGGACATCCATTTCTAAGCGGAGAAAGCGGTTCTTATTATGGCAGCTTCAGTCCGGTGTTCTATTTTGATGAAACAGGCAAGATAACCAGTGTTACCAATTATTACGGACAGGAGTCTGGAGGCAGCAAACGGTCGGCGGTACTTGATCCGACAGGTGTTAACCAAGCCACTTTTAATGCAGATGGTTCCATCCAGTCTTTTGAAGTAAGCTATATCATGACGCAGAGCGTAGCATCTCCTATGGCGCCGCGAACCTATTTCCACGAAAAGTTTACCTATCAAGGTTCGCGGGAATAATATTTGAAATTTCCTTTCAGCAGCAATGCCTCAATTCAAAATTGAGGCATTGCTGTTTTTAGAAATGAGCGCACCTGCTCTGCCTTGATATGGGGTTTTGAAAAAGTTGCGGTTGATTTATTTCATCGTAAGAAGCGGATAAATAAAATATAATTGATTCGCTATTCATAGTTGTATCGAACTTTTTCAAAATCCCATATTAAGAAATATAAAAGGCTTAATACGCGCTCTGAAGAATAATTTACTGCAAGTAACGATGGGTGAACCTTCCAAAAAAGCAGGTAAAAAAGATACGTACTTTATTAAGCTCATCTGTACAGCATCCTCCTACAGCTTGTCATATAGAAAATAGAACAAGTGAAATTTAAAATAATGTGTTGGAATTGAACAATATGCAAAATCAAGTTCAAGGTATGGCTTGCTGAGGTGTAAACAAAAAATAAAATATGAATCAATTTTATTGTAAAAAAATTAACTTGCGGCAGCATTTTCCAGAAATGGATTGTCTTTACCCAACACGCTGCCTGAAAAGGGACAGGTAGCCGTGTGGTTTACTTTTAAATTCAAAAATTAAAACGTCACATGAGAAAAGTCGCATCACTGCTATCAGTGCTGATGTTGGTTTGCACATTGGCATTCGGGCAAAATCGTACCGTTACAGGAACTGTACGGGATGACAAAGGTGATCCTGTTCCGTTTGCAACAGTAACCGTAGTAGGAACCAATGTATCTTCGGGAAGTACGGCTGCTCAGGCCGACGCAAACGGAAACTTCACAATCAGTCTGGCAGAAGGTAGTCAATTAACCGTAACAGCTACCGGTTTTCAGCCACAGACGCTTACCCCTGCGGGCACTACGCAGAATTTTGTTCTTGTAAGAGGCACAAACCAGTTGCAGGAAGTAGTAGTAACGGCATTGGGGATTAGAAGAAATAAAAACACCTTGCCTTACGCGGCACAAACCGTGCAGGGCGAAGCGGTGAGCCAGTCACGTACAAACAACCTGGTAAGCTCATTATCCGGCAAAGTTTCCGGTGTGGAAATAAGAACCGGCAATGCTATGGGTGCTTCCAGTAATATTGTTATCCGTGGTACTAAATCACTTTCTTATGGCAACCAGGCACTTTTTGTAGTAGATGGGGTGCCGGTGGACAACTCTAATACAAGTAGCGCCAGCACAGCAGGCGGCACGGGTGGTTATGATTATGGTAACGCGGCTGCGGATATTAACCCCGATGATGTAGAATCTGTAACCGTATTGAAAGGTGCAGCAGCTTCTGCACTTTATGGCTCAAGGGCTGCTAACGGCGTGGTAATGATTACCACGCGGAAAGGTAGAAGAGGTCTTGGCATTACAATTAATTCTGGTGTTACGGTAGGGAAAATTGATAAAAGCACTTATGCAGAATACCAGAAAGAATATGGTGCTGGGTATGCCACAAGTGGTTATGGCGCACCTGATCCCAATGGCGGTTTCTTTTATTTTGATGTAAATGGTGATGGTCAGAAAGACCTGGTTACCCCTACAACCGAGGATGCTTCTTACGGTCAGCGATTCGATCCAAACCTGATGGTATATCAGTGGGATGCTTTTGACAGAACCTCACCTTACTATCACCAGGCGCGTCCTTGGGTGGCTGCTCAGAACGATCCGGTTAGCTATTTTGAAACAGCTGTTTCTACTGTGAACAGTGTTTTGATAGATGGAGGAAATGAAACAGGCAATTTCAAGCTTGGTTATACGCGTAATGATGAAAAAGGCATATTGCCCAACAGCCGGTTGTTAAAGGACCTGGTAAATTTTGGCGCTTCTTATAAGCTTACCAATAAACTTACTGCTGCTTCATCCATCAACTTTTCCGGTGTGAGCGGCAAGGGCAGGTATGGTACCGGTTATGATGACTGGAACCCAAACCAGTCTTTCAGACAGTGGTGGGAATCCAATACCGATGTTCAGGAGTTGAAAGATGCTTATTTCAGAAGCAGACAAAATATGACTTGGAACTGGGCCGACCCTTCAAAAGAGAGTGGTCTGTATCCGATCTATACTGATAATCCCTACTGGATCCGTTATGAAAACTTTGAACAAGACAGCCGGTATCGGTACTTTGGTAATGTGTCATTAACCTACAACCCGACAGAGTGGTTAAATTTTCTGGGTCGTGTTTCCCTGGATTCGTATGATGAATTACAGGAGGAGAGAGGTGCTGTTGGCAGCCATGACCCGGCCGCTTACAACCGTTTCAACAGAACGTTCCGGGAGCTGAACTATGACCTGATGGCAAATTTTAATAAAGATTTGACTGAAGGGCTTAATTTAAGAGCACTTTTAGGTACCAACATCCGGAGAACCAGGGTTAATTCTATTTATGCAGCTACTAACGGCGGCTTAGTCGTTCCGGGATTGTATGCTTTATCCAACTCACTAAATCCAATTAATGCTCCGACAGAAACTGATCAGGAAGTTGCAGTAGATGGATACTTTGGCGGCATCACACTTACCTATCAGGATTATTTAACGCTGGATGGAACCTACAGAATTGACCGATCCTCTACGTTGCCGGAAAATAATAATTCGTATGGTTATCCTTCCGTATCAGCCTCGTTCCTGTTTTCTAAATTCCTCCCGCAGTTTACGTGGTTGTCAACCGGTAAAATACGGGCAAACTATGCAGAGGTAGGTAACAGTGCTCCGTTTGGTTCGCTGAGTGATATTTATACAAAGCCAACACCATTTGGTAACGCAGTTCTTTTTTCGTTGCCTATCACTAAAAACAATGCTGAATTGTTGCCCGAGTTAACAAGCAGTAAAGAAGTAGGCTTGGAAATGGCATTCCTGCGTAACCGCATCGGTTTTGACCTGAGTTATTACTCAACCAGAAGTTTTAACCAAATTTTTCCGGTGGCCGTTTCTACAGCCACAGGTTACAGCAATAAGTTTGTAAATGCCGGTACAATTCTGAACAAAGGGTTCGAATTATCCCTTTTTGCAGTTCCTGTACGCACGAAAGATTTCTCTTGGGATATGAATATTAACTGGACGCGCAACCGCAATAAAGTTGAGGAGCTGTATGAGGAATCTAAAAACCTGCAAATTGCTTCGTTCCAGGGTGGTATATCTGTTAATGCTACCGTGGGCCAGCCTTACGGAACCATCCAGGGCAAAACATGGCAGCTTGATGCAAATGGTCAAAAGTTAGTAGATAACGTGGCACTTCTGGCAAATGGAAGACCTAATGCTAATTATGGTCGTTATTTAATAACTTCTACAACCAACAATGTAATAGGAAATATCAACCCGGATTGGATTGGTGGTATTTATAATACATTTAAGTATAAAAACCTGTCCTTAGGCTTTTTGGTTGATGTGCGTCAGGGCGGTGATGTTTTCTCACTGGATTTATATTATGGCCTTGCGACCGGCATCTATCCTGAAACAGCTGGCCTGAACGATTTGGGCAACCCGTCCAGAAACCCGGTTACCACAGATGCTACAAGTGGCGGTGTAATTATGCCTGGTGTAACAGCAGATGGAAAAGCTAATACTATACGGGTAGAAAATGAGTATGGTACTTATGGCTATGTTTACAATCCTGCTGCACAGTTTGTGTATGATGCAAGCTATGTTAAGCTGCGGGAACTGAACCTTTCGTATTCCTTGCCAGAAAGCATAGTAGCTAAAATGGGACCTTTTAAAGGCGCTTCGTTATCTATCATCGGCCGGAATTTATGGATCATTCATAAAAACCTGCCTTATTCCGATCCGGAAGAAAACCTGACTTCGGGTAATGCACAAGGGTATCAAAGTGGTGCTTATCCAACTACAAGAACCCTTGGCGCTAA
>Ga0210040_10009753_pt1 | contig 11121 bp, 6 predicted proteins | sample CryGeyCG12114_NA_FD_185462 | JGI IMG/M metagenome (GOLD analysis project Ga0210040, IMG submission 185462) | Groundwater microbial communities from aquifer - Crystal Geyser CG19_WC_8/21/14_NA (SPAdes) (version 2) | ecosystem: Environmental > Aquatic > Deep subsurface > Groundwater | place: USA... | reverse complement strand
GCCCAGGAAAAGATCGAACAGTGGCGGCAGGAATACAATAGCTTCCGCCCGCATAGCTCACTACAGAATTTGACGCCCGATCAGGTAATGGCTGCGGCCACTACCGTCGAGCTTCAGAACGCCTGATCCTCCACTTTCAAGCGGTCTAGTAAATGGGAGGAGGTCAGTAAATGGGAGGAGGTAAGGAGGAGGTCAAGTCACGTTGACTAAGATAGCCGCCATAAACTGTCCAAACTTTGGGGAGTACTACATTCCAGCAGAGGGTTATCTATATATTGCTTCTTCATTGCCTTCCCTAGTGTGAATTCACATATATAATGGGTGAGGCTACAGTTTATCCAAAAATGAATTTCGTATTTGTCAGTTTGCAGCGTATAAATACCGATAGAGAATCAACTTCTACAAGCTTAGCTAAGGAGTTGGCTCGTCAACAGCACAACGTGCTCTATGTCAATTCACCAGTGAATCGAAAGGACTTCCTCATTCCTCCACAAGACCCCTTTGTGGCAGCACACCTGCGTGCTATAAAGCTCAAGACGAATCCTCTGCAACAGCTCGCTCCGAATCTGTGGGTTCTATATCCTAGCCGGCCGATAGACTCTTTTAATTGGGTTTCTTCAACTACTTTGTTTGCCTGGCTAATTAAGTTTAATAATCTTCGATTCGCCCAAGAGATCAAAAGTGCTCTAAAAGAATTGGAATTTAACAACTTTATTGTAATCAATGACAAAGATATATTTCGCAGCTTTTATTTAAAGCAGTTCTTGAACCCCAGCAAATACATTTACCTAGACCGTGATTATACTTTAGGATTAGCATATTGGCAGCGCCATGGTCACATCTTGGAGCCAAAATTAATGCGGAAAGCCGATGCGGTGCTTTGCAATTCATTGGATTTTGCTTCACGCGCACGCCGTTATAACCCCAATAGCTTCTATATCGGCAATGGCTTCAATGCAGAACAATTTCTTGGTGCTCAGACGTCTTATATTCCAGAAGATTTAGCGGCTATTCCCAGCCCTCGCATTGGTTATGTTGGAGCCTTGATCAAGCTGCGCCTTGATCTGACGTTGCTTATAGACCTGGCGAATGCCCGCCCTAGATGGAATTTTATATTTATAGGGTGGGAGGACGAGGCCTTTAAAAAAAGTGTCTTACACACACTTCCTAATGTGTTCTTTTTAGGCCAAAAGCACACGAAAGATGTACCTCCTTACCTCCTGCACTTTGATGTTTGCATCAATCCACAGAAAATTAACGACATAACGGAGAGCAATTTTCCGCTGAAAATATTAGAATATCTAGCTGTTGGTAAACCAGTTGTGGCAACAACCACTAGCACAATGACTGAAGTATTTAGCGAACACACTTATTTAGCTACGAATGCATCGGAGTATTTAATACAAATCGAAAATGCTCTAAACAATAACCTGCCACAGCTAGCACAAGAAAGAATAAATTTTGCCAAAAAATTCAGTTGGAAAAAAGTAGCTGAACTATTAGTTAAGATTATTCAAGATATTTAACTTACTTTAAATTAAAATACAGCAATGAGCAGGGCGTGCATGCCGCAGCGCTTAACAAGGATGCTTGGGCTAACACCACCAATCTATCAATACCCTCGGCCGGTTTAGACCCCGTAGCGCATAGCAGATAATAGGGTGCGTGCTAGCACTACGGAGCACTTTCTCTGACTAAGGCCAAAATAGGCACCAAAAGGCCTACTCTTTATCCATTACATAGCTCGGATAGTACAACTTGCGATGCCATCTCCTTAAGTTCGCCCAGCAGTTCATAACATGCATGGCTGTTGCAAAAGGCAGCCAATATTCTGAAGCTAGGCTATTCGAGCCCCACCACCGAAGGGCAGCTCGCCCGCCGGTTTAGATCTTCCTGAGGTATCGAGTCGACACCACAGATTCTCTGTGGGGATATTTGCACCAGCAACATACTCTAAGTTATTCTTTAAGGGTAATGACTATAGTTCATTTTAATTGAGAACTACGGCTATTAGTAACGAGGGCGTATAAGGCTATGAGCTTAGACCTGAGACAGTGTGATAGGGAACTAGTCTACCGAAACTGTGGTCAAATCGACATTTTATTCGTGGCTAGAATTCTCCCCTGATACTTTCTGCTAAGCCACCAAAAACGGTCTTAGGCCCTTTTTGGTGCTTCTGTAGCCCATTACGACGTTAATTACTTACGTAATAGTTTTTGATAAAGTGATTGAAAGACTCACGGAAGGGATTCCGCCAGTTTTACTCTACCTAGCTACTATAGTGCTATGGAGCCTGTTCGATGATGCTTTCACAGGTACGGTTTCTCCTTTCGCGAAAGGACTAGTTTATTTAATAAATTATATACCTTGCACGTAAGTAATTTATGGTTTCTCTACTTTAAACCGTAAAAATATTCAGATTTTGAATTTTAGACATGTATACATGATGAAGTAGAACCCTTCCAGCATAAGAACTATCGTTATAGGTTGGGAAAAAAGTCAATCATTAAGCTTATGAGTTGGTTTTAATACTGAAGTCTTAGAATATTCTATAAAGTACTCCTTCATTGAAAGGTTATAATCAAGCCAATAGATAAATGTCGAAAGGAGGACAAAAAATAATTAGCATAGTTCTTTGTTCTTTTACTAGAAACCCCATTCAGAATATGTCAAAAATAAAAAAATGCTAAATATCCTTCTACTTTAGTATAAGTACTCGATTTAATAGAAGATTGTAAAACAAGTGAACTTAAAATGGTTTTGCTTATAAAAGCACTCGAGTAGTTATTGAATTTAATAAAATTTTACATATATAACACTGCATATGTCAGGGACACAAAATAGTGATTGGGAAATTAGTAATAGAACAAGTTATTGGGGCTTAAGTTTTAAAGAATTATGGCAATACAAGCACTTGATAGCTAGCCTAGTTCGTAAAGATTTTCTATTGAATTATCAGCAAACTGTTCTTGGCCCGCTTTGGATTCTATTTCAGCCTTTGTTAACCCTAGCAACATATGTACTCGTTTTTGGGAAATTAATCCAATTGTCTACTGGTTCTTTGCCACCGATTTTATTTTACTTCTCAGGGATTGTACTGTGGAATTTATTTAGCGATAGCCTTTCGGGAACATCAAATATCTTTAGAGAAAATGCTCATATATTCAGCAAGGTTTATTTCCCTAAAATTATTATGCCGATATCGGCCATTTGCACCCATTTTCTACGCCTTGCCATACAACTACTTTTACTTTTTTTGCTTACAGGCTATTTCTGGATTTTTCAGGGCTTAGCAATCCACATTAGCTTCTGGCTGCTTGCTATCCCAATAATAATATTATGTATAAGTCTGATGGGTTTAGGAATGGGGCTTGTTTTTTCTATTCTTACGGCTAAATACAGAGATTTAAACAACTTAATTGGAGTAGGTCTGCGACTTCTTATGTTTGGCACTCCTGTTCTTTACCCGCTTGTTGCAATACCTGAAAAGGCTCGTTGGGCAGTTCAGATAAATCCTTTAACCCCTTTATTTGAAGCTTTCAGGGTAACCTTGTTTGGGGAAGGCTCAATTAACACTGCATTTCTTGTATATAGTTTTGTCTTTACATTGGCCGTATTATTAATTGGGCTGTTTACTTTTAATAAACAGGGAGATAAACTTATCGATGTAGTCTAAAAAATAACATGATGGAAGTTGTTTTAAAAGTAGAAAATTTAACAAAAGTATACAGAATAGGTACCATTGGGACTGGATCTCTACGGCAGGATTTTACTCGTTGGTGGAATACTATTTTTCTCAAAAAGCACGATCCATTCTTTCGCGAACAACCTTCGGTAAAACATTCAAACATAGCTGCCGATAATACTTTATGGGCGTTACGAGGAATTTCTTTTGAGGTAGGAAAAGGGGAAGTACTGGGAATCATTGGTCATAACGGGTCCGGCAAATCTACTCTGCTCAAGATTCTCTCCCGAATCGTGCGTCCTACCGCCGGTACCGTACGGGGCACAGGTAAAATAAGCAGTTTGCTTGAAGTAGGTACGGGGTTTAACCCCGAATTAACTGGCCGAGAGAACATCTACATGAGCGGATACATACTTGGGATGGGCAAAGCCGAAATTAAGAAAAAGTTTAATGAAATAGTTGTATTCTCAGGAGTAGAACAATTCATTGATACACCGGTAAAACGCTATTCGTCCGGTATGTACATGCGCTTGGCTTTTGCAGTAGCGGCTCATTTAGAACCCGATATCCTTATTCTAGATGAAGTATTAGCGGTAGGAGATACTGAATTTCAAAAGAAATGTCTGGGCAAGATAGAGGAGGCTTCTCAGAAAAATGGGAGAAGTATAATTTTTGTTAGTCATGACTTAACTGCGGTTAAGAGACTTTGTACTAAAGTGCTATGGTTAGAAAAGGGGCAAATAAGGGAGATGGGTCCTACTGATAAGGTTGTCAGCTCCTACTTAGCTAAAGTTACCCCTATAGCGGAGCCGAGTTATAACTTGGAGCAATCCGATACAAACTTGATAAATCCTTTTTTTAAGCTAGCTAAAATTCAAGTAAAGGCTTTAGGTAAAGATAAAAAGGGCCTTATTACAGTTGATACTCCAATTTTAATCGATTTAGAATTTAACTGCCACTTAACGGAGGGACTAATTGAGCTAAATATGCGCCTTTTTACAGCGAAAAAGCAATGGGTTTTTGATTTAGGTTCTCCTTTTGTTAAGGCAAAAAGGGGGACTTTAGCATTCCGGAGTGTCATACCGGCTAATCTTCTTAATGATATAAAATACTCTGTGTCTATATTGATTTTTAGTAAAACTGGCGAATGCCTAGGCACCTTTGAGGAATGTATTTCATTTAAAGTTGAAGACTTTAGAGAAGGTATAGATTATATTGGTGACTGGTCAGGTATTATCCGTCCTAAAATAGATATGTCGTTATCTATTAACGAAATCGTTACAGAAAACCCTTAAATTAAAATGAATTTATGCTTTTTTTATAATTAGAACTAAAGAGGTTTATATCGCTCCATTCCTGGCTTAAAACCGAATCATAAGCGCCACAAACTACATGCTTAATTTTTTATTTAAACTTGTAGATCCGTCGTTATAGGCTATCACTGGTCGTGTCTTTTTTATAATATATAATAAATTTATTTTAAAAAGATATAAATCACTAGATGAAATTTGTTTGATTGCATTCCCTCCCCTTTGAACTGGTTGTTTTTGATAAAAGTTAATCTTTACAAATCATTCAATTAAATAAACTACTTTTTATATAAAAATATGGCAACTGCTGTGTTGGATTTGGATTTTAAAAGATTGCCTTTTGATATTTCAAATCTTAGTCATTACACTAAGGCCCTGCTTCTTGTTCGGTATAATAAAGTTCCGGTTGGCCAACTAACAATTCCTGTCACTGATGGGCGCATAATAATAAGTGAACATTATATAAGTCTGCTTAAAGCGGTTGGTCCCGCCTTACAGGAAAATAAAATCAATGAGTATTTAGGATGGAATGAGCGTAATGTGATTAATTATGTTCAACCAAGCGTTACTGTTGCGGTCTGCACCCGTGACAGGCCTGAAGACTTGCGCCGTTGTTTGGATGCTTTAATGCAATTACCGAATGATGGACAGGAGTATATTGTAATAGATAATTGCTCATCCACGGATGAAACACGTAATCTGGTTCAAAAGTACAAGGCAGTCAGGTATATCTATGAAGGAAAACCTGGGCTTAATAATGCCCGGAATCGGGCATTGTTGGAGGCACGCCATGAAATAGTAGCCTTTACGGACGATGATGCTATTCCTGATACTGGTTGGTTACAAGCTTTACTGTTAAACTTTAACAATCCGCTGGTTATGGGGGTTACTGGTTTAACGATGCCTTTAGAGCTGGAAACCGCAGCTCAGGAACTGTTTGAAAGGTATAGCCCCTTCGGAAAGGGGTTCCGAAGGGTGGTGCACTCAGCCACCTTACATAATCCAATAGCCACCGGCAAAGTGGGAGCTGGGGCAAATATGGCCTTGCGACGAAATGTCCAGTTTGAAGTAGGGTTTTTCGATGAAGCATTGGATGCGGGTACCCCTACTCATTCGGGGGGAGATCATGAAATGTTTGCCCGAATTTTAGTTTCCGGTTACCGAATTGTATATGACCCCTGTGCCTTGAATTGGCATCGTCACCGAAGGACAACTGAAGAATTACGGCAAACCTTGTATGGCTATGGCGTTGGAGTCTACGCCTTGCTTACGAAGCATATACTCCTAGAGCGGGAGTTTAGCGCCCTTAAAATTGCCTTTAGCTGGTTTAAGCACGATCAGCTTCCAGCCCTCTACCGGTCGCTTTTACGGCGTCCAGGACACGTGGCTACGGATTTGATTTTAGCCGAACTCAGAGGTTGCCTGGTAGGAATCGGTGCCTACTTCACTTCTCGAAAAAGAGCCGCACGTTCTAAAAGCTTATAAATGAAATATGAAACTAATAAGTGTCATTATACCTACCCATAATCGTAAAAGCGCACTGTTAAAAACGTTAACCGCACTTACTGCGCAAACCTTCCCATTAAACAATTTTGAAGTTATAGTAGTGGCTGATGGGTGTAATGATGGAACTACTGAAATGCTTGAGGGTTTAGATTCTCCTTTAGGATTAACAATAATTGAACAAGTAGGTAATGGCGCCGCCTCAGCCAGGAACAGCGGCGCCTCAAAGGCAACCGGAAGCTTTCTTTTATTTTTAGATGATGACATAGAAGCCTCCCCTCATTTACTCGAGGCTCACGTGTTGCAACTTCAGCGAAACCCTAAACGGGTAGTCATTGGTTACCTTCCCACTATTTTGGAAGGGCAGAAAGGCATTTTCCGGACAAAACTTCGGGAATGGTGGGAAGACATGTTTATTAAAATGAACCAGCAAGGGTACCGGTTTAGTTTTCGGGATCTACTTAGTGGTAATTTTTCATTATCAGCAAAACTGTTTAAGGAAATAGGCGGATTCAATATTAATTTTAAATGTCAGGAAGATTACGAACTAGGGCTTCGCTTGATTCAAGCTGGGGCAAGTTTTACTTTTGCTCCGCAGGCGCTTGGTTATCATCATGAAATAACCAACCTGGATCGGTCATTACAACGGAAATATCAGGAAGGCAAAGCAGCCGTTCAGTTCGCGAAAGAATATCCTTCTATTATTTATGCACTCCCTATTATAAGTCAATTTAATAGTTGGTATGGACGAACCTATTTGAAACAGCTTAAATATATTTTTAAATGGCCTTCCATAACAGATTCATTGGCACGTTGGTTAAGACAATATTTAAATATACTAGAGTGGCTCCGTATGCGGGGTTCTTGGCAAAGGCTTCTAGATAAGCTTATGGCGTACTGGTATTTAAGAGGAGTTGCTGATGCTAGTGGTAATAACGAAATGTTGTTGACTATATTAAAGGATGCGAAGGCTAATGAAGGTCAGGGCCCTTTCCCATTGCCTTTTATTTTGGATATCAAAAATGGAATAGACAAAGCTGAAATAGAGTTAGACAAGTATCAGCCGGTAAGTTTGACAATTAAATATGGCGACTACTCCATTGGTTATGTGGATCCCAAATTTGGATTTGAAAACTTACGCGGGGGACATTTACGAACAATATTAGCTAAGAGCTTTGCTGATTCTTTGGCTCATGCTTTAACCCTTGATAAATAGCCGATTGCCGATTCCGCTTCTGCTCATAAATAAGGTTTAAAAACAAACTTACTATATTAGTGAATTAAATTTGTTTTAGGCTGCCTATAAAGGTCCATAATCTTTCAATAGATGAGCTTTGTGGAGTTACTTGGTGCCTTGGAGTATTAATAAGTCATAATGAAGATATCCCCCCCCCCCCATTATTAGCAATACTAGGTGGTATTGAATTGTGAAGCTTAAATTTAAAAATAGATAGCAGATTATATTTTTAACTGTGCGCACCGGACTGCCTGTAATTTGCCATTCAATTGGTGTTTGTTATAGCTTAAACTAAAAAGCTGTGTTGATAAATTATTTATATAATTAGAAGTTAAGTCAAAATACCATGACCATGGATAAAACTCAGTTTGCGGTTATAGAGATCACTTCTCCTATTGAGGATCTTAATATTTCCTTGAAGATAGAACGCCTTTATGGCCAGGTTCAAATGGTAGGCAAAAAACTGGGGTATGTTGAGCTTCCAGTATTTGATGGTCTGGTAACTGGCTGGGTATTGAAAGATGCCATTGCTGCTCAGCTCGCGTGGCAAATTCTTGGTGTTTATTTTGAAAATACTGTTTATAAGAATGGCTTTGGTGATAACAATAAAAACTCAACAAATTTAAATTTAGAATACCATGACCAGATTGGCTGGGAAACTTTTATTCAGCAAATTTGGGGTAACAAAACTACTAACGCTAATGTTCCACTATTTACAAAAGCCTTAAAAAAATCAAAAAGGCTTATGAAAATGTTATTCCGGAAAAAGGTTTCAGTTGTAGTTGTTGAAGTGAGCGATACTTTACCTGATATAAGGGTAGAGAGCCAATTTCTTGAAGTTATTTATAAGGTAGGAGGCATTACGGCAGGGATAGTAAATGTGCCGGCTACGGATGGAATAGTGAAGGCACATGAGTTACGGGCAGCCATTATGGCGTCTGGTAGTTTTGAGTTTTGCCAGGTTTGTGTGCGGGAGGCAATTGTTGGCTGGCCTTTAAATGAAAACGGGTCCATTAGGGAACGTTTAGCCCAGGCGGCAACACAACTTTCTAAAGTTAAAAAAGAGGCAGAACCGTTTAACAGGCTAGCTGTCTTGGGCCTGAGTGTAGTTACTGCCAATACCGTGTTGTTGGGGCATCGCTCCGGAGGCCCAGGGTTCAGTACGTCCCGGCGAGCTGCTTTACCTGCTGCCGTCGCTAAGGATATTCTGGAAATGGCCCAAGGAGCAGCAGAGCCGGTTCTGCAGGTACCGGCAGCCGGTGAGCAGCCTGATCGTGTATTGTATGTGCCGGAACTGCTAGATTTTTCTGAACATTCTATCGGGATACCGCCAAGCAAACAGGCAGCTGAAAAAAGAGCAGCGATATATGGCCGCCACTTTTTTGAAACATTATTTTCTAAAAACTCCGATCCCTGGAAATATACGCATCCGTATGAGCAAACTAAATACGAATTTACGCTATCCTTACTGCCACCGGGGCAAATAAAAAATGCCTTAGAACTTGCTAGTGCTGAAGGTCATTTCACGGTACAATTAGCTCCCAAAGTTACTAATCTAGTCGCGGCCGATATTTCAAAGGTTGCTTTGGAGCGGACAGCCGAACGTTGTAAAGACTATAACCATATTCGTTATCAGCAACTGGATATTGTTAAGGATGAACTATCCGGAAACTTTGACCTGATCGTGTGCAGTGAGGTATTATACTACGTAGGAGGGGTAGCAGAACTTGAAACGGTGGCGGAAAAGTTTGCGGCTGCTCTTGCCCCGGATGGATATCTTTTAATGGCTCATGCTCACCAAATAGTAGATGAGCCTGATAAGCCGGGATTTGATTGGGAATTACAATTTGGCGCAAAAGTTATTGGAGATACCTTCAGTAGTATGCCATCTCTGCACTTAATCAAAGAAATTAGAACCCCTTTATATCGGGTTCAGCTTTTCCAAAACAAACAGGAAAGCGATTCTTTGCTTAATCCGGCTGCTACCCCAGTCATTCGCTTGCTTGACCAACCCACTCCGGTTCCTCCAGCCGTAGAGGCTTCGGTGCGGTGGAATGGAGGCACCCCATCTGCTCCTACCGTAGAGAAGAACATTAATAGCCGGTCTTTACCCATTCTTATGTACCACCGGGTGGCACCAACCGGAAGTGACAGTTTAACCCAATATCGGGTTTCGCCAACGATGTTTGAGGAACAATTAACGTATCTGCGGGATAGTGGTTTCTATAGTGCCTCCTTAGATGATTGGAGCACCGCCATGTTAACTCGCCAGCCGTTACCAGGCAGGGCCATTATAATTACTTTTGATGATGGGTATCTAGATTTTTATCAATATGCTTGGCCATTATTAAAAAAATATGGTTTTACTGCTACTGTGTTTCTGGTTGCAGAACAAGTAGGAAAAACTAACGCCTGGGATCACCTGTACGGGGAAGAACTGCCCCTGATGGATTGGGAGAAGGTATTAGAACTTCAGAAAGAAGGAGTGGCTTTTGGTTCTCATACCGTATCGCATCGCCTACTCACCAGTTTGTCACCCACGGATATTGCACTAGAGGCAGCTAGATCCAGAAAAATAATTCAGGGAGCGTTGAAGGTCCCAGTTAAGGCAATTGCCTATCCTTACGGTGATACCGATCCAGTTGTGGAGCACCTCAGTGGCGCCTGCGGTTATACAGTAGGATTATCCTGTAAACCTGGGTTGAGCAATATGCTGGATAACCCTTTAAGCCTTCCGCGCATTGAAGTAAAAGGCTCTTATTCCTTACAAGATTTTATTGCGAAACTTAGTACATAAAGTTGCTCATGTAAAAAGCTTGCAAATCGTAATTAGGCAGAAAAAATATATGATTTAAAAGAACCTAGGAATGATAAGGGTTTAATCTTTCCTGATTTGCTGTACAGCCACGTTAAGTACTTTGCGCTGCAGCATCAAGACTTTGGAGTACTGCTCAGACTCCTTCCCCTTCGAGTTCTTTCAGGTTGAGCATCACTCCTTGGTAGATGAAACCCTTATTTCTCTTTCGCAAGCAGACACTTGCAGTGAAAATGCGTCAGATGTCGAAAGAAATTATCTGCGGGCTCTTTTGGCAACCACATATATTTGTGCGCTAAGCGTTGAGGGGGTTGGCAGTACTACCTCCAGTAGACACATCCAAGTAGGCGAGATAGCGGTAAATAGTGGCCCGGCCCACGCCGAGCAATTGTCCAATCTCAGCGACCGTCTTATCCTGCTGCAGATAGAGCGTTTTAGCTGCTTGGGCTTTCGATAGGGCCGTCTTGGATAACCCTTTGGGCCGGCCCCCTTGCCGGCCCCGTGCCCGTGCCGCTATTAGCCCGGCTTTAGTACGCTCACGAATAATGTCGCGCTCAAACTCGGCCAGCGA
>Ga0210040_10009752_pt1 | contig 11125 bp, 11 predicted proteins | sample CryGeyCG12114_NA_FD_185462 | JGI IMG/M metagenome (GOLD analysis project Ga0210040, IMG submission 185462) | Groundwater microbial communities from aquifer - Crystal Geyser CG19_WC_8/21/14_NA (SPAdes) (version 2) | ecosystem: Environmental > Aquatic > Deep subsurface > Groundwater | place: USA... | reverse complement strand
AAAAATAAAAAAACAGAGGAAAACAGGTTTTTCATGCGTACTAACTAAATTATTGACTTTATTTATTAAAACGGATTAAATGCTTAACTAATGTGGTTCCCCAAAAAGTTTCCAGCATATCTTCTTAGTCTATATTTTTAGGTATGGCAATTATTGCACCAATTTAATTGCAATAATAAAAATATTTTGGATAATACGAAGATATTGAAAAGTTGCCTAGTTAAACATAATTGCCAATAATACCTGTTCTATGAAAATTTATTTAGTTTTAAAGATATTTGATCAAATTATTGAAGCAAGTATTTTAAGGTTCTAGGAAGTATCATAAGTTCTAGGAAGGATTAGCAAGCTTATTCAGATGACCATTGCTGCGGGGTGGTACACTAAGTGCTGGTTCCTCTTTCATACGCTGCATAACAGAGGTAATGCTACCAACCACCCCCGAAATATCAGCCAAATCGGTAGGAATAATCATGGTATTATTGGTTTTTGCCAGCTTACCAAATTCGTTGAGGTATTGTTCGGCTACGCGTAAGTTAACAGCATTCATACCACCTTCGGCGTTAATAGCAGAGGCAATTTCCCGGATGCCTTGGGCTGTGGCCGAGGCAATGCGCTCTATTTCGGCAGCCCGGCCTTCGGCTTCGTTAATGCGGCGTTGCTTTTCACCTTCCGATACAGCAATCATTTGCGATTTTTCGCCTTCAGCCCGGTTTATCCTGGCTTGTTTATCTCCTTCCGATTCCGCAATAATGGCTCTTTTTTCCCGTTCGGCCCGCATTTGCTTTTCCATGGCATCGCGAATGGTAGCTGGCGGATTAATATTTTTAACTTCGTAGCGGGTTACTTTTACGCCCCAAGGGTCGCTGGCAATATCTACGGCGTTTACAATAGAGGCATTAATGGTTTCGCGTTCTTCGAAGGTACGGTCTAATTCTAATTTACCAACCACGCTACGCATGGTAGTTTGGGCAATTTGAATGGCCGCAAAACGGTAATTATCAATGCCATAAGAAGATTTGGCTGGGTCAACTACCTGCAGGTACAGAATGCCGTCTACTTCTACAGCAATATTATCGCGGGTAATACAATTTTGGGGCGGCACATCAATGGCCTGTTCTTTTAATGTATGGCGGTAAACAATTTTATCGATAAACGGAATAAGAACATGGAAACCCGGTTCCAGGCTGGCGTGAAACTTACCCAGGCGCTCCACAATAAAAACAGAGCGCTGCGGCACCACTTTTAGGGCCGATATAAAAAGAAATACAATAAAAACGGCCAAGCCGACTAATATGATGGAGGAAGTCATAATAAAATTAAATAATAGGTTCTACATATAATACAATGCTGTCTTTGGACACAATCCGGACAACTTCGCCGGGTGGCACCGGCACATTGGCTTTGGCTCGCCAGTTGGTGCCCCGGAACAGCACGCGGCCACCAACCATACCCGGGGCAATGGCTTCGCTAACCGTACACGTATGGCCAATAAATTCGCGGGTTAATTCATTTTCGGTTGAAATCGCTAAAAAAGCATCGTTTTTATTTTGAATTAAATAACGCCGTAATAAGGCCAAGCTTATTACTGAGGTTACCATAAATACTATTAACTGGCTATTGAAACCAATATGAAAAGATAAATAAGTAAGGGCCGTTAACCAGGCACCAACACCAAAAAATAGGATTATCAGGCCCGGTAGGGCCAATTCGGCTAACAATAATATCAAGCCGAGTATAAACCAAATAATGGCCGGATTTTGAAGAAACTGCAGCATAGTTTTAAGTAATTACTTATAAATATACACATTTTTTCGGGTATTATTTTATATATAGTAATATATTTTAATTGACCGAGCAATTAAAAACTGGGTTAATCTTTGATTTGCAGTTCCAGTATTTGTTCTGTTTTATCGGTTACTTTAAACCTATTATCCAACCTATGGCCAATTATCCAAACAATTGATTTATCAGAAGTTAAAACCCAAATCCGGGATTTAAGATTTACCGGTATTTTTTCGTTAATAAAAAAATCACTTAACTTCTTCTTACCATTCATGCCTAAGGGTACAAACCAATCACCTTCTTTCCAGGGACGTATTTTTAACGGAAACTGTAGCAGGTTTAAATCTAAAGCCGCTATTTTCCGGCTGCGAGGTAACGCGTAACCAGTGGCCGCTTGCCGACGAATTTGCAGGTGAAGATCTTCAATAGTAAATTCCTGATCCGATTCGTTTATTTCGAAAGAACCAAAAGCGCGTAAATCTTTGGCCGTAATAACCAGTTGGTCACGATCTTTTACGAGCACGTGGGTAGCCGATTCGAACGTTTTACCGGAGGAAGCGTCAAAAGCTTCTACGACTGTTCCCACCACCTCGTAGTTAAAATTAAAATCCCGAAGTAGCTCAAACAACACTACCGGTAAAGCCGTAGCGGTTCGTAAGGGTGTTAAATCAATGTAAATAGTACTGCCTTCAACCCGAAAAGCCTTTTCTTTTATTTGGTTGATATATTGATTATATATCTGCTCGGCGCCCTGAATTTTTTGAATGGTTTGCCCCATGGTTTTTTCCAGGCTCGGATTAATTTGCTTCAGAACCGGTATTACCTCGTGCCGGATAAGGTTACGCTGGTATTTTGTCGATTCGTTCGAACTGTCTTCGCGCCAGATAAGTTGTTGCTCCGTTACATATTCGTAAATATCATCTTTGGTTAAACAAAGCAGCGGGCGCACTACCCCTCCGTTTTGGGCCGCAATGCCGTGTAAGCCGGCCAGACCAGTGCCTTTGGTCAGGTTAAGCAATACTGTTTCAGTAGCATCGTTCTGATGGTGGGCCGTGGCAATATAACTGTAGTCTAGTTGTTGCCGCAGTTGTTCAAACCAATTATAGCGTAAATAACGAGCCGCCATTTGGATGGATATTTTTTCTCGCTGGGCAAATTCCAAGGTTTGGAAAGATTCTCCGTAAAATGGAACATTGTGTTTTTTGGCTAGTTTTTTGACGAATAATTCATCGGCATCCGATTCTTCGGCGCGCAAACCAAAATTAGCGTGGGCCAGGCAGAAAGGCTGGTTTAATTTGTGTAATATATCGCACAGCACCACCGAGTCGATGCCGCCGCTAACGGTGGCAATTATTTTATCGTCGGGATTAAAAAGCGTTTGGGCTTGAACAAAAGCTAAAACTTTATTTATCATGAGCATACAACGACTAATATTTCGTAATTTTGCGCAATTATTCTATTTCTGAATGAAAAGAACAAAAGTATTTTTTTCTCTTCTCTTTTTACTTTTATCGGCAGTAGCCGTTCGGGCGCAGGATAAAATAGAAATTCTGCCCGGTGTTGGATCTTTGGAAAGAGGTGAAAAAAATGGCGTGGAATATTTACGCTTGCTACAGAATGTGCAGTTAAAGCAAAAAGACACTTACCTGTACTGCGATTCGGCCCACTTTTACCGCGAGCGAAACTACGTTGATATTTTCAGCAATGTGCGGGTGGTGCAAAACACCTTAACCATTACCAGCAGCACGGCCACCTACGATGGCAACGGCCAGATAGCTACTTTTAAAGGTGGCGTAGTTTTGCACGATGAAAAAATAACCCTGAATACGCCTTCGCTTATTTATAACATGAGTACCCGCATTGGCCGCTATACCGAAGGCGGCACCATTGTGGAAACCGAAAATACCCTAACAAGCCAGTTTGGCAATTATAACGTTGATTCCAAGCTGTTGTCCTTTCGGGGTAATGTTCATTTAATAGGCAAAGAAGCCGATATTCAATCGGATACTTTGCAATATAATACCGTTAACAAAATAGTTTATTTTGTAGCGCCCACCCGCATTAAAAACCAACAGCAAAATTTATTGGCCAAAGGCGGCTTCCACAATACTGTAACCGGCGAATCGCAATTTCTGGAATCGCAGGCCGAAACGCCCGAATATACCATTTCGGGCAAAGTACTGCGTTACGACCGGGCGAAAAAATATTTACAAGCTACCGGCAACGTTAAAATGTCGTCGAAAGACCAGAAGAACAAAGTTATTATTACGGGGCAGGTAGTACAGCACTGGGAAAGTTTAGGTAAATCAAAAGTATCGGGTAGCCCGGTGATGCGTTCGCTGGTATCGAACGATACGCTTTACGTTTCGGCCGATACGCTGGTAGCTATCGATTACAAAGATCCAAAGAAGAAAGACTTTTTGTATGCTTACTACGGCGTGCAAATTTTTAAAACCGATTTACAAGGTAAATGCGATTCGTTGAGTTATAACCTTACCGATTCGTTGATGATGATGAATTATAATCCGATTTTGTGGAGCAATAACAGCCAGTTGGTTTCGGACCGGATGCACATGCAAATGAAAAACAAGACTATAGACCGGATGTATATGTATAACAATGCTTTTATTGTTTCGCAGGATACGCTCACGAACTTAAACCAAATTAAAGGCCGCGACATGACCGCTTTTTTTGAAGCCGGCAAAATGAGGCGGGTAGACGTGAACGGGAACGGCGAAAGTATTTATTTTGTTCTGGAAGGCGATTCGGTAATGACCGGCATGAATAAAATTGTTTGCAGCGACATGGTGATGAAATTTAAAGAGCAAAAACTGCAAACCATTTCGTTCCTGACCAATCCGGACGGCAGTTTAATTCCGCCGCACGAGCTGAAGGAACCAGATAAACGGTTAAAAGGTTTTAGCTGGCGCATCGACGAAAAGCCGACTAAAAAACAAGTACTGGCGAAACGGACGAAAAAACCAGTTAAACCGGCTAAGCAAGCAATTATGGCTCAGGCCAATACCAGTAATAACGAGCCGCCCGCCAAGCCGGCACCCCGACCGGCTAAGGTCAGGAAAAAGTAATTTAATCTTATAACAATAGCTAACTCCTGCTACCGTTAAGTAGCTTGGATATGGAAAGAAATATTCCTAATTTTGCGCCCGCATGAACTATTTATTTAAAATATTAACCCTCTGTATTTTCTGTACGCTTTTATTGAGCGCCTGTAGCGATTACAATAAAATATTAAAGAGCGATAACGTAGACAAAAAATACCAAGCCGCTTTAGAATATTTCGAAAAGAAAGACTATTACCGGGCTGGAGTACTACTGGAAGAAGTAAGACCCGTGCTGGCGGGCCGGGTAGAAGCCGAGAAAGTAGCTTTTTTATATGCGTATACTCAGTATTACGAAAGGCTGTATTTAACCAGTGCCGAGTTGTTCCGTAATTTTTTCGAAACGTATGGCCGGAGCCCGTTTGCCGAAGAAAGCTTGTTTATGCATACCAAATCCCTTTACTACGATTCACCGGATTTTAATCTGGATCAGTCTAGCACCCAAACGGCCATTGTTTCAATCCAGGAATTTCTGAATCGTTACCCCGAAAGCAAATACAAGGAAGAAGCCACTAAAATGTACGATGAATTGGCGTCCAAACTGGAACGTAAAGCTTTCGAAAGTGCTAAGCTGTATAGCCAGATGCGCTATTACCAGGCAGGCGTAACGGCTTTTACTACTTTTCAACGCGAGTATCCGTCGTCTAACTACAACGAAGAAGCGGCTTATTTAAAAATTGTATCGCAATTTAGCTTGGCTGAAGAAAGTGTGCCGGAAAAACAGCGGGAACGTTATTTCGATACAATTGGTTTTTATCAGGCTTTTGTAGATAAATATCCCAAGAGTAAATATTTACGTAGTGCCGAAGCAATTTATGATAAAAGCACGAAACAACTCGAACGCTTAAAAAGTACCAATACTGCTAAAATAGAATAAGTTATTTATTAAATTGCTCGAGGTTTGATTGTGAGTTGTTAGACATTAACTTTTTATTCCTAATTTCTAATAACTAACAACTGATAACTAACTATTCAAACTTATTACTTAAAACTAAGAACTTAAAACTTAAAAATATGGCACAAGTACCTGCATCTATTGTTACCCGTAACATGGCCGATTTAGCTAAAGACACCGGCAACGTGTACGAATCAGTATCTATTATTTCGAAACGGGCAAACCAGATTTCGGTAAAAATTAAAGAAGAATTAAACTCTAAACTGGCCGAGTTTGCTACCACCGTCGATAACCTCGAAGAAGTATTTGAAAACCGGGAGCAAATAGAAATTTCTAAATATTACGAACGCTTGCCTAAGCCTACCAATCTGGCCGTAGAAGAATTTCTGGAAGACAAGATTTTCTACCGCATGCCAGACGAGGAAGAGGCAGAATAAGTAAGCTCATGCTTCGGCAAAAAAGAATTATTCTGGGCGTTTGCGGGAGTATAGCGGCTTACAAAGCCGCGCTTTTAACCCGCTTACTCATAAAAGCAGAGGCGGAGGTACAAGTTATTCTTACCGCCTCTGCTTCTGCTTTTATTACGCCCTTAACCCTAAGTACGCTATCTAAAAAGCCAGTATTAACTAATTTTACCAAGAACGATGAAACCGGGGAGTGGCACAACCACGTTGCATTGGGGCTTTGGGCCGATGCCTTGGTAATTGCTCCGGCTAGTGCCAATACCTTGGCTAAACTGGCCAATGGTTTCTGCGATAATCTTTTATCAGCGGTTTATTTATCGGCGCGCTGCCCGGTATTTTTAGCACCCGCTATGGATTTAGATATGTATGCGCACCCGGCGGTAGTAGCTAACAGGAACAAATTAACTTCTTACGGCAACACGCTGTTGCAAGCCGGCTACGGCGAATTGGCCAGCGGTTTGGTGGGTACCGGGCGGATGGCCGAACCCGAAGAAATAATGCAAGCCCTTCAGCAGTATTTTATCTCCAGCTCCCAAAAACTTGCTTAAAAACAAAAAAGTTTTATTAACGGCGGGGCCTACCTACGAACCCATCGATCCGGTTCGATTTATTGGTAACCATTCCACGGGCAAAATGGGTTATGCGCTGGCCGAATGTTTTGCCGAATCAGGTGCCCTGGTATATTTAGTGAGCGGCCCTACTACTCAGCAAGCGCGCCATCCGGCTATTCAGGTATTTCGGGTTACTACTGCCGACGACATGTACGCGCAGGTAAAGGAATTAGCCGAGGCCGCCGATATTCTGGTTTTTGCTGCCGCTGTAGCCGATTACAAGCCTAAGATTGTTTCGGAGGTGAAAATGAAAAAAAAGGAAGACAGTTTTACCTTAGAATTAGTTAAAAACGTGGACATTGCTAAAAACATTGGGCAAAATAAGAAAACCGGGCAGTTTACCGTAGGCTTTGCCTTAGAAACCGATAATGAAATTGCGCACGCGCAGGCGAAGCTGGAAACTAAAAACCTGGATATGATCGTTTTAAATTCGTTGCAGGATGCCGGCGCCGGTTTCCGGCACGATACGAATAAAATAACCATTATTCAAAAAGATAAAATTATTACCTTCGGGTTAAAGCCTAAAACCGAAGTAGCCCGGGATATTGTTCAGTTTATAGCCAACACCATTCATGTATAAATATATAACTTGTATTATTATGGGTCTGCTGGGTTACTTGCCCTTGCGAGCCCAGGAGTTGCAATGCGATGTGGTAGTTAACGGCGAGCAGGTACAAATAACCGATCGGCGCATCTTAACCGATTTACGGAATGCGGTGTCGAATTTTATGAATAACCAGCGCTGGACTAATGACACTTACAAACCCGAAGAACGCATCAAGTGCCGCATGCTTATTACCCTTATTGAGGTGCCCCAAATTGGTACTTACAAAGCTATTGCGCAAGTAGTAGTGAGCCGGCCCGTTTACGGTACTGGTTACGAAACACCTTTAGTTTCGCTCGTAGATAAAAGCTGGGCTTTTGATTACACTGAGGCCCAACCACTGCAATTTTCCGAAAATACTTTTACTTCCAGTTTGGCCTCCTTACTGTCTTTTTATGCTTATGCCATTATTGGTATGGATCGCGATAGTTTTACCCGGTTAGGAGGCTCTCCTTTTTACGACCGGGCGCTGCAAATCCAAAATAATGCTTCGTCGCAAGCGCCTAACCCAGCCGGCTGGGCTGCCGGCGACGATACGCGCAGCCGCTACTGGATACTAAATAACCTGCAAGATCCGCAGATGCAAGGCTATCGCGAAGCGCAGTATTTATATTACCGCCAGGGCATGGATATTTTTATTCAGCAACCGGAGGAAGCCCGTAAAAACATATTGCAGGCAGTTAAAAATATTCAGGGAATAACCCAGATTAGACCGGGTGCGGCTATTTTGCGTTCTTTCTTCGAAACCAAAGCCGATGAACTGGTATCGGTATTTAAAGGCGCTAACCCGCCCGAAAAGCAAGCGGTTTATACCATGCTCTCCCAAATAGACCCTACTAATATTGCCAAATACCAGGTTATTATGCAGCGCTGATTTAAAAAATTATGAATTAGAAATTATGAATTAAAAATTATGGTTCTATAAATAATAGGCCTAAACAATCCCTAACTTTAGGCTCTGTTGAGACTTGGGTATATTTTGAGAGTTTATTCCAGTGGTTAATTTCTCATAGCCCAATTTTTTCATTCATAATTTCTAATTCATAATTTAGTTCAGTGGGCAAACGGCAGGTTAGAATATTCCGCAAAGATTTATTCCTAAAAAAATCAGAAATCCAAGGGCAGGATGCCCACGTAATCTTATCGGATCAGGTGGTGCATCATGGGCAAATTTTGTCGGTAACGGAGCAGCACCTCCGGTTACGGAATCCCAGAGCTAAAGAAATGCAACTGGAACTAGCCGCTGTCCAGGAAATCGTATACGATAAAGAAACTGACTATTAATTCATGCTTATTGACCTGAAAATAAAGAATTACGCCCTGATTGAACGGCTGGAGATGCAACCTTCGCCCTTGCTCAATATTATTACCGGCGAAACCGGGGCGGGTAAGTCCATTATGCTGGGGGCGATCGGGCTGTTGCTGGGTAATCGGGCCGATACCAAAATATTATTTAATAATGCCGAGAAATGTGTCATAGAAGGCGTTTTTGATATTGCCGAATATAACCTCGAAACTCTTTTTACGGAAGAAGACATAGATTTTGATAAAACCTGTATTCTGCGTCGCGAAATTACGCCGGCCGGTAAATCGCGGGCTTTTGTAAACGATACACCGGTAACGCTCGATACCATTAAACTGCTGGGTTCTAAATTAATGGATATTCACTCGCAGCACGATACTTTGCTGCTGGGCGATACCGCTTACCAGCTAAATTTAATCGATTTATACGCCGCCAATGCCGGGTTAAAAAATCAGTACGGCGAAATATTTCGGCGCTACCGGAAGCTGGAATCGGATTACAAAAAAATGGAAGCGCAGTTGGCCCAATCGCAGAAAGAGCTGGATTACAACAGCTTTTTGCTGAACGAATTAGCCGAAGCGAAATTATTGCCCGACGAGCAGGAAGAACTGGAAGACCAGCTGAAGCAGTTGGAGCACGCCGAGGAAATTAAATTAAAACTCAGCCAGGTAATTCAGTATTTATCGGAGTCGGAGTACAGTGTGCTGACGGGTATGAAAGACGGCACGTACCTGATGGGGCAACTAACCGAATATGGCGAGCACTATAAAACCTTGAAAGAGCGACTGGATAGCTGCGTGATTGAACTAAACGATATTGTAGGAGAAATAGAAGACGCCGAACGAAAGACCGAAGCCGACCCTGAAAAAGCCGAGCAAGTACAAGAGCGCCTGAACGTTATTTATACCCTGCAGCGCAAGCACCAGGCCCGCAACAACGAAGAGCTATTAGCGATTCAGGCCGAGTTAGAAGAAAAAGTGAGTAGTGTACAAACTTTAGACGAAGGTTTGGCCGGCACTAAATTAGAAATGGAAGCGGCCTTTAACCAGGTGCAGGAACTGGCCATCAAATTATCGGAAAGTCGCCAGGCTGTTTTCCGGAAGTTCGAAAATGAGTTACATACTTTGCTCGCCGATTTAGGAATGCCCAATGCGCGTTTGGTTATCCAACACAACACGAGTGCGCCTACAGCTACCGGCACCGATGTAATTAGTATTTTGTTTAGTGCTAACAAAGGCGCGGCACCGCAAACCTTAAGCAAAGCGGCTTCGGGCGGTGAGTTTTCGCGCTTAATGTTGTGCGTGAAATATTTGTTAGCCGATAAAACCGCTTTGCCAACTATTATTTTCGATGAAATTGATACCGGTATTTCGGGCGAAGTTGCCGTGAAGGTAGGGAAAATGATGCAGCAAATGGCTAAGAAACACCAGTTGGTGGCTATTTCGCACTTACCCCAAATGGCAGCCCAAGGCGACGCGCATTATTTTGTTTATAAAGACGATCGATCGGACCGGACCATTAGCCGCATTAAGAAATTATCGGAAGAAGAACGGATCAGGGAAATTGCCCAAATGATTGCCGGCGCCAACCCCAGCGATACCGCATTCCAAAGTGCCCGGGAGTTGCTGGCCCTTTAGTTTTCGTTATTTGTTGTTCGTTAATCGTTGTTCGATGGTAATAGAATGTGTTTTCGAGTGATACAAGCGTGAAATTAAGCTAAATACACCTTCTTATTAATTCTTAATTAAAGAATGCAGGGGGTACATTTTCTGATTTATTAAGTTAATATTTTTCTCATTTGGTAATCTCTTGCTGTCGCCAGCGTCCTCGCTGGTGATTTGTATCTTCCGGCCTCTGGCCGAGGTAGGTTTAATGTTTATTCTGTAGGTTTATAGGCCAGAGGCCTGAGAATAAATAGACACGAGGCGGAGCCTCGCGCCATATAAAATAAGCAATCGCTAGGCACGAAACGTACTTTTGGGTGATAAACGCGTGAAATCAAATTTAAATATTTAGAGAATGCATCTGCTTTAGATATTGGTACATCTTCAGTTTTATTAACGTTGATATACCCACATTCAGCAATGTAAAGCTTAATTGGAAAACTGAAATTAAACTTTTGTGAAATAAATACGCAAATAAATCCTAAGCTTTGTGCATATTTTATAATATTGTGGTTTGGAAAAGTAAATATCGACTAACGAACAACGACTAACAATAAACGAAACAATGGCTTATAACTTACTCAAAGGGAAAAGAGGAATAATTTTCGGAGCTTTAGATGAAAAATCCATTGCTTGGAAAGTCGCGCTAAAAGCAAAAGAAGAAGGTGCCGAATTTGTGC
>Ga0210040_10009750_pt1 | contig 11127 bp, 9 predicted proteins | sample CryGeyCG12114_NA_FD_185462 | JGI IMG/M metagenome (GOLD analysis project Ga0210040, IMG submission 185462) | Groundwater microbial communities from aquifer - Crystal Geyser CG19_WC_8/21/14_NA (SPAdes) (version 2) | ecosystem: Environmental > Aquatic > Deep subsurface > Groundwater | place: USA... | reverse complement strand
CTTCCGTACTACATACCATGTTTCATTCATTCATAATAAAAATGAAACTTACGGTTGAACAGAGTGACCCATCCGGGTAGTCCGCACTTCAGGAAAACATGATCCATTTGAAACCGGTGTGACATTGTGGGCTTCCGTTTCTTCAGGACAAATATTTCGCAAACTTGGCTGACTTTTCCTAGGCCTTCGGATTTCCTCACCCCCTAAACTACTACTAATATTATTATCCCTATCATTATGGTAATCACTATTGCTGCCGCCACTACTATTGAGTATTGAGGACGAAGACGAAGGACTAGACGAAGTACTGGCAGTTCTTCCAGATATATCATTATCACAACTTTCACCGCCCAAAATCATGGGCTCACTTGGCTCTCCCGAATTGTTACTACTAGAGCTGGAGGACGGAGAAGATGACAATAAAATTACTGGGAATTCTGAATGAGATTCTTCATTTTCGTGTGAGGGTTCCAATATTTCCCTAGGCAAAGCCACATTTCCCGCTTGACCGCATAAAAATGGGCAATCGTTTCTTGCTTGTGATCGATGAAAGGCAATAAGCCCCCCTTCACTTTTTTCTTCGGGTATTTTTATTCGTAGGCCACAAGAGTAACATTGGATTTTCTTCATTGCTCGAATGTAATAAAAACCATTACGAGCACAAATTTCTGCCATTTCATCATCGATTTCTCGAGGGAAGGATTCAAATCGACGTTTTTCAAACTTGTAAGGATCGTTGATAAGTTCTGCGATCGATGGTTTAGTTCCAAATTGTTGGGCAGTAAATGATCGGTTTATACTATGAGGATGTCCCTCTAATTGAACGGATTGAAATCTTGCATTCGTTCCCATCTTGTACTTTTTGAATTTTTCTTCACTTAGTTTTGACCTGTACTCACTGCAGGAGAAGATAAAACACTGAAAGTGAACAAATAATCAACTTTTAGCTTCACTTTAGTTCCAATTCAGTCTAAAAAATAAATAGTATATAATTACTATTTATTTTTTGTACTCAATAACAACAAAATGGCTTTAGTTAGTTATAGAGTATCTTATTCTACTATGCCATGCATTTAGTTTCATATGTTTGACCAATTTTATCAGCTTCCACTTACTTTTGTTTGTTTTTTCCGTTGAGCTTGTGGTTTATCGTTTCGAGAGAAGAGATATACAATGTTCAATTCAAATAATTCCACTTAAAATTATCAAGTCTATAGTCCGTATACACAAGACTTTTGTCACGTAGTTAGTTACTGAGTTATTTAAAATAGACTGGACAAAGTGATATGTATTTCAGCTTGCAAGTGATCAAAATTCTGGGAAATCTCTAGACCAACACATAAAAACAAACTTAAAAATTCCCTATATGTATGTGAGAAGGGCCGTCAGTAGCCACGTAGATACATATTTTACACAGGCAGATATAAAAACAGGCTGTGAGCAACCCTCAGAACTACGTTTCACAAAAATGCTTGCATACTTCTCAAATGAACGTTATAGTATCCTTGAGAGCTGTGTACGCATTAAAACATACCAGCAATTTCTATATAGCATCTAACTAAATAGTACAACTGATATATGACTGTGTTGTTGTGAATGAGACCCACAGTCTTAGTCAGTACAGTAGTGATATGTGACTTGTGATGACTACAATTTCATAGTGTAGCTCAGCCTTTTGACTACAATTTGGTTACTAACTAACTACAACTTTTGTATATAGGATGGAAAATCCCTAAAGCTTATTATTATCTTTGGTAACTACCCTGCTAACTTAAGTGCTTGAATATACCATTGGCGTAACGTGTAGTTAGTAGTGGAATATTTTTTACAACCCCATCTTTTACAGCGCATTAGAACCTTAAATTGTAAAATTAAATCGAAAGAATAAAAAAAAATCCGTAGATTTAGCGGTGGGCCCAATGAGGCTCAGAGTAAGCCGTACGCGACGTTATCTTCGGTGATACTGATTGATAATAAAGGAATATGTTGATAACAGGAATATATATGATATGATGTTTCATATTAATGATTACTTAATACAATGAGGAAATAATCACATTGAAGAATAGTTAGTTCATCAAGGTTTGGGAAAAGATGAAACAAGGGTTGTATTACACTTTTTAGGACGGTCGGAATGCAGAATGCAACCCTTACAATATGGAGAGGGTGAGGGGGTGTATCAAACAATCTATAGAGGTAAAAACATACACACACACCATGTGATCTGTTGGAACCAGCCTTTGTTACAAAAAAAACTACAATAACATCAAATAATTGCATTACGACCTAGCTGTTACGTTAACTAGTCCTTGCTAGAAGGTTCGATCGAATCGAAACCTTTGGATAGGCTAGTCACAGAATTTTTAAACTAAGCAAACCAAATTGCTTAAAATTGCTTGCTGACTACAAGGAAAACAGGAAATGACGAAGCCGGAACTGGTTAAACATTTGTAACGCAAATGATTTTTTAGTAAAAACTGCAAATAATAATAAATGTTAATCGAGGATATAGAATACGATTATACTGTGACCCTTATTCACTCAAGGCCCTGCTACTGATTTTTATATTACATTCAGTTAAAGTTCATATGTATATTTTTTAATTTTATTGCACAAAAGTTTGCTGTGTTTGTCTGATAATTCCAAGTACCCAGAAATCGATTGTCGGTGAAATGTCAACAGTCAACTTACCCGCTCTGATGACTCTTTGGCCTAAGAAAAATAAATATAATTATTTTGTATGCAAAGCAATCAGAAAGCAGTAATCTTTTTGCCACTGCCTTACCAAAATAAAGTCGAATTTACTCCTTCGACGTCAAGTTTCTATTTCGAAATCGATCAAATCCTCCGACATTATGCATCGTTACTTATTATGGTATTGATCCCATAGGCCACGCTTTACTGCTGACACACAATAATTTTAACTTGAATGCTATAAATATTTCTAATCGTATGACTAAAAATAAATCAAATTATATCAAACTAAACTAACTTACAAAACACAAATCGAATGCAAATAATAATACGAATAAAAATATGCAAAACAGCGCGTCGAAAAAATTTATGGTTAAACGAATTGTCGTTTAAATTGCAACGAAAAGAAAAACTAATGAATTGGCATGCGCATCAGGCAAAGCTTCCGAAATATAAAAGTCCGACGTCAGATGGCGTCAGACTATGCAGTAGCAACAATAAACGAATTCCACCATGTTGGTTTTTTCGGTCCGACAATTTGAAAAAATTAAAATTGATAATTTAAAATTGACATTTGTAGAATCTCATCCCACAGTTGAATTCACTAGTTATACTTCTGAAAATAAAGCTAAACCAGAGTGAGAGGGAAAGTTTTTTCTTTAAAAAAATTACCGAGTAATGTAAACATGTACCTTTAGGTAGTTTTGCAATTCAATCTCTTTAGCAAGGTATATAGAATAGTATTTGTGTATACAAGTCTTTAGCTACTCATAAAATCTTTGACCTCTATATTTCTTCATTATTAGTTTGTGGTTATTTCGAAGAATTTACATTAAAATCCAATCCAACCTTGTTGAAAAATTTCGTTTCACTATTCTCTGGCAATACCATCACCATACCGTTTAAACGTTTCAGCAACAGCATCTTTCAGATAATGCCCAAAATGTACAGTTTGAAAAAAAAACAAGATCCTTTTCATGTGAAACGGATAAGCTTATTTAGTAAATCCTTTGAGCAAGCAAAAAATTCTTTCACGACTAGTGAATCCCTGACTCAATGGCAAAATAGTCAGCAAAGAATGTATGCCGCTATAAACGTAGTCAAAACGTTTTCAAGTGAGGAATGTTAATCTACCTTAGCATGATAATTCAGTTAGTTTTCTATATTGCAAAGCGAGGGAAATACACTTGATCAATTATATTAGGCGTGTAGTGTATTGAAATAGATGATGGCAAAAAAACTTGTGTTTTCTTACTCGACAATCATCAAATATGGTTCTGTGGCTGACAATACGTGTGCTACATTTACGAGGATACGTGTGTCCACAATGTATTTGCGAGGAATTTTTCTGACAATCGTCACAAAATATTCTTTATAACATAACCTCTATAGTATAAACCCCCAAAATATGTAAATCGATGCAGCCGTTGAGCTTCTCGATAGCAAAACCCGTGAAAAAAGTTTTAACAAGAAGTTAAATGGGGGAAAAGTAGCTACGGCTCTGTATGAAAACTTTTACGTGTTTATTTATGAAAAATCCAAAATTTCTCGATTTGAAGATTTTCCGGATTTTTTGTTCCATTGTAGCTCACGAACGATTAAGTATCGGATGGGAATATTTCATGCGTTATATTTATACTAAATGGTATCGTGTAAGGAATATTTTTAACGCATTTTCAAGAAAATTACTATTGAACACATTGCGAACGTGTATTGCGACATTGCGAGTCAGAATTAGCTTACTTCTCTGACTCATATATTGAGTCACGCTCACACGCATGTGATCCACGAATATATATAAAAAGCTAACGCCATCTATCAGATGAAATTACCACTGAGATTAAAATGTAATACTAAATGGTAATGCTAGCACCTAGTCTACTGTTTTTTCTCGGTGGATTAGTTTCTAACTTTATATTTTGTTCGCTTGACAAAAAAACTGCATGTAACCGGAAACCAAATGAATCAATCTCTTTATTTTGAATGGCATAAAATAGAAGACGTATTTATTGCTTTGGTAAGTGGAAGAGGCTTTTTATAGGGCTACGATGTTGTTTCGATTCGTGAGAGACTCTGGAGCGTTCATAATTTGATCCGGTAAGTTGCACAGAAACAAAATACGGCGGACTTCGATTTTTGACAAAGTAAAATTTTTATGCATGCAGCAACTTATCAGATAGTATTAGATCTACAGATTATAAATAATTAAATTTGCTACATTAAAAAATGCAAAAAATTATTGAAAGAATTATAACATTAGACCATCTATTTTTACGCCACAGTTGTTTATGACGTCTCAATTTCTCCTTCCATAACTGGTTTTGACGAAAAATTGTGGAAGGTTACGTTCACGTAAACCCTCCCAGAACTTCGACTCCTTAAAATTGGTTGACTTACACATGCCAATAATTGTTGTTCGTGGTCAAATCATCTTCACCTACTAACTTAACTCACCATACGCGTCATTTTGCATCCATTGATCACCGTGGATATAAATCTAATAGTTCCCACACGCCATTTAACTTGTGCGTTCTTGGAATATTAATGAATCCAGATTTTTTTTGCCAGCAATCAGCAAACCAATACTCGTCTCGTCGTTCGTCCTGCTGTATAAAAAGAAATGAGCATCAATCTTTTCCTTTAGTTTTTACTTGCAATCTACAAAAATATTGCCAAGAATGGATTATCCGTTCATGAAACATTTGGGGGAACAGACTTCATCTAAGCATGAAAAGTCTGGTTCCAGTTCCAAGTTGAAACGATCATCTTCACTCCTAGAAGTGTCGAAAATATTGCACAGTAAGGGGATGAAAAAGTCTCTTATTTCGAATTCAACCAAAAATTTGGCTGCAGTTCAAGAATCTAATGGTTCATCTTCCAAACAACGTTCAGGGTCGAAAGAAACTTCGACATTGTTGAGAAAAGGGAACAGTGAGAACAGCAAATCATTGTTGCAAGTTATCGATGAAGACGTGTTCGGCCACGATTCTACTTTTCAGTCTCCCTTTGGAATACGTAGGTGTAAGTTTTTAGGCATGCATGTTTTGAATTTGAATTTGAATTTGAATTTATTAATTCACGAAATCCTCAGCAGAGGTCATTACATCGCAAATATTACAACAATACAGAGGTCAAAATTAATGTATACTAAAATTATAGTAACAAAAGTGTCAAAATTAAGATTGTTATGAAATGTTTTATGGTTTTTTCATTTAAACAGGTGTATAGGCAATTTTAACTGTACCAGGTTTATTGGATTGCATTGCCACTGTAGAAAAGAAAAACTGAGTGAGACATATAGTGCTCAGGATTCCACAATTAGTTATGCTCTTTACATTTGCATGTTGAGAGCCTTGAATGACAGTTCTAAAATTGTTTTTTTAGCAATAGAGAAAGTAAATATGAGGAAGGGAAATAGCATGAAAATTAATAGATGGCAATGCAAATTTATATTGGATTATGGCCCGCCATTTCTTTGAAGTTTCTCCTGATTAATCAATCTCAGGTATCTACATGGATCATACTGCTTCAGGAAAATCGCTGAAACTGATTGAAAACTTTATACAAACTGAAGTTCTACCCGATTATGCCAATACACATACCACCGTGGCGCATACTGCTGCTAAAACTACGGCTTTTCGGTTCGAAAAAGTTGCATGATTTCTTGGTTCATTGATTTTATTCGAAAAGTTAAGAAAATAAGTGTCAACATCAACTCAATTATAAAATTATGTTGTGTTTCCAATTTTAGGGAAGAAGCTCGAAAAATTATTCACTCATCTGTAGGTGGAGATGCAGATGACAAAGTGATATTTTGTGGATCTGGAGCAACTGGTGCAGTTCACAAGTTAGTGCATTCTTTGCGATACCAGGATCACATGGAGCCCATTGTTTTCAGTGGACCTTTTGAGCATCACTCCAGCATTCTTCCGTGGCGAGATATTGGAGCAAAAGTAAGGTTCCTAAAAGTCTTTTTTTTTCAAGCTTCATTGTTCACTTGCTCTTCAATATTATTGAATTAAAAAGCTCATATAAGAGGAAACACTATGGAGGCATGTACATACATACATAGTTTACATTAAATTGGCAGCTAAGTTAAACGCTTCAAACCATACAATGCATGTAATGCTATATGCAAGGCTACTTCAGTAAAGAGAAAGCAATAAAAACCAGTTGAGTGCAGAAAATCTCATATTCCCCCACTTGTTTAGATAATTGACATCCCGGAGACCAAATACGGGACACTCGACGTTGACTACTTGCGCAAACAACTAAAGAAGATTACATCCACGAAAATCTACAACGGAAGGGTTCTAATTGGCTGTTTTTCTGTTGGCTCTAATGTGACAGGAGCCCTCACAGACGATGTGGCCGTCACAACGTTGCTACATAAATTCGGAGCATTTGCAGTATTTGATTACGCTGCAGCAGGTCCTCATGTGAAGATAGAGATGAATCCAGAATGCGAAAATGCTGAGCAAACCGCAGCGGCAAGAAAAGATGCCATTTATTTTTCTGGACATAAGTTCATAGGCGGTCCTCAAACAACAGGTAACATGATGTAGTATTTAAATGTTTTTTCATTGCTTTTTTGTGGAAACTTTTTGACTAAAAATTTGTTTTCAGGAGTGCTTATTGCAAAGAAACATGTATTTCTGAACCCATCACCTCATGGAGCCGGTGGTGGTTCAGTTTTTTTCGTGACTCCAGAAAAACATTTTTATGCACAGGTACAATAATTTGCGCTATAATTCAAAGCAATTAGAGTTGTTTTTCTAGTTTTTGAGTAAAAAATGACGTATTGTAGGATGTTGTCGAACGTGAGGAGGGGGGCACTCCAGCCATAATTGAATCAATCCGACTTGGACTAGTTTTTTTGCTCAAAGATCATGTCAGTTCTGCAGAAATTGTGAAAAGGGAGGCCAGTTTTGTAAAGTATGTTGTTGTCTTTTATTTTTGCAAAGTTTGGTTGAAAAACTGGAATTTCCCCCATCAATATGCTATATAAAAACTATGTTCGATTCAGGAATGCTTTGGAATCCTGGTCACGGGAGCGTGAGATCATTATCCTAGGGAACAATTCCAATCCTCGTCTTCCCATTGTTTCTTTCATGATTGAGCATTTGGAAAGTGTACGTTACTTTTGTTTTTATGCATTGGATCTTGTTGTCATTATGTATATTGGCTTCTAATGAGTAGCTTATGGAGTTGTTCAAGGATGTACACTTTTTTCTCGCAGCGATACTACTTGCACCACAATTTTATTGTTGCGTTGTTAAATGACCTTTTTGGAATTCAATGCCGCGGTGGGTGTATGTGTGCGGGCCCGTACGCGCAGATTCTATTGGGCATTGACATGAAAAAAGCATATGAATATGAGCTTGTTCTTGGTCTCGATTCGTAAGTTTACTTTTGTCGTCTTATTGGAATGCTCAGTACAAGAAATAGAGTAATTTTATTAAATTATAACCATTAATTATTTCAAAAAGACTATCAAGGAATTCAAAAGACAAGAAACTGGAAGGCAACCCGGAATTAGGCATTTTCCGTCCAGGATTTGCCCGAGTTTCATTTCCATATCATGCTCCCGAAGAGGAAATTCAATTCGTCATAGATGCAATAAAACTTATTGCACGACATGGTTGGAAGCTTCTGGTTATGTATGATTTCGAGCCAGAAACTGGAAACTTTTATCATAAATACTTTGTAAGGATATATGAACATCTTGTCTTGCTAATCGTGATGAGGTGATAACATGCTAACTTGAAGGAAATTTTTCACAAATTCTAGTCCAAAAAAAGTGGAAGCAAATTACATGATTTCAAAGATTTTATCAGTTCTGTTGAGAAGATAAAAACAAGTTTGCGAGCTCAAAAAAATAGAAAAATGGAGAAAGAAGGCCCTAGTAGCTTTTCGGAATGCATTGAACAGGCGGAAAATCTTATGATGAACATGAAAGCGGTACGTAATAAACGTAACTTTTAACACGTCGCCATATACTACAACTAACTAATTAATGGTAGTGTTCCTAATCATTACGTAGATTAAGTGCATGCTTTCAATTAATCCGTCTCAAATACTATAATCTCATCAACAACGTGCACTTGATCTATGGCGGATCTGCCCTACAATGCAAATGGAGCTTCTTTACACATGCATACATTCCATAATGTTTCGCTCTATTGTATGCGTTAGCAATTTTTAAGCCTGTCACAATTTGGTTGTTTTGTTTAGGTTTTGTTCTACAAAATAATAGTCAAGTCAGCATAGTAAAAAATATGATGAAAGTGTTATGCATGGAGAACAGCATGCATATTATAGTTTTATTATGTAATTGGAATGCTATTGTATTTCAATAAGTCTTATATCGTGCGGAACCGGACTTACAAATTTTATATAAGGGAACTGGTTTGGTTTGTGAAGCAAGTGATTTAGGAATGATTCCTTTTTTATAGATTTCAGCAACCCTGCCTGCGCAAAAAGATGATTTGACAAAAGTCACACTCCCTCAGTACTCATCCCTCCGTTGGTTTCTACTACCTTCGGAAGCATTAGCTTATCTGACCGGAGCAAGGGGTCATCGAAAAATTCAAAGCCCTCGTCCATTTATTGCAAACGCTCCAAAATACAAAGAGTTAAACGAGAAGGATATGATCAAAGGCACTTTATGGAGCGTAGGGAGCATTCCATATGAAAGTTACTATGGTTCTGATTGGAAACTGCCACATTCTTCCAAGCCGAGAAGTTCTCCTAATTCCGTTTCGTTTTCACCCCCGATTACTGATGAAGTGATGCGACGAGGGTCAGGGTCTGATCATGGGTATCAGAGTCAGAGTGATAGTATCTCTGATAATAAAAATATTCGAAGCTCGTTTGAGGACCGCTATTTTGACCATAGTAGTAGTAGTGAAAACTCGGAGGTTTCTGAAGAAGAGGAATCCGAAAGTGATTATGAAATCCAAGAGCAGCGAAGGGTGCCAGCAGCAAAACTGAAAAAATCAAACGAAGGCAGTAATGGCCTAGATTTGATAGTTTCTGAGTTAAGAAACGCTATCAATAATGTGGCCATGGACTTGAGGAAAGAAATTAGAGATGCACAGCTAGGGAAGACAAGTTCTAAATCATCATATGCTTATTAAAGTATGTGTATTCTAGAATAGAAGAAAATAAATAGGTTTTTAAAATTCTGTTCCATAGCTATATTTCTAAAACATTACAACAGTTTAAAATGCAGCTGTTTATGACATATTCTAGCAATACGTCTACGTACGTTCGTTCCATAGAAGTAGATTATATATAATACACGTTCGTTCGTACGTTAGTCTATTTGAATTAGAATAATTATAGAATTTATCAATTCCCGAAATTCTCTGCTGAGGTCAGTGCATCCCAAATACAACTAAAATACAGAGGTCAAATTGCATGAACTTAATGTATAACCTAATTTATAATATAATGGAGTTCAAGAGTAAAAATTCTTATAAGATTCACAATCTGGTTGTGAAGAAACAAATAGCAGCAAAGTAATACTTTCAAGAGATTTAATTCAGATAGATTCAAGAGATGAAAAAATGCGCATTGTTTTATTTCACTAAGTAGCAGAGTTTGCAACATCGTCAATGCCAATGCAATGCAGTCGCAAGTGTTCATAAAGCTGCTTTGCTTAGCTGCTGATATAGTTATTTGTCTGCGGATCTTTACAACGGAGGTTAAATTTATTACAACAAATAGGCCAAAGATATATGTTTTTAATCTCATCTCCAGTTCAAGCCAATACTTATGACATCTGTGTATAGTTGAATAGCATTTTTGCCTAAATTTTTTTTTTTTGGTTGTGAATTCAGGTAAGTACCAACATAAAAAATTGAAAATTGAGAAATGGAGTAATTGAGAAGAATGTTAGGACAAAAAGAGTTTGCAGAATAAGCGAATTCAATTAAAGCAAGTCCACATTTCATTGATGTCAATGGCCAGTTTAGATCTGTACAAATTTTATCTGTTGCACTTGTTGATTGCTATATCCATACGATCCATACCAAATAGACATCTAGCAGCTTACTTAACAATTTTATTACAAAACTAAGGTATATGGAATAATAGTATGTGAGATAATCTAATATTATATACATAATAGTATTAATATGTTCAAGTATACAAATTTTGTCAAATGGATGTACAATCACATTCCCTATCCTTCATTCCAGTTCATATAGCTTTTTCACTCAGGGGTTTGGGCCCGACAATAAAAATTTCTGTTTTAGTCACATTGAATTCATGCCAATGCCATGCCTATCATTTGTCATCCAAAAGTCCAAAAGACAGTTTGATCAAGATTCTGTTCGGAAGTTGAATGTATTTATGTAAATCCTAGGGTTTGCATGATCGTAAATTATATGTAGCATCAATGAAAAGTTATATAACGTAAATCGTTAA
>Ga0210040_10009749_pt1 | contig 11128 bp, 12 predicted proteins | sample CryGeyCG12114_NA_FD_185462 | JGI IMG/M metagenome (GOLD analysis project Ga0210040, IMG submission 185462) | Groundwater microbial communities from aquifer - Crystal Geyser CG19_WC_8/21/14_NA (SPAdes) (version 2) | ecosystem: Environmental > Aquatic > Deep subsurface > Groundwater | place: USA... | reverse complement strand
CTCCCTTACTTGTTTCTGCACATTCCTCAGCTCTTCCATTCTAGCTTTGTTCGTTTCGTCGCGGTCTTTGTGCTTCCTACGCAACTCTTCCGTGCGTTCTTCCCATTTCTGCAGTTGCCTTCTGAGAAGCTTCTCATTTTGCTCAACTTCTCGAACATTATTTCCTCGTTCAGCAAGCGCGTCTCTGTTCTTTGCTGCTCGAGCATCCTCTTCTTCTTCCTTCTGTAGCTCAACCGCAATCTCCTCTAGAACCTTTACGCATGTCTGCACATCGTTATGCACAACCGTGAAGCTATCACCGGAAGTCTGCAAGGCGCGACTTCGGCGCTCGAGCATATCAATCTGGTTCCTGTCTCTTATAAGATTGTCCGACAATTCATCCAGCGCTCCTTTCAGAGCATCAGGACTTTGCAGTACATAGGGTTTGAGTTTTTCACTTTCTTGTCGGCTTCTTATCAGTTTCTCGGTTTTCTCCTCCATGATAGCCTGCGCTCTTGTCTTTTCCGCTTTCGACCGTTCTAGCTGCTCAGCAACCCGTTCTTGACCGCGCCGTAGCTCCAGCAATCGTGCCTTGAGCTCGTCGTTTCTCTTCACTTTTTCTCTAAGTGCTGCCTCCATCGCCTTCCTATTGCGCTTCATCTCTTCTAGTCGCTCTTCCATGTCCTGGTTCTCCACATACAGTGTCTCAATCCTTGCTTTTGTCGTCTCTGCCTTGTTGAAATTGTCATCGATCGTGCTTGTCTGGCTCTCCCTAAATCGTACGAAGTTGATAGTATATGAAAATATCTTGACAAGCCTATCGTGTGTTGGGCGTACCAAGTCATTGAAGGAGAAGTCGTGGACACCGCACTCGACTAACAACCGTCGCAGGCTGACAAAGAAGCCCATTAACAGTCGGGTGTCCATGGGAACGATCTCTGAGTAGTCGCCGCATACATCTTCTGCTGCTGCGCGCATCGCTGGGTCGATCGAATCTCGAGTCGTGTTCATGAGGAGCTCGCCCAGGTGCTCAAACACCATCTGTATGTGCTGTGCATTTGGCTTCTGGAGGTCTGATACCGTGAACGGCACTCCAATGTCATTAATACATCCTGCGATCTCCGTGTCGGATAGGCGCATGAATGCATCTGGGTCATCCTCTTTCTTCTTGGTAGTGCGCGGCTGCTGCTGCTGCTGCGATACTTTGTAACGTTGATTCATCATGTCGGCGATGGTATATCGAGAGGAATGCGGTGCCGCTGCGCGTTTCGAAGAGGTCGTGGACACACGACTGAGCGGTGGTAAAGATATAAAGCGACGCAGACGGCTTGTGGTTTGTTGACACATCCAAATGAAGGATAGTTCGGTGCAGATCAACGCCATACTCCACCAACGCCACAACGAGGTGCCAAGACACTTTCGCTCTTTTCGAGCCTTCCATAAATGACTCGGCAAGGGCGACAACGAGGATAGGGTATGCAGCACATATCGTTCGATCGTTCTTTGCAGTAGTCGGAATCTGAAGTATAGCACATAATGGCAACCGGTAATCATCCTGGTAAGTTGCAAAACTTCCGCAAACGTTTTGCGGCTTCATCCTATTGGCCGGACAAGGCTGTGTAGTCATCGTCGGCAAAAGGGTCAATGCCTAGGAATCGAGATAGCAGCCATTCTTTTTGATTTTCTTCCAAGTTCCAGTATCTCCTTTGGTGACCGACGTACATACCAAAATGCTTGCTCCATACACTAACCTCGCCCTAGCCAACACTCTTACCAGCCCACCTCCCACTCCTCCACCTTCCTCGACAGTTCAACCTACACCTCCTACGCCAACTACATCCTTCGACATAGTATCGCACTACAACAATCTCATCTCTTCCGACCCGACTCTATCCACTCCACTCGCAGCTATCGAATCCCTGATCCAACTACTTTCTTCGAACCCTCTAACCACCATCTCCGAAACCCTCTCCCTCCTCGAATCCGCTTCCACCACTCTCCTGACCTCCGTCATCAATCCAATCCCTCCCTCCGCGGGGACTGACCTCTTCCGCCGCTATCTGGTCACCACCTTCCAACGTCCAACGCCAAGCACAGACTTCAACCAACTCCGCAAACACCTGATCTCCAACTCGCGTCTCTTCATCCAACGTGCCAAAGCCGCCCGCAGCAAGATCGCCCACCATGCTCTCCCCTTCATCAAAGACGACTCCACGATCTTCACCTATGGCTTTTCTCGCGCCGTGCACGCGCTCCTCCTCCACGCCGCCGACACAGGTCGCTATTTCAGCGTGATCTACATTCTCCCACCCCAGCACACCGCCTCATCCGACTCACCACCACATCCTCACGTCGCTTTGCTCCGCAAACTCAACGTTCCAGTCACCATCATCCCGCTCTCCGCGTTGACCTACACCGTGCTCTCTCTCCCAGCAACATCCGCACCCTTCATCCTGCACGGCGCCTCCGCCGTGCTGGAGAACGGCTCCTTCGTCTCCACCCTCGGCACCCACCAGACCGCCCTACTCGCCCACGCACTCAAACTTCCCCTCTACGTCGCCACGGAGTCCTACAAGTTCGTCCGCTCGTTTCCCCTCGGCTACGGCAAAGCAGACCTCGAGCGACTGGGCGTCCGTCAAGACGTGTTGAACTTTGAGCCCGCCATCAACAACACCATGGATGAAGTCGACGACGTTTTGGACCGTCCAGACAGCGAAAGTCAGAATGGACCGGCGAAGAAGCCGAGCAAGGAAAGCCTAAACCCCTCGGAAATGGTTGAGATTACACCCCCCGAACTGATCTCGGCCTTGATCACGGAGAATGGAGTAATGACGCCGAATGCGGTGAGTGAGGAACTGATCAAGTTGTGGTTTTAGGTCTAGAACCCGGAAGAGAATGTAAGTACGTAGACGATGAAGGCTGCACGCGAGGAAGGATACGTTGTCTAGTACAAAACGGGATGTATGCTACGGTGTTGCACGATGAGTTCCGAGAACCCACAAGATATGGTCAACATGACACAAGAGAACGTGTATTTGCGCAGGAGCAGCAAGAAAGAGACGCGGCAACTTGATCAGATTGTTGTTTCAAGGGGCCCCGTTTTTGAGCAGCAAGAAAAATGACTGAAGACGACAACACATCGAGGACTACAACAAGGAAACAGATATCAAGCGTCTAATGCGATTTCTGGGTAGTCTTGTGCAACCCACATGCTTGATTCCTGCAACTCATCCCTTTGCAGTCGTGCTCTGAAAGCACCTGCCTACTAAGCCAGTCCAATAGATGTTTGTACCCTCGAAATACCTGGATACCTTAGCCACCAGCGCCATGCTTATGTGCTATGTCGTTCAATCATCGACCAATAAGAGTTGCAACCATAGAATGAGCAAACACATATTTCCCTTCATGACATTTTGCCCGTTTCAAGAGACGTTATGTCAGTTCGTCAATCTCACGTTCTTTCGCTCGTAATGCTGCACGCATTTCCTCCGCTTCACGCATTAGTTGTGCTCTGCGATCGGGACGAAGCCGCTCCCCTTCTGCATCGTTGTCAGGCTGACGACTAGTCGACCTGCCAGACTGTAACAGAGCTGGGTCAAGCTGCATACCTTCAGCAGCGGCAGCCGCAAGTTGTGCCTGGATGGTGAAATCCTCTCCAGTTGAACTCGCTGCTGGTGACCTCTCAGCCACAGCGTCTCTGCCACCATCACCAAGCACAGGATCTCGCTCTGATGCATCAGGTCGATAGCCACTGAAATCAACATTCAAAAATTGTCTCTTTCGCTTGGGCGCTGGAGTCGCATTGCCCATATCCTGCCCATCTGACGCTGAGGATGGCGGATCAGGTGATACTGAAGTCGCATCCCTGAGCGGCGTTGATTGCCTCGGGGCATCAGGGTAGGCAGGCACAACCCGTTTCCTTCTTTTGATGGTTGACTTTTTCATTTGCACAGGTCGATGTGAACCGTGTAATTTGTGGTATAACCCACAAGCATTACATATAGGGTGGCCACTCTCGTCTCTGCGCCATAGCGGGGTGACTGTCGTTCCGCAATTTCTGCACGCAACCAACATGGACGTACTGGAGTTGCTTGATGGCTGAGAAATGCTATCTGGCTGTGCAGGTTGTGGAGTACCCTGGCCTGTTTCGCTCGTGTTTCTTGCGCTGCCATTACCATTCGAGTTGTCCATAGGAACGTCGGTCATTACGGGTGGTATCTTCGTGGTTTTTGCGACTCGATTGTTGTAGGCGGGGCATCCTCCACATCCTTCAGCACCGCCCGCGCCGTTGCAGCTCCCTCCGCCCGGGCACGAGCCGTGCGTGTGTTCGGGGACTCGGTAGGGTAGAGGCGGTCGACTGGGGTCGGTAGCGATTGGAGTTACTGCCAGAGGCGAAGTACTCGTTCTTTGCTGTGGACTGCCCGTAGGAGCCATAGAAGCAGGCCTCTTGAAGTTGGTAGGTCTTGGGGCGTTCCGGGTCTTCTGATAGAGGCCACAAGCATTACATATAGGATGGCCCTCGGGGGAGCGACGCCAAAGCGGAGTTTTCGAAGTACCACAGTTGCTAGCAATAAAGATTTGTCAGTCACCACAGCAGTACGCTAGAAGAACTCTATGTTTGGCAATAGTCTTGTGCTCTCCAGTGGCGACAAGAATCTTACGGAGGTGGCAAGTAGAGGCTACTTACCTGCAAAATTGTCCAGAGCTAGCAGACTCTTGGGTCACTGGGGGCTCCTCTGATGGTCGTACAGACTCCAGTGAACTAATGCTGAGTCCATCTTCTGTTGCTGGACCGTCCCCACTATTTGAATTGGTGGGCTGTCCGTCCCTCGCAACATATCCCATGCTACGTTCGCCTCTAGCGGAGGACACGAGCTGATGAGCAGCATCAAGGTCTTCTGCAGATGGATGCCGCATCAATACAGACCCAGTCGAACCGAAAGAACTCGTCCGCTGTAAAGAATCCATTGGAGGATATACAGCCAGCATAACGACTTCTACCGAGGTTATCGAGCAGCCGTCCCCACCATACTCAAACAAACTGTCTCTGAACCACCAATGTAAGTGTCCCTCGTGCCTCAGCTATGATGAAGCGCTGTGACGTAGCAATGGGCTGGTGATATTATAAGAGTCGTGAAAGCCGTAGAAGTGCCTTGGTTCGTGGCCGAAAGAAATGCTAGATGGTATTGAGACGACGTGGAATTGACCTTAGTCAGAAGGTTGGGGTACAATGTAGAGGTTGATTTAAGAAACTTCTGTAGGCATACAACTACAAATGGTCAGGAGAGGAAGGTGTGTGAAACGCCTACCAACGAGTGACGGAAGGTGACAATTCGACAGGGTGATCGTCGCTGGGAAGTCACGACGTGGTGGAGCCCAGGAGCCTGAAATATGTAATCCCGATTCCCCATCATTTCATTGGTTCGCTACCCTCCGAGTCCACGTGCGCATTTCCCCAGGCTACGGTAGTCACATGACTGTCACGTGTATGCAAGCTCACGGCTGAGAATAGCCTACTGTGTACGATGCGAACGCCGCAGCCACCTAGGGACCTACCTAGGTAGGTACTGTGTCTGAATGTTGCGAAATTGTAGGAAAAAGAAGAGTACTGCTCGGTAACAGGGACGCAGCCTTGGTGAGACCACCCATACTTGCGCGGATTCTTGTTTTATCGCAATTTTTTCTCTGTTGTACAGCCAAATTTCTATCGCAACACTGCTCAGCAGCATCAACAGACCTGGCCAGCCATCGCCCTGATATACACGTATAACGGAAGACTATACGTTCCAAATTCCCTTGTCATACACAGGGCCGACGAAACCCTGAGATCACGGCTTTACGGCTCGTTTGCGCATAAAGCTCGGAGTTCTGGCTTGAGGCTCTCCAGCTCCCATGCATCTGCCACTCTCATTCTGTTTCTGGCCCCCCTAGACTTGCTCGGCGCCCCATCCGCCATCTTGCGCGTCCCTCATGTTCGAAGGGGGCTCAATCTGTGGGAGAAATTCGAGCGCGCAGTAGCCAACGCCAACAATGCCAACAATGCTTCCGGCGATGATCTTCAAGGTATAATCCTCGAGCATGATGCAGCCGACAAAGATGTAGACTAGTATAACTTAGACGTGGAGATCTAATCTGTTCGTCACAATACTTACAAATTCCTCGACCGAGGAACGAGAAGAGGAAGCTGGCATACTTCGGGAGGTACGGTGGCACCTGCGGGAGGAGCTCAAGGCCGGCGATCACTAAGGTGTCCATCAGTAAAGACTTGTGATATAGACCTTCTGCAACCCCTACCTAGGCCGAATAGAATCACGTATACGCCGATAATGATGTTTCGACTGCGCGAGTGGTTTAGCATTCAAGCTTGGAAGGTAGTAATGGCGAGACGCACAAACCAATAGGGAAGAATTGGGTGATGCCTGAGGTCAGAGCGTTAGCATGCGTCTTGTAATTTCATCTCTGGGTAGCTACCTCCTAGCACCATAATACCGCCCACGGCCAAGTTGACCAGACGACTGTATGACCTCTTATTAGTGACAGTCTCTCATATGAAGCGGTCTCTCTTTCTTTTCGCAAGTACAATGGCACATGCAAAACGTACAAGATGTTCGAGAAATCCATGGTGTCAGGAGTTGGCAGGCTCGCGTGAATGTTCAGGGGACGTCGCAGCCGGTCGCGCAGGTAATATTCGTGAGGAGATTAGGCGCAGGTAAGATATGGGGAGATTTTAGTCAGAGGCTCTGTGCAAAATCCGATTAACAAAGTGGCCAGAATCGATAGAATAGTGACAGCTAGCTACGATCTCTCAGCCACGTCTCAAACAACAGAGGCTCGAGGAGTGTCCAAGCTTCGAATCGCAGCGTGGCGTACGCCAAGGCATCGTGAGCAACTCCAAGTTGGGGCGAGTCCTTACTACTAACTGCAGGTGGCTTGCCAACATAGTAGGGCACTAACTTAGTACTTGGCCACACTGCACGTCGTCTGCAAAAGTGGTACAGCAATCGTGAGAACGCAATCTGCACATTACCTATATGCTCACTGTGTATAATCCATGCAACAGTATGTGCATGATCAAGCATCGCGTCTCCGATTCTACTTTACCACCATGATTTACTGTAATTGACTCCCCTGCCCCAATTGCTGATTCGATCATTCATACATCGACACTCTGACCATGGTTCAGAGCGAGGAAACATAACTCTTTGCGGTTCTGCTTTGAATCGAGTGAGCGCGCGAAATCGACACCGTGGTTTTCGCATGCACATTGCAGCTGCCCGAGCGTCTTCAACACCTCCACAGGCTCAGTCACAAAAGTTCCCCAATGTATGCCTATTGCCACTGATGGCTGATCTTTTGGATCTGCTTTTGAAGCCATGAGACGGAGAACGCGTACAGCATCCCATGGAGGCATATGGTTGGCTCCCGTAAGGCCCGATTTATGTCTCGGAAAAGGACTGATTGAATCTGGTAATGGAACATTGCTACGCAAATATGAATAAGTGGCCCCAACTGAAATGGGTAAGAGAAGTAAGTGTGGTGAGCCTATGCGGTCTGCGATCTCTGCAAAAGCAGGACATGCTGGGTAGGTAGGGTAGGCAGTGTCAACGTCACTGTTAACTTTGTCGGTAACCTTCCGGTCAGACGTTCGCGGTGACGGAGGCCAATTTGGTGAGGCATGGAACTGATACCCTGAATCTCCAGCAAAGAAGACACGGTACGGCTTCGCAGGATGCTCGATGTACCACGACGACCACAGAGAAGCATTGGTGTCAAGCCCAGAACGGCCTGAGCCGTGTTGGGCTGGAGTGCATGTAATTTTGAGTGTCTGTGTATCTGGATGCGAAAGGTGAATGCTATCCCACCAGTCCATCTCGCTGACGCGGTCTGCAGATATTCCAGAGTCTACGAACCATTGCTTGTTGCCTAGCGGTACCAGAAAATGGATACAAGACTTGTGGTGTTCCCAGAGTCCCATTATTGTGTCGTAGTCAAGGTGATCGTAATGATTGTGAGATATCATCACAACGTCGATCGGTGGAAGAGCCTTGATCTCGCATGGTGGAAGATAGGCCCGGATAGGTCCAGCAGCTTGAATTGGTGAGCAACGCATTGAAAAGATAGGATCAAAGATGCATCTAAACGGGCGCAATCCTTCCTTCAGAGAAGGCAACTGAACTAGAGTGCCTGCGTGGCCAAGCCATGTGACCTTAGCGTCTTGCACGGCAGCATTGAAGCTGAAGTCGGGATCTAATACACGAAGTAATTGGCCGGCTTCTTGTGCTCTGTTCCGATCAAAGTCTTTGGCTTTGCGCTGAAATGGCTTGCTGCTAGTGGGTTTCGACGACTCCGTGGTGCTGGCAGCAGCTGACACGGCCAGTTGGATACATGGGTCGTTGTCGGATCCCCATTCAAGCGCATCCCATGTCTCCTTCTGTGTAGCCTTGTGCCAACTCGGCCAGGGATTGCAAAAGCCTATACGCTCTGCCTTGTCGCTGCTTCGGCGTCTACCTTCGACGGTGCTACTGCCTCGCGAAAGCAGAGGACGTGCTGGTGGACGAGACTCGGTCAATGTGGAGTTCCAACGAGGCAGGTATGAAGTCCATGTAGCGGTAGATCTTGCGGCAACAACATGGTGTCGTGGAACCGAATCCGTCTTGTGTCGTTCAATTCGGATGTCCAGCATGACGGACGCTGTGGCCGTACGTTTTGCCACGGGGGTCCCTCGAGAAGAGCCTGCTTACCTACCTTCTCAATACCTATCGACCACGATAAAACAGCTGAATGCAGAGCATTCGGGTGCAAAAGTCGAGTCCTTATCTTCTAAGCAAGTAAGAAGTAGTAGTCCTTCATACGAAATATCATCACGACTGTCCGTGAACGGATGTGCTGATGGGGCGATGGCCTGCCAAGACTTTATAAGAGGGTGCAAATTGAAGCGTGTTTGATAGAGCCTAGGGCCGTGGCTAAAATACCAACGAGGAATGAATTGACCGCATTGTAAACTTGTCGTGGCCTCGAGTCACTTGTATGCGCCAATGCAACTACGGCGCGAGAGCCAATACAGCCGGCATTGCACGGCCGCTACTCAAGCTCGATGCTGGGCTTCTTCGAGGAGGACGAACGGAATCTACGTGTAACTTGAATCTACTTGTAGAACATTTTGTACATCCTCGATGAGAAGGAAAGTGAGGTTGTACTTCATGATCATCACAATTCATGCTCGAGACCAAACCGGTCGTAGCTCTAATTACCCCTTCCATAACCCTATTCGCCGACGCTATGCTTGCCTGGTATCATAGATATGGTTTATGCCGCTCCACGCTATGCAAACAATCCAAAACATGGACAGATACCTATCCGTAACTCCTTCTAGATGCTATGTGCGGACAGTTGAGCGTGGTTGCTCTGACACTGCCATGAGATATGTGGATGCTTCGGGTGTTCCCCTTCTAGGCATCGTCTTGAGGACTTTGCGGGTACGCGGGTTTGCACCATGCGCTGCTTGTTGGCTGACGTCGGAATCACTAGCTTCATCTGATGTCTTACTGTTCCGGTAGTCTTCGTCAATAGTGGTGCTCGTGTGCTGCTCAGTGGTTTCCGAGGAATATTCCGTGCCTTGCGTACTCGCAGGTGTGCTGGGACTCGGCGAGTCTAGTTGTAGTCGAAACGAGAAATCACGTTCCGATTCGGGACCTGTGTTGTTGATTTCGGTGCGTTTCCTCGCACTTCTTCTTCTGTCTGCTCTCTTGGTGCTGCGATGGTGCTCCGCATCATCCTCCAGCGATCTTTTCGAACTTGAGCTTCGATGTGAAGATGCGATGGATGGGCTTCTATCACGATCGTTCAGATCCCCAAGCACACCCTCGACATCCTTCTTGCCTTTCCGGATGAAATCATGAATGATGTCGGTTGAGAGGTCTGATTTACTATTTCGGATGGCTCGATTGGTCACGCCCTGACTAGAGCTTGTTGTGCCAATTCCATGTTGTGATGCCCTTATTGACTCGGGTGCCTGACTTTCTGCAGGTCTTGGTTGTGAGCCGTCCCTGCATCTTGCCGAGTCGTAGTGTGCTCGCGTGACCTCGTCTCCACCATAGCAAATGTGTAGTGATGGCACCTCGATACCTGTTTCACGGTGTTCGTTCTTGTAAAGGATATCGTTCCGGTCGAATTTGTGGATACGTGGTAGGTGTACAGTCACGTCTTGGTCGTACAACTGACAGAAGGCTACTAATTCAGGCTCTCCACCATAAGTACCATTCCTCGACATGAGCAATAAATACTCTTCGAACGCGTCATCGGTTTCGTTTTTACGAGAGGAAGTACTTCTGGGCCGTAATGCACGTCGTTGTTGCACGTCGTCCTTGTGGACATAGTGTTCGAAAAGAGGTCGTAGGGTCCGCATATGTTCGATAATGTTGGCACGTATCTCTCCGTGCTTCGCCGGCGTGCCGTAGAGTTGATCCGACAGAGATGCAAACAGACAATTGCCTATGTATAGTGAGTACAGAGCATTGGTGTGGCCTCGAGTCGTTCGACTTACCATCGCCAGCTATCTGTTTTTGGTACATGCCCATTTTGACCAGGCCGGGCCAAACGGCTTTTGGTTGTCGGACCATGATTGGAAGCTGTGCATTGACAGCATTGTTAGCCATGTTTGCAAAGACTCCATTGACGAAGTCATTAGAAGGATGCGTAGGTGTAAGTGATCGTTAAGACATGACAACTGCAGCTGGCTCATGCAAGAGCAGGTGACGGGAGAAGACAGCCTCCTTTTGTCTCGCAGTACCTAGGTATGCAGGCGTGCAAGGAGGGCCTTTGGACTTTCGATGATTTCACAAGCCACTGCACTGCACTGCACTGCACAGCAAGCTCCAACTACTACTCGGCAGCAGATGATGCAAGCTGGTGCGGAGGTGCAAAGTGCAAAGTGCAAAGTGCAAAGTGCGAGGGTGAAAGCGAAGGTGAAAGGATGGGGCTGCTTGTCTGAAAGAAGGGACCTGGGACCTGGTGGACTGTGGCTCATAACACTAGATACTTAGGGAGAACTCACCTTACCTAGAACGCCCAGAGCTTGCAGCCTGAGCACCTGCGAAGGTAGCCGCTGTTGCCAGTGCCGTGTTGGCGGCCGGGTAACTCCGTTGACTTA
>Ga0210040_10009748_pt1 | contig 11129 bp, 11 predicted proteins | sample CryGeyCG12114_NA_FD_185462 | JGI IMG/M metagenome (GOLD analysis project Ga0210040, IMG submission 185462) | Groundwater microbial communities from aquifer - Crystal Geyser CG19_WC_8/21/14_NA (SPAdes) (version 2) | ecosystem: Environmental > Aquatic > Deep subsurface > Groundwater | place: USA... | reverse complement strand
GTGGTGGGGGCGCTCATCGCGGGCTCTCCTCGGTGGACACGACCATGCAGGCCAGGCGGGTGGAGGAGGCCGTCGGGACGGCGCGGGCCACCACGAGCCCGGCGACGACGACCTCGAGGGGGCGGGAGGTGGGGTGGCCGAGGGACACGACGTCGCCGACGGCGAGGTCGAGCACCCGGTCGGAGGTGACCTTCGTCGGCGTCAGGCGCAGCGCCACGTCCACGGGCACCTTGGGCATCGCGCCGACGACGGCCGCCTGGGCGCGGGCCTCGGCCTCCAGCTCCTCCGCCGAGCGGGCGCTGGGCGCGGCCGCCGAGCCCAGCCTGGCCTGCAGCGGCGCGAGCACGAGGGCGAGCGTGGCCTCGCCGGTCGTCGCGCCCACGGTGATCGCGAAGCGGGCGACGACGACCTGGTCGGAGGCCTGCGCGGCCTGCGCCAGCTGGGGGATCTGCTCGGTGGCGGTCCGGCGGGCGCCCAGCGGCGTGATGGTCGCGAAGGCGTAGTCGAGCGCCGTCATCGCCTTGTCCCCGAGGTCGCGCAGGACGCCGACCTCGAGCTCGGTCAGCTCGCGGGCCTCCTGCTGGCGGCCGGGGCCGCCCAGGCCGTGGTCGACGACGGACAGCACGACCTCGGACGGCACGTGCAGGAGCCCGGCGGCGCCGATGTCCGTGCCGAGGACGACGAGGGGCGAGGGCACCGCGAGGGTGCTGGCGTGCTCGTCGTAGGTGCACTGGTCGACCGCGCGCAGCTCGACGGAGACGTCGGCGCGCAGGCGCGTGACCATCTGCGTCGTCCACTGGCGCGCGAGGGTCTCGAAGGCCAGCTCGAGCACCCGCAGGTGCTCGCGCGCCATGCGGCCGGACGCGCGGAAGTCCCAGGGGACGACCGTCCCGCGGCGGCGCTGGCGGGCGCTGCCCGGTCGGGGCGCGGCGCCGGCGCTCGGCTGCGCTGTTCGGGTGGTGGGCACGACTGTCCATCGGCCGCGCCGCTGCGGTGCTTGAGCGCCGACACGCCGGCGACTTCGCGCGTCCGGCTGCCCCCCTGCGCCCCACCGCGCCCGACCTGCTCCCCGCGAGGAGGAGGTCGGGCGCGGGCGGTGCCCTACTGGGTGACGAACTCGGTGAAGTAGATGTCCATCACCTCGTCGTGGTAGGCCTCCTCCACCTCGACGAGCAGCTCGTGCTTGAGCTCGTCGCGGTGCGCGAGGTCGTCGAGCTCCTCGGTGGTGCGGCCCGAGAAGGTCTTGATCGCGAGGTCGAGCGCCTCGCTCCCGTCGGCCTCGTGCTCGGCGTCCGCGGTCTGCTGCAGGGCGATGCCCAGCCGCAGGTAGGAGCCGTCGGCGAGGTTGATCGACACCGGGTCGAGGGCGACGACGTCGCCCTTCTCCGGCTCGGGCTCCTCGGCCGCCTCGGCGTCGGAGGGGCTGAGCACGAAGAACCAGGCGGCCGCGGCGACGGCGACCAGCAGGACGACGGCGCCGATCAGCAGCGGCAGCTTCTTCTTCTTGGCGGGCACCTCCGCCTCGTCGGCGGCGGCAGCGGTCTTGGCGGGCATGGACTTCTCCGAGGACGTGGTGGGCGTGGCGGTGGTGCGCTGGACGGTCATGTCAGTGGCCTCCGGCGTCTGCGGTGTCGGCCGCGGAGGCCTCGACGACGGGTGCGAGGGCCACCGGGTCGGGGGCGACCTCCACCGCGGGGGGCGCGGCGCTGGCCTCGGCCTCGGCGGCTGCCTCCGGCAGCAGCGCCTTGACCTCGGCCGGCTGGTCCGAGACGACGACGAGGTCGACGCGCCGGTTGGCGGAGAGCGCCTGCTCGTCGTCCCCGGGGTACAGGGGGCGCGTCTGGCCGTAGCCGACGGCCGTCATGCGGTCCGAGGCGATGCCGTCCTCCTCGAGGTGGCGCACCACCGAGGCGGCGCGCGCGGCGGACAGCTCCCAGTTGCTGGGGTACAGGCCCCCGCGGACGGGGAGCGAGTTGGTGTGGCCCTGCAGCTCGAGCGGCTGCTCGGCCTCCCCGAGCACCGGGGCCATGACGTCGAGCACCGCGCGGCCGGTCTCGCGCAGCGCCGCGCTGCTGGACTCGAAGAAGACGTCGTCGGCCACGATCGCGCCGACGAGGCCCCGGTCGGTGATGCGGAAGTCGACCCGGTCCCCGAGCCCGCCGCTCTGCAGGGCGGCGTCGAGCTCGCGCTCCAGCTCGTCCAGCCGCTCGACCTCCTGGCGGGCGGCCTCCATGGCGGAGGCGCTCTGGGCCCCGGCGGACGAGGCGGCGCCCGAGCCGGCGGCGGTGGCGTCGACCACCTCGGCCTGGACGGCGGTCTGCGGCTGCGCGGGGGCGGCGACCGAGCCGTTGCTGACGAGGAGCCCCGACCCGCCGTCGACGGGGATCGTGCTGCTCGCGCCCACGCCCTCGGCCAGGCCCTGCTTCAGCTGCAGGAACTTCTGCGCGTCGACCTGGCTGATGGCGAACAGGACGATGAACAGCGCCATGAGCACGGTGATCATGTCGGCGTAGCTGACGAGCCAGCGCTCGTCCGGACCGTCGTGGCCGCCCTCGTCGTGCCCGCCGCCGCGCCGGGCGCGGCCGTGGGCGCCGCCGGCGCTCACGCCGCCTCCTCCTTCGGCAGCTCGCCCTCCGGCACGAGGCTCGCGAGGCGCTGCTTGACCAGGCGCGGGTTCGAGCCGGACTGGATCGCCAGGACGCCCTCGACCACCAGGTTCATCTGGGCCGCCTCGACCTCCGCGAGCCGCTTGAGGCGGTTGGAGATGGGCATCCAGAACACGTTGGCGGACAGCACACCCCAGAGGGTCGCGACGAAGGCGCCGGCGATCATGTGGCCGAGGCCGCCCGGGTCGGAGAGGTTCTCGAGCACGTGGACGAGCGAGATGACCGTGCCGATGATGCCGATGGTCGGCGCGTAGCCGCCCATGTCGCTGAAGAACTTGGCGGAGCGCTTGTCCGCGGCGGCCTTCTGGTCGCTGCGGTCCAGGAGCATGGTCCGCAGGTCCTCGGGGTCGGTGCCGTCGACGGCGGCCTGCAGGCCGTCGCGCAGGAAGTCGTCCTCCACCTCCTTGACGGCGTCCTCGAGGGCGAGGAGGCCCTCCCGGCGGGCGCGCTCCGCGAGCTGGACGATCGTGGCGACCGTCTGGTCCATCTTCTTGGGCGGGGTGAGGAAGGCCTTCTTCAGGCTGCCCACGACCGCCTTGGCGTCCTTGAGCAGGCCGCCGGCGATGGCCACGCCGAAGGTGCCGCCGAAGACGAGGATCATCGGGGGCGGCAGGAAGATGGCGAGCGGGTTGCCGCCCTCCATGATCATCATGGTGAGGATGGCCCCGAGGCAGAGCACGATGCCGATGAGGGCTGCGGGATCCATCAGGACCTCCTGCGGCGGCGCAGCGGCACGGCCGGCGCGAGCTGGGTGGTGACGTCGGCCGGCCAGGGGGCTTGACCGGTGGGGTCGGCCGCCACGGCGAGCTCGGCGGCCTCGGCCGCCGCCTCCTCCGCGAGCCGGCGAGCGGTGGCGATGACGGTGGCGCGGTAGTCGGCCACCCGGCGCACGACGTCCTCGAGCGGCTCGGCGACGACGTACTTCGTGCCGTCGAGGAGCGTCAGGACCGTGTCGGGGGTGGCCTCGACGCGTTCCAGCAGGTCGGGGTTGACCGCGAAGCGCGAGCCGGCGAGGCGGGTCAGGATGATCATGGGAGTCCGTCCTTGGGCGAGCGGTGAGCGGTGAGCGCACCGCCCTCAGGGGGCCCGTCCGTGGGCCTCAGGGATCTCATCGGCCGTCCGGGACGGCGGCTGAGGAGCGTCGGGTCGTGCTGGTGGCGTCTCGGCGGGACCTCACCCGGGCGGGCGAGAGCCCGCGCCGCGGCGGGGTGCGGGGGTGGACGCAGGAGCAGCCGGGGGGCGCCGCGCCCGGGTGCGCGTCCGCCCGGTGCCGCGTCGAGCGGCACCGGGCGGACGCGTGCGGGCGGGCGGCCTCACGACCGCCCGCGTCGGGCCTCGGGGTCAGCGCTTGAGGTTGACGAGGTCCTGGAGCAGCTCGTCGGAGCTCGTGATGACGCGGCTGTTCGCCTGGAAGCCGCGCTGGGCGATGATGAGGTTGGTGAACTCCTGCGCCAGGTCGACGTTCGACATCTCCAGCGCGCCGGTGGACAGGCGGCCGTTGGCGCCCGCGCCCGGCACGTTGATGGCGACGTCGCCCGAGTTCACGCTCTCGCGGTAGTTCGACGAGCCGGCCTTCTCCAGGCCCTCGTTGTTCGGGAAGGTCGCGACGGCCAGCTGGGCGACGCTCTGCTGGATCACGGAGCCGTCGGTGTCGTTGCGGAAGACGCCCGTGATGACGCCGTCGGCGCCGACCTTGTAGCCCATCAGCGTGTGACCGGCCGGGGTCGAGCCGTTGCGGGAGATGTTCGTCATGGCAGCGGCGGTGCCGAGACCGGCGCCGAAGTTGCCGTCGGCGGCTGCCTGCCAGCCCTGGACCGGGTTGCCCTCCGGGGTCACGAGCGTGCCCTCGTTGTCGAAGCTGAAGGAGCCGGCCCGCGTGTACATCTGCTCGCCGCCGGCGTTGACGACGAAGAAGCCCTCGCCGTCGATGCGCATGTCGGTGTCGCGCCCGGTCACCTGGGTGGCGCCGTTGCCGAAGTTCGTGCTCATGCCGGCGACCCGCACGCCGAGGCCCACCTGGGAGGGGTTGGTCCCGCCCTGGTTGGCGCCCTGGGGAGCGGCGGCGCCCTCGAGCAGCTGGCTGAACGTGTCCTGGAACGTCACCTGCGAGCCCTTGAAGCCGGTGGTGTTGACGTTGGCGATGTTGTTGCCGGTGACGTCCATCATCATCTGGTGGGCCCGCAGGCCGCTGATGCCGGTGAACAGGGAACGGAGCACGGGGCGCCTCCTCAGGCGGGGTGGTGCGTGGTCGGGGTGCTGCGTGGTCGGGGTGCTGCGTGGTCGGGAGCGGTGGGGACCGGCCGGTGCGGTCGGTCGGTGCGGTGGGGCGGGTCGGTCAGGCGGTGGCCGCGGCGGTGACGCCGGTGACCTGGGCGAGCGGCACGTCGAGGTCTCCGACGCGCAGGACCGGGCCGTCGGCGGTGAAGCGGACGGAGGAGACGGCGCCCGAGCCGGACGTCGTGGCGTCCTCGTCGGCCCAGTGCACCGTCTGCCCCACGAGGGCCGACGAGGACAGCTGCTGCTGCGAGGCGAACGCGGCCTGGCTCGACCGCACGAGCGTCGTGAGCTGCTCGACGGTCGTCATCTGCGTCGTCTGGTTCATCATCTCCGTGGTGTCCATGGGGCTGCTCGGGTCCTGGTAGCGCATCTGCGTGACGAGGAGGCTCAGGAACGCGTCCTTGTCCAGCTCCTTCGTCGGCTCGCGGACGGCCTGGCTGGAGCCCGTGGTGGCGACCGGTGTGGCCGTCGCGGGCGAGAACCCCGCCGGCAGGCTGGAGATGGTGGGCACGCTGGTCCTCCTGGGGTCTCCCGGCCCCGCTGCGCGGGTGCCGGGGGGGGCTGGGACGGGGTGGTGTCGGACGACGGGGTGTCAGACGACGAGGTCGAGGCGCCCGGGGGGCGCGGCGGTGCGGGGCGGTGGCGCCTGGGTGCCCGTCGCCGCAGGCGGCGGCAGCGGGCGGCCGGTGGCGCCGCTGCGGCCCTCGCGCGCACCGGGGCCCCCTCCCCAGCCGGACCCGGGGCCGGGTCCGGTGTCCCCGGTCCCGCCCGGGTCGGCCCCGACGTCGACGCTGCCGCCGCCCGGGGTGGACGCCATGTCGCGCCGCAGCTCGGGCAGCGCCTGACGCAGTGCCTCGTGCCCGGCCTCGGTCGCCGCGTGGAGCTGGACGGACAGGGCCCCGCCGCTGACCTCGGCGACGACGCGGACGGCGCCGAGCCCCTCGGGCTGCAGGCGGACGACCACGCGGTGCACCCCCTCGCCGAGGCGGCGCAGCGCCGCCGCCCGCGGCACGAGCTGGTCGGCGACACCTCCTCGGGCGGCGCCGGAGGCGGCGGCGCTGACCCAGGCGGCGGTGGCCGCGGTCGACGGGGCCTCGACGGGCGCCACCGCCGGCGCGGAGGCGGGCTGCGCGGTGCCGGACGGCACCGCGGTCGAGGAGGTGAGCGGCGCCGTCGGAGCCGTCGAGGCGGTCGACCCGGCCGCGAGGGCCGAGCCGGGCGGCCCGCTCCCCGCGCCGCTCGTCCCCTCGGTCGAGAAGTGGGCGCCCGGTGAGCCCTGCCCGCCCGATGAGCCCTGCCCGCCCGGCCCGGAGCCCGCGGACCCCTGCCCGCTCGAGGAGCCCTGCCCCGCTGCGGAGCCGTGGTCGGAAGCCGCCGGGTCTGCCGCCTCGACCTGGTCGGGAGCAGGGGCCTGGTCGGGAGCAGGGCCCGCGCCGGCAGCCGTCGCGTCCTCGGTGGCGCCAGCGGTTCCCGCTGGGGCAGCAGCGGTCTCCGCCGCCGGCGTCCCGTCGGGGGCCGGTCCCGCAGCGGGTGGTCCGGGCCTCGCCGCGGCGCCCGGGCCCGGGGTCGCCCCGGGGGCGGGCGCTCCTGCGAGCGCTGCCGGGGCGGCGGCGTCCGGCGTCGGGACGGGCGCGCCGGCCGCCACCCCGGCGGGACCGGTCGGGACGGCCACCCCGCCGTCGCTCGACGCGGGGAGCTCGGCGGCCGGCCCACCGGCGGGCACCGCCGCGGTGGCGACGGGCGCCGGTGCGCCCGGTGTCGCCGGAGACGGTGTCGCCGGAGACGGTGTCGCCGGAGACGGTGTCGCCGGAGACGGTGTCGCCGGAGACGGTGTCGCCGGAGACGGGGTCGACGTGATCGGGGTCGACGTCGCGGGCGCCTGCGCCGCAGGGGTGCTCGCCGTCGCGGCGACCGTGCGGCGCGAGGAGCCGGTCGGTGCGACCGGGACTGCGCCCGGAGCGGTCGTCGTCGGGAGCGCCTGCGCGGCAGCGGTGGCGCCGGTCGGCACGAGCGGTCCCGGGACGAGCGGAGCGGCTGCGGGACCGGGCGTCTCAGCCGTCTCGGGGACCGTCGCCGCATCGGGGACCGCTGCCGCCTCGGGGACCGTCGCGAGCGAGCCGGTCCCGGCGGTCGGGGTGGCCGCGGCCACGTCCGCGCCCGCCGACGACGTCGCGGTGGAGCCGGCGACGGCGTCGCGGGGGACGGGCTCGAGCGACCGCGCGCGGTCCCGGCCGAGGAGGGGGTGCGCGCCGGGGCGGCCCTCCCCCGCCGCCGGCTCGCGCCGACGCAGGGCCCCGCGGCCGAGCGCCCCGCGGGCCCCCGCTCCGGTGTCGTCGACGAGGACCCGCTCGCGCGGGCGGTCGTCGGGCGCGCCGGGACGCAGCGACTCCCCCGCGAGGACGTCGGCGAAGCTGCTGCTGCCGCCGCTCCCGCTGCGCCGCGGCAGCTCGCCGGACGGTCCGGGCACCACGGACGTCGGGCCGCGCCCCGTCACCGACGGACCGGCGCTCACGCCGCGAGCCCGAGCGCTGCGGTGATCTTCTGCACGTACTGCTGCGTCTCCCGGTAGGGCGGCACGCCGTCGTAGCGGTCCACCGCGCCCGGGCCGGCGTTGTAGGCGGCGAGCGCGAGCGGCACCGAGCCGTCGTAGCGACGCAGGTGCTGCGACAGCAGTCGCCCGGCGCCGTCGACGGCCGAGGCCGGGTCCATCGGGTCGACGCCGAGGCCGCGCGCCGTCGCCGGCATGATCTGCATGAGGCCGCGGGCGCCGGCGGGGGACACCGCGGAGGCGTTCCCGCCGGACTCCTGCTGCGCGACCGCGGCCAGCAGCCCGGCGGGCAGGCCGTACCGCTCGGTGGCCGCGGCGAACAGGGGCTCGTAGCGGGCCACGGCGGAGGAGACGTCGCTGCGCAGGGCGCTCGGCCGCGCGGCGCTGGCGTCGAGCCCCACCGAGGCGGTCGCGGCCGTCGACGCGGCCGCGCCGGTGGTCCCGGCGGCCGCCCCGCCCTCCCCCAGCACGCGGCGGATGGCGGTCGGGGTCTCCCAGACGGTCGAGATCTTCACGACCTCGCCCTTGTGCGGGGCGTGCAGCATCTTGCCGTCGCCGACGTAGATGCCGATGTGGCTGCCGCCGTCCATCACCACGAGGTCGCCCGGTCGCGCGGAGGCGAGGTCGGGGACGGCGCGGCCGATGTCCTCCTGGTCCTCCGCGACCCGGGGCACGTCGACGCCGAGGTCCTTGAAGGCCCGCTGCACGAGGCCGGAGCAGTCCAGGCCCGTGGCCGGGTCGGTGCCGCCCCAGCGGTAGGGCACGCCGAGGTACTTCCGGGCCGCGGCCACGAGGTCCTCCCCCGTCGCGCCGGCGCTCCCGGTGGGAGCCGCGGCGGGCGCCGTGGTGCGGGCTGCGGCGCCGCCCTCGACCAGCCCGGCCAGCAGCTCGGAGAACTGCCCGCTCGGAGCCGAGGTGGTGCTCGTCCCGCCGGACGCGCTCGCGGGCGCAGCCGTCGTCGTCGCGGTGCGGGACGTCGCACCCGCCGTGCCGGCCGTGCCGGCCGCTGCGGCGGCGCGCCCCGCGGGCGCCGCCAGGTCGCCGATCATCGCCTGGATCCCCGCGATGCGGGACTGGACCACGGCGATGCCGCTCACGGGCGCTCCTCGTCGGTCGTCTCGTCTGCTGCCCAGGGGCCGAGCGGCCCCCTGCTCAGGTCATCGATCCGCCGCTGCTCCGCCTTGAGCGCCTGGCGCGCCTCCTCCTCGGCGCGGCGGGCTGCCAGCTGCTCGAGCGCCCGCGTGCGAGCCCGCGCCGCGGCCCAGGCCCTCTCGGCCTCGCCGGCGCGCTCGGCCGCCAGCTCGGCCTCCCCCTGGGCCTCGAGCAGGCTGCCGCGCAAGGAGGAGCGCGCCGCCACGGCCGCGGCCCAGCCGGCTGCTCCGCCGCCGCCGAGCTCGTGGGCCCCGAGGACGGCGCGGGCCTCGTCGTGCAGGCGCCGCGCGGCGCGGGCCTCGGCCGCGCTGAGCGCGCTGTCGCCGGCCGCCAGCTTCTCCTGGGTCCGTCGCACCCTCAGCAGGCCCGCCAGGCGGAAGGCGCTCACGCGGCCGCCCCGGGTGCGGCGTCGGGGTCGAGCAGCCGGGCGAGCCCGGACAGCGCCGCCCACGACGTCGTGGGGTCGGCCACCTGGTCGACGTCCTGGGTGAGGAAGGCGCGGGTGGACGGCGCGGCGGCCAGCGCGGCGTCGACGAGCGGGTCGGCGCCCGGCACGTAGGCGCCGACGTCGACGAGGTCCTGGGCGTCGCGCCGCGCCGCGAGGGCGCGCCGCACGGCCGTGGCGTCGGCCCGCTGCTCCGGCGTCGTGACGCGCGAGGCGACGCGGGAGACGGAGCCGAGCACGTCGACCGCCGGGAAGTGGCCCGCGGTCGCGAGCTTGCGGTCGAGCACGACGTGCCCGTCGAGGATCGAGCGCGCGGCGTCGGCCACCGGCTCGTCGTGGTCGTCGCCGTCGACGAGGACGGTGTAGATGCCGGTGATGGACCCGACGACGCCGGGCCCGGCGCGCTCCAGCAGCCGCGGCATCATCGCGAAGACCGAGGGCGGGAAGCCGCGCGTGGCCGGGGGCTCGCCGACCGACAGGCCGATCTCGCGCTGGGCGGTGGCCACGCGCGTGAGCGAGTCCATCATCAGGACCACGTCGAGCCCCTGGTCGCGGAAGTGCTCGGCGACGGCGGTCGCCGTCGCGGCGGCGCGCAGGCGCACGAGCGGCGGCTCGTCCGACGTCGCCACGACGACCACGCTGCGGGCGAGCCCCTCCGGGCCCAGGTCGTCCTCGAGGAACTCGCGGACCTCGCGGCCGCGCTCGCCGACGAGGGCGAGGACGACGACGTCGGCGCGGGCCCCGCGGGCGACCATCGACATCAGGCTCGACTTGCCGACGCCGGAGCCGGCGAACAGGCCGAAGCGCTGGCCGCGGCCCGCGGGCACGAGCGTGTCGAGGGCGCGGACGCCGAGCGGCAGCGGCTCGCAGACCCGCTGGCGGTCCAGGGCGGGCGGCGGGGGCGCGTCGAGCGGCACCTCCGCGAGGCCGGCGGGCAGCGGCCGGCCGTCCAGCGGCTCCCCCAGGCCGGACAGGACGCGCCCGAGGAGGGCGTCCCCGACGCGGACCGACAGGCGCGGGGCGGCGCGGCGGACGGGGACGCCCGCGGCGACGCCGTCGGCGGTGCCCAGCGGCATGCAGGCGAGGACGCCGGCGCGCACGCCCACGACCTCGGCGCGCAGGGGCGCCGCGCCCTCCTCGCCGATCTCGAGGACCTCGCCGACGCCCGCGGTCAGCCCGATGACCTCCACCGCGAGCCCCGTGACGGAGCGCACGGCGCCGAGGGCCAGCGGGCCGCCGGCGGGGCGGGCCGCGGCGAGCCGCGCGGTGAGCTCGGGGAGCCCGGCGGGCATCGCCGGCACGGCCACGGCGGAGGCCGTGCTCGGCAGCGGGACGACCGTGGGGGGCAGCGGCTGCTCCTGCGGGCGGCGCTGGGCCGGGGGGAGCGCCGACGGCGCCGTCCAGCGGTGGCCGACGAGCGCGGTGGGGCGCTCCGGGTCGGCGGGGCGCTCGAGGTCGGCGGTGCCCAGCCCGCCCGGCCCCTGGGCGAGGACGCTCACGAGCCGCCGCCGAGCAGGGCCTCGGCCGCCCGGTCGAGCGCCTGCGCCAGCCGGGCGTCGACGCTGCCGCCGGGGTGCTCGGCGAGGGCGTCGCCGCGCCCCAGCGAGGGGTCGGCGACGAGCTCGACGCCCTCGGGGACGTCCCCCGCCCGCCGCACCTCCACGGCGTCCGCCGGGTGCAGGCGCACCGTCACCCGGCCGGTCGGCGGGCAGGGCGCGAGCGCGCGGAGCAGGGCGGCCCGCGCGCCGGCGCCGGTGCGCACCTCGGCGCCGACGACGGCCGTCGCCAGCTCCAGGCCGGTGCGCGCCAGGGCGTCGGTGAGCTCGGCCAGGGCGGGGGCGTCCCGTCCCTCCAGGTCGGCCGCCGCGCGGTGCACGGCGGCGAGCGCGAGCTGGACGCTCGCGCGGTTCCGGGCGTCCTCCTCGCGCCGGCGCGCCGTCTCGGCGTCCAGCGCCGTCTGGGCGCGCTCGGCCGCCGCGGCGGCGCCCTGCGCCCAGCCGGCGGCGTAGCCGGCCGCGTACCCGGCGGGCCGGCCGCCCTC
>Ga0210040_10009747_pt1 | contig 11130 bp, 8 predicted proteins | sample CryGeyCG12114_NA_FD_185462 | JGI IMG/M metagenome (GOLD analysis project Ga0210040, IMG submission 185462) | Groundwater microbial communities from aquifer - Crystal Geyser CG19_WC_8/21/14_NA (SPAdes) (version 2) | ecosystem: Environmental > Aquatic > Deep subsurface > Groundwater | place: USA... | reverse complement strand
GGCTTCGGCGCCGGTTTCATGGCCCGCTCGGGCGTGCACGTCCGGTCGGTCACCCCCGCGCTCGACGAGCCGGTGCTGCTGGCCGACGAGCACGGCGAGGTGGCGGTCTACGGCATCCCCTACCTCGAACCCGAGGTCGCCCGGCACGAGCTCGGGCTCGCCGAGGGGCGCAGCCACGAGGCCGTCCTCGCCGCGGCGATGGAGCTGATCCGCAACGACCTCTTCCTGCGGCCCGGGGCCCGGTCGGTGGTCCTGGCCCACGCCTTCGTCGGCGGCGGCGTGCCCAGCGACAGCGAGCGCGACATCTGCGTCGGGGGTGTCGACCTGGTGCCGGCGGCGGTCTTCGACGGGGTCGACTACGTCGCCCTGGGGCACCTGCACCGGCCGCAGACGCTCAGCGACCGGGTCCGGTACAGCGGCTCGCCGCTGGCCTACTCCTTCGGCGAGGCCGGCCAGCACAAGCAGGCCTGGCTCGTCGACCTGGACGCCACCGGCCTGGCCGGGGTCCGCGCGGTGCCGCTGCCCGCACCGCGCGAGCTGACGCTCCTGCGCGGCGAGCTCGCCGACCTGCTCGCCGACTCCGCGCTGGTCGCCGTGCAGGAGCACTTCCTCTCCGTGCAGCTCACCGACCCGGTGCGGCCGGTCGACCCGATGCGCCAGTTGCAGGGGCGCTTCCCGCACTGTGTGCACCTGGAGTGGACCGGGACCGGCGCGCCGGCCGACGGGCGCAGCTACACCGAGCGGCTGTCCGGCCGCAGCGACCTCGAGGTCGCCGCCGAGTTCGTCGACCACGTCCGCGGGGTCGCCGCCTCCGCCGCGGAGCGCGAGCTGCTCGGCCGGGCGCTGACCGCCGCCGTCCACGAGGACGTGCTCGGGTGAGGGTCCACCGGCTGGCGCTGACCGCCTTCGGCCCGTTCGCCGAGCAGGTGTCGGTCGACCTCGACGACCTGGGCCGCGACGGCTTGTTCCTCCTGTGGGGGCCGACCGGAGCGGGCAAGACGACGCTGCTGGACGCCGTCGTCTACGCCCTCTACGGCACCGTTCCCGGCGCGCGCGGTGAGGAGAAGCGGCTGCGCAGCGACCATGCCGCCGAGGACGTGCGCACCGAGGTCGTGTGCGAGGTGACCCTGGGCGGCGAGCGGTTGCTGGTCACCCGCCGCCCCGAGCAGCAGCGGCCCAAGCGGCGCGGCACCGGCTGGACCACCGAGCAGGCGAAGCTGACCGTGCAGCGGCTGACCGACGGCGAGTGGGAGCCCGTCAGCACCCGGATCGACGAGGGCTCCGAGCACCTGCGCACCCGGCTCGGGCTCTCCGCCGAGCAGTTCTGCCAGGTGGTGCTGCTGCCGCAGGGCGACTTCGCCCGCTTCCTCCGCGCCGAGCCGGAGGACCGTGGCCGGCTGCTGCGCACCCTCTTCGACGTGGGTCGCTTCGCCCGGGTCGAGACCTGGCTGGACGACCGGCGGCGGACGGCGCGCGCGGAGCTGGACGAGGTCCGGCTGCGGGCCAGCACGCTGCTGGCTCGGGTGGCCCAGGTGGCCGACGTCGAGGTCCCCGAGGACCTGGCACCCGAGCTGGTCGGGGCTGCACCCGCCGCGCACGCCGGCGCCTGGGTGCACCGGGTGCGCACCGAGGCCGCCCAGCTGCTGGCGAGCCGGGAGGCCGCAGCCGCCGAGGCCGCCGCCGAGGTCACCCGGGTCGACGACGTGCTGGCGGCCGCCCGGGTCGCCGACCAGCGGCACACCCGCCGGGACCGGGCACGGGCCGAGCTCGCCCGGCTGCAGTCCGAGGCGGCGGAGCTGGTGCCGCTGCGCGCCGCCCTGGACGCGGCCACCCGGGCCGAGCCTGTGCGCGACGTCCTGGAGGCGGCCGGTCGCGCCGCGGCGGAGGCGGAGGCGGCCGAGGCGCGGCTGGTGTCGGTCCGCGCCGCCTGGGCCGCCCTCGCGGCCGGCCGACCCGCCGACACGCTGCTGGCGCGGGCGTTGCGGGACGACGTGGCTGCCCTGCGCGCTCTGCTCCCGGAGGTCGAGCGCGCCGCCGAGCTGGAGCAGCTCCTGCAGCGCGCCACCCGGCAGGTCGCCGCACTGGCTCAGCGCTGCGCGGCGGAGGAGACGGCGGCAGCGGAGTGGCCCGCCCGGCTCGCGGCCCAGGAGGAGCAGGTCGCGGCGGCCGCGGAGGCCGAGGCCCGACTCGCCGGGCTGACCGCGACCCTCGACGGTGCCCGGGCGGCACGGGCCGCGGCCCGCGCGGCCGACCGGCTGGCTGCCCGCGTGGTCCAGCAGCGCGAGGCGAGTGCGGCCGCGCGAGAGGCCTGGCTGGACGCCCGCGAGGCCTGGCACGACCTGCGCGCCCGGCGGCTCGACGGCATGGCCGCGGAACTGGCGGCGGCCCTCACCGACGGGCTGGACTGCCCGGTCTGTGGGGCGCTGGAGCACCCGCGGCCGGCAGAGCACGTCGGGCCGGTGGTCACCCGGGCCGACGAGGACGTGGCACACGGCCTCGCCGAGCAGCGGGAGGCTGCGGCCAGCGCGGCCCACCAGGCGGTGGAGGAGTCCGAGCGCGAGCTCGCGGCGCTGCGGGCGCAGGCCGGGACGGCTCCGCCGGCGGAGCACGAGCGGGCCGTCACGGAGGCAGCCGCCGCGGAGCGGTCGGGGCGTGAGCTCGCCGGCACGCACGCGCCGGCCCGACGACAGCTGACCGCGCTGCTGAGCGCTCGGGACACCGCCGCGGCGGCCTGGGCCGCCGCCCGCGAGGAGCTGGTCCAGCGTCGTGCCGAGCTGACCGCGGCCGAGGAGACCCTCGGCGAGGTACGCCGTCGGCTGACCGTCGCCCAGGGCGAGGACGACGACCTGGTCACCCGGATCCGCCGCGTGACGACCGAGGCCGAGCGCTGCGAGGCCGTGGTGGAGGCCGAGGGCGCCGAGCTGCGCGCCCGGACCACCGCCGACGAGACCCGCCGGCTGGCCGGGGAACGCGTCGCCGCCGCCGGCTTCCCCGACCTGCTCGCCGCTGCCGGCGCGCTGCTCGACCAGGGCCGCGTCGCCGGGATCCGGCGCCGGGTCACCGAGCACGACCAGCAGCTGTCCGTGGTCACCGCGACGCTCGCCGAGCCCGAACTGGCCGACCTGGAACCGCGCCCCGACCTGCGTGTCCTCACCGACTCCTGCCGGTCGGCCACCGCGGTCCGCGAGGAGGCAGTCGCGGCCCTGGCCGAGGCCGGCCGGTGCGCCACCGCCCTCGACGGCCTGGCGGCCGACCTCACCGGGGTCGAGGTCGAGCTGGACGAGCAACGGGCCACCGCCGACCAGGTCTCGGCACTGGCCGACCTGGTGAACGGCCGCGGGGCCAACACCCTGCGCATGCGGCTGCAGTCCTTCGTGCTCGCCGCGCGGCTCGAGCAGGTGGCGGAGGTGGCGAGCCGGCGGCTGCGGGACATGTCCGGCGGCCGGTACACGTTCCTGCACAGCGACGCGCAGGGCCGGCACGGTGCCCGGGGTGGTCTCGGGCTCGACGTCCTCGACGAGTACACCGGCGCGCGCCGGGCGACCAAGACGCTGTCCGGTGGGGAGAGCTTCATGGCCTCGCTGGCCCTCGCCCTGGGGTTGGCCGACGTGGTCACCGCAGAGAGCGGCGGCGTGCAGATCGACACGCTCTTCGTCGACGAGGGCTTCGGGACGCTGGACCCCCGGTCCCTCGACGCCGTGATGACCGTGCTCGACGAGCTCCGTCGCGGTGGTCGCACCGTCGGCGTGATCAGCCACGTCGAGGAGCTGCGCACCAGGATCCCCAGCCGGCTGGAGGTCCTGTCGGGCCGCGACGGCTCGCGGCTGGCCGGCTGAGGTCCGAGCGTCTCCCGCCGGGGTCGTGCTGCTCCGGCACGGTGCACCGCCGAGAATGTGGGAGTGGCTCTCCGTACCCGTCCCCAGGCTTGGCTGCTGCCGGTGCTCGTGGCCCTGTTCACCCTGACGAGCTGCGGCGAGGAGGGGCGCCCCGATCCGGCAACCGCCGGCACAGCGGCGAGCCACAGCCTGCCCGCTTCCGGCGAGGGAGCAACGAGCTCTGCGCCGGACACCACGGCGGTCACGACGGTCGTGGTCGTCGGCGACTCGATCACTGCCGGGATCGGGGGGACGGACAGCGCCGAGTCCCCCGGCGAGAACTCCTGGATCCCCGCCGCAGATCGGGATCCGCTGGACTTCATCGGTGGTTGGGCCGTGCCGGGGACGACGACGCCGCAGATGAGCGACGGGGTGACCGCGATGACAGCCGACCTGTTGGTGGTGATGGCTGGGACCAACGACCTGCAGCAGGGTCTCCCGTGGTCCCGCACCCGAGCGGACCTCGTGTCGATCGTGCAGACCGCTGATGTGCCGCACACCGTCCTGCTGGCGATCCCGCCGTTCGACGCCCGCTCAGGTGAGGTCGCCGGCTTCAACGAGCGCGTGGCGCAACTGGCCCACGACCGGGGCTGGGGCTTCTTCGACCCCTGGGTCGACGTCTCGGTGGGCGGCGCCTACGTGCCTGGGGCGACGAGCGATGGGGTGCACCCGAGTCCGGCGGCGGCCGCAGACGTGGGGAGCCGGATCCGTGCGGCGCTCCTCCAGGACGACCTGTACTGACCCGTGGCAGTCCGGGCGGGCGCTAGCGCAGACTGCTGACCGTCGACGCGGCGTCCCGAGCATCTCCGGGGTCGACCGGCGCCCGGAACACCCACCGGCGGTAGCCCAGGTACCGGATCGCCGTGCCGAGGACGATGGACCCGACGTTCGCCACCTGGAGCACCAGGGCGTCCTGCTGTCCCAGTGGATAGCGCACCAGGGCCACGACAGCCAGGCCCAGGAGCAGCGTCACACCGTTGATGGCGGCGAACACCACGTACTCCCGAGCAACGCTCGAGCGGTCCCGGTGGGAGAACGACCAGTACCGATGACCCAGGTAGGCCACGGTCATGGACACCACCGTGGCCACCAGGTTCGACGTGACGGCCCCGGCCCCGGCGTGGGCGTACAGGAGTTGGAAGCAGCCCACCTGGATGACGAAGCCGGCCGCTCCGACCACCCCGAAGGCGCCGAGCTCCTTGAGCAGCGTCCTCGCCCTGGCGCTCAGGTGGGAGGAGAGCACGGCAGGAGACGGCACTCTGGCGAGTCTAGGCAGGGCGGCCTGCTCCGGCAGGGTGACCGCTGGACCACCGAGGCGCACGCTGCCCGTTGGCCCAGCGGAGTGGGGTCACTACTCTTCCGAGACGATGTCCGGACCCACGCCCCTGAGCCCCGTCACCGGGCTGCCGGTCGTCGCGATGGTGGGCGGGGGACAGCTGTCCCGGATGACCCACCAGGCGGCGATCGCCCTCGGGCAGTCGCTGCGGGTGCTGGCCGCCGACCCCGCGGAGTCCGCGGCCCTGGTGGCGGCCGACGTCCAGCTGGGCGACCACCGCGACCTCGCCGACCTGCGCCGGCTCGCCCAAGGCGCCACCGTGCTGACCTTCGACCACGAGCACGTGCCCACCGAGCACCTGCGCGCGCTGGAGGCCGAGGGGCACCGGGTGGCGCCGGGCCCGGCGGCGCTCGTGCACGCCCAGGACAAGCTGGTGCTGCGCCGGGCGCTGGCGGAGGCCGGCGAGCCGCAGCCCGCCTGGGCCGAGGTGTCCACGGTGCACGGCGCGGCCACCTTCGCCGAGGAGGTCGGCTGGCCGATCGTGCTCAAGACCCCGCGCGGTGGCTACGACGGCAAGGGCGTGTTCGTCGTCGACGGTCCCGACGAGGTCGCCGAGCTGGTCGAGCGCCACGGCACCCTGCTCGCCGAGGAGCGGGTGCCGATGCTCCGCGAGCTGTCCGCGCAGGTCGCCCGCTCCCCCTTCGGGCAGGTCGCCGTCTGGCCGGTCGTGGAGACCGTGCAGCGCGACGGCGTCTGCAACGAGGTGTACGCCCCGGCCCCCGGCCTGTCCGAGGAGCTGGCCACCGCCGCCCAGGAGCTGGCCGTGCGGATCGCCGACCGGCTGGGCGTGGTGGGCATGCTCGCCGTCGAGCTGTTCGAGACCGCCGACGGCGTGCTGGTCAACGAGCTGGCGATGCGGCCGCACAACTCCGGGCACTGGACCATCGAGGGCGCCCGGACCAGCCAGTTCGAGCAGCACCTGCGCGCGGTGCTGGACTACCCGCTGGGGTCCACCGCGATGACCAGCCCCGTCGTCGTCATGGCCAACGTGCTCGGCGGCGCGACCGCCGACGAGTCCTGGGACGGCCCGGGCCTGGACGAGCGGGTGCACCACCTCATGGCCCACTGGCCCGACGTCAAGCTGCACTGGTACGGCAAGGGCCAGCGGCGCGGCCGCAAGCTCGGCCATGTGACCGCCCTGGGCGAGGACCTGGCCGAGGTGCGCGCCCGGGCCGTCGCCGCCGCCCGCTACCTGGCCGACGGGGTCGTCGACCCCGCGTTCGCCTTCGACGAGGAGCACTGACCGTGGCCGAGAGCACCGACCCCATCGTCGGCATCGTCATGGGCAGCGACTCCGACTGGCCGATGATGGAGCCCACTGCCCTCGCGCTCCAGGAGTTCGACGTGCCCTACGAGGCCCACGTCGTCTCCGCGCACCGCACGCCCCGCCGGATGCTCGAGTACGCCGAGACGGCTGCCGACCGGGGGCTGCGGGTGGTGATCGCCGGCGCTGGGGGCGCCGCGCACCTGCCCGGCATGATCGCCGCCGCCACCCCGCTGCCGGTCATCGGCGTCCCCCGTCCGCTGGACCGGCTGGACGGCCTGGACAGCCTGCTGTCGATCGTCCAGATGCCGGCCGGCGTGCCGGTCGCGACGGTCTCGATCGGCGGCGGTCGCAACGCCGGGCTGCTGGCCGTGCGGATCCTGGCGACCGCGGACGACCGGCTGCGCGCCGCCGTCCGCAGCTTCCAGGCGGAGCTGGCGGACTCCGTGCTGGCCCGCGACGCGGCCCTGCAGGCGCGGATCGCGCCCTGACCGCGTCGGGTGAGCCGCCTTCCCGACGACGGCATGGCGGCCTAACCTGTACCCGTGAGTAACAACGTGGGGTTGTACGCGCTGACCGAGGAGCACCAGGCGGTCCGGGAGGCGGTCCGGGAGATCGCCGAACGGGAGATCGCCCCCTTCGCCGCCGAGGTGGACGCCGAGTCGCGCTACCCGGTCGAGGCGCAGAAGGCCCTCACGGCCGCCGGCTTCCACGCGACGCACATCCCCGAGTCCTACGGCGGCGAGGGCGCCGACGCGGTCGCCACCTGCATCGTGATCGAGGAGGTGGCCCGGGTCGACGTGAGCGCCTCGCTGATCCCCGCGGTCAACAAGCTCGGGTCCGTGCCGGTGATGCTGTCGGCTTCGGCGGAGCTGAAGCAGAAGGTGCTGCCCTCGATCGCCGCCGGCGACGCGATGATCAGCTACGGCCTGTCCGAGCGCGAGGCCGGCTCCGACGCGGCCGCCATGCGCACCCGCGCCCGGCTCGAGGGCGACTCCTGGGTGCTCAACGGCACCAAGGCGTGGATCACCAACGCCAGCGTCTCCGAGTGGTTCACGGTCATGGCGGTCACCGACCCCGAGCGCGGCGCCAACGGCATCTCGGCCTTCGTCGTCCACCGCGACGACCCGGGCTTCGCCGTCGGCCCCAAGGAGAAGAAGATGGGGATCAAGGGCTCGCCCACCTGCGAGCTCTACTTCACCGACTGCACCATCCCGGCCGACCGGATCGTGGGCGAGCCCGGCACCGGCTTCAAGACCGCGCTCCGGACCCTGGACTTCACCCGGCCGACCATCGGCGCCCAGGCCGTCGGCGTCGCGCAGGGCGCGCTGGACGCCGCGATCGCCTACACCAAGGACCGCCACCAGTTCGGCTCGGCGGTGTCGGACTTCCAGGGCGTGCAGTTCATGCTCGCCGACATGGCGATGAAGATCGAGGCGGCCCGCCACCTGGTCTACGTCGCCGCCGCGCGCGGTGAGCAGGGCGGCCCGGACCTGACCATGGTGTCGGCGTCGGCCAAGGCGTTCGCCTCCGACGTGGCCATGCAGGTCACCACGGACGCCGTCCAGCTGTTCGGCGGGGCCGGCTACACGCAGGACTTCCCGGTCGAGCGGATGATGCGGGACGCCAAGATCACCCAGATCTACGAGGGCACCAACCAGGTCCAGCGCATGGTGATCGCCCGCAGCCTGCTGCGCTGAAGTCGACCGGCGCGCCCCGGGCCCTGGGCAGTGGCGCCACCTGCCACGCGACCGGGATCACCCATCCGTCACGTCGCTGCAGAGCAGCGCCACGGTCCACGTCTCCACCGGTGCGATCGGCACGGGATCCGGCGTCGCTGTCGGCGACGCTGTGCACTGCTCCTCGATCTGCTCGACCTCGCTGGACCAGGACGGCATCTCCGTGCGCAGCGGACCGCTCTCCGGGCGGTAGTCGTAGGCGGCGCAGAGCACCAGGGGGATCGCGACGACCACCGCCCCGGCCTTGGCCCAGCGACCGGTCACCCGGGGCACCAGGGCCTGGGCGGCCACGCCGAACGCGGTCAGCAGGAGCAGCGCCGGCACGATCGTGTACCGGCTGCCGACGGTGAGGTCGGCCTCCAGGTCACCGGCCGGCGGGTACTGGCCGCCGAGGGCGAACACACACTCGACCGCGAAGAAGGCCACCGACGCGACGGCGGACGCGGCGAGGAAGAGGCGGAGGCGGCCGGCGAGGAGCCAGCCGGCGAGGAGGCAGACCAGGCCCAGTCCGGCGACGAGCCAGACGCCGGTCGAGCCCGCCGCGTCCACTGTCCGCCGTGCACCACCGTTGCCGGTCAGTGACGAGGTCACGACGCGCAGCGCGTAACCGAACGCGATCTCCCGCGTGGTGGCTGTCTGCCCCGTCGGCCGCTCGACCGAGAACACCGCGTGCAGCTGGGCGGCGATCGCGACGACGTAGCCGATCGCCACCCACCGGTCGCGCATGCCCCGCAGCACCAGCAGCCGGCCCAGCACCAGCGGAGCCAGCACGATCGACAGCGGGTCGCTCAACGCGGCGAAGACCACGATCACCACCGGCAGCACCTGCCGGCCGGCTCCGGGGCGCCGGGCCACCAGGGACCAGAACGCGGCGTACATCAAGAACCAGTGGCTGTTGGCCGCGTTGTCGACCGCTTCGAGGCCGCCGGCCGGGATGACCACGACTGCGGTGGCGAGGAGCCCGCGCAGCCAGGGCGAGGGCAGGTGCGCTGCGCCGAACTCCCAAACCGTCCAGGCCGTCAGCCCGACGACGAGCGCCGCCACCACGCTGAAGGCGACGCCCGCGGCGGACACCGGTAGCAAGGTCACCAGCTCGGCGACGGTCCGCGGGAAGACCTGCAGGTATCCCGCATGCGGCTGCTGGATCGTCCACGTCGCTGGGCTGTGCAGGGCCGTCTGGAGGAAGGCGGTGCCGTCCTCGGCCCACAAGGTGTCCAGTCTGCTGACCGGCAGCCGCAGGAGGGTCGCTACGGAGGCGACGAGGAACACCGCGCCGCCGACCAGGTACCGGAGGGCCCGGTCCCGGCGCTGCGTCGGGGGTGCGTTCACGGGATAGACGCGGTCTGCGAGCAGCTCCCGGAGTCTGGCCCATCCCTGGAGCGGCTGGCTCGGGGAGTCCTCGACGGCAGTGGACGAGGGCGCATCTGGGGAACTCACGCGGGTCTCCGTCTCCAGGTCACTCCGGCGGGCCCGTGGTCCCCGTGCAGCTGGCACTGTAATCCAGCCCGGCCACTGTGCCGGACCGGGCGGTTTCGTTCAGTCCAGCAGCTGGGAGACCGCTGCCAGCCGGGTGTCCCCGGCCATCGACGCCAGCCAGGCGGCCCAGCCCGGCCGGGTGCGCACCGCCTCCAGAGCGCTGCGCGCGGCCGCCCGGTCGCCCCGGCGGGAGGCGGCCAGCGCGGCATAGAGGTCGCGGGCGCCCTCGGGGGCGAAGACGGCCAGCGTCTCGTAGTCGCGTTCGTCGTAGGCGCGCTGCAGGTTGCGCAGCATCCGCAGCTGGGCCACCGGGTCGCCGGAGTCGTCCACCCGCAGATCCACCCGGACGCCGTCGTCGTCCTCGCTGGCCGGCGTGCCGCTGACCACCTGGAGCGCTGCGGACTGCCGGCCGCGCAGGTCACCCCCGGCGTCCTGGCCCGCGGTCAGCGCAGCCAACAGCCGGTCGGCGAGCGACCCGCCCGCCGCGGCGAAGCCCGCGGACATCGCCGGCAGCACGTCGGCGGAGGACAGCATGTTGCCCTGCACGCTGAAGCCGTCGCCGAGCAGGTGGCCGCAGGCCGGCAGTGAACCCTGACCGGTGTCGGCGGCGACCTGGCCGGTGGCGTCCAGGACGGCGATCTGCCGGTCGACGTCCTCGGCCGCGTGCGACGCCCGGTGCACCAGGTCCTGCGGCGAGGTGCCCTCGGCGAGGCCGGCGATCAGCGCGGTGCCCAGCCCACGCCGGCTGCGCGCCTGGACGGCGACCACCCCCACCCCTGGACGCACGGTCGGCACGGCGCGGCCGACGGCGAGGATGCAGGAGGAGACGGCGATGCCCAGGTCCCCGGTGGCGGCGTCCCGGGCGATGACCGAGAAGGTCACGGCTGCTCGTTCCTGCAGCGGCGACCGGTCACACAGCAGCCGGCAGGGTCATGGTGGGCACGTCGCCGACGACCTGGAGCGGTGCGCCGGTGGCGGCGACCACCTCGTCGACGGTCACCCCGGGCGCGACCTCGCGCAGCACCAGCCCGTCCGCGGTGACGTCGATGACGGCCAGGTCGGTGATGACCCGGTCGACGCAGGCCTTGCCGGTGAGGGGCAGGGAGCACTCCTCGACGATCTTGGGGGAGCCGTCCCGAGCCACGTGCTCCATCATCACCAGCACCTCGCGGGCACCGTGGACGAGGTCCATGGCGCCGCCCATGCCGTTGACCATCTTGCCGGGGATGAGCCAGTTGGCCAGGTCGCCGCGGGTGTTCACCTGCATCGCGCCGAGCACGGCCACGTCGATGTGGTGCCCGCGGATCATCCCAAACGACAGCGACGAGTCGAAGAAGCTGGCGCCGGGCAGCAGCGTGATCGTCTCCTTGCCGGCGTTGATCAGGTCCGCGTCCTCCTCGCCCTCGAAGGGGTAGGGGCCGACCCCGAGCACGCCGTTCT
>Ga0210040_10009746_pt1 | contig 11130 bp, 11 predicted proteins | sample CryGeyCG12114_NA_FD_185462 | JGI IMG/M metagenome (GOLD analysis project Ga0210040, IMG submission 185462) | Groundwater microbial communities from aquifer - Crystal Geyser CG19_WC_8/21/14_NA (SPAdes) (version 2) | ecosystem: Environmental > Aquatic > Deep subsurface > Groundwater | place: USA... | reverse complement strand
TAGGCCGTGATCAGCGCGAAGCTCAGCACTTCGAGCCAATGCGTGGCATCGGTCATCGACACGGACGTGCCGCGCAGAAACAGGAACACCACGCCAATCACCACCACGGCCGACACGCCTTGAAGCAACGAGGAAACGAAAGACAAGACAATGCCTCGCCGCAGGGCAACCTGGTTGGCCAGCATATAGCTCGAAATCACCACCTTGCCGTGGCCGGGACCGGCGGCATGGAAAATGCCATAAGCGAAAGACAGCCCGATCAGCACCCATAGCTGCGTTCCGTCCTCGCGCATCCCCTTCAACGCGACCGTCATGGATCGGTAGAAGGTTTGCTGATGGACGTTGATCCATTGGAAGAAGCCGCCGAACAGGCCGGTCGTCGCGATTGAGGGTTCGGCCGTGCCGATGCCCAGCGAGCTTTGGGCATGGGCTATGCCCGTGACATGCGCGAGCACCAGCATGGCGGCGATCAGCGCGACGCTCGCGCGAAGCTTGGTGGTCATCGGTTTACCCCGCAGCCGTGCAGGTCAATTCCAGTTTGGTTGCAAAGATCTTGCTCAGATCCGTGCCGGCCGGATCGCTGAAAAAGGCGTCGGTCAGGCTCGACTGGTTCGCCGCGATCGCCTCGTCCGGATCAGGGCGTATCACCGCGCGCGCGCAGGCCGGCGGGAGGTTTTCCACCGCCATGTTTTCATCGTCGACGAAATCGATCGCGGTATAGAATGTCGGATCGTAAACGCCGAAGTCGAGCTTGCCCTTCAAGGACATCGGCTCCGAAAGCTTCGCCTCGAACAAGATGATGAGCTGGTTGTCCTGCAACATGGCCACCAGCCTGTCGGGCGCGATCATCGTCACGTCCTTGTCGTCTTGCGTCACCATCTGGAAATAGTTGAACTCGGCCAAGGAGGCGTGAACGGTGTTGCCAACCTCTTCCAGCTCCTTTTCGTCGAGCTTGAGGTCCTTGTTGGCATCGAACTCCACAAGCACCGTGCTGGAAAAGAGATCGTCGAAGCGCCACAGATGACGCAGCGCCTGCACCTTGTTGTCGGCGCCGATGATCACGTCCAAACGCGCTTCGGCAAAGATATGCGGATGAACCCAGGCCGGCATCGTGGACGCCGCCAGTGCGCTCGCGGCAATCAGGCTGGATAGAAAAGGCCTTTTCAACCGCATCACCGGCTCCTGTTGGTGTCGCCACAAAGCGGTAAAAACCGGCGAAAGTGGGACGCGCGCAGTTTGCCCACCGCAGCCTGCGCCGGCCTTTCGCTCACGCTCCTTTCGCTCACGCTTTGGCTTCGCGCGCCTTGAACCAGGCGGCCAGGAAATCCACCAGCGCGCGCACCTTTGCCGGCAGATAGCGGCGGTGCGGGTAGACCACGAAAATGCCGCCGTCGCGAAACACGCTGTTCTCGAGCACCGGGATCAGCGTGCCGTCTTCGATGGCCGCGGCGGCAATGAAATCGGGCAGCACGGTAAAGCCCAGCCCGGAAATCGCCGCAGCGCGCGCCGCCAGTGGACTGTTGACCTCCATCGGTCCCGACACCGGCACGCTGATCGTTTCGCCGGCCTCGTTGTGGAACGGCCAGTTCGATAGCCAGCGCCCATTGGTGTCGATGATGCAGGGCAGGGTGCTCAGATCCTGCGGCCGGGCCGGCGTGCCGTGCTTTTCGAGCAACTCGGGAGACGCGCAGATGCGCGTGGTGAAAGGCGCCAGCCGCCGCGCGATCAGGGACGAGTTTTCCATCCGCGTGATGCGGATGGCGAGGTCGAAGCCTTCTTCCACCAGATCGACGAAACGATCATCCAGCTGGATCTGCAGGGTGATCTGCGGGTTCTCCTTGGCGAAATCCACCAGGCACTGACCGATCGCGGCATCGGCAAAGGTACGCGGCGCCGACATCTTGATGCGGCCGCGCACATCGCCCGAGCTTTCGCGCACCGTGTCCGAAAGGCTGTCGATCTCGCGCACGATCTCGCCGGCCCGCTGGTAATAAGTATGGCCGGCTTCGGTGAGCGAAAACTGCCGTGTGGTGCGGTTGAGCAGCAGCGCGCCGAGCTCGTCTTCCAGCTCGCGCACATATTTCGATAACAGCGCTTTCGATCGGCCGATCTTGCGCGCCGCAGCCGAAAAGCCCTCCGCTTCCACCACATCGATGAAAGCGCGCATGCGGGTCAACGTATCCATAAGCGTCAGCCTTTCGCTTCCGGAACCGGCTGGCCGAGCAGGGCAGCCGATTCGCTCCCCCCAAACTATCCTGCCGATCGCCCGCTTGGGCAAATTTGTGCGTGATGCCGGTGGGCGGTCCGGCAACCCGCGCTGACGCGACAGGGTCTCGCCGCAGCCGCCTATGCGGTGAAAAAGAGGATTGTTCATGCTGAACAAGCACTTGGAAGATCTGGATGTGAGAAGAACAGTCCGGCTTCGACCTTCCCTCAAACTTTTTTGGCTGGATGTCCTTTTGCCGTTGATTGTGACAGGCGACCCTCTTATATCCGCGCTTGCCCAAAGTCGCACGTGCCTGTGGGCGTCCCCCGAACCTCGAAATGGCGAGGCGAGGGCAGGTAACCGGGGAGTAACGAACCCGGTCGGTTCAGCGGCCAACCGCCGATCCGAGGACGCCTTGAAGCAACGACGGTGCGGGCCTTTCTGGTTACCCCTCGGTTGTCCAAATCCGGGGTTAAACAAAGAGGCACACCCTCATTGCCGGCAGTGCGGAACGGGTTCTCCCCATCCAAGCCAAGGCAGACAAAGCAAGCGGGAGCCGGGCGGCTCTTGCTTACCACCGTGTGACACGTTGTTCTGGTTCCGGGGTCTCCACCGGCTGGCACCAGAAGCTGCGATCATGCCTTTGTCCATCGCATCTGCAACGAGACCTGCTGGGTCCGTGCAGCGCAGCCTTGAACGCGTGCCCTCACAAGCGCGCGATTGGAGAGTTTTATGGCTACTCAGCGCATCATCGACTTCCTCGCCACCCGACGTCCCGACGGTCCCTGCCTCGTGGTCGACCTCGACGTCATCGAAGAGAATTTCCACGCCTTCGAAAAGGCGCTGCCGGATTCCAAGATCTTCTACGCCGTGAAAGCCAACCCGGCGCCGGAAGTTCTGCGCCTGCTCGCCCAACTCGGCTCGTCCTTTGATACCGCTTCTGTGGCCGAGGTCGAGATGGCTTTGGACGCCGGCGCCACGCCCGACCGCATCTCCTTCGGCAACACCATCAAGAAGGAGCGCGACATTGCGCGCGCTTACGACCACGGCATCCGCTTGTTCGCCGTTGATTGCGTCGAGGAAGTCGAAAAGATCGCCCGCGCCGCCCCGGAAGCCCGCGTGTTCTGCCGCGTTCTGACCGATGGCGAAGGCGCGGAATGGCCTTTGTCGCGCAAGTTCGGCTGCGTGCCGGCCATGGCCGTGGACGTTCTGCGCCACGCCAAGTCGCTCGGTCTCGACGCCTACGGCGTGTCCTTCCATGTCGGTTCGCAGCAGTGCGACCTGACCGCCTGGGACCGTGCGCTGGGCGATGCCAAGATGGTGTTCGAAACGCTGGCCGGCGAAGGCATTGTGCTCAAGATGGTGAACATGGGCGGCGGTTTCCCGACGCGCTACCTCAAGGACGTGCCGGTTGCGAAGGCCTACGGCCAGGCGATCTTTGAATCCCTGTCGAAGCACTTCGGCAACCAGATCCCGGAAACCATCATCGAGCCGGGCCGCGGCATGGTCGGCAATGCGGGCGTCATCAAATCCGAGGTCGTTCTGATCTCGAAGAAGTCCGACACGGATGATGTGCGCTGGGTTTACCTCGACATCGGCAAGTTCGGCGGTTTGGCCGAAACGATGGACGAGGCCATCCGCTATCCCATCGCCACGCCGCGCGATGGCGATGCGGTTGCCCCTTGCGTGCTCGCCGGCCCTACCTGTGACTCGGCCGACGTGTTGTACGAGAAGACGCCGTATCCGCTGCCTTTGTCGCTCACCATCGGCGATGAAGTGCTGATCGAAGGCACCGGCGCCTACACCACCACCTATTCGGCGGTGGCCTTCAATGGCTTCGAGCCGCTCCGATCCTACGTGATCTGAGCCCAGCCGAACGCCCGAACAGGCGGGTGATCACCCGCCTGTAACATCCCTAACAATGCCATGCCTGCGGCGGCCGGTCCTGCAATGGATCGGTGCGCCAGGTGTTTCCGCTGCCTTGTAGTGAAATGCCATGAACACGAACACCGCCATCACATCTGCCGCGCTCCTGTCTTCCGCTGTTTTCGACCAGAACTACGGTCTGCGTCCCGCCTTCACGCTGAGCGCCGAGCGCCTGCGCGATGTCATGCCGCGCGAGCGCCTGCTCGACCGCGCCATGGGCCTGGGCCGCAAGCGCAAATCATCGGAAAAGATCCGCCGCGGCCGCAAGCCGGCCGGAGGTCTGGCGCTTGTTGCGCATGACGAGGACGATCGGCTCGTCGGCACCGTCCGCTTGTGGAACGTGAAGCTCGGCGAGGGCGGACGCCAGGCGCTGCTGCTCGGCCCGCTCGCCGTGGAACCCACCGCCAAATCCGGCGGTATCGGCTCAGCCCTGATGCGCCAGGCGATTGCCGAAGCCACCCGTCTCGGCCATGGCGCGATCCTGCTCGTGGGCGATCCCGAATATTACGGGCGCTTCGGTTTCGCGGCCGCCAAGACCGGCACCCTCGCCATGCCCGGCCCCTATGAGCGCCACCGCTTCCTCGCGCTGGAACTGGTGGACGGCTGGCTCGACGGTGCCGCTGGCACGCTGAAAGCCTCCGGCCGCAAACTCACGGACGTGCTGGTGAAGGCCGGGTGAGGGCAGGCGAGAGCCCGCACCACTCCCACCCTCCAAACCACCAGGCCAAACCCGGCACGCCACAGCGCGCCGGGTAGGCTTGCGCTATTCTACTGTGCAGCCTCGCTCTTCACGAGCCCGAGGTTCAAGCCATCCTCGTCGGCATTGTTGAAGCTCGGTGCCGAACGCTTGGCGGCATCCTGTCCCTCATAGGTGATGCGGTAGATGATGCCGCCTGTATCATCGGAAAGATACAGCGCCCCATCCGGACCCTGCGCCATGCCGGCCAGGCGGCCCATATGGCCCCAGCCCGTGGGGCTTTCCTCGTCCTGCATCAAAAAGCCCGTCGCGAAAGGCACCATGGCGACAGGCTTGCCATCTTCGAAATCGACGCGCATCACCTCGTAGCCCGAGGGCGTTTTGCGGTTCCAGGAGCCGCGCATCGCAACAAAGGCATCGCCCTGGAATTCCTGCGGGAACACATCGCCGGTGTAAAAAGTCATCTGCATCGGCGCGGCATGGGGCGTATGAAGCCCGATCGGTTCCCGGCTGCCAGCAGCATAATCGCTGAAGCTGGAATCCGGCGGTGTGTCCTGCGGATTGAACTGGGACATGGCGTAGACATAAGGCCAGCCATAGCGTTCGCCGTCCTCGATCCGGTTGAACTCCTCGTGCTGCTCGTGGTCGCCCAGCCAGTCGATGCCGTGGTCGAAGCCATAAAGCGTACCGCTGGATGGCTCGAAGCCATAGCCGATCGTGTTGCGAAGGCCGGACGCGAAGATGCGACGCTCGGAGCCGTCCGTGTTCATCACCACGACCGTGGCGTTTTCCTCGTTGGTTTCGCCGCAAGCGTTGCAGGTGGAGCCGACAGAGACGTAAAGCTTGCCGTCCGGTCCCTTCTGGATCATGCGATTGGGGTGCTGGCCGCCTTCGGGGAAGCGCTCGGCCACCATTTCCAGCTCTCCAAGCGTGCCGTCCTGCGCCCGCGTCGTTCGGTAAACGTCGTTGACCGTCATCAGATACACGGTGTCGCCGTCGATCTCGATGCCGTGCATACCTTCCTTTTGCGCCACGACCTCGCGCTTGTCGGCTTGGCCATCGCCGTCCGTGTCGCGCAGCATCAGGACGTCGCCGTTCGTGCGCCGCGTCACGTAAAGCGTGCCGTCTTCAGCCACGTCCATCATGCGCGCGTTTTCCAGATCCTTGGCGAAGACGTTGATTGCGAAACCTTCCGGCAACGCCAGGCGGCTCATGCGCTCCTCGCTCCAGTCCAGCGGCACGGGCTTGACGACGTGGCCGACAATCTCGACGCCTTGGCGACCCCGATCCTCGCTGGCCGAGGGTTCGCTGGAGCCGGCGCCGGCTTGCGCGAAAGCCAATTGCGGAAGGGCGAAAACCGATGTCGCCAAAAGAAGGGAAAGTCGCATTGGTGCTCCTGTGGGTTCCAGCGCAAGGCGAGGTCCTGACACACGCCTCAAGAACACGAACTCAACAAGGTTTATCCTGTTCCAAGGATGTTTGCCTTCAACACAAGGCAAAGGAGCGACTGTTCGGAATGGCCAAGCGATTGCCGTTCGCAGCAGCAACTGGTTGTGCTCCCACGGCAAAGTTGACCGAACGCTGGGTACGGAAACAGTCAGGTGTGTTCGGTGCGAAGGCAGGTGTCTTCACTGTTTTCGCCCGGGAGCCGAGGACGGCGAAGCTGGAAGGGTGTCGTTAAGCCCCTGATTTCCAATGCTTTGACAATCCAGCCACGTGCATTCGATCCACGCCTCGCTTATCTCACCTATCCTCCACCCATCGCCCTTACGGGAACTCTGGTGCGCACCGGGGATCAGAGAAGGGCGGCGGTGTCCGGGTCGGCTGCGCAAACGGTAGCGCAGCTTGGGGTGTAACCAGTCACCCCACAGGTCCGGACCCCCTGTCGGTCAGTGCAGGAGCACTCAAGGGATGTGGCCAGGCCTGCCCTTGATCCTGCCCACCGGCATCGGGGTGAAAGCACCGACGGACGCGAAACCACCCGCGCCGTATCACTAAACATCAGAAGGCGCGGGATTTCGCGTCCGCTTCCCGAAGCTTTTCGCGCGGGAAGGCGAGAACCCGTGTCTGCATGGCCGCGAACGAACAGAAACCCGGCCCGCTCCGGCGCCGTGCTCTTTGAAGATAACCGGAAAGGCAAAGCGGCGCGGCAACATCCTGAAGGATCAACCGCTCCACCAGCGCTTCAGAGCATCTGGCTCAGCGCCATTGCGGCCGACATGTCGCCGTCGACCTTGAGCTTGCCGGACATAAAGGCAGCCGTGGGGCTGAGGTCGCCGGCAATCAGGTCCTCGAAATCGGAGCGCGACACGGTGATCGTGCAATCGGTGGGCGCGTCTTCGGTGGAAACCTGTGTACCGTCGAGAACGATCACGCCTTCATTGCCCAGCACGAACTTCACGGACTTGTCGAAGTCGGCATCGGCGGCACGCGTTTGCAGCTGCGCTGCGATTTCCTGCAGGGTCATGAACATGGTCCTTGTTTGGCGCACAAAACGGGCGACGTGAAAGTGTCAATGAGAGGGCTGCTTTAGCGGCTCGCTTCCGTTTACGTCAACGTGACAATTGCGTCGGGGTCAGTGATGCGCCGCCGCCGGCTTGGCTTCCGCGGGTGCTGCCGGCGCCGTCACGCCCGCTGCTTTGCGGCGGACATTGTTGTCGCGGATGTCGGCCTTGGACAGGTAATCGACCTGTTCGATCAGCACTTCGTGGATCAGGGTCTCGCCAACCTTGGCGTTGATGGCGTCGCGGATGCCGGTCTTGAGGCCGTCCACATTGATCGTTTCGGCGGATGTGAAGTCGATGTCGGGGTTGGAATACAGATAGCTGTAAAGCTCATCCACCAGAAGCGGCTGCGCCGGCACCGACAGCTTGGCGATCTTGTCCTTTTCCACCGTGTAAACGAGGCGGGCGATGAAATAGCCCTGCACGCCGCCTTCGCGCACCACGGGGATCGATAAAACCTCCGTCTTCATGTAGTCCAAGCCGCCGAAATAGGCTGGCTGCGGCTCGCCTTCGGGGGTCGGTCCGCTTGCCGAAAACGCAAAGAAGATCGAGCCAACCGTTGCGGCGCAGATCCAGATCGCGGCAAGCGCAAATTTCAGCACTTAGTAGCCTCCGCCAAAGGCGCTCGCGGAATAGGTGCCATCGGCTTCCGCATGCTGGATCGCGCCTTGCATCAAGGCCGCGACTTCCGTGACCGCCGCAAGATGGGCCGCCAGCGCCGCCTGGTTGACGGCCAGCTTTTCGCGCAGCTGCTTGAGGCCGTTTGCTGCCGATGCGGGCAGGTCGCCCAGGCCATGCGCTTTCAGGGCGCGGCTGAGATCGTAAAGATGACGGCTTTTGCGGATGTTGGAATCGGCCACATCGAAATTCATGTCGGTGCGGATGGCCGTTGTTTCCTGGTCGATCGCCTGCTCGATCCGCTCGATGATGGTCAGCAAACCACCGCTGCGGTTGTCCGCATTCAGGTCGGGCGCGGCGCGGCGCGGCGCGGAAAGAGCGGCATAACCATCATACATCATTCCGTCTCCGCGCTGGCGTGAATGCCATTGGATGATTGTCCGCCGAGATCATTGCCGATGGATTGCACCATTCGGCGCTGCATTTCATCGATCAAGGCAGAGGACAAAAGCCCGTTTTCGCCGCGCTGGCTGTTTGCGGCGGCTGTTGTGGTGTCGGTCAGCGCAACCTTCTGGTCGCGTTCCATCGTGTAATCGCCCATCACGCTGTCAGCGATGCCGATGCCGCCGCTTTTGGCCATCACGCCTGCGATCTGTTCCGCCAGCATCGACTTCCACATGTCGCCGGCCATGCCGTCGCCATACACGTTTTCGCTGTCGCTCGGCATCATGGATTGCAGAAAGCTTTGCAGCACCATGGCCTCGAACTTTTGGTAGGCCTCAGGCCGCCCGGCGGCGTTGTTGTTGTTGGTGCGCATCGCGGCCCGTGCTTCAGGCGCGCTTGCGATATCCGTGCTGAAGGCCGCCGGCGCCACGCTGGGCGCGCGCGCGGATGCCAGCTTGGCCTGCGCTGCCGCCGCTTGTTGCGGATCGGCGGCGCGCAGCACGTCGAGCACGATGTCGCTGGGTGGGGAGATCGCCACGCTGATCGGATCCTTGGTTGCGAGCGCCCTTATCGCACGAACAAGCTTGCGGCAGCCTTGCCCGCCGGATCAGGACCGGCTCAGGCGCTGTTCGATGCCTTCCAGCCGCTCGCGATCCTCGGTTTGGCGCTCTTCCTGGCTGCGGGCGGTTTTGTAGGCCTCCGTGATCTTGTCTGCGCGCGCTTTGGCCGTTGCCGCGTCCCGCGCTTCTACGGCAGCCGCCGCGAGCTTTTCGTCGCGCCGGCGCAGCGCGTCACCCACGCGTCGGGCATAAAGTTCGGGAAACAGGTTGGACAGCGACCCCTCTTCATAGGATCGCCGCCCGATCTCCTCGGCTTCCATTTGCGCGGCCTGCGCTTGCGCCATCAGCGTTGCATGGCGTGCCTGGTGCAACTGGTGGATGCGCGCCTGCACCCCCGCCAATTGCTTCAAGCGCTTGGTCCGGTCGCTCATTGCTCAGCGCCCGATCGTCACGGGAACAAAGGCTTGGCCAAACAGGCTGAAGAAAGTGCCCGCGCCGAAATAAAGCAGCAGCATCCCGCCGGCGATCACGAAAGGCAGCGAGATGAAGTAGATCGGGATCTGCGGCGTCAGCTTGTTCACAAAGCCGATCGCGACGTTCACCAAAATGGCATAAGCGATGAAGGGGCTGCCCAGGCGCAGCATGACGCCGAATGCTTCTCCCAGCGTGTCGCTCAGATCCATCAGCGCGCCTTGCGGATCAAACAGGCCGTCAACAGGAATGACCTGATAGGAATCCACCAGCGCCCGCACCACCTCATGGTGAAAATCCAGGCTGAACAGAAGCAGGAGGGCCGCCAGGGAGATCAAGCCGGACAGCGGCCCTTGCGGATCGTTTTCCTCGATCGCCGTGCCGCCCATCGCGCCATATCCAATAAGCGTTGCTATGCCCTGGCCGATGAAACTCAGCGCCAGCGTGTAAACGCGGGTGGTGAGCCCAATCAACGCTCCCACCAGCAGTTCCGAGCCGATCACCAGCAACAGCGCATCCGGGCTCCGGTTCACCGCAGGCAGGATCGCGTTCGACAAAGGCACGAGCAGTGCCAATGTCGCGGCCACCGCAACAAACAAGCGGATCTGCGGCGGCACACGGGCGCTGGACAGGCCGGGCATGATCAGAAAGCAAGCGCCGATGCGGCAAAAAGCCAAAAAGGCCGACAACACCAGCGCGTTGAGGCTGTCCGTCAAGCAATCGCCCCAAGAACGCGGATTTCCACGCCCTTGGCGATCTCCACGTGGCTGAGAACCGGCAGCGTGGAAAACAGCCGCTCGATGATCATGCGCACATAAGGCCGAGCATCGGGTGCTGTGACGATCACGAAGCGCTCGCCTGCATCATGGTGCTGGCGGATCGCCTTGGAGGCATCTTGCCCGAACTCTTCCAGCATACGCGGATCGATGTCGAATTCGCGGATCTCGCCCTTGGCGTCGCGTTTCAGGCTTTGATGGAACACGAGGTCCCAGCGATTGCCCAGCCGCAGAACCTTCAGCATGCCGCCTTCGGTGAGATCGCCGCAGATCTGCTGCGCCATGCGGATGCGCACATGCTCCACGATCTGCTCGGTGCGGCGTACATGCGGCGCGATCTCGGCAATGGCCTCGATGATGAGGTGAAGGTTACGGATCGACACCCGCTCCGCCAGCAGCAGCTTCAACACGGCCTGCAAGCCGGGGTAAGACAGGTTGGAGGTGCAGATCTCGTCGGCGAGCTTCTTGTATTCCGGATCCTGGCGATCAATCAGCGCCTTCATGTCCTTGTAGGACAAAAGCTGCGGCAGGTTGTTGCGGATCACCTCCGACAGATGCGTCAACAGCACCGACATGTTGTCGGCAAAGGCAAACTGGTCGCGGCGGAGGTCTTCGGCAAAGGTTTCCGGCACGGAATAAGCGCGCATGCCAAAGGCCGGCTCCTTGATTTCCTCACCAGGAAATTCCGGCGGCGCGCCATTGCCGAGCAGAACCATGAGCTCGCCGACACGCATCTGGTATTCCGCCACCACCGTGCCATGCATCTTGATCTGGTAGCTTTTCGGCGGGATCGAGAAGTCGTCCGACAGTTTCACTTCGGGCACCACGAAACCATATTGCGTGGCGAACTTCTTGCGCATCTTGCCCATGCGAAAGGCGAGTTCCTGGTGCGAAGAAAGCAGCTTTGTGGACAACTGCTTGCCGATCA
>Ga0210040_10009745_pt1 | contig 11131 bp, 14 predicted proteins | sample CryGeyCG12114_NA_FD_185462 | JGI IMG/M metagenome (GOLD analysis project Ga0210040, IMG submission 185462) | Groundwater microbial communities from aquifer - Crystal Geyser CG19_WC_8/21/14_NA (SPAdes) (version 2) | ecosystem: Environmental > Aquatic > Deep subsurface > Groundwater | place: USA... | reverse complement strand
GGTGGTGCTGACCGGGCCCGACTTCCTCGTGGATGACGACATTCTGGCCTCCGCGCATTTGCAGGCGCTCGACCTGTTTGCGCGCCTGGTTGCGTTGCGAGCGCAAACAAAGGAAAGCCAGCCGAAACTGTCGCGGCGGGAACTGGAATGCTTGCGGCTCACGGCCGAAGGTCAAACCAGCGACGAGATTGCCACCAGCCTCGGATTGTCCATCCACACGGCCAACCAATATCTCACAAATGCCACGCAAAAGCTGAACGCGGTCAACCGCATGCATGCGGTTGCAAAGGCGTTGCGGCTGGGCTTGATTGATTAGGCTCGGCGCTTAAGCGCGGTGTTCGAGGCTCAAGGGCGCGAGTGGTGGTGACTTGCGGATGCGCGCATGCTCAATCATGAGAGCGAGATTGCGGGTGTTTTCGTCCGGATCGGGCGTCGGCTTGTCGAAAGCGACATAATTCACCTCAACGCCGGCGGATTCGGCCTGCATCGCCAAGGTGAAGTAAACGGTTGCACCTTGCGGGCGCAGTTCGAGATCGAGCTTGATCTTGGGCACCTCGCCCCAGCCAACCACGGCTTCACCGCCATGGCCGAGCTTCAGCGTGCCCGGCATGAAATAAAGCTCGGCGGCTGAATCCACGATGTCGGCAATGGACGCGAATTGCTCGAAGCGGAGAAAAGCGAGGTAATCGCAAACATCGACCATCCGCAGTTCAGCGACAACTTCGCTGATCGCGTTGGCGACGACGATCTCACGCGCCTCGGAATGATCTTGTTTGTTCATGCTCGCACCACGGCGGGTTTCTTGCTGTAGATGACGCGGACGAGTTCCGCGACCGCCTGGTAGAAGTGCGGTGGAATAATAGTATCCACTGAAACTTGATTGTACATGGATCGCGCGAGCGCCACGTCTTCGAAAACAGGAACACCGTTTGCTTCCGCAATCTCGCGGATCTTGAGGGCAACGAGATCCTGGCCCTTCGCAAGCACGACAGGTGCTGCATCCTCGTCGCGGTTGTAGCGCAACGCAATGGCGTAGTGGGTCGGATTAGCGATCACCAGCGTTGCATTGGGCACGGACGCGATCATGCGCTGCCGCGCCCTGTCACGGGCAATGGAACGGAGCCGCATCTTGACCAGCGGATCGCCTTCCGCCTGCTTCATCTCGTCTTTTATTTCCTGCTTGGTCATGCGCAGGTCCTGAAACCAGTGAAAGCGCGACCAGATCAGGTCGGCCACCGCGATGATGGTCATGATGACCGTCATGGAGGTCAGCAGATCCAGCGCGATGCTGCGGATCACGCTGCCGAATGCCGCAGGATCGGTGATCATGCCCGACAGCATCTGCATTTCGGCCTGGCGCATCGCAACGGTCAGGAAGATGCTGGCAAACACGACCTTGGCGACGGCTTTGGCAAATTCCACCCAGCCTTGCGTGCCAAACAAGCGCTTCCAGCCGCCAAAAAGCGAAATACGTTCCATCTTGGGCGCAATACGGTCCAGCACAAGGCGCGGTGCGTTTTGCAGCGCAGATGCCAGGATCCCGGCCCCCATCAAAAGCCCGAACACCAACCCGGTCGCTTTGGCGATCTCCCAGGAAACCAGACGCAGCAGCGCTTCCGCGTCCTGGGTCGTGTTCAAGGACCAGCTTTCCGGCCGTTCCATGAAGATTGTGAGAAAGTTGCCGAGCTCGGAAACGCTTTGCTCGGCGAAAAACAGGATGAAGGTCAGGACCGCCAGAAAGGACGCGAGGATCGGCGCTTCCTTGGAAAAGGGAAGCTTGCCCTTTTCCACCGTGTCGCGGATCTTCTTCTCGGTGGCGTCTTCGGTTTTGCTGTCCTTGTCGGGCGCGTCATCAGCCATGGCGTTGATCCGCGCTCAAGCTGGTCAAGCGGCTTGCTGCAGGCTCGGCAACTCGATCTTGCCTTGCTGAGACATCGCCAGCGCCGTGGACGCGATTTCCTTGCGCGCCTTGGTGATTGCGTCGGTCGAAACGCCGTCCGCGCCTGAGCTAAGCTCGGCTTCGATCATGCGGCGCGAGCGAGCGCCGATCGCCGACAACACCGCTTCCGTCAAAGCCGCCGGCGCGCCGCGCAAGGCAAGCGTCACCATTTCCGTCGAGATGCCGTCAAACAAGGCCACGCGCGAGCGCTGGTTGAGCTGCGCGATGTCTTCAAACGAGAAGAGCCGCGCACGGATGGCCGCGACATCATTGCTACCGGCCGCCGCGAGATCCTCCATGACCTCGTCCAGCGCATCCTTGTCGAGCTCGTTGAGCAGGCTTGCAACCCGCGTCTGACCGGCCGACACATCCTTGCCGCCGCTGTCGCCGCCAAGCTGGGCGCGCAGGCGATTTTCGATGATGCGCAGGGCAGCCGGCGCAATTGGCCCGATCGACACCATGCGCTTCACCACTTCGCCGCGAATGGGCTTTGCCAGCAACAGCACGATCTTTGCCGCCAAGGAAGGCTGAAGCTTGGACAAAACAAGCGCAATCGTTTGCGGATGCTCGTTGGCCAGAAAGGACCCGATCCGTTCGGGCTCCAGCGTTTCGAGTTGCTCCCAAACGGATTGCCCTTCGCCGCCGCTTTTGGCCTGGCCCTTGCCCATCAGCGCGTTCATTTCTTCCGGCGACAGATGTTCGCTGACCAGCGTATCCATCTTGTCGCTGGAATCCAGCAGACCCGCACCTTCGGTGAATTCCGCCTCAAACTCCGCCACGATCTTTTCGAGTTCGGCCTGCGGGATCGTGCGCAGCAAACGCGCCGCACCGATCAGCGCTTTCAGTTCTTCCTGCTTGAAGAACTTCAGAAGCTTGGCGGCCGAAGACTTGCCCATCGCAACAAGGATGGCAGCGGCCTTTTGTGCCTTTGTGAAGGAGGCGAGCTGGTTCATGCCAACGGTCAGGTCGTTTTAGTGGCTTGGATGATTTCGGTTAAGCGGATGCCGAAGCGCGAGGGGTCATTGTCCATCACGGTGATCTCGCCGCGCGCAATGCGACGGCCGTTCACCGTCACGTCCACCGGCTCGCCAATCCGTCGGTCAAGCGCCACCACAGATCCCTTCTGCAAGGCCATCAAATCCGAAACCGGCATTTCGGCGCTGCCCAGCATGATCTGAACGTCAACTGGAATGTTCATGATGACGCTGGCATTGCGCAGGGAATCCGTCACGGCACCAGCGCCCGGCATGGCGCGCGAAGCGGCACCGGCAGTGCTTCCGGGCGCCTGCCCTTCATGCAGAACGCCCTTCAACTCCTCGATCGCCTTGTTCAGCTGATCTTCCTGCGCTGCAAGCTCTGCATCGTCGGAGGCAGGTTGCGCGGAGGACTTGGTCAAAGGCTGGTTCATAATCAATGCTCCGTCAGCCTGGCAGCAGGCCGTCGATGAAATCCTTGCCGGCATCGTAATCGCTCGATACCCGCACCGTGTAGTTTTGTCCAAGCTTGCCGAATTCGCAAATATAAAGCGTACGGCCGCGCGCCGACAAGCGCGTCGCGGCTTGCGCCCCTTCCGGCAAAGCAAGAACCTGGCCGACCTGAAGCGCGGCGATAGCGCCCAGCGTCATGCGCTCCATCTCCACCGTGGCAACCAGATCCACGCTGGAACGCATGATCTCTTCGCCAAAACGCGTCCGCCAAACCGGTGCGCCGCTGTCTTCCGCACCCTCAACCGCACGATGCTGCAGCAAAACACGCTGCGGCATGGTCAGGCTGATGAAACCCGCACCGCCCGGGAACACCAGCTTGAAGCGGATCGTAACGGCCGGACCATCGCGCAGAACAAGCCTGTCGAGTTCCTTGCCGGCAAGTGGCTGCGGCAAAGGCAGCGTGATCGTCATGGACCGTTCGCCCGAACCATTCACCACCTGCGCGAAGCGCTCGAACGCCATGGCGACGATGTCGAGTTCCGTGGCGGTCGGTTCGCGGGTGATGGCTTCAATCGGCTGGTCTGCGTCGGCGCCAAACAGCGCGGCCAGCAGCAGAGATGCAGCACTGGCATCGGCCGCCAAAACAAGCGCGTCCGGCGAGGTTTGCGATGCCGCAACGGTCACGGCCGAGAAGCTGCCGCTCGCCGGCTTGGCATCCACGAAGCGCGTGATGGCGACGTCTTCGATCTCGACATCAAGCGGCGATGCGAGCTCCGCATTTAGGCCGAGGCGCAGGGCCGGCAGCGACCGTTGCGCCAGACTGCGGGCGGCATCCAGAACGCGCTCCGGCTCGCCGGTTTCGCCAACCAGCTGTTCCAGGATGCGTTTTTGTGTCGCCGGCAGCGATACACCTGCTCCTGATCGCGCTGCCATCATCGCCCTACGCCGCCTTCTTTTCAGGCGTGTTCAGCGTGCTCTGCTCAACGGCGTCGATCGACGGGCGCTCATGCGTCGAGATCGTTTTGCGCCCGAACTCGATCGCGACCTGCGGCAGCGAGCCGTTCATGTAAGCAAGCAGCGTTTGTTTCACGACAATGAACAGACGGTTGTTCTTTTCGCGCACGACCTTGATCTTGGTCGCGATCGGCGCAACCACGCAATAAGACATGAAGATGCCGAGAAACGTGCCGACCATCGCGGCGCCGATCAAGCCGCCGAGAATTTCCGGCGACTGGTCCAGCGCGCCCATAGCTTTCACGACACCCAGAACCGCGGCCACGATGCCGATGGCGGGGAACCCGTCCCCCACGGCGTTCATCGCATGGTACGGCTTCATCGTATCAGCCTTGATCGTGTGGATTTCTTCATCCATCAGCGCTTCGATTTCATGGCTGCGCGCGTTGCCGATAATGATCAACCGGCAATAATCGCAGATGAACTGCGTCAGCGCCTCTCTTTTCAAGACGCCCGGATAGGCCTGGAAGATGGAGGATTCGGCTGGATTATCGACATGCGCTTCGACCTCGTTGCGCGGCTTGGTTTTCAGCTCACGCATCAAGCTGTGCAGCACGCCCAGCGTTTCCAGATAATCCTTTTCCTTGGGAACTGCCTGTTTAAAGGCTTCCACCAACGCTTTGCCGGTGTCTTTCACAACTTTCATGGGATTGGCGACGAGGAAGGTGCCAAAAGCGGCGCCGCAAATGATCACGACTTCCCATGGCTGCACGAGCACTTCGACGTGGCCGCCCATGGCCATGAAGCCGCCGAGAACACAGCCGAACGTTATCACCAGTCCGATCAGAATGCCCACGGCCGACCTTTCACATCTCTTCGGTGCCGGGTCTAGGCGGCCTGCCTTGTGTGAAGCTGTGTAGGCGCCCGCCAGCCTCGCACAAGCGATCATCCTTACAGCCGTGCAACAGACTGCGGAGAGCGGGCTTGATCAACACCTACACCAGCTACCAGCTTGTCGCACGCGACCTCAACAAGGCGATTGAACGCGTTGAGCAGCAGCCGACCGTTGAACGCGCAACGGCCTATTACCTCGAAAACATCACGAAAGTGACGTCAATCGAGGAGTTCATGGCCGACGACAAGCTGTTTCGCTATGCCATGAAAGCGCATGGTCTTGAAGACATGACCTACGCCAAGGCGTTTATACGCAAGGCGCTGGAAGGCGGCATCGACGACGAAGCAAGCTTTGCCAACCAGTTGACGGATTCCCGTTATCGGGACTTCGTGGAGACCTTCAACTTCACCACCTACGGCGATACAGCCACAGTCTTCACCCGCGCCCAGCAGGGCACGGTGGACAGATACCTGCGCCAGACGCTGGAAGAAGATCAAGGCAGCCAGAACGAAGGCGTGCGTCTCGCGCTTTATTTCGAACGCAAAGCACCCGAGCTTGAAAGCTTTTACGGCATCTTGGCAGACACCGCGCTCGGCCAGGTGGTGCGCACCGCATTGGGCCTGCCCGATTCCTTTGCATCCGCCGACATCGAGAAGCAGGTCGCCTTCTTCGAACAACGCTTCCAGATCGAAGATTTTCAGGATCCCGAAAAGCTCGGCAACTTCCTGAAACGCTTCACCGCGCTTTGGGACACGACCAACACCACGTCGAGCGAGGCTGCTTCGATCAGCACGCTTTTTTCCGACACCGCCTCCTACGGCATTTCCACCAATCTCATGCTGACCATCCAGAGCATGAAGCGCTAGGACATCATGGAAGCCGGGCTTTACGTCTCTTTGTCATCGCAAATCGCATTGGAACGCCGCCTCAACACGGTGGCGGACAACCTCGCCAATGTGAACACGGTGGGTTTTCGCTCCACCGGGATCAAGTTCAACGATCTGGTGACCGGGTCGGGCGAAAACGCGCTGTCATTTTCGTCCACCGGCAAGACTTATCTCAACACGCAAAGCGGCGGCATCGAGCAGACCGGCAACCCGCTCGATTTCGCGATCCAGGGCGATGCCTGGTTTTCCATCCAAACGCCGGACGGGCAGGTGCTGACGCGCGACGGGCGCTTTGCCATGAACGATGCCGGCGAATTGCTGACGCTCCAGGGCTATCCCGTTCTTGATGCCGGTGGCGCCCCGATCCAGCTCGACCCGCGCGGCGGCGAACCGCAGGCAGGCGGGGATGGCATGTTATTTCAAAACGGCAATCCCATGGGCGCCCTCGGCCTGTTCGCTTACGAGCCGGGAGCCGATTTCACCCGTTATGAAAATTCCGGCGTCGTGCCGCGAGGCCAGCCTGAGCCTATCGTCGACCGCAACGATGTCGGCGTGAAGCAGGGCTTTCTGGAAAAATCCAACGTCGATCCCGTGGTTTCCATGACGCAGCTGATCAGTGTTCAGCGCGCATTTGAAAACATGGCGGCGCTGACCCGTGCCACCGAAACGAGCTTCTCCGAAGCGATCAAGACCCTTGGTTCGCGCACCGGCTGATGGAAAGCCCGACTTTCGCATCCGCTGATCCGCTGCAAGCGCTGGAAGCGCTGGCGCGACGCTTTGCCGGTGAGGAGGCTCTGATCCGCCATGGCGGGCACCTTTGCGAAATCGCCTCGACCCATGTGAAGGTGCGCGGGCTTTCCGCCACGACAAGGCTCGGCAATGTGCTGCGCATCGGATCCGCCATGGCCGAGGTCGTAAAAATCGAGCCGAAGGACGTGATTGCAGCGCCGTTCGATCGCGATTTGCGCGCCAGGATCGGCGACAAGGCGCTGGACACCGGTCCGCTCGACATCAATCCCGACAGCACCTGGAAGGGACGCGTCATCGACGCGCTGGGGCGCGCGGTGGATGGCAATGCGCCGCTTTTTCCAGGTCTTGAGACCGGATCATCGGCCGCGCCCAGCGCCTTGTCCCGCGGCCGCGTGGATCAGCCGCTGAAAACCGGCGTGCGCGTGATCGACATCTTCACCCCGCTTTGCTTTGGCCAGCGGATGGGTGTTTTTGCGGGTTCGGGCGTCGGCAAATCGACCCTGCTCGCGATGCTCGCCGGGGCAGACGCGTTTGACACGGTTGTGGTCGGGCTGATCGGCGAACGCGGCCGCGAAGTCCGCGAATTCCTGGAAGACACGATCGGCGAGGCGATGGCCAAGACCGTGGCCGTGGTCGCGACATCGGATGAAAGCGCCATGATGCGCCGCCGTGCGCCCGACACGGCCATGCGCGTTGCCGAACATTTCCGCGATCGCGGCGACCGCGTTTTGCTGATCCTCGATTCCATCACCCGCTTTGCCCACGCGCTGCGCGAAGTCGCAACCGGGTCAGGCGAACCGCCGGTGGCGCGGGGTTACCCTGCTTCCGTTTTCACCGAACTGCCCAAGCTTCTGGAGCGCGCCGGACCCGGTCGTGAAGGCTCCGGCTCGATCACTGCCATTATTTCCGTGTTGATCGATGGTGACGACCACAATGATCCCGTGGCCGATTGCGTGCGCGGCATTCTTGACGGCCACATCGTGCTCGACCGCTCCCTGGCCGAACAAGGGCGCTATCCTCCCGTCAATCCGCTGGCCTCCATTTCGCGTCTGGCGCCCAAGGCGTGGACTCCGGAAGAACGCGTGCTGGTGTCGCGCCTCAAAGCCATGATCGCGCGCTTTGAAGACACGCGCGACATCCGTCTGCTCGGCGCATATCAGATGGGTGCCGACCCCGAACTCGACCAATCCGTGCGGCAGGTGCCGCAAATCTACGAGGCGCTGGTTCAATCACCCGGCGACGAGAAAAGCGCCGAGCCTTTTGCGACTTTGGCCAAGCACCTGAAAGCAAGGGAAGCGCAACATGCCGGTGCACAATGACGCGGACCACGTCGCGGCTGACGAGGCGCCTCGGTCCTCGGCCTTGCGACGCATGTTTTCCGCGATCCGGTGGCGCCGGTCCAGCCATCCGAAGTCGCATAGCGAACTGGCAACCGCAGCGCTCGGCATCACCCTTGGGCTCGTCTGCGCGCTGTTTCCCTGGTATGTCTTCTATAATCCGGATCAGTTCGGCATTCGCGCCATGAAGTTCACCGGTCAAAACAAGCTGGCCACCGGACCAAGCGGCTTGAGTACCCTCCCCGACAAGGTCGGCTTGCCGATGTCTGCGGATGTGCAGCTTCCGTTGGACCCATTCTCAACGGGCAGCCTGCCCTTTCCCATGCGCGACAAGGAAGCCACAGCCGCAGCTCTGGTTGACCAGCCTTTTCCCGCCGAAACGGCTCCCTTTCGTGTGATTCATGCCACGCTTGGCCGCGCCATGATCGAGGATGATGGCGGACTGTATGTGGTTCAGCCTGGCTCCGTTCTACCCGACAACAGCCGCGTTGAAGCGATCGAGCAACGCGATGGTGGCTGGATCGTGATGACAAGCAACGATGCGGTTCTGACCGTCGAACCCTGACGGCCGGCAAAGACAAGGCCCACGCAAGTTCAGCCGCCTAGATTGCGTCCACACTCCGGGGACGTCTTTTTACATGCAGCCCGTCAACCTGTTCGATTTGGCCAGCCAACAGGCGCGCTGGCTCAGCGTTCGCCAGTCGGCCATCGCTGGCAATGTGGCGAATGCCAACACGCCCGGCTATGCCGCGATGGATGTCGAGCCGTTCGAAAAGGTGCTGAAGAACACGAGCGTGGCGATGAGCGCCACCCATTCCGGCCACATCCTCGCCAGCACCTCGCCGGCGCGCATGACGGTTGAAACCGAACAAGACGGTGTCGCCATCCTGCCTTCGAAGAACTCGGTGTCGCTGGAAGACCAGATGCTCAAGGCCGGCGAAGTGGGCCGCTCCTTCGAGCTCAATACGTCGATCGTGAAATCCTTTCACCGCATGTTCCTGATGACGGCGAAGCCCTGATGGATAGTCTCACAACGGCCCTTAAAGTCGCGGCATCCGGTCTCGAAGCACAATCGCAGCGCGTGCGCGTCGTGTCTGAAAACCTTGCCAACGCCCAGTCCACCGGCAACACGCCCGGCGCCGAGCCCTATCAGCGCAAGACCATCACCTTTGCCGCAGCGCTTGATCGCGCAAGCGGCGGCTCCTTCGCGGAAGTCGCGGAAATTTCGCGCGATAAGTCAGCCTATCCGCTGGAATTTCACCCCGGCCACGAAGCCGCCGACGCAAACGGCATGGTGCGGATGCCCAACGTCAACATGCTGGTGGAAATGGCGGACATGCGTGAAGCCAACCGCTCCTATGAAGCCAATTTGCAGGTCGTGAAGCAGGCGCGCGACCTCATTTCCATGACCATCGACCTGATGCGGAGCCAATGATGATCGGCGGACTGGAAAGCCTGATCGGCGTCGGCAAAACAGCCGCCACCAAGCTCGACTTCGGCGCGACAACAGCACCGGCTGCCGGGTCAAAGGTCGGTGGTGCGCAGGCCTCCTTTGCCGCAGCTCTCGACGCAATCGCAACCAACACGGTCAGTTCCCTGCAACAGGCGGAACAGATGTCCGCCAAGGCGCTGCAGGGCGAAACCGACACGCGCGGCGTGGTGGACGCCGTGATGAGCGCCGAACAATCGCTGCAAACCGCGATCGCCATCCGCGACAAGATCGTGTCCGCTTACCTCGAAGTCAGTCGCATGGCGATCTGAAGGACCTGAAGACCCATGAAGGCATTGGCAATCGCAGCGACGGGCATGACCGCGCAGCAGCTCAACCTCGAAGTGATCGCGAACAACATCGCGAACATCAACACCACGGGCTTCAAGCGCGCACGCGCCGAATTCTCGGATCTTCTGTATCAGACCGAGCGCCTTCAAGGCGTTCCGAACCGTGCCAATGGCAGCATCGTGCCGGAAGGCGCACAGATCGGCCTGGGCGTGAAAACCACAGCCGTGCGCAACGTTCACATGCAGGGTGAACTCACCGGCACCGGCAACAAGTTCGACTTGGCACTTGTCGGGTCGGGCTGGTTCCAGATTGAAACCGGCGAAGGCGATCCGCTTTACACCCGCGCCGGCGCCTTCAACACCAATGCCACCGGCCAATTGGTCACGGTTGATGGCTACACGGTCAATCCGGCGATCACCGTGCCGGAAAATGCCGTTGAGGTGATCGTCAACAAGACGGGTCAGGTTTTCGCCCGCGTTGCGGACCAGCAGGATCTGCAGGAGTTGGGGCAGCTGACGCTGGCCACCTTCGCCAATGAAGCTGGGATGAGCCCGGTTGGCGACAATCTGTTCCGCCAAACGGAAGCTTCGGGCGAAGCCAATGTCGGCGTACCCGGGGATCCAGGCTTTGCCACCGTTGAACAAGGCTATCTCGAAAACTCTAACGTCGATCCGGTGAAGGAAATCACCGAACTGATTTCGGCGCAGCGCGCTTACGAGATGAATTCCAAGGTCATCAAGGCTGCCGACGAAATGGCTTCGGTCGTTTCGCAGAGCTTGCGGTAACGGTTCGCGATGCGCCGGCTCCTCCTTTCCACCTTGCTGCTTGTCGCCGCCACCGGCTTTGTTGCCGCGCAGGAAACCGCGCCGGTCCCTATTCGCGTCATCTATCCTGGCGAAACGATCACCCATGCGTCCTTGCAGGACGCCAAGCTGAAACGCGGCTCCAAGCTGACGGTGGACATGGCGGCGAGCCCCGAAGAGATCGTTGGCAAAGTAACGCGGCGCACGCTTCTGCCCGGCCGCACCATTCCGCTTGCCGCCCTGCGCGAAAGCTTCCTCGTGGAAAACGGCACGCCGGTCGAAGTGCGCTTCGTTTCCGGCGGCATGACGATCGCCACCACGGCCGTGCCGCTGCAAGACGGCGCTGCGGGCGACATGAT
>Ga0210040_10009743_pt1 | contig 11133 bp, 7 predicted proteins | sample CryGeyCG12114_NA_FD_185462 | JGI IMG/M metagenome (GOLD analysis project Ga0210040, IMG submission 185462) | Groundwater microbial communities from aquifer - Crystal Geyser CG19_WC_8/21/14_NA (SPAdes) (version 2) | ecosystem: Environmental > Aquatic > Deep subsurface > Groundwater | place: USA... | reverse complement strand
TTCGATATTGCTTTTAACGAAAACGACGAGCTGTTTGCCTATGACTCGGATATGGAATGGGATTTTGGGATGCCCTGGTACCGGCCTACCCGTATTTGCCATGTAACCAGCGGCAGCGAATACGGCTGGCGCACTGGTAATAGCAAATGGTCGCCGAATTACCCCGATAATTTACCCCCCGTGTTGAATATTGGCCAAGGCTCGCCCACCAACCTGATTCACGGGAAAAATGCCCGCTTTCCTGAAAAATACCGCCGCGCGCTGTATGCCTTCGACTGGAGTTTCGGAATTATTTATGCGGTGCACCTGAAAGCCGATGGCGCCTCGTACCAGGCCGATGCCGAAGAATTTATTTCGGGTTCGCCGTTGCCTTTAACCGACGGTGCTATTGGTCCGGACGGCGCTCTTTACTTTCTGACTGGTGGCCGGCGCCTGGAATCGGATCTGTACCGGGTAACTTACGGCACTCATACCCTGAGCAACGGCAAACTGGCTGCGGTTAAATTCCCGAAAGAGGTAAGCCAAGCCCAAAAAATCAGAAAACAACTGGAACAGTACCATACCGCATCTGCCAAAGCCGGGGGCGTGGACTTTGCCTGGCCCTACTTAAAACATGCCGACCGGTTTATACGTTATGCTGCCCGGATTGCCGTAGAACACCAGCCGGTAAGCCAGTGGCAAAACCGCGTATTACATGAAAAAGATCCAATAACTTTAATCCAGGCCAGTTTAGCTTTAGCCCGGCACGGCGAGCCCAACCTGCGCGACCAATTATTGACTTCTTTGGTTAATAATATTAAATACGATCAACTTTCAGAACTGCAGCAAATTGATTTGATTCGGGCATTTGAACTAATTATAGCGCGCATGGGGCAGCCGGGTGCTGGTGTGAAAGGAGAATTAATAGCTTACCTAGACAGGGAATTTCCGGCCAAAACAAATAATTTAAACCGTGAACTAAGTAAACTGCTGGCTTACCTGGAAGCACCAAGTGCTGTGCAGAAAACGCTTACCCTGATGGCTAATGCCAAAGATGATGCTTCGTATCAGAAAACTTTCTCAGCCTCATCGGATTTAATTTTGCGGAACCCGCAGTACGGATTAGATATTGCCAATATGCTGGCAAAAGGGCCACCCGCCCAGCAAATGTATTATGCTACGGTACTGGGGGGAGCAAAATCCGGTTGGTCACCCCAACTTTACGAGCAATATTTTACTTGGATACGGAATGCCTTTAACTACAAAGGCGGCTTAAGCTACGTGGGCTTTATTAATAAATCACGGCAAATGGCTTTGGTAAACGTACCGCAGGATAAAACAGAATATTACAAAACGCTTTCGGGCGAAGGATTGCTGAGTAGTAATGGTAATGATTTGGCCAATAAAGCACCTAACCCCAAAGGTCCTGGCCGCACCTGGCAAATGGAAGATGCGCTGCCCCTCGTAGAATCGGGCTTAGTCAGCCGTAATTTTGAGCAGGGTAAGGCCATGTTTGCCGCCAGCCGCTGTATTTCGTGCCACAGCATGCGCGGCGAGGGCAGCAATGTAGGCCCGGATTTAACCCAGTTAGGTACCCGCTTCTCTCCTAAAGACATGCTGGAATCTATTATTCATCCGAGTAAGGTTATTTCGGACCAATATGCCGCTACTATTTTCACTTTAAAAGACGGCAGCTCGGTTTTGGGTCGTCTCACGAATGAAGATAATGGAAAGTATGTGGTATCGCAGAATCCGTTCGCACCAGAACAACTCCGAGAAATTCAGAAGAAAGATGTAGTTAGTGCCAAAGTCTCTAACATTTCTATTATGATGCCCGGCATGATTAACCGGTTAAACGAGGAAGAGTTGAAAGATTTAATGGCTTACCTGATGGCGGGCGGCAACAAAGAGCATAAAGTTTTCTTAGCACAAAATTCAAACAAAAATTAGATTCAAATATCCACTTGGTTTAAAGTCAAGTGGATATTTGAGTTAGGTGGCAAAAAAAATAGAGCTAACTGGCGTTGCTGGTTAGCTCTATTTTTACATGCGGTTGGTACCTGTTTTAATTTTATAAAACCTTTTGGTATTCCATTATTTAACGGACCCAATACTTTAGTAATAACAATTAAATTTACTGGTACTGCCACCCCGGTGTATTTTAACTCCTGGTTACAGCTGCTTACAGCGTAGCCTCGCCCACTTTCTGGCCCTGCAGATTAACCTGTTTGGTTACGCCAGTGTCTTTCCAGCTCCTGCTTGCCGCCGATTTCAGCACGGCTTCGCAAACTTTTTGGGTTTCCAAGGCTTCCTGGAAGGTAGGAGAGCAAGGTTCACCGGTTTCCAGGCTTTTTAAGAAATCGGCCACCTGGTGCACAAAGCTATGCTCGTACCCAATTCCTAAGCCCGGTACCCACCATTTATCCATATAAGGCTGGTCGCCGTCGGTAACGTGGATGGAACGCCAGCCCCGGACAATTGATTCATCGCGGTGATCAAAATATTCTAAGCGGTTTAAATCGTGTAAATCCCAACGGATAGAGGCGTGTTCGCCGTTTATTTCGAAAGTATACAGAGCCTTGTGGCCGCGGGCATAGCGTGTAGATTCAAAAAGGCCCAATGATCCGTTCTCGAAATGACAATGAAAAATACAGGCATCATCGATACCCACCGGTTGCACTTTACCGGTTAACTGGTGCATCCGTTCTTTTACGAAGGTTTCTGTTACCGCCGAAACATCAATAATGCCACCGTTCAGCCACATGGCCGTATCAATACAGTGCGCCAGCAAATCACCGGTTACGCCCGAACCGGCAGCTTCCACATCCATCCGCCAGGTACCCGTACCACCTTGCGGTACATCGGCGCTAATGGTCCAGTCCTGCAAAAAATTAGCCCGGTAATGGAATATCCGACCCAATTTGCCCGAATTAATAATCTGTTTGGCTAGGGAAACGGCTGGTAAACGGCGATAGTTGTACCAAACGGTATTGGGTACGCCGGCTTGCTGAATGGTATCTACCATCTGCTGTCCTTCGGCTAAGGTTCTGGACAAAGGCTTTTCGCAAAGTATCATTTTGCCAGCCGCCGCTGCCGCAATGGCAATTTCGGCGTGGGTATCGTTGGGCGTACAAATATCAATCGCATCAATATCGTCGCGGGCAATCACGGCGCGCCAATCCGTTTCGTAAGATTCGTAGCCCCATTGCTCGGCAAAGGCCCTTACTTTATCTTCGCTGCGGGTGCAAACCGCTTTTAATACCGGGCGATATTGCAACTCCGGAAAAAAATCACCTACGCGTTTATACCCGTTGGAGTGGGTTCGGCCCATAAAACCACCGCCAATTAAGCCTATTCTTAAATCTTTTTTTGTGCTCATAGCTGTTTATCCTATTGAAGATGCTTCTTTTACTTTAACCGGTTCTTGCCAGCCGTGGGCTTCCCGTACTTTTATCATGGTAGCCAGAACATCGTTCCAGGTTTGCTGGTTCAGCATGACCTCGTTCGGGAACATGCAACCATCCCAACAAATATGTTGGAAAGCTTTGGTAAGCTGGCCGTTCTCGTCGCGGAGCCAATGCCCGGCATCAGTTACAATATCCAGTTTGCCTTTAGGGTCGGTGGCTAAGCAGTGCCGGCCGGTTATATCGTGCGAACCAGAGCCGAATACGGTGCCATCGTTTTGAGCCACGTGGAAGTCGATGGTATAAGGGCGGAGAGCAGCCGTAATTTTTTTGAGGCCTTCGGTTAAAGGTGCCCGGTCGCTCCAGTCGTAGTTCTCGGGTAAAATCCGGTCTTCAGGGCTATTGTATCCCATCAGGTATAACAGGGTATGGGCCATATCGGCCTGAAAACCCATGTTGGGCCGGTTTACGGCTTCTAAGGTTTGTATCATGGCACGCCAACTGTGCATGCCGGCCCAGCAGATTTCACCTTCGGCCGCCAGCTTTTCGCCAAAGTTAGCGGCTACATCGCAGGCCTCCTGGAAAGTTTGGACAATAAGTTTAGAATTATTAATTGGGTCTACAGCCCAGGTTTGCGGTGAGCTGGCGGAGTCGATGCGGATAATGCCATAAGGGCGTACACCAAGGTCACGGAGTTTCTGGCCGAACACGCAAGATTTGCGCACCATTTCTACAAAACCTGCTCGCTCTTCTTTACTGCCCATGGCGGGGCCGCCCCAGATAGGCGCTACCATGCTACCAATATTCAGGTTTAGCCCACCCACTTTATCGGCTAGCTTTTTAATGTCATCGTCGCTGCTGTTGATATTGATGTGCGGGTCCATTAGGCCAATATCAATGCCATCGAATTTAATTCCGTCTACTTCGGCGGCCGCAGTCATTTCCAACATGGTGTCGAATGGAATTACCGGTTCTGAGCCGTCGCCTTTGCCTACAATGCCGGGCCAAGTGGCATTGTGGAGTTTGGGATAATTATTATTGGTCATAGGTAGTGGATTTATAAATGAATATTTTATTCAGAAGATAATGTATAATTCTTGGGATAATTTCTGTCATTCAGGAGGAACCTATTTGGTTCACTGCTAAATAGTTTCCTCCTGCATGACAGAAATAGGCTGCTTTAATCTAAAATATCAGTTTCAGCAAAACAATAATTTTATAAATTATAATACTAAATCAGGATTATTCGGGCCAAAGTGCTTCAGCATTACAATCGGGTCGGTAGAAGAATAGTTTACAATGGTAACGCCTTCCATCGCAGCTTTCTCGCTCACAAAGAACTCGTCGTTGGTTAATTGGCCGTAGCGAATCAGGGCTGGCGTTTCGATATCCCAAACGCCCATTTTGCCGTGGCCCTGCATCATAATTAAACCGTAAGCGGCGCTGTCTTTAATAGTTACGGTTTGCCCAGGAAGCACGGTTAATTCTTTAGCGCTATAAGCCTCGTTCTTGTAGCAAATCCAGTTTTCAAGGTAGCCTGCGGCTTGCATTTGAGCTAAATCATGTACCGGTTTGGGCCGCATAAAATGATTTTGCATGAAATTAGGATCAACGTTAGCGTCCCAGTCAATTACCTCTACTAATAAGTCATAATCGCCTTTGCGGTCTTCGGGAGTACCGTTCCATAATAGTTCTTCCGGAATAATCGCTTCATTTACTAACGATTGGTACATGGCAAATATATCGGAGGCTTTTTGCGGCTCGTAGGTACACAAACTGCCGGGAGCATGGAGTATGCCAGGCGGTACATCCCAACCGGTGCCCGGCTCCAGGCGGTAAGCGGAAGAAAAATTGGTTAGTTTATTGTCGCCTTTGGTAAAGTTCTGCAGGCACTCCTTTATTTGTTCTTTGGTGGTGCCGGGCGCAATACCAAAGAAGGTGTAAGGAAAATCGCCGCCGTGGTTATTTAATTGCGGCGGAAAATAATACGCTTCGGGTTTGCCTAACTGGCCTACCATGGCCGCGTATTTATCGCTGTGGTGAATGTGGTGCGGCAGCGGGCCCATGTTGTCGAAGAACTTGGAGTACATGGGCCAGGCGCCGTATTGGTTCCACAAACGGTCACCAATCAGCTCACCTTTTAATTCCTTTATCGCATCTTTCAATAAAAATTGCTGCTCGTTGTTGCCATCCTTAAAAACAACGGCGCTTAAGCCTTCGTTTTCGCCGGTTAATGGGCCGTTTTTAGCGGGAGTAGTAGAAGATAACCAACGCTCGTCGATGCCGCCGCGCTGGCCGCCCAACACATAATAATCATCCGGATGCAATTTAATGCGGCGTCCGGGTACACAAAAAGAGCGCGGCACCCAGGTTGGCGCCAAGCGTAAAATACCTTTCCCCTGTTCTAATGCCTTTCCCGCTAAACTTACTTTTTCCATTGTTTCCATAAAAAATATATTTCTTAGTGAGCTGTTGTGGTGTTATTTAAAAATTTGCTGATGTATAATTCTTCGGTTACTATTTCTATTTCCAGGTTGTACACCCGGGTTTCGCCGGGGGCCAGTTGAATGAGCTGATTTTGCGCCCGGGCTTTAGCCTGCCCGATAGGCGGATGGGTGCCGGGCTCCAGGCCGGTTACGTATTCGTTTTTGCCCCAATGTTGCCAGTTGGTAAGCCAGGGTAATTGCGCTTTCGGGAAGCGCAAGGCCAGGGCAAAACCCAGTTGGGCATTGTACAAGCCGCAGGTGCAGTTACCATTTGCATCCGGCGTAATATCGATAAAAGCGGCTTCTTCGCCGGTGCCGTTGTGTTCTTCAGTAGGAGCAAGACATTTTTTGAAATCATTGCCTTCCCGGAATATTTTGTTATTAGGCGCTCCGTCGCGTGACTGCCAAGCTCCCTGCCAAATAATTTTAGTACCTTCGTCTACCAAAGGCCAACCAAAATTGCAATGGTAAAGCAGCATGTGCGGAGCCACTGTATTCCCCCGGTTTATTACTTCATCGCGAATCCGGATAACAGGTTGGCCGAGGATGCCGGAGATGGTGCGTTTCAGTTCCAGGTTAGGGCCGAGTACCTGGGTTTCGCGCATCCGCCCGGTAATACTCATTTCCAGGTTGCCCGCCATCGGGTCGGGTTGGATAATAGATTCTATTTCGGCGGGAATATTACTGATTTGCCCATGCAGGCCGCGTTCGCCGTATTCATCCGCTTCGGGACCACCCACATGAGAGAGGCCGCAGGTAGTTAGTAAGCCGCCACCAAAAGTCCGGAGCCAATCCAGGCCGTGGTTCGAAAAAGGCTGTGGCGCCGTAATGCCGCCGTGGCTTAGCCAAGCCAGACTGTGCTGGTTATAAAAAGTATCGGCAATATCCATGGCGCGGTCCAGCACCAGTTTGTAGCGGAGACCGGTGCCGGTATTTATCCAGGCAATGCGGGTGCCGCGCCCTAAGCCGTTGTCGAGCACCGCTGTTTCAATGCCGCCAAGTTGAGCCGGGTTTGATATTTTATTTTGCCAGGTTGGTGGTGCCAAATTAATAACCGTGTTTATTTATGTTGTTCGGATAAAAGAGAATATAAACAACTACTTCTTGCCGCTCTATTTTAATATTATTTCGGATTAAGCTAATGTAAATTATTTTGAAAAATTATATAGCATAGTAAACCCAATCATTACTTAATAACTGATGTTACGCACAAGATAAAATACTTAAAGTTATCCCAACCACTTCCGTCATTCCAAAAGAATCTTACTAGCAGTCTGCCAATAAGATTCTTTCAGAATGACGCGAGTGAACTGTAGGTGAGAATTGCACAAACATTTTTTACCCACTGCGTAACATTAGTTAATAATTAAAAAACAAAGTGGCTCCTTATTTAAGCCCAACAAAAGTAAAAACCTTACCAATAACACTATCTATTTCAACCTTTAACCAAATGGATGGTAAGTAGATTCTAAAACAGGAACTGCTTAAATTTTTGCCTTTAAACTATGCTTCGCCAAGTGGCAAATTACACAATCCCGAACAATTAAAAATCTTTTTATATATTTTTCAATTCTGACTGATTAAGTTTAGGTTAAATTGGCCAAAATAGTTTTTGCAACTTAGTTTTCTTGCATAATTCTTAAAATATTGCATATTGTCGAAATAAAATACTTCGCAGAAAGAATTTTAAAGATTCTTTTTGAATATTTTTAACTGTTTATATTCTTAAAGTTTTTAGAAGTTATAAAGAACAACTAGATTAGGGCTTTTTACAAAGTTTAATCTTGGCAATAAATTTAAAGGTGCAAAATCGTAGGCTGGCTTAAACCCAGAACCCCATTTTGTTCCGGAAGCTAAGCATTCGAAAAGATAGAATTTAGCTACAGGTATTTATATTTACTAATGGTGTTAAATACTAAGTAGCTACAGTAAATTGATTAAAACCGCTTTCAATTCAAAAATATGTCCGCAAAAATTAGTTTAAAGGTTATTTACACGGTTATGGCGCTGGTTTTATTAATGGCCGGCAGCTGTAAATTATCTGGTCAGAACGTTCGGGATAAGGAAGGCTTCGTTCAATTATTGGACGGTAAAACCCTGAATGGCTGGGAAGGTGACCCGACTTATTGGCGGATGGAGAATGGTGTTTTAGTGGGCGAGATAACCCCGGCTACTTTATTAAAAACCAATTCTTTTATTGTGTGGCAGGGCGGCCAACCCACTGATTTTGAGTTAAAAGTAGATTGCCGCATTACCAACGGTGGCAACAGTGGTATAAATTACCGGAGCGAGCCCTTTGCCGGCGTACCTTATGCCCTAAAAGGCTACCAGGCCGATATTGACGGCAGGAACCGGTACACCGGGCAAAACTACGAAGAGCGCGGCCGCACTACCCTGGCCTACCGCGGCCAAAAAGTTGTTGTAAACGGGCAAGAAACGCCCGGCGCCCTCCAGGCTAACATTAAAAGCAATGCCTGGACGAAATCGGAGGTAACCGGCTCGTTGGGCACTGCTGAGTCTTTACAGGAAAAAATTAAAAGTGAAGATTGGAATGAAATACACTTGGTAGTAAAAGGTAACCGGTTGCAGCATTATGTTAACGGCGTTTTAATGAGCGATGTAACCGATAACGATGCGGCCAACCGGAAAATGACCGGGTTGCTGGGGGTACAGGTGCATGTGGGCCCGCCCATGAAGGTAGAGTTTCGGAATATGCGGTTAAAGCAGCTTTAATTAGCGCTAAAACTTAAAGCCTGTTTCTTTATCAGGCGTTCACTATTTTGCCGCTGTTAATATTATTAGCTTCAGCCTGCGCTTTATCCAGTTCGGTTTGCGAATGTTTTACTTTCCGCTCCAGTCACCGAATATAAATCTAGTTGTGGGAAGGCCAAGTTGGAGAAATTCTTTTATTCTATGTACTTCCCCTTAATTTTTATTACAGACTTTAAAACAAGAATTCTTTCTGAATGCAAGGTATACTGGGTCTGCCGATACAAACAAGAATAACTTTTATCCGGAAAACAGTAAGCTTGTTCTTTTTGGCCGGTATCTTTCTTTCTTTTAAACTCTGGATTTCAAACCGATTTTTTCCTTTAGTACCTGTCTCGGGTAATTTGCCCGTTCTACCCCATGCAGTCAATTACGGCTTGGCGATTTTATTAATCCTGCTGTTAGGCATTAATTTATTTTTGGAGAGAAGGGTCATAAACTTCTCTCTAATTTTAATTCTGCTGATCTTGTTAATAGCGGATCAAAACAGATGGCACCCTTGGGTATATATTTATTTTTTGCTTTTAATACTACTTTGCTTTCCTCTCCAATCATGCTTTCCTCCCCAATCAATAGAAAAACAGCTTAACTTATTTTCTTGCCTGCAATTAATCATTATAGGCGTGTATATATGGAGTGGCATTCATAAGCTAAATCCTAATTTCATCAACATTACTTTTTATAACATTTTAACCAATTTATTCTGGTTTAAAAGCCCAGAATTGCTTCGGGTTATAAAACCTTTTGGTTATTTTATTCCTGTAGTAGAAATAGGAATCGGCCTTGCCCTTTACTTCCCCCAATTTAGGAACATAGGTGTTTACACGGCTATTATAACGCATCTTTTCATTCTAATTTATTTAAGCCCTTTAGGAATTAACAGCAATTCGGCGGTGTACCCTTGGAATGTCGCCATGATTTGCCTTGCCTTCCTGCTTTTCTATAAGGTTAAAGATAAAATCCAGATTGCGGGCCAGGGTATTGGCCAGCTATATGGTATAGCTATAATTTTACTTATTTATATGCTGCCAATACTTAACTTCTTTGGTTATTGGGACCATTATTTGTCTTTTAGCTTATACTCCGATAAAACCAAGGCTTACTATATTGCTATTGGCGAAAAAGAACTTCTGAAAATAGATAAAAGACTAGCAACGTATTTTCTACCGATAAAAGGATTACAAGGCGGCCAAATTATTGATGTAAATAAATGGTGTTTAGGAGAGTTAAATGTACCGTTTTACCCCGAAAGCCGAGTTTTCAAGCAGGTAGCCAAAACCTTTTGTACGCTAGGTATCCAGGAAGATCAACTCTACTTTCTCGAATTTGAACTTCCTTTGGAAAAAGGGAAGTATACCAGATTTACTTGTAAGGATTTAAAAGATTAAATTTTGATCCTAACCCGTAGCTGGTGGCATACCCGCCACTTTCCAGGATATCCGAAGCTTTTAGAATTGATAGTTTTATCAGGCGTTCACTATTTTGCCGCTGTTAATATTATTGGCTTCGGCCTGCGCTTTATCCAGTTCGGTTTGCAAATGCTTCACTTTCCGCTCTAGCCGCCGGATACGAATCCAGTCCTGGAAAGGCCAGCTTGGTTCTAGATTAGTTTGTATTTTTTGTTGCCAGCTTTCGTCCGGTATCAGGCCACATTGGGTTTCTCTTGCGTTTAATTCCCTGTATATTTTTAGCGCCTCCGAGAAATAAGCATTTACCAAACTAGGATGATAAGACTCCGACACCTGCGTATGCAATAAAGATTGCTCGTAGAGGTCAGCCGGGCTTTCCAGGTTTAAATTAAATTTAGTATTTAAAGCCCGAATAAAAGCGGCAGATTGCTGCGAAACATTGTACACACTCGCTATCAGGCAGCGGTCCGGAAATTTATCGTAAAATTGCAATATCCTCTGGTTGTAACTTATCCAGATTTTTATAGCTAACTCGGGTTCTTCCACAAACAGCTCGTCGCCGCGCCGGTAAATAGAATCGGCTACTTCCCAGGGAGCGCGGTAAAGCAATAAAAAGTTGGCTTCGGGTAGTAACTGTTCCCAAAAATTGAGAAATAAAGTGGTCCGAGGGTCTTTCCAGCCCCATACCTGATTAAGAGCATTATTGGCCAGTATCTCCTGGGCTTGCGCTAAAAATTCTGGTTCTACCGCAATATTTTCTTCCACCGTCCAGCCTACGGGATGAATACCTTGCGACCGGAGCACGGCTTCGTGAAAACCAACTATATCCAAATCTTCGAAAAAGCCTTTTACATTGCCATGACCGGGTGCCATAAGCTTTTGCCCAATATGCAGGCCTGCACTTTGTAATAAAGAAGCGGTAAAAGAAGTGCCCGAACGCGGGTGTCCGGCTATGACCAGGATAGATTGTTTCATGTTTTTTTCGATGCTGTACTTAGATTGATTTGGTGAAATAAACTTTTAAAGTAAGTAATTAGAAAGTTTTAAGTAATAAGTTTTAAGTTCTCAAATCATTAAATATTAATA
>Ga0210040_10009742_pt1 | contig 11133 bp, 18 predicted proteins | sample CryGeyCG12114_NA_FD_185462 | JGI IMG/M metagenome (GOLD analysis project Ga0210040, IMG submission 185462) | Groundwater microbial communities from aquifer - Crystal Geyser CG19_WC_8/21/14_NA (SPAdes) (version 2) | ecosystem: Environmental > Aquatic > Deep subsurface > Groundwater | place: USA... | reverse complement strand
GCGCAGTAACGCTCCTGTCAAGTACTTCTTGCACTCCAGAAGCCGACCACACCTTCCACACAACCATCCAAAACTACCTCGGAGTCAAACAAATCCACAAAGAAAAGCAAGAACGGCAACAACCCATCAAACATTCTACAACCCTTGCTGGCGGCCTTGTGACCGCATCACGACCTTACACCAGAGCACCTCACAAAAAGGCGAAATCCACTGCTCTAGCAAGGCTCACCGATCTCGAAAACCGATCCTCCAAACAACCAACTAGCAGAAAATCCAATCTCAGTCCGCTTCTCGCGTATCCCGGTGTCACCACTCCATTGCAACCCTCATCCTCCCATCCTGCACTACGAACTCCCCAAACCCACAACCAAAACCCTGTCGCTCGCCAAACCATGTCCCGAGACATCTCCTACGGCACACTCCACCTCGTGTACCACCACTTCGACGACAAGACCAACAAGTGGGAGGCGTACACGGAGCCCTACACCATCTGGGGCTACTGTCCGTGCGAAACGCCGATTCTGACCGTCGGCACCAAGCACGCCGGACCCAGCAACGCGACGGAGCGGGATGAGCAGGCATATTGGACTTTGGATGATGTGCTCAGGGAGGCTAGGAGGGTGGAAGATGTGAGGAGGGCGCTGATGGAGTACACTGGTTCATAACCGTCGACTAGGCAGGGAAGGTTCACGGAGCGTGGTCAAAGTCGGTCTTATCAGGATACGATCGTGATGGGACATGATCGAAGGAAGAGTGTAGTGAAGAGTTCAACTACAGGGACGGGAACTTTTCAGTCATTTGGGCATGGGAAGAATCCTGGCTAGTGATTGAATGACGTTTTCCTCATATCGACTCTGGCATATCGCCTGAGATAGTAATGTTTTTCTTTTCTTGCAAGACATATGCGAAGCTTGAGTGAAGCTTCAGCTCGGTATCAAAATGCCCTCAGCCCCCTCGTAACGCTGGTCTTTTCGCGCGTCTTTTGTTTTCCGCTTCGCGTAAGTGCAGATATTTTGTGGCTCAACCATGCGCCCCTTTTTTTCCCGCGCCGCATCCCCACCAAATAACACCTAAAACAAAAAAAACTTCTATATACCTTTCTTGGGCCCTTGATACTCCTGTGCCTAAGAACGTCCCGTTATGTCGTTATTGGTTGAAATGTGGTTGTTGTTGCTGTTGTGTGCTTCCGTTGCTACTAGAAGGTGGGTTCATGTAGTTTAATGGTGGTAAGACGTTTTGAATTGCTTGTAAATGTGTAATGTCCTCCGGTGTGTCTTCGTTGTCCGACATTATCTGGTCGTCAAGATCGGAATTGTGCGTCGACGGCATGTAGTGGTTTGCGGTGGGATGAAAGACGGGGCTTCCGGCGTGGGATTGTAGGTGTGTGGGATCAGTGTAGGCGGGTTGGTGGGATGTGTCGGTGTATTGGGCGCGATTTTGTCGTGGCATTTGCGAGGGTGACGTGTACGGTTGTGGAGGCTGGGGTATTTGAGAAGTGTCGGCATACTGGGCTTGCGGATGTTGTTGCAGATGTGCTAGGCTGGAGTATTGAGTGCTGTCGTGCTGGGGTTGGAGGTGAGAGGTATTGGCGTAGGATGGGCCGTCTTGTTGTTGGAGCTGTGGGACGTTCGCATACTGTGGTACGGTTTGCTGTTGCTGGAGATGAGACCCATCTGCATATTGGTTGTTATCCTGCTGTTGCTGGAGGTGCGTGGTATTGGTGTATTGACTACTGTCCTGCTGTGTTGGCTGAGGTGGATTCGTGTACTGCGCAGAGGTTTGCTGTTGTTGGAGATGCTGATCATCGCTATAGCCCTGTGGAGGAGCTTGCTGCTGCAAGTGTGATGGGTCATTGAATTGCTGGACTTGATGTTGTTGTTGTTGTTGAAGTTGAGACGTAGGGGCAAACTGTGATAGACCTGCTTGAGCATAAACTTGGCGTTGCTGCAAATACTCTGAAGCCAATTGCGCTTGTATCTGTTCCATTATTCGTGGATCAATCGTTATCTCATCGAAGCCTTCCATTTGCGAATCTGATTGTCCTTGTGTTGGCGGTTCTTGAGGAAGCTGTGGTATCGAAGGATAATTGTCAGGCAATACTTTTATCTCGTCTGATTCATCAATGCTATCTGGGGCCGAAATAGGTTCCAAATTTGGCTGTGCTTGCGATGTGCTGGCTCCCCTTGAACGACTAGTCTTCCCATCCGCCCGAAGTATAGGCGGTTTGTTTGTGTCCTTGCATTCCACACAGTTCTTGATGACATGACTGACTGTCTCCTTGATTCGAACCCAATGGTATCTGGTTGCGATAACAGCTGTTGTCTTGTTGATTCCGGCATGGTTTATGAGATGAATTTGCTTCGCGATATCGTATTGTGCTTGAGGATCCGAGATGACTTCTTTATCTTTTAACATCAATTTCTCAGGCGTGCCATCTTCTCCGCCAATAAGCTTATAGTGGGTGGCAGCGCTTCTTAGTCGGCTCTTCTCAGATCTATCAGCACCCTGCGGATATAGCGAATGGCGTAAATAGTACCGTATTTTATCGAATCGCTCCTCGGACGCCACACTCTCCGCTTCCAATTTCAAGTCCCTCCCATAGATAATCGCATCTACCGGTTCTTCGAAAGACTTCAAGTTGCCGCATCCTGGTACCCTACCAATGCGTTTGAAGCCCAAAGAATCCCATATACGGGTTGAGGCTGTGTTGGATTCATACACTAAATTGAAAACAGAATATGTATAACCCTATCGCAAGTCAATCAGGTCGAAGAGAGTAGCTACGAAAACGATATACTTACCAGTTGAGGGGCCCAGTCCAGATAGCACTGGCCCATGGACTTGCCTACGCCCCTGTTTCGAGCTGCAGTGGTGACAAGAAAGCCGCCGTTGCATACGTGGCTGCTTCGGCCAGGATAGTTCGGCTTGACGTAGAAGCTTCCTAGGCATAACTTGCTCCAATCTGCATTGTTCCGCTCCATGTCATTGACAGCTTCGATGCCACCAATGTCGCCAAGGATCATAACGGCCCCAAAATTGCCAAACCAGTAGGGCCCGAAAGCCTCCAGAGGGATTGGATTGATCATCGGATACGTATCACCTGCTTCAATCTCCTTGTTCAAGGTCTCCGAGAGATAAGACAGCAACCGCTTCGGCACCGCTTCGTGCGTGAAGAATGGTATCAAAGTTGCCACAGTAACTCGATCTCGTAAAGTTACCGGCCTTGGGAAGATCGACGAGGGCATGGCCGGGTTGCTCGCAGAAGGGTATGGTGGTTGACCTGAAGCACGATAAATCGTGGGTGAGGTCGGGTCATCAAGCATGGCGGGCATCTTGCCTGACAGACCCCGCGCTCAGGCGGCACGTAAATGTTGTACAACGATTTGAATTGGCGATTAGACTACCACAGAGCAGGACGGGTTGCAAGGAAAGATGTATGATGACTCCAGAGTTTAAGAATGATGGTAAATGCCAGTGGGATCATGTCCGAAGTCGCAAAATTCAGTGGCCGGGCGAGGCCGGGCTTCAGCCTTGCCGTGATTGTTCAAGTTCAAGTCGTCCGAGTCGTCGAAGATGCATGCCAAGCAGAAGCGGGACCCGCAACGGTCACGGTCACGGTCACGCCGGTGCCTGCATACAAAAGTTTGGGAAGCCTGCTCAGTACTGGTAGTGCGGCATTGGAGAAGTTGTCGATTGCGCAAAGTGTGTCCGTGTGAGTTTACATCTATTTTCAACCACTCGAAAGCAACATGGCAGCATTTGGCGGGCAAACCCCTACGATAATCGTGCTCAAAGAAGGTGCGCTCGACTCTAACCCTTTTTGAAACCAGTTCACTAATGTCTATGTCCAGGCACCGACTCCTCTCAGGGCAAGGGACAAGTCATCTCGAATATCAACGCTTGCCTGGCAGTTCAAAGTACAGTGAAGAGCACATTGGGACCCTATGGAGGCGATCTACTTCTTGTGGATGGTAATGGCAGGCAAACCATTACCAACGATGGCGCAACCGTCATGAAACTGCTCGACATTGTTCACCCCGCCGCACGAATACTCACCGATATTGCGAGGTCGCAAGATGCAGAAGTCGGAGATGGCACAACTTCCGTGGTCGTTATAGCAGGAGAAATACTCAAAGAGATAAAGGAACAGGTCGAGCAGGGTGTGAGCACCCAAACAATCATAAAAGGTCTTCGGAGGGCGTCCGCAATGGCTGTCAACAAGATCAAGGAGATTCAAGTCAACACAGCCGATACCAACAAGGAGGAGACATTGCGTAAACTAGCAGCGACTGCCATGAGTAGCAAACTCATCCATCGGAATTCTGACTTCTTCACGAAAAGTAAGTCTATTTCCCCACCTTTGCAGGTCGGTCACTGACCTTGGTTTACAGTGGTTGTTGATGCCGTACTATCGCTTGACCAGGAGGACCTGAACGAGAAACTGATCGGAGTCAAGAAAGTAACCGGTGGCGCTTTACAAGACTCGTTGTTTGTCGACGGAGTTGCGTTCAAGAAGACCTTCTCATACGCAGGTTTCGAGCAGCAACCTAAAACATTCAAGAACCCCAAGATCGTGTGCTTGAACGTCGAGCTCGAGTTGAAGGCAGAGAAGGACAATGCAGAAGTACGTGTCGACCAGGTTTCGGAGTATCAGGCCATCGTGGACGCAGAATGGCAGATCATTTACAACAAGATGGAGGCGTTGTACAAGACGGGCGCGAAAGTGGTGCTCAGTAGACTACCTATTGGTGATCTTGCCACACAATACTTTGCAGATCGAGATATTTTCTGTGCGGGCAGAGTGGCCGCAGATGACCTCGAGCGCGTCTGTCAGGCTACTGGCGCGAAGACCCAGTCGACATGCTCTGACATTCTCGACTCACACCTCGGTACTTGTGGGCTTTTCGAAGAGAGGCAAATCGGTGGAGAACGTTTCAATTTCTTTTCCGATTGTCCTGAGGCACAGACTTGCACCCTTGTACTAAGAGGAGGAGCTGAGCAATTCATCGCCGAAGTCGAACGATCACTACACGATGCAATCATGATTGTCAAACGAGCCATTCGCAACAACACCATCGTTGCAGGAGGTGGAGCAATAGAGATGGAGATTTCGGGGTACCTACACAGGTATGCCGACAAGAACGTGCCACACAAGCAGCAAGCCATTGTGAAGGCATTTGCCAAGGCGCTCGAAATCATCCCACGCCAACTCTGCGACAACGCCGGGTTCGATGCTACAGACATCCTGAATAGGCTAAGAGTCGATCACAGAAAGGGAAATGTGTGGGCCGGTGTCGATTTCGACCACGAGGGCGTGCGTAACAACATGGACGCTTTCGTCTGGGAGCCCAGCCTTGTCAAGGTGAACGCGATACAAGCAGCGGTCGAGGCAGCATGCTTGATTCTGAGCGTTGACGAGACGATCAAGAACGAAGAAAGCCAGGCACCACAGGCACCGCAGAGAGGTTTACCACCCGGCGCGGCACAGCGGGCTCTGGGACGCGGGCGCGGACGAGGTATGCCACGACGGTAATGCTGACATGAACCTGTTTTCCACGATGATGAAATTCGTTCCACAAACAAAAAGTGTGTGCATAGCGAGCATGGCTGTGCGGTTCTAGAACATGATACCCCCAGGGGCGTGATGACCACCCAAAAACATTCAAATGACACTCTCAGCATCCGATGAGCACCGAGGCTTTTTTCTCAGGGTGCAGTTCTTCTTTCTCGTTTGCCCTGACCATGAGCCGATTTCCTTCCTTTCCTTCCCATTCGTGCAAGAAGTCTAAACAGAAATACGCCAACACCCATTCCCAAAGCGATTTCCCGAACGAGGGAAAGCCCGAAATGCTCGCGTCCATGAATCTCCTCAAGCGCAGCGGGCGCGCTGCTGAGGTCCCCATCGTGCCGCTTTCTATGTATACCTTGGCAGGCATCGATGCGAACACCAGGATAACACTGCCTACCTAAATGCAATCGCTTCCTGGATAGGCTATCAACAGTACCCATTCTCGCCAATTCCAGGCGTTGCATACCTAGATAGGTAAGCGCGGTACCACATGGACCAGCTTCTACCACTGAATGCGTCGACGGTCCTTCCGATGGAAAGTGGGATGAACTCGGAACACTCGTGTCCATGACGGGTGGGCCGGATTTTGCTTCGAAATCCGGAAATGTAGTACATCCAGATACTGTAAGCGCTTCGAAACCGGACCACCATGATCCATAATCCAACCGCGGGCACGCTTTCTTACCCCAACTGCCATTTATCTGAGCAGGTCGTTCGCGAACGTGATATCATTTTCGTAACTTTGGCCATCAGTTTCCCACTTTCACCCCCACAAATCATCAGAGGCACGCGTCTGCTTCACAGCCTGAGCCTGCCCTGGACCTTGAACCTTAGATTGCGACATGGACAAGTTCGCCATCATGTCTGGTGTCAGAGGCAACGGCTCTGTCTCGGTAAGCGTCAGCCACGTATTCGGTGTGCCCCTAGAACCGTTGATTGGTTGGTGTTGCGGTACATTTGTGTGCGGAACGAGGCGTCGTATTGCAGAGACGCGCCGAGCCGGTTGCGGACAAAAAGCTCGGCGTCCGAGGTGGGAAACGAGGCTGAAGCCGTCGGGGCGTCCCAACGTGTCTCGCGTGCTAGCCGATCCAAAGTTTCCAGCTCCATGGCAGCGCGTTTGATGTCTCGATCAAAGGACACGGACTCGAAGAGCGAGTGAGCTAGCATCAAGCTTTGGGTTGCTAAGGTGAGGTTAGGGTTGACGTCTAGGCTGCCGGCGTCGAAGGACGATGCTGATGGTGACATGCTGATGGTGGTAGACGAATTGGTCAGGGCTAAATATTTGTACAGCGAGATGGCGGCAAAGTACGTCGCTGTAAAATACCATTTGGGATAGTAGATGATGTCATCCACCAAGGTAGAAGAGCTGGAGCTGGGTGAAGGTTTGAAGGGGAAAGGCGTGGCAGCTCTGATTGCGCGGAGTGTGTCGACCAGTCTAATCAGGTTAGAGGCCGAATTCAGAGTTTTGGCGAGGATTTTCGTGCGGAACGAGGAAGGATGTTGGGAGGAAGCCGAGCTTTGTGCTGGTGGGAAGGTGAGGCTAAGGGCATAAAGGTAGAGCTTTGCAGCTTCGAGATCGATGGTAAAGTGCGTGGTTTCGGCGAATTGATACTTAGATCTGATCCCGTCCAATTGAGCTTCGAACACGCCGACAAGAGACTGCTGTAAGGTGTGGTCACCAATCCCATCGAGCTCGACATTGAAGGCGCCAACTACCTGCTGGATCTCTGTATGTGCCAGGAATGTGGAAGGGATGGTGCCCGCAAGTTCTCGACTAATATCGTGGATGCGCTGCAATTCTCTGTGCGTACATAGATGAGGTGGCAGACCAAGATAATTGCTCATTCTGAAAGCGTACTTAGACAGAGGTTTTCTTTCGAGCTCGAGAAGCTACATACCTGATACTGATGTTGAAGCAGGCCAGCCATGTCATCGCTCTTGTTCCTCGACTGATATCAGCCAGCCTGTATTCCCCTAGTCTGGACCAACCGGCCAGGTGCGCGTGTTCGGCGAAGGGTTGGTGAAGGCCCAGCTGCATCGCGCCATTCACGGCGACACCGAGATAATTCCAACTCGGGTCATGCATTTCTCTCTGCTTGGGTACTGGCCATAGACAGCATATCAGTAGAGCCTGGACAACCTCGATGGATTCGACAGCGGTGTTCACTGCAATCCCAACCAATCGCTCTTGAGGACTTGCAAGCTCGTTGTACAACATGTTATGGGTCATGTGTCGAGCTGAAGCAACAAGCATTATCGTCCAGAACAGAAGTGGACTGGTATCGACGAAAGATTGCACAGAATAGATGGGTTGCAAGATGGGAAGGTGTGGTAGGTATAACTGCTCGAAACTGGCAAGTGAATGTGAGCATACTTCCTGCTGGATCTTGCCAAAATCTTACTGTTCCAATATTTCCATGACCACAGCATGGCTCAATCTCACTGTCTCGAGGTGGAACGAGCTATGTAACGAACTGTCCACAATCTGTAGCCACCGTTCTTGCATAGGAGCGGTCTCGAATAGACCGCCTATATCGAAATAATTCATATTTTCATCAGCTTCCCAGGTTTGAGACGACCTGTTGGCCTCGAGATTTCTGGAAGAGCTCGAGTGCTGCATAGTAACGGCCGAATCGTCATTACTTGATTGGCCTCCAATGCTTGTCGAGCTTAAACTGCTGAGGGTACGAAGGTTGTTGGGCCGTAGACTGATTTCTTCCCATTTCCTATACTTGTATCAGTGTCAGTAGCAAGGATGGTTCCGAATGTCTGGGGACTGTGCGGCCGTACCAAAGAAATTTCGCACGGAAGAAGATATGCATAGATGGACGTGCATGACACGATGTAAGGAAGAAGGGAGCAAATCAGCAAAGGAGGTACATACCTTCGGGTCGCTATCCTTCTGAAGTTGGCATCGAAACTGCACTCCAGGTCTTTGTCTTTGCATCTTGAACAAGGATCTGGGTAGACTCTTCGAGCATCACACGTGAGCTTCTCAAGTCAGAACTCTGCAGCTCTACGACATTAATAGATGAAGGACTAACTTTGACTTGGCGGCAATTTGTACAACTATATGTATGTTAGGGTGCAAGACTGTGGTAACCAAGGTCAAACTCACCTCTTTGCGCGCCCGTTCTTAGGCAACGACATCTTTTGTGGCGATTTTTGTGATGTTTGGCTGTGCCTTGTTGACATGTCAAATGGTGGTGGTGCAGTGGTGCAGTGGTGCAGTGGTGTAGTTGTGAGGCGGTGAGGTGGTTCGACTTCGCAAGGGGCTCCTTTGAGCTAAAGGTTGTGGGCCTGTACGATCTTTGATACAGTTTCGTACGTGCTTGACGCTGGTAGCGTCAATATTTCCATTGCCCTGTTAGACATGAAGATCTTCAGATTCGTTGGTGCCTGATTGCTGTAAACACTCAGCCCTGCGTAGTCGTGCGTATGAAGTCACCATTCGCAGTGAGCATGCGAGTCACACTTTGACTGCGTACATGATACGTGTGTTTGGGTCCCCAAGCGACTGAGCCCCCATGGACGGAGGGCTCATGCCTGTTGTCGGTATTCACGTGTTAGGTATGGACGAAAAGAAAGCCAGTGCAAGCAGCGGTCCCGGTTTGGAAGCAGCCTGATTTGCTGGGCGCGCCAAGGTACGATGGGCAGGTCAAGGTCACGGTGTTGGCGTGTACGGCGTATCGGGATCCAGATTCATGCAAGTCTGCGCCTCCTAACCCCCTGTAGATGTGCGTCATCTGTGACTTCTGTGATCATCACACAGACGTCGGCGAAAGTAGTGCCAGGCCTGATCTATCATGGGGGAGGCTAGATCAACCTGGGCCGGTACAAGATGCGGTCACGCATCTCCACCAAATCTTGAACAGTATTGCAACCTGCAGAGATGACTAACCAGAGGCTAGGAAATTTAGCCGCTGTCAATTGAGACGCTTTGGAATAGTGTACATGTCTTGTGGATGCGTACGACTGCCGAAGCTAGACGCCAGAACTGCAGGTGGGCGGCATCACTTCGGGACGGGTAGACGTCTTGATATACCACACACTAATTGAACTCTTTTGTGCTGGCTTTGCCAATGAGAAGCAGTGACAAGGACATGTCCAGTGACACTGCAGATTGTCAATACTCGCTTTATACCTCCATCGAGCTAGTGGAAGCACTCTTAGCAGGGTCGAACGATGAGTTAGGACTCCTTGACTCTGGCGCACGATGAGCGGTGTACAGGTCTTTGAGGTACTTGGGGTGCTCGTCGCTGGTTGTTGGCCTGCAGAGGTGACCATCAAAACGTAGTAAAGGACGACTTGGGGCCACGTGCAGGAGGAGAGCATCATGAAGCTCAGCTTCCAAGTTCGAGTGTGTCGTCACGAGCCAAGGCGGTGTAATGGAACTGGAGTGGATGGACACTGGTGATTGCGATGATTTATACAATGCCTGCAGAAACAGGTAGAAGTCTAATGAAGGATTGTCGCGTTGACATATGTAGAAGATGCAAATTGGAGTTAGCGTATCCGCAAGTCGACACTACTCTTCCGGTGAGAAAGGGCAAGCTCAATCAAGTAGGTCGGTTCTTCAAGAAGGAGGACAAAATTTCGACGTGCCTTCGTCTGCTCTCATGATTCATCTGGCCGCATGGAAAGCAGTAGGATGTCGTCTTTGAGGAGCTAATGCGAATGATATCGCACTCAGAGAATGAGTGCGGGCTGGCGATGCTGGCAAGTACAGACGAAGCCGCCAGCTGCGAGTGTCGCAGTCTGGCATGAGTCATGAGCAGCGTAGACGAGTACTGTGGCAACTCTGTCCTGCTGTCTACAGGTAGGTAGGTAGGTAGGCAAATAACATGCGGTCCGACTCCAGCGGACACAACCACGTGACTGTCACAATGGAGGCAAGTTTGGCGATCAGTCGGGATAACAACGGACCGGCACAGAGATCAACCCACCTTGGAAACTAGCAGGTATTGCATGGAACATGAAACTCAGACTCTGGACGTTGCTCTGGTTGATCAACGCGTGCTTTTCCAATCAATGTTCGACTCGAGCCTGACTTGAAGAGTAGACCTCCGAACCGTTCTCCTGTGACTGCTGAAATCTCCACGTTTGCGCCCACTCAGATCAAGGTAACATGTCGGTAACATGTCAGCAGAATGGGAAATACGATACCCTGAAAGCGGCTGACCTCCTTGCGAAGATGGACGACTATTGCAGAAACGACTCAGGGTCGTTAAGCCTTCGACCTAGATGCTATTTGAGTATGTCCGCATCTACAAGCTTCCTGCAAGAGCAGCCTAGCCGATGGCTTGCGATAAATGCGAAGATCAAACTACATCGTACGACGGTGGCTTACTACCCCTTACGTCCTTATCGAACAGTTCATGATGGTTAGCACGATTCGCGTCCTCATTGGCATGAAGTCAAGTTCATGCACACGAGGTGGACTAATATCTTCCTGTCGCTGTCCCCAGCCGTTTCAAGTATTGGCAAGCTGTGACTTCCGCCTGCAGGGTCCCCACCACGTGGTCTGGACCAGGGTCGTCGTTTCAAGAAAGCCAAGCCCGGGG
>Ga0210040_10009741_pt1 | contig 11135 bp, 24 predicted proteins | sample CryGeyCG12114_NA_FD_185462 | JGI IMG/M metagenome (GOLD analysis project Ga0210040, IMG submission 185462) | Groundwater microbial communities from aquifer - Crystal Geyser CG19_WC_8/21/14_NA (SPAdes) (version 2) | ecosystem: Environmental > Aquatic > Deep subsurface > Groundwater | place: USA... | reverse complement strand
GCACGCCGACCGAGGAGGATCGTCCGAGGAACGACGCAGGGAAGCGCAAGTCGCTTAGGAATTTGAAGAATGCGCGCTTGCGCGAGGGAGGCTTCTGGAACAATGGCGACTCCTTGAACTGGAACATGGGACCGACAATGTCCTCGTCGCCTAGCTTGGGGAATTTACCCTGAGACTTGGGGTCGTTCAGGGTCGGCATCTTGCTCAGTGGTTCAGGCTCGGTTGGGGACGTCGGCTCCAGCTCCTGGCCGATGGCTAATGCAGTCGACTTGGCTAGATCGTGGTTCTTCTTCCACTCGGCATCGATCTCGGCCCATTTCTGCTCCGTGAGTAGGTAGTATTTGGAGGTAGCGCCATAGTGTTCCGCAGTTCGCACTTGGTGCTTCGCGTAATTGTTCCGCGCTTGCTGCCAGTCGTCCATAAGCAGCTTGACAGAGTAAGCGTGGCAGGCTTCTGGAACGTAGGGTTCCGGAAGAATGGTGAAGTTCGCGTGGCCGAGCAGGTTGGTCCACTTGTCATTCGGATCAGCGAGCATCATGGGCGGTATATCCGAAGATGGCACCATATACCCGGCACGTGGACCCTTGAAAGATGCGATTGATGGTTTTGAGGATAGTGATGGTGTGGGGTATGCGCGCACTGGGGGTGTGCCCGCTGGAGTTACAGCAAGTGAGTGCGTCGCATCGGCAACTGTTGGCGACTGAAGTGGTGATGATGCTGGCAGGTCGTCGGAGCGACAATTTACCAACAGTGGAGGCAGCAGAGGAGTCGTCGCATAACGCTCGGCATCGACCTGTTTCGGGTCGATCACCATAGCGTTCGCCTTCCCAACGTCAATCGCCAATGGAGTGGCTGCATCGTCCTCAAGCTCTTCCCTACTCGCTTGAGCTGGCGTGGGGATGGAAGTGAAGTTGTCGTTGAGGTCGACTACTGATGGCTGGTGGACCGAGCTCGTGATTGACGACGAGCGCGTTGATGGGACTCGAGATGGCGTCGCGCTTCTCGACACTCTACCTAGGGTAGAATTGCGATCCCGCACTTTGCGCGACAACGATGGGAATCGCCTCTCGAACTTCCCAGCGATGCTATGCGCGGATGCTTCCAGCGACCGCCGTCGCTTGGCCAGCCGCAACTCTGTGTCATGAGTGGTGAAGTACTCGTTCTCTGGATCATATGCTTTGGAGACCAAGCAGTCACGGGCGTGACCAAAGGGTTCAACGTCGCCTATGATTCGTTAATATGCGCAAACATCATAGAACTATATGTTAAGACTTACATGAACAGCGGTAGGGATCTTCATTTCCATAGTCATATTCGCGCTCGACCGGCTCCTCAGTAAGCTTGGGCAGCTTGCCGGAGCTGTTTGGCGGTTCAATGGCTTCATGTGTTGGCGGGCTCGAGGAGAGCGACGACGTTGAGCTCGGGAAGCGAAAGTGTCCACGCGAGTGCATACTTGGCGTGGGCGGCGTCGAGCATTCAGAAGCCGAGTAGAAGCCGGAATCCGCGCTGGAGTGTATGGATGAAGTCGGTTCAGCAGACATGTTGAGCGAAGTTTGTGAGGACTTGCGCGCTGCGACGAGCTTGGGGAGAATCAGAGGTTTGAGTTCGTGCATGTTGATGTTGGTTTCCAGAGCGTGACGTGAGTTTTCGCGATGGGTGCTGGGATCCCATCACCAGCTTAAGAGCCCACTGCGCGCGCAGTATGGAAACAAGTCGCCGTCTGGTGAGTGCTGTATCCGGCAGAGTGGCGGTCGCGAGATGTTTGAGGGTTGCTTGGAGGGTGCCACGAAGCGGACCACGTATGTATCGTTTGGCCTGTTTATCCTGCAAAGGCTCTAGATGCAGAGTCGGCTGGCACACCCAAAAAGGACGGCACGTGAGCCAAGTAGGCTGGGATAGGTTGCACTCGCAGAGAGGGCGGCGGATGGCGAGGATGTGTGCAAGCGACGGACAGCGCAGCGACAATGCGGTATCGAGGTGGCAGCAATGCGACTGACGTGGGCAGACAGAGGACGACGGTAGGTTGGGGTGTGGGATGCGCACAGATTTGAGCATTTGTGTGGACAGCAGGGCGACCGGGGGGGCGTACGGCAGGCGTCTTCCACTCCGTTGGAACGCAGGCCAAGCCTTCACCAGCAAGCGTCACCTCAAAAGCTGCTAGAATGAGACGGGCATAGCGACGCGGCTGCTGTCTACTCTCCCCGGTTTCAACGACTCAGAATGCCCTGTCCCCTTTGGCGCACACACCGCGCGAAGGTTCCCACGAGGGCGCCGTCGCTATGCCAGGTCCCCCAGCATTCAAGCCGTGCTTCAGACCACACTCTGATCGTCGGCTGGACTTTTCCCTCGACTTAAAGCGTGTGCGCTCTCGTTGGTGGAGACGAGGAAAACCCGTTATATGGCTCCACTCAACGAGGAAAGGGAAAAGGCTCTGAGTAAGCGATGCAGGAACAACCGCATCCTCAGCTTATTGTTCTCACGAAGTTTGCCATGCATGATGAAGTGGTGTCAAACTGCTACATCCATTTTCCTCAGATGAAGTTGTGTGTTACCAGCGGCGTGGTTTTGATGGCCTGTCAACCACTGATTGCTGCCATGTGAGCGCAACCGTGGCGCGCGACTGACATTTTCTGGGGCGGTGCAGGATGAAAGGCTGGTTCGACAGCTTCTCTGACTTTGCTCTTTCGGGCGGTCGTCTTCTCGCCCTTCGCCGTGTCGCGCGATGACATCGACAGGCATGTTTGGTTGGTGATGTCGATGCTCCCGCGGTTCACCCGTCTGAACCCCCACCGATTGGCACGGAAGAAGGGAGCAGTGAAAACAAACAAACATCAGCCCGCGCGTCACAACAAGCACAAATCCCAAACATGAATTGTTTGTTTTCTTCAGACCTCGCTCGCCCTGTTGTTCCATGACTGAATCGCCAGCCTCAAACATGCCTGACACATGACATCGCGCGAGCGTGTGCCTGACGTACCATGCCAGAGGAGGTTGGGAAAAGCTCTCAGCCCAACGGAAAACCATCGGCGTCCAGACAAATCGGGGAACTTGTTGGTGTGCTAGCCGTTGAACCGTCCCTGATTGGCGTCCGGCCCCTTGCCGCACTACCTGAGCACCCCAGCTCCTGTTTCGCTGGGTTGATGCCTCTGACTTCACGCTTTCGCTGCAAGCCTCACTGCCTCCGACGCCAGCGCATTGCTAGCCAAACGTCCTCACCATGCCTTTTCTTCTCTTACACCAAGCAACGGCTCTTATCAGTAACTTCGACTTGTGAAATCCAAGTTTTGCGCCTCATAGTTCGGTGGAAAGACACTCCGGTACCTGCTGATTCGCCTGTTTGATCGCCCTGGGCAAGCCTCCATGCGATGCGATCGCATCCTGGAGCCCAGCACGCAAAATTCTGGCAGAGGCCTTACCTGTTCCGCGGCGCTAGTGCACAATTTCCACTCGGTAACAGGTCGCTGGGAACCGCGGGCTGAATACCGCTCAGATCATGACGAAAGCTCGCAAGCGGTGTCGGTCCGGACTCAACTCGGCACCTCGTCCGGCCATCCACTTTGCTGACAGACCCTCGTCCGGTGTGTTCTGTGATTCGCGTACGCGACGGCACGGCAACTTGCCCACATGCAGAGCGGGCGGGAGAATACCGTTTGTTCCAGCAACGCTCGACATGCATGAAGAATAGCCGGTGAGCATGTGCTGATGCGCTGGTGCAAACTCTTCAGGTACAAATTGAATGCACCGTACCTGAATAACCACGTGTTAATCTATCATGTGAGTAGCCCTACGGTGAGCGAGCGCAGAATTTGCTTTCTGCCTGTATGAGTAAAGTGCATTTGTCCGTATTACGATTACGCTGATCCACCGAAGACGGCCCCGGGCAGACTGGCGGTCTCGACCTTTGCAACGTGGGTCACTCTGATTTAGCGGATGCTGATCTTGCACGAAAAAATCTACCCAGGTACCGCGGCATGACTGGGAGTAGGTATCGATAAGGGAGGGAGCCACAGACGTCGCATGGCAATTGTGGATAGCCGGTACATCGGTACACGGGGAAGCCCGCGCTCATTCATTCATCGGTGGAGTTCAATATCGTCCATAAGTCGTGATGTATGCGGCACGATAGCGAGAGAGAGAACCACCAGTGAGAATCGCAGTTCACTCTCTAGCCGCAGGTACAAAATGCAGGTGCAGGGAATAAGCAAAGAAATTGTGTAGAGCGTTGGCTCAACTGAACGGTATCCAAGCGTGCAATGAAGGCTTGCGACTAGAGCTGCGAGCATGTGCTCGGCGGCGGCCCCTCAGCTCCCTCTTTGCGATTGCACACCAATGATGCCGCTTCGGATTAACTAGTCTTCTCGAGCACGCGAATTCGCTGCAGAGAAGCGCCGTCATAATCAATAATCGCGTGTAGGGCTGATCCCAGTGCCCATATTCCGTTCATTGCCGTTGTGTTCCTCGAATCAGATCCAGAACCGACTCCATAGCTTCTTCTGCTCCTCAGAGCCCTCAAACTTTGATTGCATCTCGGTTAGCAATGTACTTTCTGCACCTAAAGCTGCGTGGCTGGTAAGCCACGCTCGCGTGCGCGGTACGTACCTGGAAGTCTTTCATGACTATCTCTGTGAATCCTTCCGCGAGTTTAGGCTCGCGATACCTGGAAGCGAAGCCAGTGAACGCGAGCTTCGGCAGAATCGCGCGGTTCTCAGGATTAGACTGTGGAAATTGTCAGTATCTAGACTGTCGGAGTTTCTCCGCTTCGTCGCAAGTCGATATGCGCATTCTCCACAATCTGCAACTGCCTCATTAGGGTAGTGTGACGGATGAGTAGAGTAAACGGCCAAAACGTGACCCGCGGCTTGCACGCGGCGCTTGATGTTGAGGAACTTACTTCTGGCCCCAAGTTCAATGCGCGGACTGTGTCATTGTGCTCGCAGAGCTTTACCGATGCTGTGAAGAGTACGCATCGTATCGGTACGTTTAGTTTCTGCGCTAATTTGACCCAGACTGCGCGCGTTTCTGGATCTGCGTTCGTGTTGTCTAGAAACCTTAGTCTACACGTCGTCGTGTCGGGTGTACTGGGGGTCCGAATGTACGTACCGACGACTACGCGTGTGCCCTCTTCGATGAGGGCGGTTGCCGCTTTGATACATTTCTCGCGCTGTTTCAACATGTTACTCAACGAGCGGAGAAGTAGTACAGCCGCAATGCAGGTGTAAGTAATGTCAGACTTACTGTTTTTAGTATATCTTGATTCACACGACCATAGCCTAAAGGCTGAAGGTGTGTCCAGTAGAACGATGACTTGCCCGCTCCTGGGCTACCGCATAGTAGAACAATGTCTACAGTATCTGGCTTCATGATTGTCGGTACTGTGCATGGTCAGAACTCAAGTGGTGGGACAAAGTTCCGCGTGGCTGATTATCCTTGAACTTACATGCAGATGTAGATCTCTCAACCAGTTCGATGTCGTTAATGTAGACAGTGGGGTCGAAGTCTCTTGTAAATGGTCTTGGCTCCTCGTGTAGGAAGTATTCTTCGGGAGTATGAAACGGTACGCCCACGTTAGCTGCGAAATCTCTGTCTATTGTTAGTACCTTTACTCAACATCAGCAACGCGCTTTGCAGAAGGTCTACCGACCTGTCGACGCATGAGTGGTCCTTGACACCACCAGATATTGCTTCGCGACCACCCGCATCCCCAACGAAAAACGAGTTTTCTAGGTCGACAGAGCTTGCTGTATCAAGGTCGTGGTCTTCCAGCAACTCCGCCCACATGCCCGTCCTGGGTTTCCGATACTGGTCTCGACTGGTCGCAGCATACACAGATATTGGCATGTCTAGCTGGTTGAGTACGGCTGAAACCTTCGTCTTGAAGTCGGCCAACCGTTTCTGATCTGACTTGACGGTCTTTGGATCTGACTTCAAGCTAATGCCACCTTGGTTGCTCACGATGGCGACGAGGTAGCTGTTGAGTTGGCAAAGTTAGCAGATGACCTTTCGAACATACACAAGTACTATGTGTCGGTCATACCCTTTTTCGTGCAGCTCCTTCAATGTGCCTGGTACACTGCGGTGCCACCACTTCCAGTCCGTGGCGTCACGACTGAAGACCTTCCCCGATGCGGACGTGATTAATGTTGAGTCCTACAGTGTCAAATGTCAGACGATGATGGTGCAGTACTAGATCAGTGTGCGTACTTACGAAATCGAATGCTGCTATCTTCGTCTGGCCCTTTGCAACTGAATATGCGGTTGATGCCGCATATCGCCCAACAAGCAGGCTGTTGTTCACGATGCGCCAAGACATCTTCTCGGGCTTCTTCTTGGATAGTGGCGTGAAAAAGTTTGCGACTGCTTTGCCTAGTCGCGGGTCAGCAAACGTGTTTCCATCGCTGTCTGCATTGTACGTACTCGTGGTCGTGGACTGCTGCTTCCGCTTCGATGGCGGCGGAGAAACGCCTCTATCGTTAGAGCTCGGCCGTTTCTTTAGGCCGGGTCGTTCAACCATCTTAAAAAGGCTATGTAGTGAAGTGTCGGTTGACTGGATCTTGTAGTATTTGTTGCGCCATAGCTTCCAGAGAAGGGTGTTTGATGAGGTCGCTGCTTGCGCCTCCCTACAACGCGATACGCGCCTTCGCGAAAGCACGGGATCGAGCACGTGCCTCCCATTCATTCTCACACGTCTTTCACTACATCTGGATCACAAGGCTGCGCAAACAAGAGAAGATATCAGAGCATGTTACTTGGATGTAATTCGCATCATTTGCTAGTGGGCTGTGCTTCCATCGCAATGACTGCATTACCTGATGGTCATGTCACTGTGCATAGAATCCTAACGATCCTCATCCGAACCTCCCCACACCTTTAAGTATCGCTGATGACGATCTAATCCCACGACTCGTCTCCATTGCCTTCCTCAAGATGACTGGTGCGCTGTGTGTCCGCTTTCGGCACGCTGAGCCTACCGCATGACGCTCTGAACTCTGGTCTCTTCCTCTCACACTCGAGAACATAGCCGGCGGCCGAGACACCCCGATACACCACATAAATGTCCCTGCCAGTTCATATATACCGTATGGTCATTGATGCTTGCATCCCAAAGTAATCATTTTCAGGTTTCAACGAGACCGATTTTGAGCCGCCGCAGCAGCTGCGTGCGGCGATCTGTACTTCCCACGCGTGTCCAGTGACAATCTGTCGGGTAAGGCTAGCTCCACGCAGCCCTTCATCTGCTTCTGGAATTCCTTCAGCTCGGTCACTCCTTTCTCCAGTACAGACGCGTCCTTGAAGTCCTGCACTCGCACCTTTGCCTCGAGTATGTATGCACCGCTCATGTCGAGGAGCTGAAGTGAAGAGAATGACGGAAGGCTGGTCTTCGGTGCCTCCTCTACGCTGCGGACGCCGGGCTCGTGGAGGACGCGGTGGAGGAAGATGATGACGTTGCCGTGCACGAAGCGGTAGCCTTCGACGTAGTATTCGGTGACGAAGCTGTGGTTGTTAATTACACGCTTACAGTACGCAGGATGTTTCGTACCGATTGGGTCCAGCTGTGATCATCTGGGCATGTGGATCACCTGAGAGCAGATCTGTCGTGTTGGTGAAGCGAATCGATACCCCTCTGTCGCCAGTGTCTGGTATATCCTCCCACCGCATCGACCACTTTGACTCTTCGCCATCTTTTACGTCGGCGGACAGTACCTTGCCGTTGGGTTGCGGCAGCCCATCTTCACTCCCAAAGTCGTCCTCAGAAAGCTTCTGTATGAGCTTGGTGTAGTATAGAGCAGCCGCAGCGGTAGCTGGCTTCGTCTGTTTCACGGCGACATTCTGTGTGCCTCCACGGCGGACGTTCAGACCTGGCTCTTCCGGCTCACGCCGGGGTTTGTATATGATACATCGCTGGAGTATGCGGCGGGGCTGCACAGCAGCAACGCCAGCTAGGATCTTCAAGACTTGATCATGGCGACCGGCAGGGACTTGTCCATACAGCAGCAATTCGTGCATGGAGATGGTGGTGTGAACTGAGCGTTGTAGCCGCTGTCGGAGACGGCAGATTCGATGTGCAATCGTCGCGCGTCAACGGCGCACTTCTCCGTGGGGTTGATAGGCGGGCAGAAGAGTCGACGGCAGGTGATTGGTGAATTGGAAGAGAGAGTTGCGGCTAGAAGGAGTGACTACAAGGGAGCTAAAGCCCAGAACGCGCAAAAGAACGCGACCTGCAACGGACGCCCACACAGAAACATGCTCGCTTCTCCACACCAACCGAAAATCTGGCAAAGATAGCCTAGTGTACGTGAAAGAGGAAAGCACTGTTCCCCGCTCAGTCGATTGTGAGGCCATGGATGGTGCAATTGACCGCCAGACTTGGTGGTGGTGGTGCGAGTGCGGAGTTACGGCTTCGGATGTTAGCTTGCTGCGATAGCTTCCCTCTTTCCATCAAGCTTTCGGTGATATTTCATGCTTCGCACACCGGTTCCCCTCCATCACCACAACTGCTCATTGTCTCTCTCAACCCTAATAATTAAACGACCTGCTACCTGCAACTCCAAATTCAACAACCGTAAAATCACCGACACCCATTTCCTTTGAAAGCGCAACTGCGGCCGCCGAGGTCCGACCACTCCACTCTCACCTCATCCCCCAATGCACGCAACCAAGATGCTCCAGGCGGGTCGCCAGCCCATGATCCGCTTCCTGGGCAAGCGCAGCGTTCCCTCCAGTATGTGATGCTATATATCGTGCCTCAATTCCATAGCTTACAAATCTGCCACAGAGGTCGACCACACTCCCCATGCCCACCCAGCATCCCCCACCCACTCGCTGCCCGACTCCTTCGCATCCTACCGCAAGAAGGCACAGCAACACGGCCCCTTGAATCCCGGCCAGCGAAGCAACTACTCTTCAATTGTTGGCGGCCACGTCGGTGGTGCACCTGGAGCTTCCCTCGGCCGCGTTGAAGCCAGCAAGGGCGAGTACTTTGACCGCTCTGAGCTGCCTGCGCGATTCCAGCGGCTGTCATGGACTCCAGCTGAGATTGAGGCAATCGAGTCTGGCGGCGCCAGCATGTGGGCATGAGTGAGAGGAGGTGCATGATGCGATGACGACAAGAACAACGCCGGGACGCACCGGATAAGACTATTGTACATATATACACGCGCCAGGATGTATCATGAGGGAAGGGAGGGATGAGACTGGATATGTATGGGCTGGTTCAACAGAGACGGACAGGGACTGTTTTCGTTCTATACCCTTCAGGCACGATTTTTCGAGAGGAGGCTTTCATTTGGGTATGGGCCTGTGGGCATTAGAGAGACGGATAGGCCTCAACGGCGACACGATACCTATAGGATATTCATCACTACTGTAGAATGTACAAGTCCACAAATATATCACTATCAAAACAACTGTGACCTTGTGTTGTAGCAAACGTTTTAGATTTTCTAGCATTTGGCACTTCTCGAAGACGCAATCTGAATTCAAGAAAAACGTCACTTCATCCCACCTTTGAAGCATCAATTTCGCCGCGCATTGCTTCTACACTGCATATGGCATGTACATTGACATTACCACCCCACTCTAAATCGCAACTGCACATTCGGCGACTTCCGACCTCTAGCACTCCGCCCACATGCACTCACCCGAAACTCCTCTGCGTCCCCACGTGCCAATCGGCCTCTCATCGGCACCGACCGTCTCGCCCTCGCTTTCGCATGCGTGAACTGCAGTCAAAGACGACCGTACCTAGCTCGACATTAAGTTCCGCACCTCGGATATCCCAATCCAGCAATTCCTGCCCGCACGTGAGAATCGCGCGTTCCTTCCACATGCGAGTCAAGTCGCGCCTTCTTTCCCAATCACCCCAACAACAACATTTCACCCACCGGATTTTCACACATGCAATATTCTCACGGTGGGTAAGCAGCGACTTACTCGTTGCGGCAGGTAGAGCTGTGTAGTGTTGAAAGTGGTGAGGCCCGGCGGTTAAAGATGGATGGAGCTGGGAGCTTGGAGGGTGGGTTGTTGGGAGAAGTGGGTTGAGCTGAGCTGAGGTGAGGAGTGGGTATGATGGGTCTGCCTAACTTGCTGAAGTACTTGTACTCGACTTTGGAGTCGCATATGACGGCTTCCTTCACGTTACACAAGACATCTGAGTATCAAATGCAATTTACGCTGAATGGTGAAGACGTAGCATATCTAGCTCACACATCGACTTGTTCGCCGAACCATCATGTCTTACCGACAGACCTCGTGGTGACTCGCCCTTCAAATATTCCCCTCCGCCTGCATCAAGACCCCTTCTCCGTAACATCCAACGTCCCCGGATTATGCGCCACATCCTTGCCCTTCTGATCCGTAAACAGCACCTATCCATCATCAGCTTATCCCCATCCCCATCCACGCATTCAACCACGCCTTACCTTTGGCGGATTCTTGACACCCTCGGCATCAGCTTCTTCCTTGGACGTCACGATCTTGTCGACCTGTGCATGTTCAAAATGTGAATGTGGACAAGATGAGGCAAAGAAGACTAACGTCGCCTTCATGTCGGCCGCCGCGTATCTTGGTGTAGACGTGGTCGCCTTGTTCGATGGGCTCGTTTTGTTTGGAGAGGACTTGGTCGGATGGCATGTTGAGAGTTGGGGTTTGAGTGAGCTATTAGTGTGATGATTGGGTATGGAGGTTATGTAGAATAGGTGAGTGTAATGTATGTCTAGACCTGCGCTCTTGATACTGAACGTTGAGGTTCTGTGTTGTGATGCTGCTCGATTATCACGATGACATCAACCCTACAAACACAGCAGGGCGCGAGAAGCATGGCAACCTCAAGGGGCACGCAACAGACGTGCATATTTCACTATCCATCAATCAAGCACACAAACGATGACAAGATCGTGGTTCTTGTCTTTCTTTACGTGCCCACCGCCCCTCCGCGCCTGCCCAGCGATCTCCAAGGAAGGCGTTACCCAGCCAGTACGCCCGAAACAAACGCGCATCTTTATTCGAACGTCAGCCTTTATCTCGCTTTGTTCGCAGATCGCATTTGTCTGCTTTGACCTCGATTTCTCTTGTTCGCAATCCTCTGTTCTAGACCGCCACATGTCTCGGGGCAAGGTTGCGAAGGAAGGTGTCCTCCC
>Ga0210040_10009740_pt1 | contig 11136 bp, 6 predicted proteins | sample CryGeyCG12114_NA_FD_185462 | JGI IMG/M metagenome (GOLD analysis project Ga0210040, IMG submission 185462) | Groundwater microbial communities from aquifer - Crystal Geyser CG19_WC_8/21/14_NA (SPAdes) (version 2) | ecosystem: Environmental > Aquatic > Deep subsurface > Groundwater | place: USA... | reverse complement strand
GTATTCACGAGCACCGGGGTAACGCGGTAACAGGGTAAAAGGGTAACTTTTCTCCATTTAAATACATTGCAAAAAGTTACCCTAATACCCTTATACCCCGTTACCCCGGTACTCGTGAATACCCCTAATATCTACAGATGATGCATATTAATTTAAATGTTAAAATCAGCACGTAAACTATTCTATGTACCTATATATTGACGGTTATCTTGGACCCTGTAAGTTGGCATTCATAATTCAGTGGGTTTTGGGCTACCAAAGAATAAACTCTTTACCTAAGTCTTTTTACTAGAAAATATTCCCGTTTTCTATCAAACCCATTTTTGTAGGATTCCAGTTTGTTGGTTCCCTGCATCCTACATCCCTACAATTGCGATCATCATAACTATAACTTTTCAACTTATCCTGTAATTAGTGCATTGCCATTCTGAACTCTAGAACATGGATCCTTAACCCCTGGATTACGGGAAGTCCGTTCCTTCAACATAAAGTTCGCTAATACTGTAAGCCAGCTAGCCACACAGAAATGGCTAGGGCTGATTATCATCAAATAGTAGATTCAGTCCTAGCAGTAGGAAGCTTTGGGTAATTGGCACTAAATTGGCAAATTAGGTGCACAAAGGCATTATTCCCTCAGCCCCGAGCGGCACAATATGGTGGATACCTGATCATATATAATTCCACTCCAACGCCATTTCTTCAATGCTTATCGCGAAAGGCAATTTGAGTGCTGAAAAAGTTGAATATAGGCCAGACAGGTAGACAGACATATTTGGATAAATATTTTTAGATTTCAACGTTCATTCTTTTCTGAACGATATTCACTCGGTATGGCATAAATCTTACGACGCATGGAGAGTGAATTTTCTATAGTTCTTTATTTGAAAGGACAGTTAACGAACGATACATTCTATGGGTTTTCAAAATTGCCCAATTCAGTCAACAAATACATGTAAAGCAATCAGTTCAGTACAATGAATGAAAAGTAACTCAATTGGATGAACTATTCCTGATTGACGGATTGGCCAGATATTTTCTGATTTTCTGCAAATAGATTAGTTAAGGTGAGTAAGGTTACACCAGTTTACTCAAGACTACACTATTGATAACGCGATGATTCAATTGATACTAAAACTAACGAAGTAAGATTAAATAAAAAAAATAACTTTGAACTGAAAATGATTTGCCTTGTAAGCCGACTCTAGGAGTTTAGACCATTATTTGTTACGCTCAAGAAATATTTTGTCAGCATTATTCTATTTATCAATGGTTTAAAAAAAATAAAAACAGTATGGAAGATGCAGGAAAAGCTGAAGAAGCAATCCAGGAAAAAACCTGCACCGTTTAGAAACATTAGGTTACATTTTATGTCCCTTAAAATGTGACAATATTTTCTGCATATATAATTATTTTAATTATTCATATAATTTTCAGTGAACTTAAAATTTAAAAGCATTTGCATCAATTTCATTCATAGATTTCAGCTAACCTAAATAAGTTGTTGAAATCTTTTGCATCACTCATACATATTTTCCAAGAAGACATTACGAAAACTCAGGTCAATTGAATATACTCTCATTTATCAGTATAATATTCACAATTATAGACTACTAATAAACAATAAATGGGCAATAAATTTTCACGCTAATTAAAATCTAGGGATCATGCATGATCATTTACATTTTCAATCTACGCAACACATTCGTGATTGCTTAATGATTAGAAAACAGCAATTGTAGAAAGTGGGCCAATCAAATCAACACGATGTTACACAGCTAGACCTAGCACGCAGCTAGACTCAAATTACTGTCCTAATCAAACAAATGGATCGGCGGAAACGAGAAAAAAATAACTGGTATCAAGCACGGCAATCTAATATTATAGGTGATTTCATGGTATCATTACATTCTCGATTGGTTGTCCAAAACGGGAGTTGACGAAACACAGGAGGTTTTAATTCGGGAAAAAAATCACATCACACTGATTCTCAGACACTTTTAGCAATAATATCTATTACTTATTACTTCCTCGTACAACGAACAAAACCTATTTATTTCATTCACAATACGTAATTAGATTTATCCTAGGGTACATGTTCAATATTTCTAGCTAGTTAGTCAAAGGATCCGAAGAACAGTTAGAACATCTGGTAATTGTGAAGTGTAATCAACGGATGCTGGATCTTTTTCCAAGTCCCAGTCTAGTCTGCGACCAGCCAGGCGCATATTTGCTCACAATGGGACGATTCCCTATTTCCAAAGAGTCTGCATTATTGAATCCAATAGAATGATAAAGCGGATCATTTCCTCCTAAAATTAATGACCAATTTAAAGTACAATTCATCGGAAAATGTTATAACACGTCAAATTACATTAGCGAGTGCATTGCAACGAGAGTATAAACAAAACGAGCAACAACACTTGCAAACTTGTAGTGAGTTTTTCGATAAGAAAGTGATACTTATATCTATATACCTTGACTGTGGATATATTAGTTTAATTTATTTAATGCTAGCAAAAAGCTTTGAAAATTTGACAACTCTAAACAAGCAAAGTTAGCAAAGTATGCATATTTTGATTTCAGGCATTTCCATCAACTGTTTAAATAGCAATTTCCGCTAAAATATCCTTTGTTAGAATGTTTATGTCGTTTATGTTAGAAATGCCACTGCTTTGCCCTTCAGCCCACGCTCATACAAAATCAAAATGCATTTTTGCGTAAAAATTAAATTCTGACGCAATTTATTTACAATTCGAACTTAGATACTATGTACGAAAGCAATGACGCCATAATGCCAAAAGAGTAATATTGAGTTAATTTTTGAATTATCAGCTTTTCATATAGCCTATCTTGTGCTTTCGAAAGAACTGTGAACACTCCCAGTCAGTTTTCACTCACTCATAAGTTTTTGTTACATGTTTAATGAAATTCATTGAAAATGAATTGGTCTTGTAAATTGATTTCTTTTGAAATTTGCAATTCAGTTATGACATGACGGCAAACCCCTTTTGCAACACTGATGTGGATGTCTGATTCTCATTGACTGTATCCAATAAAAGCACAAAATGAATCTCAAACATTTTTGAGTTTATAATAAATTCATATTAGCAGAGTTCAATATGAAAAACTCCAGTGCGAATTACCAAAACCAAATCAACAGATTTTTTAACCCAACATTTATCAGTGGCATGCTATTTACCCATCAACTGAACTCCATCAGTTCCAGATCCTGGCTCCACCAAGTTATAAGGTCGTCGGCGTATTAATCTTGCAACGTCATTGTCATGCTTCTTCAAATGAAGCACGTTGATATTATTCTCTAGATTGTGGAAAAATCTTTCAATGTTGGATAGTGCCTCTGTAATAATTAAAAAAAATCACTATCATACACCCACACAGATTATCTATCGTCGAAACTTGCCTTCCGTCGCATAAATGCATTTCTCATTATTCATCGTTCACATACGTGCACCAATGTAGGGGGTAAAAGTTGACGTTTCCAGATCAAACGGCTCATCTGCTGCTGGAGCCACTATTCCAGGTTTCTGTCTCATTTGAGGCCTAAAAAATCGTGATGATGGGTGCATTGCTGTAATTTGTCTGCTGTCTGAATCTTCGTGGAAAGATTGAAATCTATTGCTCCCTTCAAAGCGGGATGGGTCCATCGGATTGTTTAGCCGTTGAATGAGTCTGTGCTGGTACGTGGGCGGTGCGTGGTGGGGCACCTCCGACGATGTGGGTTCATAATTTGATCGGTATGGCTCCCGTGACACGCGAATATGTTTAGCCATGGCTGTAGGAGCTCGACGGACTGTAAAAAGAACCATAATTTTGTCAGTAGGTGTAAGTGGTATACAGTTAGCAAGAAATGAAATGAAATGAACTGGTGCCAAAGGATTAATAATAATAAAATTCAGTCAGTTTCGTATAGTAAGTAGATAACTGAGGCAGTAAAAGTTTCTTTTCTTCATGCTTCAGTACTAAGACTCCTAACTTCGTGTGAATTTTTACAGAAAACCCAAGTAAACTGCACTGATTGTCTTGCTGTGTATACAACGCATTTCTATCGGAGATAAAATTGAAAATAATTGGACTGACTGAGAGGTTATGAATGTGCGTAAGCTGGACTGAATTATAAATTATATGTTTAGACAAAAGTTTATCGACCTTAATCCCTTTTTAGCAATTCAGATAGGCTCGTTAATGATATAATGAGCTGCAATATAAACACGTCATTTTAATTTCATAATGCTTGTAATAGACACCTAAAATGGGGTATGAGTATGCTATATTATGCTTCCTTCTACGCACTAGCATTATGTAAATGTGATATGAGAAGTTTCACTACTCCAAATTGTCTCACATAACCCTGACTGCGGTAAGACAAGAAGGAAATAAGTTAAGTGTAAATACTCGGGAAAAACAAAATTCAAATAGAGGCATCCTACATTCCATTTACCAACACCTGTAGACAAACGTGATGAACAGAGAATAGATAAGTAACTAACTTAACTTCTTAAAAAACCGAATCTATACCACCCAGTCTACTTATGCAATTACGTAAATCTGTCTCTGTCTGGAAGATTCAATCCTAAGAAAGGAAATAAATTATTAATCTCATAGAATCAACACAGCTAGTTTTGTATTCTATAATCACTCGTGCACATGATTCAAGAAATTGGCAATTGAATACTTCAAAGTGTTGCCTAGCCCTAGAAACACTAACAAATGCACAGAGTATGCATAATTCTCTGACTTGATTGATAGGAAATTGTACATGCTACAAACTATTTAGCTGGCTGGTAAAACTATGCTCAGACTATCCTTGATAATTGACAATACCAACAAAAAAAATGCATCGTTTCATATACTCTGACATGAGAAAAATGGGACATTTACCTTCAGAAATGGCATTCAACATGGAGCTAAGATGGCAACTTCCTACAGGCGTTTGCAACGTGACAATGCCCAGTGATCCACATATGTACACAAACAGATTGAAATTGCGAATGCATCTCCTTTGATGTCTGGTGAGTGGCATGTTGTGAATCGTTTTCTTCCCCAACTGCTCACTATGTGCGATAATTGAGTTCCGGATTCCCTCCTTATGCTATTCAACCACGAGGCAACTTATTTCACCCTAATCATTTTTTTGTCGCAAGTGACTCTCTGATAACCAAATTGACAACATGTAATAAATTTTATCAACATGAAAAATTCTTGGACCACACGTGTTAAAAATGAGAAGTTACTTACTTACTTGTGCTTACTGCGATGTCAACCAAAGCACTAACATGTTCCCTTTTATGAATCCCACTTGTATACAGGTGGAACACTTTTTTCTTATGTACTACAAACAGGTAGGACACACTCCACCTCATACAGTTAGTACACACATTGATTCATAAATGTTGGTGAAATGTTGTGCTTGAGTTTATACGCCGGAAAGGAAGGCTACTCAGGCAACGTTTCATGCACCTACGAAACCTTTTATTACAACATTTCAACACAGTTATGGAGGTAGGCTGCACAGGTGGTTGCTTCCCATTGACATAAAAGGGTGATCCGACTGATCGTCTGTACACACTCTTAGTTAGTTAGTACAACGTATATGACGAATCTGATGCTTTCACTTGCTATGAATCTCCTGTTCATAAGTTGATTTTGCCGTTGATAGCTTTAGGGGAAATGTTGGTAGTCGGATAAAGGATGCATTGCCTTCCCTTGTTTATTCTTTGCCTGAGATTTTTCAAGCAATGTATGTTATTTTACTATGTTGTATTATAATAACTAACGCTAATTACCTGGAACTATTTATGGATGTGTGTTTGTGTTCTTATCATGCAATGACATTTTCATTTTAATTGGAAGCTAATTTCTGTACAGCTACATGCTACATTGTTTCGTCCAGTCCGGATTATACTATTTGTTATTCATTTCACAATGAATCTTTTCCCCCTATTTGGATGCATTCTTGCAAACATTTGTGTTTCCACAATTACAACCCATTTTTCGTCCAATTAGGACTAATGAGACTAGCTCGCAAATGGGTGGATTGTCTACCAAAATTACTATAAAGTGCTCCTAAAAATCACAGTCAATAGTTAGCAGGCTCATTTTGGGTACAAATATGATATTCTACACGAAAAGTTTCTACAGTAAACCGAGCAGTGGGCAAACAAGAGACGGCAAAGTGTGTTCAATACCTTTAGTTAGTTAGTTAGTTACAAAGTAATCTTAAATCGCGAGATTTGGTAGCTCAAATGGCTTCAATTGATGAAAAAACTAGCATTATTCTTTGCATACACTATAAGTAAACTTATCTGCAGAAAACGCATACAGACATAGAACATGGAAATCAGAAAAGTGGCTATCAAATTGCCGATAGACTAAATGAAAGAAAAGGAAGCTCAATTTCTTCAAGTGGCTTTCAAGCCTTCATCATAACTAACTGACTTGGTCTGTTTTTATAGCGACATGACGCCATTAGACCCAATTTGTTTCTTTCATTTCCAGGCTGAACATCCTTCTTACACACTTCTTATAATGTGCAGATAAGCAAAGTAGTGAGTAGTACCCTACACTGTGCAAACAACAGCTACCAACTCAAGAAAAAATCATACGCGTATTTTGATGAAAGATGAGTAGTAGTTGGTAAGTAAATATATGCGACTTGTAACTAGTCATGACAAGTATGGAAAAGCTAATGGCATTTACCATATATCCATAGTGATGTGCAAACAGGATATAAAGAGCTTGACATAATCCTTGTTCGCCAATCATGTGATAGCAGAAGACGTAAACAACTCAACTAATTTTTGTCATAACCAGTGCTTTATATATTACCATATTAATGCAATGTCCACACTGCAAAAAATCACAGACAAAATCATCCACTACGTTAATTTCGTCTAGCACGCATTTTAAAAACAATTTATAACATTATCTCCAGACTTTGTGAAAAAGTCATCATTTTGCAATTTGTAATTAATTTATTATTTTGCATTAGTTAACTGGACACATAAATAAACTAAATAAATTTATCAAAGTGACTAAAGTCCGAGTGCTATGAGTAAAGTCTAATTAGTCCGGGAATACTGCAGCTGTTAGTTAGTTTACATTATATATTTTATATGAATAAAATGTAGATAATAATCAGACTTGACGTCAGATCTCAGCTCAGCTCAGCTCTATCGATAATTTGTATTGACGAGCAGTACAATACAAATCATCTCAGATAAATACTGTTGTACTTTACATAATTATCACTTCTTGCAAAACTAAACCAATTATGAGTTCCAATGCGTTGCCCCAGTGTGTAGAAGTGCAAGCACGTAATTTGTATGACGTTGGATTCAAGTACAACTGGACCATTGATGACTACTTAAAGGGTATCGGGCAAGGGAGCGACGTAGATAGCCCATTGTTTGAAGTAAGTTTTTTGCCATTTCTAGCTCAGAGAAAAATTATAAGTTTGTGGCACTATATCGTGTAATCCAGTGCTTATTACGTCACAAGCAAGCAAGCATACAGTTACTATCAGCCGCTATAGCTATTTACTTGCATAGTAGAAGTTACATGATTCTGGAATTTAAATTGCAGGTGTACGTAAACGGAATTAAAACCAAATGGTCATTGGCCCTGAGATACTGGATGGATGAAAATAATGTGCGTCTTACAAATCCTGTAGTAGTGTGCTTAAATTTGGTTTCTACCTCATTGTCCAGCAGTGGCTTGGATAGTTCCGAAAAAATACAGGTGGGTAGTGTAAGTAGTGCGTAGTAGTAAAACTTTCTCCGTGAGCACACAAGTTAAGGTTAGTAAAGCCAGGCCTGCATGTAGGGAAATGCATGCTTTGTGAAAGGAATGATTGTTTCAGGAAACCATACAATAGGATATTTTACTTGGTAACATGGTGGTAGATATAGTTTGTTACTTAAACAGGCTTTGTTCTCAACTTTCTTGTGCAAAGTTCTTAAATACATTTCTATCAAAAATTATATCATATGCGAAATTCCATATATTTATAAAATAGTAGTTGCAAGGATTCCTTACACAATATGTTGATTTTAAAAATAATTTTGTTTCAAACAAAACATGACAAATTGAATTTTTTTGATGAAAATTAACGTGGTCATTTTCTTTCAAGCCGAATCGAACAGATTTTGGCCAAAAATAGACGGAGCCAACCACGATTTAGGCTCGCTTGGCTTGAAACGTTGAGAACTATGTATGCGTAACATGTTTATGAGGGTGTAGTTACTGACGTAGTTAGCTACGAACAAGAGAATCATGTATATTCATTCTTTAAAACATTTATACTGAATGAAAGTAGTGGAAATGGTGATTTTAAGTAGACATGTAACATTTGTAACGAACAATGCTATAATAATAATATCTCTAATCAGACAGTTAATGAGTCCCATAGAGAATGCAAAGGGTCATTATATTAGTTATAAATATATTCATCTGAGGTAAATTTGCTTATTGTAACTAACTGATATATATTATTAATAAAGCATATTAATAACTCTCACATTTCAATTCAATTTCCAGATCCGCTTTCAGTTTGGAATCTGGAACGCACATGCAAAACAATATGAAGTCTGTCCAGTGGGAATCGCCCAGGCGGATATGACAGAGAAAGCACTTCAGAGTATCGCTACTAGGGACATTATGATTCTGGATAGGCACATAACTGGAAATAAATCAATTGAGATTTTCAGCAAACTTATGCTTGTAAGTTAAAAGGCAATGACGTAGCTTAAAATAGTAAACTTAAGAGGGACTTTGAACACAAAATCTTATTTTTGACTCAATAAAACTACACTACTTTTGGATTACAAATCCTACACGATCTTTAGCATGTGCAATGAGCTCTACTGCGTAGACAGTTTCTACTAACTAATGACATTTTATAAGCAACAAAAAGTAAACTTTTGTTTTGTTCCAAACTGAGGCTTTTGCGAGTTAAAAAAATCCAATATCATGTATGTTTTGTGTTTTTTCCCTGATTTGGTGGTTGTTTATTCCATATCAATATTTTATGTTTAAAGCCTACATTTTATCAATGTGCGTAGGTTAGAGAAAAAGAAGATCCCCATTCACTTACTTTAGATCTTTGGACAAAACTTCGGGCTGGAGAGCATTGCGATGTGAAAATTCGTACTGCAGACGGAGATTTAATTCCTGGCCACAAAACCATCCTGGCTTGTAGATCCACAGTTTTGGCTAATATGGTGGATCATGAGGGAACCATTAATTTAGATATCTCTACTCCCGTGCTCACGTCACTGCTCCAGTACATTTACACAGACAGAGTGGATCCCCTTAATGCTCCTCAGCCGCTACTAAAATTTGCTGTGAATTTAGACCTGCCTGGGTTGAAAGTAAGAGAAAAATGGGTTCTTATTATGCTTACTCTCTATGCTAATGTAAAGTTATTATTTGGGATGCTGCATAAGTTTAAGTTGTATACGAAGGGATTCTTCCCCTACTAATACTTACTTCATGTTATACAGGATATTTGTGAAAAATATTTAGTGGATTCAATCACTCCCCAGAATGTTGCTAAACTTTTAATGATTGCTGACACGTTTGATTGTGATAATCTCAAGAAATGTGCACTAGGATTTTGCGAAGAGAATTCTCAAAGTATTGCAAAAACCGTGGCATGGAAAGTTATGGAGCAAGTAAGTTCTGTCATAAGTTGTTAAAACGCATCAGTCCGTAAGTGCTACAGTAATGCACTGCCAATTAAATTAAACTAGCCGGGCCCACTGGCCTATGGCCAGACTCACTCTTACGAGTACAAATTCTACCTTACCAAATTTTCAATGATCCAAAAATTTACTGACGTATGGCAAGTTTTTAGAATGTGATAAAGCAAAAAAAACAAATATTTTAAAAATTTTGAAGGCGTCGCTTTATTATATTCTAGAAACTTGCCGTCAGTCAGTAAATGTTTAGATCATTGAAAATTTGGTAAGGTAGAATTTGTACTCGTAAGAGTGAGTCTGGCCATAGGTCAGTGGGCCCGGCTAGTCAAGATAATTTGACCATCACCAAAAATGACTAATTGCACCAATATGTTACTGAAGTAGTGCTATTATTATGAAAAGAAGAAATGGTGATTAAAGAAGCCCTAACAATAATATATGAAAAAACAGTACTTCGCCATTTCCCTGCTTAAAATATTTGAAAGAGCCCCTGGAATATTCCTTAAAAATATTCGTACCTCAAATAACTACTAACTACTACGATTCAATCTACACATTTTAAAAGTAGAGTATTTCAGCGTTATGGAATTTAACATAGAGAAATCCTCTTTGAGGGTGTGAATAATAATTAATTATTGCAAGCAGGTGCGTCATCCAAGCAACTTTAAGCCCATAACATTTGAAAAATGCCTTGAAAATTTAAAATCTACGATTTAAACTTAAAAAATCTGATCAAAATGGCAAATTTTTAGGAAATAACTCTAGCAACCAAAACCCTAAATTTCCTAAAAATCAACAAATTCGTCATGTCTCAAATTTAAATTAACCATTTTTCAAATTTTGTTATCACAGTAACCAGCAAAAGTTACCCGTGGCCAAATAACTTTTGAATTGAACAGCTCTATTTTAATTATGAAATTCCGTGCAGACACACACACACACACCAGTGATGCAAGTTAGCTCCGCTCCGCTCCGCTCCAGAGCCGGAGCGGAGCGGAGCAGGCCCAAGTTTTTGGGTCTGGAGCGGAGCGGAGCAGGCCCAAGTTTTTGGGTCTGGAGCGGAGCTCCAACATGTTCGAGACAAGTGGAGCGGAGCGGAGCGGAGCACGATTTTTTTTTTGGTGTTGGAGCGGAGCGGAGCGGAGCAGGACATTTTTTTTGGTGTTGGAGCGGAGCGGAGCGGAGCAGGAGATTTTTTTTGGTGTTGGAGCGGAGCGGAGCGGAGCAGGAGATTTTTTTTGGTGTTGGAGCGGAGCGGAGCGGAGCAGGAGATTTTTTTTGGTGTCGGAGCGGAGCGGAGCGGAGCAGGAATTTTTTTTGGGACTTGGAGTGGAGCGGAGCGGAGCGGATTGGAGTGGAGCGGAGCAGAGCTTTATTGGAAACAGATAACAGGAGCGTAGCAATGAAAATAATAAGA
>Ga0210040_10009739_pt1 | contig 11137 bp, 10 predicted proteins | sample CryGeyCG12114_NA_FD_185462 | JGI IMG/M metagenome (GOLD analysis project Ga0210040, IMG submission 185462) | Groundwater microbial communities from aquifer - Crystal Geyser CG19_WC_8/21/14_NA (SPAdes) (version 2) | ecosystem: Environmental > Aquatic > Deep subsurface > Groundwater | place: USA... | reverse complement strand
GAAGACCTTAAGCAAAACTACCAAGAAAAGAAATTAAGGAGTAAAAATGGCTACTCGGATGACCGAAATCGAAGAGGGCGTTCTCCTCTGCCAGCTGATACAAATACTTTTGTTGCCAATGGGTCAATACTACGTAGTCCAGATAGTGGGGGTCGAAGTGCTGTGGACAGTCATAATTCAAGCAATGGATCCTTTTTCTGTGCCCCGGTACGATCCCCTTCAAAAACTCCCCAGACTGGTAGTGCCACCCCTATGAGCTCCCCATGGAATAATGGGGACTCGTATATACCAAATAGTACACACTCCAACGCATCATTCTTCTCAACTGGAACTGGTTCCAATGAATTCGACACTGATGAGTTGGCTCGAACTCCGGCACCACCCAGTTCCGAAGTGAGGGCGAGGATGTTGAGACCCAAAACTTTGGTGGAAAAAGCTCGAATGAACGTGGCGTGAGTAAAGTTTTTATGAACATTGTGTATTACAAAAAAACAGATTGAAAAAATACTCTAATGCGTGGATAAAATGTTTCTTTATTTTTTCACTGGGACAAGGTTTTTTTTAACTGTATAGAGTTTAGAATCTTACTCACAGTCAGATTTAAATTCGTTATGTCGTACTAACGTCAAAATTTTTCAGTTCTATTTGTTTTAAAGCGTATATCCTTTTCAGAAAAAGCTGCATGTTTTTTCGTGAGTCGCATACTAAGTTGTGCGTTTTGTAAAATAGATGGCTGGACTCATCCCTCTCGATCATGGAGCAAGGACTAAAAGAATACGATACCTTATGTCTTCGTTTCAAATTCTACTCTTTTCATGACCTGAACCCCAAATTTGATGCCGTGAGGATCAATCAGTTGTACGAGCAAGCTCGTTGGCAACTCCTCAATGAAGAGATTGATTGCACAGAAGAAGAAATGCTCATGTTTGCAGCGTTACAAGTAAGTCGTAGTAAAGTCATACGTCATTGAATAAAAAAGCTAATCTCTTCCTCATATTTACTTTGGCTACTTGTCACCTGCATGAGTACTGTTCCGTACGTTGTAAAAGTACGCATTCTGTTGGAATGAGTGAGTGTGGACTTGTTTCATTTGAAACTGATGTTTATTATTTCTTTATCGCTATTTGATGTCTCAGTATAGTACATATAAAATTTCAGTTAGAATTCAGGAAAGACAAAAAATGCTGCTGTGTATAGTATTTTGACACACTCTTAAAACTGAAACCTAGTTTTCTAGTTAGTTATGTTAGTGGTTAGCCATGCATAATGATATAACTTTTGTTTCAAAATTGTAGCTACAAGTGAATTTACAAGCAAATGTGCCACAGCCCAGTTATGAAAACCCTGCTGAGGATGATATTGATGCGGCTCTGAATGATTTGCAAATCACATTGGAAGGATCCTCCATAAATAATCGGAATATGATGCATGTTCCCGAACTGATGGATGAATTGAGAGTGATGAGGTATTAAGGGGATAAATTTGTGATTGACACGAGAAAAAATGCTCATTTGTCATACTTAATGACAGTGTTACTTGTTACTTATTTGAAACGGATTTGTTTGAAAGGCAAAAGCGATTCACGCTCAAGGGATTTAAGAAGTACTATGTTATCTGTCGGGACTTGAACATGACGTTCCAAAAGACTCGAGGGGAATCTGATTCCGGCTTTTCAATCAGCTTAAGGGGTTGTGAAGTGACACCTGATGTGAACTTGGCCCAACAAAAGTTTGGAATCAAGTTGGAAGTGCCCGGTCCTGATGGCATGTCTGAATTTTGGATTAGATGTAATTCTGTAAGTTTTTTGGTCTGTTTGTATTGTTTTGTAACTGTGTTGATTCAGTCGCAACAATAATTTCCTAGCACATATGTCATCTACGAACTTTTTTATTTGTATGACAATTTTGAACATTTTTTATGGTGGATAAATGACTTTGCATAGCTACAAATTTTTGCAAGAATAAATTTATTCACAGCAGTCAAATGGGCTCCCTTCAATTTGTGTATTGCATGTGATTTGCTATAAATAATGTACCAAGAACAACTATTAGTAGAATTGCTATATTCCTTATTCCTTACTGCTATGAATCTAACTCTAGATTACTGAAGCAGACAGTATAAAAAATGAGAGTACAAATGTGTCACGGTAATTTACCTATAAATTGACTCTGTAGGAGGATCAGTATGCAAAATGGATGGCTGCATGCAAACTTGGCTCCAAAGGGAAAAGTTTGGCCGACAGTTCGTACGATACGGAAGTGAAGAACATCCTCACATTTCTTCAGATGCAACATCCTGCCTCAGCGCCTGTTATTTCTCCCGAGTCATTTGAGATCACACCTCAGGACTATGTTGCTCCCAAGTTCCTCAAAAAGATGAAATCTAAAGTGAGTCCAACATCAACACTTTGTAACAAACTAACTAACTATAGCTTATGTGTCTATCTCTTTTTTCTGCACTGTTTTCCTTCCCCAATGAAACAAATGAGCTGTGAAGTGACGAAAGATACAACTTGCGTAATTTATGCACTCTTCAATGTAGACTTTCGATTGCCAGAATGGATTTTGGCCTCTGATTTATTTTAATGAACCTGGTGTTGTGTATACCATTTGCTGTGTAGCTAATCTATGCTTGAAAACTGTTTTTTTAATTAAGAAAGTTTTTCAGGTTCGAGTTTTAAGAGTTTGGTAGAAGAGGAAAAAAACATGCATGTGAAAGCTAATAACTTGTATTGACAGTTTGTTGTGAGCAGTTCAACTGCGAATTGAAAAAAAAAGACTTCGTTAGCAGGCTGCTGCTGCATGTTGAAAGATGGGATGTGTATTTTACGTACACTGTATTATAACTGGAGCATAGCACTCAAGTTAATCATGTTGTTAATTTTTTTGTTTGGCTCATAGCTCACGAATCGGATTCTGGAAGCTCATGCCAATGTAAAAGATTGCAATCTAGTGGAAGCCAAAATGAACTATATCAAGGCTTGGCAATCGCTTCCTGACTATGGAGTCAGCCTATTTGTTGTCAAATTCATTGGTCAACGAAAAGATGAGCTTTTGGGCGTGGCTTTCAATCGCATTATGCGAATGGATTTAAATAGTGGAGATCATATCACCACTTGGAGATATAATAATATGAAGGTGGGTGAAACGTTTCCTTATTATACATGTCTCTAATGCAGGTCAAATGCAAACTTGCAAGTTAACTTCTGCAGCCAGTTTTAGTTAGTTTTAACTACGTTACGTTTAACCTAATGTGCATTGACGTTTAGGTGTTTTAATGTTAGATTGTTTGAGGATTATGTTTAATTTGATTTGTTGTGCGAATACCAATACAGGCGTGGAATGTAAACTGGGAAGTGAAAATGATGATGATTCAGCTTGAAGATGGAAATGTTAACTTCAACTGCATGTCAGCAGACTGTAAAGTAGTTCATGAGTTTATTGGAGGCTACATTTTCCTGACACTCCGATCCAAAGATGGGAATCAGAATTTGGATGAAGACATGTTTCACCGGTTGACGGGCGGGTGGAGTTAGTTGTAGTCGTAAAGTTGTGCCTTTTCTTTTGTCCGTTCACAAATTTTGTCCCAAATGCTAGTTTTAAACCTGATGTGGAGCAAGGAATGTTTTTATTTGACTTGCAAAAATTACTGTGTGCATGAATGCGTTCCTGCATTGGGTTTAGCAAACTTTTAATACATTTTTGGGTTTGTATAAAGTGCTTTTGATTTTTATGTTACTCTGAATTGGTGGAAATGTTAAGAAAGTTCATTTTTTTTGTAACAAACAAGTACTGTATTAATTGAGCAAAATAAACCTCGCATTCAACATTTATTTTTAAATTGTGTCCAGTCATTTAATATATATGATGGTGATTGTGTCATGCTTACTAAAGTTTCTGTAATTTGTGTGCCAATGTACGTAAAGAAAGTTTGTATTTTTAGCTTTAAAGACAGGTTTGTGTGTTTAATTTTATGTCACATGTTTAGGTATGAATGAAGTGATGAGTGTAAGGTTGAATATTTAATAAGCGACGAAAATTAATGCGTATAGTTAGTAGAATAAACTGTATTAAAATATAATGAGTATTACTAGTTGAAAACTTAACTATCAAATATGCATAATTTTAAAAGTGTAACGTAAAACCTGAGTATTTGTTGCGGGTTATAATGTGTAACGCCAATAGATAAACAAATTACCAGATAAGCTTGATGAACATTATGTACATGAGTCTTACTTTAATATAGTGTTTTCTATAAGTGCAATTAATAAAAAAGATAATCAAAGTTTCCCTTCTCTGTATAGGATAACATTGCTGTTATTTTGAATAGATTAATAATGGAGTGTCATAAACGTCCCGTATAATATTGAGCTTGAAAAGTAATTTAATTTAATGTTAAAACATGCCTTGAGTACATCGAGATTTTTCAACACATGACCTATTGATAAATTACATTTTTTTGTGTTATTGCATTGACAATACAACATCTGAAGGCAAATCCCTAGCATTTGTATTTTCCCCAAATGAGACAGTCCATGAAAGCAATTAGGATTGTTACAAAAACATGAGCTGGCTTCAATTATTTGGAAGTTGCAATGGCGTAATGTCGTTGGCGTATTCATTGTTCATTGAGGATATCTAGTTGGTAATGTAATATATTCTTTTGTTGAACAACTAGTGCGTTATTACAATCGTAATCATAGATAAAATGCAGATTGTGTATTTACTAATGTTTTGAATAAGCATACAATATACTATTAATATTAATTGTTGGTGTTTCTTTTCATGTGTGAAATAAATTCTTGAAAATTGAGGTTAGTTTGAAAACGTATTTCTGATTGAGCTATTATGATATGATAAAAGCCCAGGAAATCATGTGCAAGCTCAATCAGTCTGTATTCTGAACACTAAACTGTAAATGTAGCGATTGCAAAATCTGGAATTAATGAAACTACGACAGTGCACATTTTACGCATCATACGCAAATTTTTTGCATGATGAAATATCGATGAGTTATGCCAACAGTAGGAATCGCTTTAATCTACAGTTTTCTAATACGAAGTGCAGCAAAGATTTTTAATGACTAAAATTAATTTCTATGGATAAGCAAAAGCTAATAAATGTTCCAGTCATTAGTAATGGAGCATCAGAATGATAGGCTGAGGCTCATATAAGCCAACTTTGCTCATGTTTTTTTTTACTGTGAATATTACTGGTCATGCTAAACAAAGGGAGATTTCACACGCACAGTAAATTTCGCAGCAATATGATGAGAAAAGCACACAACACATGAACATCCGCTCACACAGCAGAGTATTTGAACGCCTCTAGTTTCTACATATACAGGGGGCCCACTGAACATGAAGATGAGCTATAGTTACGTTAATAGAGCTTGGAAACTAACTAACTACTTATGTTACATAATGCTTTTTCATACGTTTCATGCTCTAGTGCACTGCAAGTGGCTCATCATTTTTTTAATCCTTTCGCTATAGGGCATAATAATGTGGGGAAAAAATCATTATCGGCATGTGTGCAGCATAATCATTGCTGACTTCAACTTCTGTTTTTCCTACACGGTGAATGCAGATATTTAGAAGAGTTTTGCCTGACCATAATTTTTATAATAAAGATCCCATCGCAGCGTGTAATCTAATTGTTAAATCAAAGGTTTTCTAGACATTTGATTATATAGCTTGCATGCCGTATTTCAGACTGACTATAACTAACTAACTACGAAATAAAAACATGCTACAAAACTTAGCCCAAACTAACAATGCCGGGATGCGGTGCAATGTTAATGCATACATGCTTTGTTGAAAACTTATTTTTTCACACTAACTATATAAACGAACTATGAACCTACCTATGTTTTATACAACAATCCAGCCAAGGTTAACAAGTTAGTAACTAGCTAGCAGTCATTTCACGTTCCAGTAGTAAATTTGTGCACCGGCGTCTAAACCCAACATCCCTATAAAGAATCCCTGTATCTTACAAATGCTATTGGGTAATAGCTTCCCTTCCAGAGGAAAATTGACCGGCGTCTAATATATACAAGTTGGAGTCCTTTCGTTGTGGAATATCTCAACTGCTGCATCAGTCGTATTTGTCATTCATCGCAAGTGGTCAGCTCATCAAGATTCTTGTAAGTGTGTGTGCTGTTGTGCTGTATAGTTAATATTATTTATTTTTACTTTTCTAACTCTTGAAACTGGTTAATAAATGTGTTTATATTTTGAATTGCAGTTACGATTGGACTTACAAATTGGACCAGGCTGAAGCATTTGGAATCAGAACCGACTGTTGCTTGCACAAATCACGGTACGGTTTGACATTTACGAATTTCTTTCCCTGTAAAGGACAGCTTATTGTAGAAAGGACAGTTTTTGTTTAATATCTGGGTGTAAATCACTGCCACCATGCGATCGCTTCATCTGATTCAGGGTATTAGGGTTAATGATGATCATAATGACTAATTTTAATGACTGGTTTTTGTCGCAGCTCTCTTGGCACATTGTGAAGTATAACTGACTTCAAACATTCCATAAATTAGCTACCCTTTGCACCATTTCAAAAAACTTCTAGCATCATGATTACTGGAACGTACAAGCTCACTAAAAGTGAAAACTTTGAAGAGTATATGAAAGCTATCGGTGTTGGTATGTTTATCATTAAAAATAGTGGAAAAAATGCTTCGCGAGAGTTTATTAAGAAGTTTATATTTTTAAAAGGTCTCGTCATGCGCAAAATGGCTTCAACTGCTACCCCTCAGACAGAAATCACCAACACTGGAGATGATTGGACTATTAAAACCAGTACAACATTTAAGACCACCGGTATGTTTCGATCGGATTCCAATTCCACTCAATCATCCGAATATAACATACATTTTCTTGCAGTCGAAATCTTGATTGACAGTTGATTGTTTTTTCTTGTACGCTTGCAGAGATTAAATTTCAACTTGGCAAGGAATTCGATGAGACTACCGCTGATGGCAGAAACTGCAAAGTACGATAATTTTTTCTTTTTTTTTAATTATTTGGCTTTTAAAATTCTATAACCTATATATATCAATCACACCCAGTTCTTCATATTTAAAAGCTATGCACGGATTTGGTTATTTGAAAGTACTAACTGAATTAAATAGAAAGTTTTTCATTAAATTAATATATTAGATAGACTTTGTACTAGTTCCAATTTTATGATACGCATGGCCACGTCATGGGTACAAAGACTTTTCTCATGACCGCAGGAATAGATAAAATGTGAAGCCTATGTGCATTTAAAATGTATGAAAAATATTGTGACCATAATAAGAAATGAGTGTCGCTGTATAAGTTCAAGGCTGTGAAAATATTAAGAAGAGTAGTTATTGATAAGTTATATAAATATATGGGGTTTGCATATATGTAAGGGAGTACGACGAGGTTTTTGTTAGGTTATCTTATATTTATATATTTTCACTTCAACTTTTCTTCCACTCCACACATAATTATCTGTGTAAATGTGTTCGCATAGAGTTACGAAAAATATGAATGAAGAAATAAGTTCCAACAATATGGAAAAATTTAAGCCCAGTTTGCTTTATTTTACAACTTGAGGACATGAGGATGATAACTTGCTTCATGCTCCCAACACTGTGTAAATGCATGTGTTTTAATGTGTATTTTTTTGAACTTTTAGTCCACGGTTACAATGGAGGGAGATAACAAACTGATCCATGAACAGAAATGTGGAGATCAAACTTTAAAAATCCTTCGTGATTTTTCGGGTGATGAAATGAAAATGATCCTGGAAGCCCCTCCACCTGCAGGAGCCACTGAACCAATTGTTTCTACAAGAATTTACAAGAAACTATAAATTAATCTTCCGACGATACTATCCAACCTGTGCTGGACCAAAAATGATTTTTATTTTTTGCTCATTGAAGAATTATTCGGTGTCTCTCTATTTTCTCAGTTTTCAATTATTCTATTATGATGCATCCATTTGTGGGTATAAATTAATGCTGAAATAAAACTATGTATTGTTGGACCAGACAACTATTGAAGTTTTAGTATGATTTTAAAACTTACACTATTTCATTCTATATCGAATCCAGCTGCCAGTGCTTCGTTATCGCTGAGTAATTTGACGCATTTGATTGATTTGTTGGAACAAGTGCACTGACATCGGTGAACACAAATACATGTGTCTGATGGACTAAAAATTACTTCTCTCGCTGCTACTGCTTCTTTATACTGATTCAAAACTATCACTGAAATGCAACACGTATGTATTAGAATTGGTAGTGAGGTTTTAAATTGAGCAAAAAATTATGATTTCGGCCAGGATCGAACTGGCGACCTTCTGCGTGTAAAGCAGACGTGATAACCACTACACCACGAAACCCACATGGAAGTGGAAGGGTGATTAAACCAATACACTATACAAATGCATGCGGCATTGCAAACTTTGTTTTTTACAATTTCCACGTTTCAGAAGGTTACTATTTGCAAAGGATTCGACTGCAGTTATAAAGGAAAATCTAACCAAAATCCTGATTTCTGGAAACTCTTTCCGCTGAATCTATTCACATTCATCATCTTTTTAAACAAAGTGCTGTAAGACAGTAGGGCGTTAAAGTGTAAATTTATAACAGAAGCTGATATAGCTTATATATTCTCGCCAGGCAGAATAATTAAGTGTCTAAAAGATTATGCTAAATGGCTGCTTCAGTGACTCGACTAGTTAAACCTCTTTCAAATGGATTCAGCTTTATTTAAAACGATGCTGAATGACATCCAGTAATACTATTCGAAAACAAACTTGCGTATAGCTTCTATATAGTTTCGTCTAGTTGCATGAAAACATACTCACTATATATCAAGTCTCAATTCACCCTTATGGGCTTCGTCATTGGTTTGAGAGAGCAAAATTATCTTTTACCTAAACAAGAAGCATTTTCTCCAGAGAGAGGAGAAAAATATCGAAAGTCGATCTTAGCTGTTTTAGTCCCCCTGGCATTGATACTCCCAAGATCACTCTTTTGAGATGGAATATTTTCCATGCATTTGATCATTTCCACATAAACTTGTGGTGCTGTCATCAAATCTTTGTTTCCTACCTGCCGATTAAAAAAATATAGGGAGCAAAATTTAATTTTACACATTTTGAGCATACAATTTTCATATCAGCTTGGGTACAATCAGTCACCTCAATAACAATGGTGGCGCCTTTTTCACTGCTGTCCGTCAAAATAGATAAAATATTCAAGTTATATCTGTAAAACAAGATAAATAAACTTAGTTTTCAGCTAAGTTAATAATTTAAAATTGTTGTGCCGTCGCAGCGCATTTGAGAGAGAAGTAACGAAAGGAAAGGATAGAATTGAAACTTTCATCTGTGATCACAGCGAACTTTAGGCGAACATAAACATAGCACACATTCAGCAGTGCTTGGTATCATGTTAAGGAACCAAAACACTTACGAAACTTGGTGTGTAAATGATTTTGGCAAAGAATTTGGAATGTCATGCATACGCCTGACATGAAAATTTTACATTCAACGCTACTTTAGCCTTGTGGTAAAATGAAATACAATAATAAATGCCAGAAGTCGTAAGTGCCGCCCGGATAGCTCAGTCGGTAGAGCGTCAGGCTTTTAACCTGAATGTCCAGGGTTCGAGCCCCTGTTCGGGCGGATCCTTTTTGCTCATTTTTTGTGCACTTTTTCAGTGTAATTATTTTTTTGGATTGTTCAAGAATGTTTGGACCTTATTGTTGGCCTTTATTTATATAATAGAAATGATTAAAGGGCACATTAGACGGTTTTAGAAGCTTCTTAAAAATCATTGTTCAGTCAAGTCAATATTGATCACTATATGAGAGTTGAATCGTGATGTAAACTTTTTTTGTTATCCATTCAGTAGGTGTATTTCTTTAACATGGAATGGAAATTGAGAAACAAAGAATTTTTTTTGCATTTTGCATTCATACCCTGGAGTCTGGATCAGCATATCATCAGATGCGATTTCAATGTCAACATAAGTTGGCCGCCTGATTTTATGAACCATCATGAGATACAATTCATTCTTTATTTCACGCAGAGGTTTATCTTTGTCTAATTCTCCAAATTTGGAGAGTCGAGAACTTTGTGGCCCTTCTGATTCCTAAGTTTAAGCATGCATATAGTTAATATGCATTTAGTCGAAAAGGCTCCATGATCATTGCGAGTTTGATTATGCAGTATTAATTCTTTTGTTTACCCAAATATCAAACGGTTGATTTCCTAAACAAGAGTCCTTTGCTTGAGAACATTTATTTGGCTGCTGTAAGAAAGTTTTGTACCCAACTCCAGCTCGATCACAATGACTTCCATCTGGAGTTACAAAATATTTGGATGTCACCAAGTATTGACTTTCTAATGGGCCTTGCAATTGTTCAGGAACACTATTTCCTGATTCGTCAGAAAATGTTGCAGGTGAAGGCATTGGTATTAATAAAAGATCTTCTGTGCTCAATTTCGGAACTCTTTGAGTGTTTCGAACCCTGAGACGATATGTAATGGAGACATCTTTCCCCGTGTATTCTGGATATTTAGCGCTGACCCTATTTTGCGTGAGAATAATAAAATTGATTTTGCAGCACTATCCATAGCAGTGATTGTGCTAGTGCTTTATATCTATCTCACAGTAATAATAATTTCTGCGAGCCAGTTTTAATTTTATAGCGAATTGTAATAACATGCAATCAGCACAATCTTTCATAGATTTCTTTCCTTACATTTCCATTTTACCCGAATCAGTTTGTGCATGCCACAAAAATGTCTCATTTTTGGTCTCCCTTGATTTGTAAAGTTGAACATAAACTTTATGATATATTTCTGGCTTTCCAATTTCATACACTCCATACCTTCATTTAAGAAAAAAATTACTTACAAACTAGTAAGAAGTTCAAAATAAAACAACAAATAAGAATTTTTTTTCACCAGTAAGGGCTGAATCTCAAGCAATGTGCAGAGGATAAGCCATATGACTCTTCCAATGTTTTCACCGCATCTGAAGAGATGCAATGCTGACCCCCTCTCACATGTATCCCTTCATTCTGGTTTTTACAATCACAGCAAAAGCCCTAGAAGCAAAAAAACATTTAAAA